>JFJP01000019.1_pt1 | contig 23885 bp, 24 predicted proteins | sample 431651 | NCBI WGS metagenome assembly JFJP01 (sample SAMN02602958, study PRJNA72255) | Microbial mat metagenome, whole genome shotgun sequencing project. | biome: fresh water; feature: sink hole; material: water; isolation source: purple microbial (photo- and chemosynthetic) mats found in...
AAGGGTTTTCACGCGAAGCCGCGAAGTTCACGAAGGTCAAAAACGAGATTAGACCTGGCTCGTGCAGTGCTTGCAGCGTGTGGCCTTCAGCGGCACCTGTTCTAGGCAAGCTGGGCATTCCTTGGTGTTGGAAGCCACCAAGGGGACTTCGTTTTTCTTCATGAATTTTCCCAGCAGCTTAATTAGCACCAGGAAGATCACCAGCGCGATGATCAAGAAGTTCACCGTGGCACCCAACACGGCGCCAACCCGGAACTTACCAAGCACCCACTCTTCCCATTTGATATTGGCGGGCAGCACATAGGTGACCAAGGGCATGACAATGCCATCCACGAAGGCGGTAATGATCTTGCCAAAGGCGCCGCCCACCACCACAGCCACCGCGAGGTCGATCACGTTGCCCTTCATGATGAAGGCCTTGAACTCGTCTTTTATGGACATGTTTTCCTCCAGGAGTGACAGCATGGCATGATCGCCAGCTGCGCTAAAGTGGGGGCCTTTTGGGCCAATTTGAGCGGAATCGTAACAACGCTTTTTAAGACTTGGGTTTGATTGGGACGTCGGAGACCGCGGCTGGAGTTGCAAGATTTTGGAATTCGAGGTGGGTGATCCACCAGCGCTTGCCGTCCCAGGCGCAATGAAGCGCGTTTACACCTGTGAATGCCACGGGACCGTCGGTAGTTTTTCGAATTGTGAAGGGCGTCCACACCTGGGCCATGCCTTCCCATTTCTGGACTGTGACCCCTGTGCTCTGCTCGAAGAAGCCTTGCTCCCACTGCGGTAGTGCGAATTTAAGAAAGGCTTCGATTTCGATCATTCGAAAAAAAAGGCGCCTTCCTTGGGATGGTTACCAACCCACAGCATGCGAGCCGAAAGATGGAATAGAGCACGGATTTTTTCGATGTCTCGCTTTTGATCCTTGGGGCCTGAAATGAAGGCGTAGAGCGATGCCGCAAGGGCCTCGGGGGTGCCGACCTCGGTGGGACCAAGGTCAGCTCGAACCAACTCCTTAATCAGACTTGAACTGCGAGGAGGCAGCTGGGGGGTTTCCACAATAGCCTTCGGGGCAGGTGAAACCTGGGCCGTCAGCGACATAGTCAACACGCAAAACAGGGGGCGGATCACGCAACCTCCGAGGAAAGAGCAACGCAGCCTAGAACGTAGGATGCCATTTCCAGAGCCCCTGTGCCTTTTGAGCCCTTGTCGAAAATCGCACATAAACGGCGATGCCGAGAGTGGCTTCCCGAAATCGAACCTCGACGGGTGGTTAAAAATCACGCTTTGTTCAGTTTTCGATGAAGGGAAATCGCTGTGACTGTGGCGAGTGACGAGAGTAGGGTTCCCCACAGCAGATCCACGACCGTCACGATGGTGGGCCAGTTCCGCATCAAGGCTTGGCTGGTGAGATCAAAGGTGGCGTAGGTCACCAAACCATAGGCAGCACCCCGAAATGCGCCCACTCGAAGACTTTTGTGCTCGGTACCTGGCCCCACGGCGAAGTAGACGAGACCACCTATGAAAATCAGGTAGAACAAGGCTGCAGCACCCCAATTCGGCGTTTCTGCCATCAAATGTCCGATATGGGTTTTGTAGAATTTGGGTGCAATGACCCCAAGCCACACGCTGTCCAAGGCGAGAAATGACGCGAAGGCAAGGAGGTAGAGTCGAAGGATTTTCCACATGTTCGGTATCCACAAAGAGTGAGAGCAGATTCGCTAACTCACGGGTTCAGGCCTTGGCGCTATCCATGCTTCGCCGCAGATGGCGAAGGGTGACGGTTAACTGATTTTGCTGCTCGGGGCTCCATCCGTTTTGGGCCCGCTTATCCTCGGCACACGCCGCCACTAGCCCAAAGAGACTCTCGGAGTGTGCGGTGTCCGTGCCCTGATAGCCCTGCAGGGCCTGAATGAGTCGAACCCGCCAAGGCCCTTGGGAGCGTTCGTCCCAACAGGCTTGCACAAGATTCACCAACAATGCCGACACCTCGGTGGACATCGGCCCCAGCGTTCCCCAGGACTGAATCAACCCCTCGGCGGCCGCCAACCAAACCTCGGGTTGACGAAGACTCAAGGCGACCCGAGCTAATTCCAATGCCGTTGTGGAAGAAGCTCGACCGGCCAAGGCCACGGCCACGGCCGATTGCATTCGAGTCGATTGACCCGAGTGCAAATGTTTAAGCAGGGCATCGTCCACGGTGCCAAATTCTCCAAGCAAAGCCACGGCTTCGAGGGAGAAATCCTCGCGGCCATTGGTCTCCAGAAAGGCCAGTATTTGGTCGGCCAAGGTCGTCATCCGGTTCATTCGGGCAATACGAAGCCCGAGTGCAACATCTTCGGGTGCCCGGGAAGCGATCAGGGCCGAAGCCTGCTCCATTGCGCCATCGAGACTTCCCAGCGCCAGAATCATCCTTCCGGCCACGTCTTCGATGGGGTCGCGGCAGGCTCGCAAGAGGAAGGCGAGGAAGGCCACATCGTGCCGCGCCGCAATGCCATCCAGTGCCGCCGCCCGAAGCGTCGCATCGTGGGTGGCAAGGATACCCTCCAGATAGGCGTCATCTGTGGGCTTGACGAACGCACCCAAAACCCGTGCCGTCGCGTCACGACCCGTTTGGGCCACAAAGGATTGGAACAATAGATCTATTACATCCTCGGGAACAAAAAAGCCTTTGGCCACCATGGATTCCAAACCCGCCGCACAAGTATCCAAGGCATAGGGCACCTGCCGAGCCCTGGCCTGCATGCCAGCAGCGCCCTCGGCGAAGGCTGCTGGAAGTCGCGAAGCCCGCCCCTCCAACAGAATGGTCATGATATCGAGGAGAAATGGCTCTACAGCACCCCGAGCCCAGTTCCGCAGGGTTTCCACTTCCTTAAGCGATTCGGCGCCACCTCCTGGACCGGCGGCGTCTAGCTTCGCCAAGGAACTCGGAACACGGTCTGCGAAGCGTTCTTCCAAATGCGACAACAGGGCTGGCCAAAGGTCTTCAGTCGATAGCGGGCGCAAAGAACCCAAGAGTTCTTTGAGCACCCGATCATCCAGGATGTCCTGGTGACATTCCAGGAAATACGCGCAAAGAAACTGCGCCGCTTCCCAGGTTGACACACAGGTGATCAGCTTCAGAACATGCCGAGCAATGAGCATGTCTTGGTGGTACACCGCCACCAGGAGTGACTCCAGATGATTGGGGCCAACAATCAGGCGAAGATCCGCAGCGGCTTGATTCGCAACGGTCGGGTTGGAACTGCCCACGAATAGACGGGCGATATGGTGCGCAAAGGCACTGTCGGGATCGCTGGCATTTAGTGCCACGGAAAGCAATTCCCGCTTTACGGGCTCGTGGGTCAGCGAGGATAGGGTCCGCAGCTCTTCGTTCGAAGCGGCAGTCCCGATCCGAGCCAGCGCCCGCACACAGACCGCATAGACCCCGATATCCGATTCCCGACGCAAAACACGGCCAAGGGGCCCAAGCCATTCCGGACCAGGGTAGTAGTAGGCAGCCTCGGCCACCAGCAATCGCATGGGGATCGGTGAACTGGCCAGAAGCATGCGCGGCGCGAGTTCCTGAACGGCATCATCCTTGACCAAATCCAATACTCGAAAAAAGCGAAGCTGGTCATCGGGATCGGAGGGGTCCAAATGATCGAGCATCAATCGAAATTGAGTAAAAAGATCCGTCGTCAAAAAGACTCCCAGTCGAACATCAGTCTTCTCTATGGTTCAGCTTGTTTTCGATATGGCGCAAAAGAAGTTGTTCAACCGTGGGTGACACGAAGACGAAATCAAGCCCCAGAAGCACGTAGCCTTCCTGTCTGCCATCGGCACGGCCCAATAGGCGAACAATCGTGGCCTCCAGCGGTACATAAGGGAGTGCTGGGTGAATAAGGTAGATCTGGGTGAGCCGAAGGCCATTCTCCAGGCCCGCGGATTCGGCTCGGGGAACCTTCACGCCACAGCCGCAGGCACTGATGTTCTGAAGCACGACACCGGCCATTTCCCGACCTTTAAATTCAAGGCTTATTTCGTAATCAGGGCCAACACTGAGCCGGGCAAAACGTCGCATTTCACTTACTGGTTCCACCCCAGCTCCAGACCGAATTCGTCACGGACACCTCATCGTCCAGTTCTTCGGGGAGGTTGAGAGATGACATCCTTCCCCTCCAGATCGTGGGAAGATTGGAACCTTATAGGATTTTCCCATGCCAAAACTCTCCCTAATCGCCCTCGACGGCCCCAGTGGCGTTGGAAAATCCACAGCAGCGAAACGCGTTGCCCAGCTACTGGGATGGCATTACTTAGACACGGGTGCCATGTACCGAGTCACCGCGCTGGCACTCCATCGCGCCGGGATCGATCTTACCAATCGCCCGGCCCTGGAGACTTTGCTCGCGTCCCTCCGCATCGAACAGCGCGGCACTCGGTCCTTGCTGAACGGCGAGGATGTCAGCGAGGCCATCCGCACCCCCGAGGTGACCAAATTGGTCACCCCAGTCAGCGCCGATGCACGAGTGCGGGAGGTGCTGGTGGACCAGCAACGCGCCATCGGCGCCAGCGGTGGCTGGGTGGTGGATGGCCGGGATATCGGCACGGTGGTGTTTCCCAACGCCTGCTGCAAGATCTTCCTCACGGCCAGTGCCGAAGCCCGCGCCCAGCGCCGTTTCCTGGAACTGCAAGCCAAGGGTTTTGCCACGTCCTTCGAGGAAATCCTGGCCGATCAGCAGCGCCGCGATCACGCCGATACCACCCGAGCCGTGGCACCCCTTAAAAAAGCGGAGGATGCCATCGAGTTGGACTCCAGCGCGATGAACCTGGATCAGGTCGTTTCCTGGATCGTGGCGCACCACCGCAAGGGCGAAGGAACGGTCACGCAATAACAAGGGGGAGAACACTCACCCCCAACTTGCGGAGTTGCAGAGCCAAGCCAGGCTCACAGGCCTCGGGACCCCAGTGAAAAACCACGTGGAAGGCTCGGCTACCGTTCCAGGCGATGGCAGCTTCCTTGAGGATCCGGGCTAGGCATTCCAGATCATCGTCGGTGGAGCGATCCAGCACGCAATCCGCATCCAGGATCACCAAGGTGCATGGCCCCACAGGCAGCCAGTCCAGATCATTCAGACACTCGTCCAGCGCGTTCCAATTCTCCCCAAAATACGCGGGGAACTGCAGCACGGCCGCCCACTCATCAAACAATTGCCGAGGCGAGCCCATCCGGGTGCCCCGGAGGTGGCGCAGCACCGCGCCCTCTTCCCTCCCCAGCGGTGCAAGGGCATCCAGTGCGGCATCGGCGTCTGCTTGGATCCCATGAAAACATTGCCCAGCTGGTTTCATCAGGGGTTGGAGGTTCATGGCATCTCCGTAAAGCTGCAATAGTGATCCGCCGTATACCAAGCCCGACCGTCGTTTCCCGTCACGAGACGCTCGGCTCCGCGATTGCGCCTGGGCTGCTTCGGGTAGATATCCCATTCCTGGTATTCCACGCGATTACCCCGGGCGTCCCTTTCGGGAAGCTTGCGTTCACCACCACTGCCGTAATTGCCGAAGCGCCGCCCCCCCACATGGCCGGGAGGCGCTTGGCCCCGTGACCGAACAAAAGCCAGGGTTTCCAGGGCGGCCTTTGGGATATCGCGAACCGCTACATGCTTGGGAATGCACTGGGAATAACCAGGAAGCGCCAACGTGCCCAGGAGAGCGGCACCCACCATGGCGATGCTTAGAAAGAACCGGGTAAAACGAGCCATGCAGTCCTCCAGGGTGGAGAGAGTTTAGAACAAATTCGGCTGGCTCACGACGGAGGCGAGAAGCAGCGCCCAGCGCACCACAATCCCAAGCTATCGCCGGATCGAGGGAGAGGCCCTAAACTGAAGTTTTCCGAGGTTTCCATGCTTGATCCCGCCCTGCTCCGCCAAGATCTCGATGCCGTCATCCAGGGCCTTTCTACGCGTGGCTATGCCTTTGACCGCGAGACCTACACAAAGCTCGAATCCGAACGGCGCTTGGTCATTCAGGAAGCGGAAGTGCTCAAGGCCGAGCGCAATCAGGTTTCCGAAGAAGTCGCCAAGCTGAAGCGGGAGAAAAAAGACGCGGAGCACCTCATCGTGGCTCAGCGCGAGGTGGGGCAAAAACTCTCCGCGCTGGAAGCGACCGAGCGCGAGGCGGAAATCGCCTTCCGCGCCTTTCTCTCCACCCTTCCCAATGTGCCCGATCAAAGCGTTCCCGTGGGTAAGGATGAGCATGGCAATCGGGAAACCAAGCGCTGGGGCCAACCCGTGGCCATTGAGAACCCCAAGGATCACGTTGATCTGGGCACTCGCCTGGGCATCCTGGACCTGGATCGCGCTGCCAAAATCAGCGGTGCTCGCTTTGCGGTCTTAAAAGGCTTGGGTGCCAAGCTGGAACGCTCTCTGGTGTCGTTCATGCTCGATCAGCAAACGGCTGCAGGCTGGGGCGAAGTGCTGCCGCCCTATCTGGTCTTGGCCGAAAGCATGTATGCCACGGGCCAATTGCCCAAGTTCGAAGCGGATCTCTTCAAGACCCATCGCGGTGAGGATGCGCTGTATCTCATCCCGACCGCCGAAGTTCCCGTGACCAATCTCTACCGGGATGAAATTCTGCCCAGCGAGCAACTGCCCTTGCGCCACTGCGCCTTCACGCCCTGCTTCCGCAGCGAAGCAGGCAGCCATGGCAAAGACACCAAGGGCGTTATTCGTCAGCATCAGTTCCATAAGGTGGAACTCGTGGCCTTCGCCACGCCCGAACAGGCCGAGGCCGAACTGGAGCACCTGACCGAATGTGCCGAAGCCATCCTCGAAGCCCTGGAGCTACCCTACCGCCGCATGCTGCTGTGCTCCGGGGATATGGGCTTCTCCAGCCGCAAGACCTACGACCTGGAAGTGTGGTTGCCGAGCCAAAACACCTACCGGGAGATCAGTTCCTGCAGTTGGTTTGGCGACTTCCAGGCCCGACGCGGCAGCATCCGCTACAAAGGCACCGAGGCCAAGGCCAAGCCACAGCTGGTGCACACGCTCAACGGCAGCGGTCTGGCCGTGGGCCGCACCTGGGTTGCCATCCTTGAGAATTACCAGCAGCCCGATGGCAGTATCAAGGTGCCCAAGGCCCTTCAGCCCTATCTTGGGTGCGACATCATCCGGTGACCCTGCTCCAGGTCGAGAATCTCGGACTCCGGTTCGATGAAGGCTGGGTTTTCCGCAACTTATCCTTCGCACTCGATCAGGGCGAGGCCCTGGCCATTCGTGGAGCCAGCGGTTCGGGAAAGACCACGCTAATTCGAACCTTGCTGGGGTTGCTGGACCCCAGCGAAGGTCAGATCCATCTCCAAAACAAACCCTGGTCACCCCTGCCGGAGGCCCAGCGCCGGCCGCGCCGAAGCCTCTTTCAAGCCGTTTTTCAAGAACCCTTGGCCTCGCTGCCGCCTCACCGTACCGGCTGGGAAATCCTGGAAGAACCCCTGGTCATCCACCGGCAAGGCGACTCCAAAACACGGCGCGAGGCCGCTCGAGCCATGGCAGCCCGCGTGAAGTTTCCCGAGGCTTGCCTGGATCAGCTCCCTGCCCAGTGGTCCGGCGGTCTCGCCCAGCGGCTCTCTCTGGCACGTTCCCTGATGCTGGGCCCAAGATTGCTGGCCCTCGACGAACCCCTTTCCGCCTTGGATCCGACCCTGGCCAGCCATCTGCTTGCGCTACTCCTGGAATTGAAGACCGAAGGGCTGTCTCTGCTCTTTGTGAGCCATGATCCCAAGGCCAGTGCCCGCCTCTGTGATCGGGAAATCCACCTATAGAAATGGCCGCTCCGGGCGGCCATTTCTATAGGTGGTGGGTCTTGGAAAATTACTCTCCAAGATCCTCGCGTCCTACAGGAACATCGGTGTTGATCCAGATGCCGCTGTAGCGGCCCCAGAGGGAGCTGAAACCGGGCCGCATGCGACCCTTGGCATCCAGATCCTGAAGTTCAGAGACCAGCAGCTTTTCACTGCCCGCACGCTGAAGCTCCTGCACAAGGGCTTGGCGTTTCTCGAAGTTAAGAGGTTCGGCGGCAGTGCGCGATTTCAGGCGGGCGATCCAAAGCTGTCCCTCGCCGTTCCAGAGGATCGGCGTGAACTTGCCCTCGGGGGTTTCCAGCAGGGCCTTGCGGATACCAGGATGCTTACCCAGCTCGCCCAGCCCAGTGATGGTGATATTTTCTTGGGGTTTCGCTTCGCCCAGGACCTTGAAATCGCCGGTTTGCAGGGCCGTCTGAACCTTGGCCACCGCGGCCTTGCGGGCTTCTTCCAGCTTCCAGGCCGCCAGCACCCGATCCCGGATTTCGGCCAGGGGCGGCACGGCGCTAGGACGTTCTTCCTGCACACGGAACACCACATAATTGCTGCCGGATTGCTGAAGCTTGGAGACCTGGCCCACCTTCATGCGGAAAGCTTCGCTGGCAATCATGGAGGCTTCGACCAAACCAGGAATGGTGACAGGACCTTCCTCAAGGAAGGGTTGGCTGGTCTGTACCTTGAGGCCCAAATTCCGGGCGGCGGCGGTCAAATCACCGCGCTCGCCGGTGCGCTTACGGAGCTGCTCAAGGCGCTCCTTAGCCTTGGTGGCGAAACGATCTTCGGTCAACTGCGCCCGCAATTCCTCACGCGTATCCTCGAAGCTCTTAGTGCGCTTGCCTTCGAGGCGAATGAGGTGAATTCCGTAGGGGGTGCGCACGGGCTGACTGATTTCACCAACCTTGAGCGCCGCCGCACCATCTTCAAAGGGTTTTTCCATGGCACCGGATTTAAACCAGTCGTAGAAACCCCGATTCTGCTTGGCTGGTGGATCATCACTCAGCTCTTCGGCAGTCTTGCCAAAATCCTGGCCCGCCACCAACTTGGGGCGAAGATCCTGGGCCTTCTTCATGGCCACGGCAAACTCTTCATCGGTTTTGGCTTTGAAGAGAATATGGCTGACTTTCATTTCGGTGTACTGCGCCTTCTTGGAGTCATAGGCGGCCTGCAGCGCGGCATCATCCACCGCCAAGGCTGTACCGAAAAAGCCCGGTTCCACCGCTACAAATTGAATCACGCGGCGAGCAGAAACCTGAAAGCGAGCCCCACCAACTTTGAGCAGTTCCGCCAGCTTGCCGTCGCCAGGATCCGCGACCGCAGCAAGGTCAGGAGTCACCACAAAGGATTCGAGGTTCAGTTTTTCGTTACGGACTCGGTTCTCAAGATTGACGAGAGCCTCGTCCACCGGAATTTTGCTGGCCTCCTGATCCACCAATTTGCGGATCGTCAGCATCTGGCGAGTGGAGTCTTCGATGGTCTTCAGGCTGATGCCTTGGGTCTCCAGTAAATACATATTGATTTCACTGGTGGGGCGGAAGGAACCATCGGGATTCACAAAGTAGGGGTTCTGCTTCATCTGGGCTTGCAGAGCACCGGCCACTTCCTGGTCGGTGACCACAATGCCGTGACGTTCGGCGAGTTCGGCCCGCAACTTTTCACCCACAAGCTGGCCCACAGCCTGGTTCTGCAGGTAGGGCAGCATGGCCTGGATATTGGGCTGCTTCCCCATGCGCTGAAGCGCATCGGAGATTACGCGGTCGGTGTCGCGCTTAAGAATGTCTCTGCCATAGACGCGGGCCATGACGTTATCGGGCGCCTCGGAATTGCCCGAAGTGGGGGCCAAGTAGGCCACGAGCCCCACTAGCACCACACCCATGACAACGGTCATGGGCATCTGGTTGCCCTTGAATACTTGGCGGAAATTGCGAAGCATGAATACTCCAAAAACTCGAACGCGGAAAGGTGCGGGGCCCTGGGGTGGAAACCCGAACCTCCTAGCGTATCAAAGGAATGGCCTCTCGAATAAACTAGAAGCCAGGAGAACGCATGGCCGTACGACCCGTCATCACCTGGGGAGACCCCCGACTTAAGATCAACAGCGCCGATGTAGGCCCCTGGACGCCTGAATTAGAGACCCTGGTTCTGGATCTTTTCGAAACAGCCATTGCCGAAGAGGGGCTGGGCATTGCGGCCCCCCAGGTAGGGATTAACCTAAATCTCGCCGTAATCGATATTTCCTGCGGCCAGGATCCCGCCCAGCAAATCGTGCTGATTAATCCCGTCATCACGCGCGAGGAAGGTTCCCAAGTGGGCAGCGAAGGCTGCCTCTCGGTACCAGGAGTCCACGAGATTTTGGAACGCCCCCAGCATGTCTGGGTAAAAAATCAACTTCGGGATGGCAGTTGGAGCGAGGTGGAAGGCCAGGATCTATTGGCCCGAGCCCTATGCCATGAGATTGACCACCTTCGCGGCAAGCTCTTTGTGGAATACTTCGGGCCCGTGAAACGTCAGATCATCCAGCGCAAGTATCAGAAGCTCCACAAGTGACCCGCGTTGCTTTCCTGGGCACTCCCTCCGTGGCCGTGCCAGTCTTGGAGCGTTTGGCGAGCCTTCAGCCGATTCACGCCGTGTTTTGCAACCCTGACCGCCCTCAGGGCCGAGGACGGCACCTGGAAGCCCCACCTATAAAGCATTCCGCCCAAACACTCGGCCTCCAAGTGCACCAGCCTGAAAGCTGGAAATTGCCAGAAACTCGGGAAGCGTGGACCGCCCTTGATATCGATTTGGCGATCGTGGTGGCGTACGGCCATATCCTGCCACGTTGGATGTTGGACGGTTGCCCTTTGGGTGTTTGGAATCTGCATTTCTCCCTGCTGCCCCGCTGGCGCGGTGCCTCGCCCGTGAACCATGCCATCCTGGCCGGCGATTCCGAAACCGGCGTGAGCCTGATGCGCATCACCCCAGGCCTGGATGCCGGGCCGGTGCTGGCTGCCACCCACTGCCCCATCCAAGAAACCGACACCACCGAAGGTCTGTTGAATCGCTTAGCTCTGGACGCTGCAGAGCTACTCGCCGAATGGCTCCCCGCACTGATCGCCGGGTCGGCCCAACCCAAGCCCCAGGAGGATGCCCTCGCCACCTTCGCTCCCAAACTCGATCGCGGCATGGCCCGGATCGATTTTTCTCAACCTGCGCTCGAGGTGCATCGCCAGGTGCGGGCCCTACAGCCTTGGCCTGGAGTTGAATGTGGGGCCGGCGAAAGCCTACTCAAGATCGCCACCGTGGGAGCACTTCGTCCCGACCCAGAACCGCCCGGAACCTTGGCTTGGGATCGCGGAGGTGCTTGGCTCACCCTGGGGGATGGGCATGCCCTCGAAGTGCTGCGACTGCAGCGTCCTGGGAAACCCGTGCAACTCGCACTCCAGGCCCTTCAGCCCTGGGGTATCCAGGGCCGAAGACTCCTAGCAACGGAGTAGGAGCTACAGTCGCTTAGCGACCTCGCGATAATCCGGATCGATCTCGGAAACCGCCAGGAAGTGCTCCCGTGCCTCATCCACACGCCCAAGCTGTAGTAGCATCCCGCCCAGATCATATTGGAGACCGATGGAATCTTCCGGTGGGAAGCCCGGTGCTTCGATCCCCTGGCGCAGCCAATTGATGGCCCCCTCCAGATTGCCCTGGGCCTCTTCGCAAATGGCCAGCATGGAGCAGCATTCCAAGGTGCGCTCGGGATCCCGCATGGCCTTCTTGAATTCTTCGAGGGCCGGTTCGATGAGCATCATTTCCTTGTACGCGATGCCCAAGTTGTAGTGCGTGTCGTAGTCATCCACCTTGACCTGCTGCTCCACGCCTTCGCGGAAGGCATTGAACAATTCGTCCACGCTATGGATCTTCTCCACCACGTTGGTGGCGTCATGCATTTCCTCGCCCTCACCGGGCTCCATAATCGAATCGCCAAGAATATCCGTGAGATCGAAGAAGGAATGTGTGAACTCGGAATCCTCGGCCAAGCTCTTAGGAGCAATTTCGTGTCCCAATCTTTGCAGCGCTTCATCCGCCAGCTCCAGACGTGCCAGGAGTTCCGGATGTTCCGGCCAATTTTTCAGCGCATTCTGGATCTCGATCTTGGCTTCATCTGGACTACCGTAATCCAGCTGGAAATCGATATCCGAGAGATTTGAAGCTAGGTCTTCACTGATCCCAACTTCGGCCCGCATGTTCAAGGTTGGGTCGACAGGCAGAGTTGGAATGGTGGGAACAGTCGGCAGTTTGGGAACGAAGGAAAGTGGCTCCAACTCGAGAGGTTCGATCTCCTCTAAGGGCTCTTCCTCGACGGGGAGCTCCTCCGTGGGCACGTCTGGAACCATCCACTGAAGATCACTGGCATCAACCAAAGGGGCTTCAGGTTCTGGCACGGGAGCCGGGACAGGCTCCACGGGAAGTTCCGGCAAGGCAAAGATCGGCGCTGGCATCGCAGGAGCAGCTTCGGGTTCCGCCGGAACCGAACCGCCGTAGCCACCTTCATCCAAGGCAATCAGCACATCCAGATCGTTGGCGTCTTCAACCGGTATTCGGGGTGCGACCGGGGGAGCCACACGGTCATAACCTGTTCCCAAGGCGATGGAAATGGGCGCGTCGGATTCGGGGGTGATAACAGGCTGTAGGGGTGGCGTTGGCGCCGTTGGAGCAAGAGGGGCCGCAGCCGAAGAGGCAACCACATCCGTCAGTCCGAGCATCCGTCGGTGAAGCCGCGTGGAGCCCGGGAATATTTCTTCGGCCCGGTCCAACATCTGCACGGCCAATTGGCGCTGCCCGCTGGGGGCAAGCTTTTCGGCCACCTTCACGTAGTGCTGTTGCACCTTGGTCATCACGCCCGAAGCCTTGAGGATTTCGGCAATCCGAGTGATGGCATCAAGATTGGCAGGGTCTAATTCCAGGATCTTTTGGTAGCAATCTTGGGCTCGATCATTAAAGCGACTGCGCAGATAATTTTCGCCCTCACGCTGCAGTTGTTGAATCTGCAAACGCCGCACGGGATCCACTTCCGTGGTTTCCAGATTGGCCATGGAATCCGGCACCGGACTCAACCGCACCTCTGGGTGAGGTATCGGCGCAGGACTGGATTGGGCTGGAATCAACTCCGTTGCCACTCCCAGACCTTGCAGCTCCGTCTCCAGGCTGCGAATCAAGGCGCTGTCGTTACTCTCGATGGCGAGTGCGCGGGCACGGGTAAGACTGCTGATCCGGCCAGCCTGATCGCCGCTCTGGTGCGAAATTTCCGCGAGCTGGATCCACCCCTCTACCGACATTGCCCGGCCCTGGAAGGCGGACTGCAACACACGACTGGCCTGTTCGCCCAGCCCCCGGCGGGCAAAATCCCGTCCGATGGGCTTGAAGAGCCTTAGCCCTTCGTCGATCGTATTGGCCTTGGCCATATCCCGCAGGGCCCGCTCACAGAGCTGGGCTGTCTTTTCGGAAATCTGGGGGATCTGCGCGATGACTTCCAGCGCCCGATCGGGGGCCTTGGCCTGCAATTCCACTTCAGCCAGGGCTTCCAGAAGTTCGATACTGCGGGGATTGGCAGAAAGGCCCTCGCGTAGATGCTGAGTGGCGGCCACCAGATCCTTCTGCATGATGCAGAGCCGCGACTGCGTCAGGAATAGCTTCGGCGACGTGGTCATCACCTTGGCTCGATCCAGAATCTGGAGGGCCTCCGCGTGCATTTGTTCGAAGGCAAGGGATTCAGCTACTTCCAAGTAAATGTCGGAGGCGCGCTCCTTCATGCCTTCCTTGTTGTAGAGATCCGCCAACTTGACCTTGTTCTTCAGGTTCTTGGGGTCCAGTTCGACGACCTTGGCAAATTCCTCCAAGGCTCGCTTCAGCAACCCCTTCTTGGTGTAAAGCTCCGCCATCTCGATATGAACCTGGATGGCGTCTTTGATCATGTTGGTGGCGCGGTAGGTTTCGGCGAGCCGAAGCGCTACATCCACATCTTCGGGGGCTGTGCGGTGAGCCTTCTTGAACACGGCGGCAGCCTTGTTCGTAAAGCCGTTGCGCTCGTAGCCAATCCCCGCGCGCTTGAACATGGCTAACGCATCGGGCACCTTCCCCACTTGCAGGTAGGCGTCGCCAACGCGGTTCACAAGGTTGAAATCATCGCCCTTGTCTTCCAGCAGCTTCAGAAATTCATCGATGGCGCGATCGATCTTGCCACTCGCCATGTACCCTTCGGCCTGCTTTTGTACTTTTACTCGATCAATGGCCATGGCGGATTATCTCGGAAATACAAAAAGGAACAATCGAGAGCTTAATCGGAATTCAGCAGGTTCCGGCCCGTGAAGGCATGGGGAAGCAGGCTGGCAATGCTATGAAGGGATTTTTCTGTGCGATTGGATAACAAAATAGGTAGATCTTCCGCGAATTCGGCAATGACCTGACGACAAAGCCCGCAAGGTGGAGTCAGGGATTCCGCCTCGGTCACAACCACCAACGCAATCATGTCGTTGGGACGCATGCCCTTCGCGGCAGCAGCACAAATGGCCGTGCGTTCGGCGCAAATGGTGCCCCCATAACTGGCATTCTCCACATTGCAGCCGATATGCACGGATCCGTCCCGACAAAGCAGCGCTGCACCCACCTGGAAATGACTGTAAGGGGCGTAGGCCTGCTCCCAACCCTGCCAAGCGGCCTGGAGAAGAGGGGTCCACCCTGGATCATTGGGGGTTGAGAATCGCATTCGGCTCCTGGAGATCTGGATCTAGGGTAATCGGTGGTCTCCCTGCGCGCTACCCACCGAGTCCGATTCGCCCTCGGCTTGGGCTTCGGCCAAGGCTCGCCAACTCGCCTTAAAGCCCTCCACATTGGCATTTCCAGCCTTGGATCGAATTTCCAGATGCACGATACGCCTTTGAATTCGGGCTTGAAGGACGGCCCCCGAGAGCCGTTCAAGCTCCTTTTCGAATTCGACACCCGGCTTCCATTTGCCCAAATCCAATACAAGATGCTGCCCCGCAGGCTCCTCATCCTCCAGCGTGCGCACCCAGGGTTCCCCCCGTTGGGCGGTGCGCTTCCAATGCACCCGGTGGATGGAATCCCCCTCTCGAAAGGGGCGGGCACCATCGGGACTGGCACTTCCGGGTTTCGGTATAGAGCGCACGGCCTCACCCTTGGGTCCTTGTTTTAGCAGCGTAGAGCGCGGATGGGGCAACACCAGAAAGGTTTCATCCAGCGTTATTCGCCAAGCTTTTTCGAGAAACCCAAATGGGTAGGAGGTTCGCATCTCGAGGCTCGAAAGCCGCGTCCACCCGCGTCGTTCGGGAAAAATGTGTACCACCACCCTGCCATCCTCTTGCCCCGGCCCTCCGGAATAGAAGCCCGGCTCCGTCCGACCACCCTCCATTTCTAAACGCAACTCCAGCGCCCGAAACCGTTTGGGCGCACCATCTCGAAGGCGAAGGCGTAGATGGCCCCGTACCCGGGCAAACAAATTGCCTTCCTCGATGCGGACAAAGGCCAAGTCCTGAATGGCATGGCGACTCACCCATCCAGACACCAAGAAAACCGCCGTCATTAGTGAAAAGACTAGATAGAGAAGATTATTGCCGGTGTTTGCGGCAAAAATCCCCACCAGCAGCAAAGCGGCCAGATACTCCAAACCCAATCGCGTGATGGAAAGGCGGAGGCGACGATCATTCCAGAGCTTCATGGTCAGAAGAGGTTACTGCCACAATGGCCAAAGAATCTCTTTTCGGATGGCCCATGCTGAAGAATCTTTTTCGCACCAAGAGTCTGGAGCAATTGAAGGCCAAGGCCGAAGAGCCGGAATACCAGCTCAAGAAGAACCTGGGCACCTTTGATCTCACCATGTTCGGCATCGGGGCCATCATCGGCGCGGGGATCTTTAGCGCCATCGGCACCGCGGCGGCCGGCAACCTGACGGATGGCCGCCTAGGCGCCGGTCCAGCGCTGGTTGTCAGCATCATTCTGGTGGCGATAGCTTGCGGCTTTACGGCCTTGGCCTATGCCGAATTGGCCTCCATGATTCCAGTATCGGGATCGGCCTACACCTATGCTTACGCCACTCTTGGCGAACTGATGGCTTGGATCATTGGCTGGGATCTCCTGTTGGAATACGCCGTCAGCAATGTTGCCGTGGCCATTTCCTGGGGCGATTACACCCGAAGCTTTCTAGCCAACGTGATGCACATCCATGTGCCGGGATGGCTGGCCATGGATCCCCGTACGGCTCTGCAACTGACCGATGGAATTCCGGTCATGACCATTTCCGCCAAACTTCAGGCCCTCGTTCAGGCCAAGGCTGGATTGATCAACGGTGCTGCAACATTTGCCAATTGGGCCACGCTCAAGGATGCGCCCATGGTGCTTGGCTTTCCCGTGACCTTCAATCTGCTCGCCATGATCATCACAGTTCTTGTTACGTGGCTGGTCTATATCGGCATCAAGGAAAGTGCCCGAGCCAACGCGATCATGGTGGTCATCAAGGTCGTCATTCTCCTGGGCGTGATCGGACTCGGGATCAAGTTCATCCGCCACGAAAATTGGATTCCCTTTGCGCCCCACGGCTGGAAGGGCATTCAGGCCGGTGCCGCCATCATCTTCTTCGCATTCATCGGCTTCGATGCCGTCAGCACCACGGCGGAAGAGTGCAAGGATCCAGGGCGCAGCCTCCCGCGCGGCATTCTTTTCTCTCTGGCCATCTGCACCGTCATCTATGCGGCCGTAGCCTTGGTTGTCACCGGCATGATGAAATACACCGACTTGGCGGGAAAAGCCGATCCTCTGGCTTACATTTTCAGCCAGCAGAAAATGTATATGGCGGCAGGGATCATTAGCTTCGGCGCGGTGATCGCCACCACGGCCGCCCTATTGGTTTACCAAGTGGGCCAGCCCCGCATCTTCATGTCCATGAGCCGCGATGGCCTGCTGGGGCCGTGGTTCGGCAAGATCAGCAAGAAATACGGCACGCCCGGTAATGCCACGCTGCTCACCGGGCTCCTGGTCGCTATTCCCGCGGGCCTGATGAACATCGATATCATCGTCGAACTGGCTAACATCGGCACCCTCTTCGCGTTTGCCATCGTCTGCGCCGCCGTGATGATTCTTCGGGCAAAGCGACCCGAAGCGATTCGCCGCTTCCGCGCGCCCTGGGTCTGGTTCGTGGGCTGTGCGGGCATCATCTCTTGCATCTGGCTAGCGGCGGGATTGCCACCCTCGACTTGGATACGCTTCTTTGCCTGGCTCGTCCTGGGCCTGCTGGTGTATTTCATCTACGGAATCCGCAATAGCACCCTCCGCGAAAAGCACGAGAAAGCGTAGGCTGACAGCATGTTTACCGGCTTAATCCGACACCTCGGCACCCTCGAAGCACGCGCACCTCGCCAGGGCGGTGCTCGGCTGCGCATCAGTGCGCTACCTGATTTGCTGGAACGGGCGGAACGGGGCGCCAGCATCTGCGTGAACGGCGCCTGTTTAACCGCGGTCGCGCGCGATGGGCGTTCCTTCGAAGCCGATCTTTCCCAAGAAACACTGCTGAAGACAACGTTCGGCCAACTTTCGATTGGTGAAATGCTGCACCTGGAGCCCTCCCTGCGCGTGGGCGATCCTTTAGATGGCCACCTGGTTTCGGGCCATGTTGATGGCGTGGGTCGATTGGTGGAGCGTGCCGAAGGCGAGGGCATCTGGCGCTTCTCGATGCCCATAGAACTGGCCCCGATGTGCGCCGCAAAGGGCTCCATCACTATCGATGGGATTTCACTGACGATGGTCGATTGTGGCCGTGAAGATTTTTCCGTCGCTCTTATCCCAGAAACCGTTTCCCATACGCGCTTGGCAACCATGCGCCCTGGCTCACAGGTGAATCTGGAAGCCGACCCCATCGGTCGCTTTGTCGCCCGCACCCTGGCCTTGCGTCAAGGAGACGCAACATTATCCAGGTTCGCCCAGGATGGCTGGCAGTAGACTTTCTCCATGCAGAAGCCTGAAATTCCTAAAGAAATCGCCCCCGACCTGGTGGATCGACTTCGATCCCGGTTTGGTGATTTCCCGGTGATCCAAGGCTGGGGCCTGGAAATCATGGCAATGACTCCAGGCCAAGCCACGGTAAGCGTTCAGGCCACACCGCGCACCACCAATCCGAACGGCATCACCAACGGCGGCATTCTGGCCTCCTTGGCCGATATGGCCAGCGCCCTGGCCCTTTCCACAGCCTTTGATGGCGTCATGCCCTTTGCCACTTCGGATCTGAGCATTCGCTACCTCGAACCTGCCCAAGGGCCTGTGGAGGCTGAAGCCACGGTGATTCGAATATCTAATCGCAGCGCCATCATTTCCTGCGAACTGCGCGCCCAGGGTGAGATCGTCGCCCTTTGCACCAGCCATTTCGCCATCAAGCTCAAGCCCCAGGCCTGAAATGCCAAAAGCTCATACCTCACCGCCCCTCCAGCGCCTCCGCTACACGCTGATGCTGCTCACACTAGTGGTCGTGGCCGGCGCCATCGGCTATCACCTCCTTTCCAAGCTCAACTTCCTCGATAGTTTCTACATGGCCATCACGACCCTGTTCACGGTGGGTTTCCGGGAATTGGGCCAAGTCAACAACGCCACCAAACTCTTCACCATCGCCTACCTCATCACGGGCCTGGGCGTAGCCACCTATGCCCTCTCCAACCTCACGGCCCTCATCGTGGAGGGCGACCTCCAGGGCTACCTGCGGGAGCGCCGAATGGAAAAACGACTTCAGGATCTTCGAAATCACGTGATCGTTTGCGGTTTCGGAAAAATGGGCTTCCAGGCCGCCTGGGAACTCAAACAGGTGGGCGTGCCCTTCCTCATCCTCGAAAAGGAAGTAAACAAGGGTTCGAAGAATCCCCGCTTCGAAGGCGAGATTTTCCTCTATGGCAACGCCATGGACGAACTGACCCTCGAACGCGCCGGCATTCGCCATGCCCGGGGTCTCATCACCACCCTCACCACCGATGCCGATAACGTGCTGGTGACCCTGACCGCCAAACAGCTCGCACCGGATATTCCCATCGTTGCCCGCGCCGCGCAGCTCGGCATGGAAAACAAACTGAAAGCTGCGGGCGCCAACCATATCGTGAGCCCCTACGAAATTGGTGGCCGACGCATGGCCGCACTGCTGCTGGATCCCGAGCTCATGAACTATGTGGACCTAGTCCTGGATCACAAGCAAATGGAAATGGCCATCGAGCATATTCTCGTGAATCCAAGCTCTCAATTGGTCGGCCTCACCATGCGAGAAGCCCGCCTGCGTGACACCACCGGCGCCCTCATCGTGGGTATCCACCGCACGGAGACGGGACTTATTTTCAACCCCAAAGGCCACGAACAATTCCAAGCCGGCGATGTGCTCCTGGCCATGGGCGATCACAGCACCTTGAATGCCCTAGTCAAGGTAGCGCGGGGGGAAAGCCAACTGACATAACAACTCGAATCGTACAAGCCGAGAGCCCGTCAGGGCCCCCAGCTTAATACCCATTACCAAATAAGTGCCCGAAGGGTGCTTATTTGATAGCGGCGAACCGCTTGCTAGCCTCGCTCCACTTGATGTTTTCGAGGAAGGCATTTACGTAGTCGGGGCGCTTGATCCCGTAATCGACCATGAAGGCATGTTCCCAACTATCCAGCACCACTAGAATGTCCTGCTCAATGGGCACGCCCAGGTGGTGTTCGGCGAAGAAGTAGGTGTGCAGCTTGTTATCCCGGCGATTGCGGGTAAGAATCGCCCAACCCGGACCGCAGAGCGCCGCAGCCTTCAGGTCAGCGACCACTTTATCCTTGCCGCCAGCAGCTTCCAGGGCCTTGCCCAGCTCGGGGCTGATCTCGCCATCGGCACCCAGATTCTCGAAATAGAGTTCATGCAGGAAGGAGCCATTGAAGGCCACGGCCTCGCGACGTTTGAGCTCGCTGTATTCATTGAAGGAATAGTTGGGCTTGGTGTTATCCATGCCCACCAGCTTTTCCTCGATCTCGTTGAGCTTGGCGACGTAACCCTTGTACAGGGTGAAGTGCTGCTCCAACTGGTTATCGGAAAGCCCCTTGAGCTTGCCACCCTTCAGGTGATCGTAGTTTTTCGCATCGTAGGCCATGGATTCTCCTTGGAAGTGAACCGTAGGGTAGGCCAGCAGTCTAACCAGCCCGTTGCACCCTAAGATGCCCTCGACGTAGATTTTGTTCACCCTCCAAGACGAAGCCCCACAACCGTGGGGCTTCGTCTTGAAAACTACTTCAGCTTCTGCCACAGGAACGTGTAGTCCAATGCGGCCATATGGGCCCGCTGGGTGTTATCAGCGGCACCGCCGTGACCACCCTCGATGTTCTCGTAATAGCGGACATCGGCACCCAGCGCCTTCATGCTGGCCATCATTTTGCGGGCGTGGCCGGGGTGCACCCGATCGTCCCGCGTGCTGGTGGTAAAGAGCACCGCCGGATAGGTCACGCCAGCCTTCAGGTTGTGGTAAGGGCTAAAGGCCTGGATATAGGCCCATTCCTCGGGCTTTGAAGGATCTCCGTATTCGCCCATCCAGGACGCACCCGCCAGGAGTTGGCTATAGCGTTTCATGTCCAGCAGGGGCACTTGGCAAACAATGGCGCGGAAGAGCTTGGGGTAGAGCGTGATCATATTGCCCATCAACAGGCCACCATTGCTGCCGCCCTGGGCGCCAAGATGCTTGGGCGATGTGATTTTTCGCGCAAAGAGATCCTCGGCCACTGCGGCAAAATCCTCGTAGCAGCGCATACGGTTCTGTTTGAGAGCGGCCTGGTGCCACTGGGGACCGTACTCACCGCCACCGCGAATATTGGCCAGGATGTATACGCCACCCTGAGTGGTCCAGGCCAATCCGGTAGCAGCGCTATAACTGGGGGTCAGGGAAACCTCAAAACCACCGTAGCCGTAAAGCAGGGTGGGATTGGTGCCATCCAGCTTCAGGCCCTTGGGCGCGATCTGGAAGTAGGGCACCCGCGTGCCATCCTTGGACTTCACAAAGTGCTGACTGACATCCATGGTGCTGGCATCGAAGAAAGCTGGGGCCTTTTTAAGAGTCTCGAAGGTAGCGCTGCCCACCTTGCCGTATTGGAGACTGGCGGGGGTGGTAAACCCATTGACGGTGAAGAAGACCTCGTCGGAATGCTCCTGATCTACGGCTCCCACCGACAGGGTGGAAAACGCCGGTGCGCCCGGGAAGGCCTGCTGAGTCCACCCCTTGGCTCCCGGGGTGTAGATGGATACCTGGTTGATGACATCCTGAAGCACGTTGAGGATCAGGTGGTTCCGGGTCCAACTGTAGCCCGCCAGGGAGCGCGTGGCCGTGGGTTCGAAGAGCACGGTGAAATCCCGCTTGCCGCCCAGGAATTCATCGAAGCGCATCACCAACAGGCTGCCGGCGCCGTAGGTTTTGCCACCCACGGTCCAGGGAGTACGGAGGCTCACGGTCAGCCATTCCCGGTAGGGATTCGGGTTGGCGTCTTCAGGCACTTCGAGCTTCTGCAGCTTTCCATCCGCCTTCCGCAGAAACACCTGAGAGGTGGTCATGGAGATGCCCCGAGTCACATAATCGCGCTCGTAGCCCGTGGTGTCGTCATGGTAGGCGCCCACGCTGATATCGGTGGCCTTGCCCTCGTACACCGTTGTCGCCTGAGCGAGAGGTGTCCCGCGCTTCCACAGCTTGACGATGCGAGCGTACCCCGAGTCCGTCATCGAGCCAGGTCCGAAATCGGTGGCGACATAGACCGCGTCCTTGCCAACCCAGCTGAGGTTGCCCTTGGCTTCGGGGAGTTCGAAACCACCCTTAACAAAGGTGCGGGTCTGCAGATCGAATTCGCGAACCACGGTTGCGTCTGCCCCGCCCCTGGAAAGGGTGACGAGGACATGGCGATAGCCACCTTCCTTGAGCACCTCGGCGCCGCCCCAGACCCAGTTTTCCTTCTCGGCCTTGCCGATGGCATCCAGGTCGAGAATGACATCCCAGACAGGTTCAGCTTTGCGGTATTCAACCAGCGAAGTGCGCCGCCAGAGGCCTCGAGGATGGGCGGCATCCTTCCAGAAATTGTAGAAGTGATCACCGATCTTGCCCACGTATGGGATACGGGCGTTCGAGTCCAGCACCTTCAGGATTTCACCCTTAACGCGAGTGAACCGCGGATCACCGCCGAGCTCCTTCATAGTGTCCGCGTTCCGCGCCTTCACCCAGTCCAGCGCCTTTTCGCCGGTCACATTCTCCAGCCAAAGATGGGGATCTTCCATGGCGTTCGGAGGCATGGGCTTAACTTCTTGAGCAGTCATGCTCAAGCCTAGCGCGAGGCAGAGCGAAACCTGAATCCAGGGGCGAGACATCGTGATCTCCTTGAGAAAGAATGGCGTAGAGAGCGTGGACCTTCGGGAAATCCACGGATCGGGACGATCAGTCTATACCTCTTCTTGCGAGGCCACCACCGACTCGAACGCATGGCATCAGCGGGTGTTCATCACCGTGGTGCCCCGGCACGCCTCCCTCAATGGCCAATCCAGTGGGTGTCAGAAGTGTCGAGAGGTTTTCATGCGAAGGCAGGGGACCCCAGCCATCCGCATCAAAAATCCGTTCGGCCGTGACCATCGTAAACAGCTGATCCACGGGATAACCGGCGGCCGCGAGGGCATCCAGGTATCCCGCATCCAGATTGACATCGGCCTGAATGGAAATGGTTTGTCCAGGGCTCCAAGCACCCGCGTTTGAATTCACCGTGCCACTCCAAACACCGAATCGACTCGTACCGTAGGCCGTGGAAGTCACCGGCGAGGGTGGAGGCGTGGGCTTCCCGCACCACAGGAAATCAGGCCATTGCCGATGCGAGACACAAAAACAGCCCAACCATGGCCGAGCGATTGCGTGGATGCATCCGAGCTCCTGTTTCCTATCCTCAGCGTGCGAGGGCTCCCGGAGGCGGTTCTCCAATTTTAGATTCGCGCGGGGCCACCAAAGGGTAAAGCCCCAATTTCCCATTGGTATAGATCCCGCCTGGAAGATGGCGTGTTGACAATCTCCGTGGCGGCATGGTCGACTGGCTATCCGAAGGATTATTCCCAATGCTCATTTCCCGCCATCATGCCAGCCACCATGTCGCCCATCGGGTGACGGGAGCTGCTTTCTAGTCGAATCCATTCTTCGAACGAAGCCCCCGGAACCCACAAGGTCCGGGGCTTTTTTTAGTTAGCGAGAACACAACCATGACCACCTTCACCTTCCACCATCACCATGCGCATCCCCCACCTCCGGGGTAGGCCAACGTCTGCGCACTGCGCGATTCCAGCCCCGAGGTTCCTCACGAACTCGGGGCTTTTTCTTTTTTCCATTTAGGAGCTGATATGACCGTCCCACCCACAATCAAACTCGCACTGCCCAAGGGCCGCATGGCCGAGGGGGTGCTCAAACTGATGGATGAAGCTGGCATGAAGGTGCTGGCCAACGGGCGCAATTACCGCCCGCTCTGCCGCGACCCCCGGTTCGAGCTAAAAATCCTTAAACCCCAAGACATCGTCCGCATGGTGGAACTGGGTCGGCACGATCTAGCCTTTGCGGGCTACGACTGGGTGATTGAACTCGGTGCCTCGGTGGAGGAACTCCTGGATACCGAGTTGGATTCCGTTCGCATCGTGGCCGCTGCCCCCAATGAATATGTGGCCTCCGGCGAATTGCGAACCCGCCCCATCGTGGTGGCCAGCGAGTACGAGCGCATCACCACCCAGTGGCTTACCAAGGAGGGCTTTGATGCGGTCTTCGTGCGCAGCCACGGCGCCACGGAAGTATTCCCCCCCGAGGATGCCGATTTGATCGTGGATAACACCGCCACGGGACGCACCCTGGTTGAAAACGGCCTAACCGAGATTGCCACGCTGATGCGCTCATCTACCCGTTTGATCGCCAATCCTAGTCTCATGCAGGGCCCGAACCGCGAAGTCGTTGAAGAATTTCTGCTCCTCATGCGCTCGGTGCTGGATGCCCGCAAACGCGTGATGCTGGAAATGAACGTAAGCGCCGCGGCC
>JFJP01001861.1_pt1 | contig 23883 bp, 24 predicted proteins | sample 431651 | NCBI WGS metagenome assembly JFJP01 (sample SAMN02602958, study PRJNA72255) | Microbial mat metagenome, whole genome shotgun sequencing project. | biome: fresh water; feature: sink hole; material: water; isolation source: purple microbial (photo- and chemosynthetic) mats found in...
GGAATGGATCGAGACGTGCCGCACAGAGTCACCCGATTACGAACGCACTTTGCGCTGGGTCGAAGACAACCTGCATCGCCTGAATTTGTCGTTACTGGAACGATTTGCGGGTTCAGCCGCAAACCGATTTGTCTGCATCAGCGCTGATTGACGGTTTCACACCACAATTGATATCAAACTAGCCATAAGTTGGGTGGGATGCGGTACAAAGCGCTGGTCGCGCAGCATGGTCATTCCCTTCAAGCGACCGACAACGCTGTAGCGCGCCCACCAATTCAGCCAGCGATCAAGCCGGTTTGCTCGCCGACTTCGGCCGAAATGCCTTGACGACCTCTTCCCGCGTTTCCAGATACGGCCCGCCGATCAGGTCGATGCCGTAGGGCACGGCGGCGAAGACGCCATCCAGCGTCTCTTTGATGGCTTTTGGCTGGCCGGGCAGGTTCAGAATCAGACAGCTTCCGCGCACGACGCCGGTCTGGCGCGACAGGATGGCGGTGGGGACGTATTTCAGGCTGACGGCGCGCATTTGTTCACCGAAACCGGGCAGCACTTTGTCGGCAATGGCCAATGTCGCTTCCGGAGTGACGTCGCGCGGAGCCGGGCCGGTGCCGCCGGTGGTGAGCACCAGGCAGCATACAGCGGCGAGGTCGATCAGGGTTTGTTCGATCACCGGTTGCTCATCCGGGATCAGCTTTTCGATGAATTCGAGCGGGTTATGCAGGGCGGCGGTCAGCCATTCCTTTAACGCGGGCAGGCCTTTGTCTTCGTATACGCCGGTGCTGGCGCGGTCGCTGATGGAGACGATGCCGATGCGGGCGACTGAGTACATGCGTGTTCTTTCTTGTTGACGGGAGAGAAGTTGATTGGCGCTCAACCACCTGGCGCGGGCGCGTAACCCCAAGCGGAAAACAAGGGATCGGAATACAGCCGTTGGTCGATGTACTTGTCGTCTTCCGGGCGCTTCAGACCGCGCCGGGTTTCGCTATGCAACGCGCTGAACCCGGCGTCGCGCAGCAATCCAAGAACCATACCCAGGCGTTCGAACGGATGCAGTTCGCTCCAGACCTGAATTGCTTTGGTGGGAAACCAGCGGTCGGAGAAGGTGACGATGAACACGCCGCCCGGCTTCAGCACGCGGCGTACCTGCGCCAATACCGCCGCCGGATCGAGCAAGTATTCGATGGATGCGGTACATAGCACGACATCGAATTCGGCCGCTGACCAAGGCAGTTCGGCATCGAGATTCAGGTCTTGCACGACTCGTTCGGATAACCGCGGGTTGGCGTTCAACTCGGCGGCATTCATGCCCAGTCCAACAATATTCGGGTCGCCGAAGGTTGCGGGCAGATGCGACACCCAACTGCTCATCAAATCCAGCACGCGCTGTCCGGGTTTGAGGAATCGGCCATACAGGGCGCTGATTTCGGCCCGGCACACGGCATCGAGATGATGCGTCATTCGCGGCTGGGTATAGAACACCGCGTCTGCCGCCGCGTCTTGCCGCCGCATGCCGTGCGGTTGCAAGTAGGTCGTTTCGACCGACTGCGCCGGCGACTGCATGCCGGGGCCATCGAACAGTTCGACCATACGCACCCCACGCGTGGGTTCATCCGCTTGATCGCTGAACGTCAGTGTTGCGCCACAAGCCGCCAGCGGATGGTTTGCATCCACTCGCATCAGGCCATCATTGACCGACAGCAGACGCGCCGGACGCATGTCGCGCGGGTTCTGGGCCAGGCTGCTGAAAGCCGAGCGCGGATAGAAACGGCCGGGGGTTGGCAGGGTTGTCGCAAGACGAAACTGACTGGCCGGGATTTCGGCGATCGGCTGTCCAGCCGGTTGCAACCAGGGTGCGGCGGCGAGTTCGGCGCTGATATTTTGTTCCCCGTCCACTCCGCGCACTGTCTCCGCCGCGCGCGCCCAACGACCATCGGCGAGCAAGGCGCTGTCCGCGACCAGCAAGCGGTCGCAGTGGCTGGCATACGGGCTTTGCCAAATCAGGCTGGCTTCGATCGTCATCGACTTGCTTCACTCTTCCAGACGATATTCAACATAAGCTCGGTCGCGCGCTTGCCGGACCCAATCCTCAAAAGCCTCTTCCGATTTGCGTTCACGGATGGCGCGACGCGCCTCCAGTCGCTTGCGTTCGTCGGTGACATCCTGATCGCGCCGTTCCAGCACTTGAATCAGGTGCCAGCCGAAGGGAGATTGGACTGGCGCGGAAAGTTCATTCGGTTTCAACGCGTCCATCGCGCGTTCGAACTCGGGCACAGTATCTCCCGGATTCAGCCAGTTGAGTTCGCCGCCTCGGCTGGCGGACAGATCATCCGAATGCAGTTTGGCCAGTTCAGCAAAATCGGTGCCGTTTTCTATGCGTTCCTTCAACAAGAACAAGCGCGTTTTGGCGTCGTTGTCGGTCACTACTTCGTTGGTCTTGACCAGGATATGGCGCGCGCGCGTCTGCTTGACCACGGTTTGTACATCCTTGCCGCGTTTATCGAGCAGCTTGAGGACGTGGTAACCATTGCCGCTTTTGAGCACCGATGAATATTCGCCCACTTTCATGTTGCGCAGGGCGCTGGCGTAAAGACCAGGGAGTTGGTTTTCATTGCGCCAGCCCAGTTCGCCCCCTTGCAGTGCATTCTGGGTATCGGAGTAAGCGGCGGAAACCGAGGAAAAATCGACTCCGGCATTGAGTTCGCTGAGCGCTTTTTCTGCCTTCGCCTTCAACTCGGCCAATTTTTCCGGGCTGGCGCCTTCCGGGGTCAACACCAGAATGTGCGCAAGTTGGTACTCGTCCCGTTGACTCGTCGCCGAGGTTGCATTGGCCAGGTAATTGTCGATTTCGGCATCGGTAATCACCAACCGATTATCGACTTCACGTTCACGCAGCCGCGAGATGGTCATCTCGGTGCGAATCTGTTCACGAAAATCGTCGAAGTTCATGCCATCGTCTTCCAGTGCCTTGCGGAAGACTTCGGGACGCATGTTATTGCCCTGCGCGATACGCGCGATAGCCCGGTCGAGGGCGAGGCCTTCAAATCGGATATTGGTATCTTCGGCAATCTGCATCAGCGCTTTTTCGGTAATCATGCGTTCAAGCAATTGCTTTTCGATCAATCGACGCGGCGGTAACGCGCCGCCTTTTCCGGCGTTACGCGCCGCGAGTTGTCGCATGGCTTTATCAACCCGGCCTTTCAATTCGTATTCGGTAATGACCGCGTTGTTCACTACCGCGACGATGCGGTCGATTTCTACCGGCGCAGCGTGTGCCGGGCCTTGCAGTGCGAACAGGCAAAGGATGGTCGCCAGCGTACGGCTATGCAGATGGCTATACATAAGGCTATTCAGAAATTTCATTACTTTGGGCATAACCGGTAATGCTCCGTTTCAGGACATCGAGCGGATTGGGGCCGAGCTTGGCCAGACCGCGCAATTCGAGTTGCAGGAAGAAAGCGTTGGTAGTTGTCGTTTCGGTGGTGGCCAGTTGTTGCATGACACCCCGTAGCGACCAGCAAGACTCGTTGTATTCGAACCCGGCCAAACCTTCCACCAAGCGGGAATCTTTGAGTGAATAGTTGATACGACCGAGTCCATACCATTTGGGCGCCAGCGGCCACTGGAAGGAGAGATCGATTTGATCCAGCGAGTCTTCGGTATAACGGTAATCGGCATTGAATCGGCGCCCAGGTCCATCGCTCCACGAGCCGCCAAGATTGGCCTTGATCATATTGCCTTCACCCGTATCAAACTGGATACCGCTACTCAGGCGCAGTTTGCTGTTGATCTGGCCACTGGCCTGGGCAAGCAGCTCTGTCGAATTGCTTGCGCGCGCCGCCACCCCGGGCAAAGTCACCTGCTGACTGGCAAAGTAATAACGTTGTCCCAAGGTGACTTGCAGACGCTCCGCGCCATTCCCCGTTTCCAGAAACCGCGACGTGACCGCCAACGTAAGTTGATTGGCGTCGTTGATCCGATCAACGCCAATGTATTGATTTTCGGCGAACAATTGATCGAGCGAGAGATCGCGGGTGCTGCTGTCAAAAATTGGAATGCCGGTCTGATCGTGGTACGGGATATAGACGTAATAGGCGCGCGGCTCTAGTGTCTGAGTATATTTTTTGTTGCGGAAGTTGATATCCCGCTCCAGAAACAAGCTGGAATCGAGGCTGAACATGGGCAGGCTGCGGGTTGAATTTCGGTCAAAACGCGCGCTCGAAGTCAACGGCAGAGAGAGACTGTCGGACAGCGCCAAGGTGGCGTCATCCAGCGCATAGTGACTGAGATACCAGCCCAAACGCGGCGTTACCACAGAAAAAGGCGTTTGCAGGGGAAAACTCAGACTGGGATTGGCATGCAGCCGCGCGCCCTGCACGCGACTGTCGCCGGCATGGTCGAAGTAGACCAGCTCGCTGTTGAAATCGAAGCGCACGCCCAATCCATTCGCGCCGCCCGCCAACGCTTTGCCCCAAGCCAGGTCGCGGGTTGCACTCAGACCGAGTTGCGGCAACCGACTGTATGGCTCGACGATGAAGTCAGCCGCCGGGTCTTGCAAAGTCTGAAAAGTTTGCACCATGCCGCTTGCTTGCCACCAACCGGCGTTGAAATTGAAGGCGGCCTGACGCGGCAGATTGACCCGTGAGGTCTGGCTGATTTCACTCGACAGGTCGGCAAAATAACGGTCATCGGAGACGGCGTCATATTCGACTCTGCCTGACCAGCGCGGCCCGAATTGTTGCCGATGCCGCAACAGAAAACGGTAGCGGTTGCTATCGGTGGCCTGATCACTGGGCAGTATTTCACCGCTCAATTCGCCACTGTATGTCGGTTCCAGATAGCGAAATTCGCCGCCGACCTGCAGCCCGCGCTTGCTCATCACGCGCGGCGTGATGGTGGCGTCGCGCTGCGGAGAAATATTCCAGTACCAGGGTGCGATCAATTCCAGCCCACGCGCATCCGATGCGCCATAGGTGGGCAACAGAAAGCCGCTTTTACGTTTGTTATCAAGGGCGAAATCCATCCACGGCACATAGAGAATCGGCACCTTCAAGTACTCCAACCGCACCTTTCGCGCCGAGCCCAGACTGGTGATGTAGTCGAGCTGCAGGTCATCCATCTTCAGCAACCAGTCTTCATTGCCAGGCGGACAGGTGGTATAGGAAGCCGAGTTCATCCGGTACACATCCGGCCCCGCGAAAACCAGACTTTCTGCACCACCGCGCACCCGTTGGCCATCCTTGCCGACCAACTGAAACTCGACGTCCTTCATTTCACCCAGCCGGGCTGCCAGCTTCAGCTTCAACGCACTGCCTTGCAAACGATCCTGATTGCGCACAAACACCACATTGCCACGCGCCTCGGCAAGATCGGAGGTTTGATCGTAACTGAGCCAATCGGCCTGCATTTGCTCACGCAGATTACGCATGACCACCCCGCCCTCGGCGACCAATTCCTGTTGGTCATGACCCGAGATCGAATCGGCTTCAAAATGCGTTGGCCCTTTCTCCAATTTGCCAGACACGCTGCCTGAAGAAAGTCCGGCGCTTGGTTTGAGCAAGACCACACTGTCCGCGTATGCCTCCATGCAGGCCGCCGTCAACAAAATGGGAAGCAGCAAACGCGCGAAGGGCGGCACTGCAAGGGGCGCAACGAGCGGCATAACGGGAATGATAGAATCCGGCGGTTTTTTTGAGCGCCGGATTATAGCTTTGGAACGACTTGAACACCCTGAACGCCTTGACCGTCTGCAGACTTGGGTACAAACGGTTCTGCCCGCCCCCTTGATTGATTTGCAGCCCGCCTCCGCCGACGCCAGTTTTCGCCGCTACTTCCGCGCCCGCACTTCGGCCGGCAGTTTCATCGTCATGGACGCACCCCCCAGTCATGAAGATTGCACACCGTTTCTGCACGTGGCGCGCCTGTTCCGCGCCGCCGGCGCGAATACGCCAGAGATCGTCGCCGAGAATCTGGCAGAAGGTTTTTTGCTGCTGTCCGACTTCGGCGACACCACCTATCTGGCCGCGCTGGAAACCGACCCGGACAGCGCCGACCGGCTTTATCGCGATGCCAACGCGACGCTGATCAAGATTCAAAGCGCCAGTCGAGCGGATCATCTGCCGCCTTACGATGCCGAATTGCTGAGCCGCGAATTGCGCTTGTTTCCAGACTGGTATCTCACCCGCCATCTCGGTCTGAGTCTCGGCGCAGCGCAGGAAAATGTGCTCAATACCGCCTTTAACACCATCCTCGCCAACAACCTGGCGCAACCTCGGGTCTATGTGCATCGCGACTGGCACTCGCGCAATTTGATGCTGACGGCGGCGGGCAATCCCGGTGTGCTCGACTTCCAGGACGCCGTTTACGGACCCATCACCTACGACTTGGCGTCTATCTACAAAGACGCTTATATCCGCTGGGACGAACAACAAGTGCTCGACTGGTTGGTGCGTTACTGGCAAGACGCGCGCCAAGCCGGTCTGCCGGTGAACGCCGATTTCGGCGAGTTCTATCGCGATTTCGAATGGATGGGCGTGCAACGCCATATCAAAGTGCTCGGCATCTTCGCCCGCCTGTGCCACCGCGACGGCAAAACCGGCTATCTGAAAGACATGCCATTGGTGATGGACTATCTGCGCAAAGCCTGCGCCCGCTACAACGGCCTCGGCGACTTCCTGCGTTTGCTGGACAGCCTGGAAGGCAAAGCGGTTGAAGTCGGCTACACCTTTTGATGCCGACCGCCCCTTTCAAAGCCATGATTCTGGCCGCCGGCCTGGGCGAACGCATGCGTCCGCTCACCGACCACACGCCGAAACCGCTGCTGTCAGCCGGTGGCAAAGCCCTCATCGTTTGGCAGATTGAGCGACTGCGCGCGGCCGGCTTTATCGAACTGATCATCAACCACGCCCACCTCGGCCAGCAAATCGAAGACTTTCTCGCCGATGGCGCTGCATTCGGCGTGCGCATTCAGTATTCACGCGAGCCGGAGCCGCTGGAAACCGCGGGCGGCATCGCCACCGCGCGTGATCTCCTCGGCGCTGCGCCATTCCTGGTCACTAACGGCGATGTCTATGCCGATTTCGACTACGCTCGAATGCTGCCGGTGCTGGACGACATGGCGAGCAACGCGCATCACCTTGCACATCTGGTGCTGGTCGACAACCCGCCACATCACCCGGCGGGTGACTTTGCCATCAATGATGAAGGCAAAGTCACCGCCACGCCTCAATTCACCTTTTCCGGCATCGGCTGTTATCGGCCGCAACTTTTCGCCAGCGTCGCCACCGGTGCAAAAGCCAAACTCGCGCCTTTGCTGAAATCCGCCATGCTGGAAGGCCGCGTCACTGGCGAGCATTTCAGCGGCCGCTGGGAGGATGTCGGAACCCCGGCGCGCTTGACGGCTCTCGATAGCGAACTCACCAGCCGCTTGCAGCCTGTTTCATCCAACGCGGCGCTTTGCTGATCGTGTTCCTGGCAACTGCGCGCGGCAGGTGGCAATTAGCCCGGGGACGGCCGATTTGCTCGCGAAAGGTGGTAGAAATCGCTGAGATTGAAACTATCCGTCAGCAACGCGCACCAACAAACCGCCAAATCATTTCCCTTTTCCGTATATAAATATTCATCTACCTGAGCCAACCCCAGCCCACGCCATGCAGCCTGATATCGCCATTCATCGCGCTCGCCGCGAACGCGTCATCGAACAAATGCGTCCAGGCGTGCTGGTGCTCGCCACCGCGCCGGAAGTCATCCGTAACCGCGATGCGCATTTCCCCTATCGCTACGACAGCCACTTTCACTATCTCACCGCATTTCCGGAACCGGAGGCGGTGCTGGTTCTGATCGCGGGCGATTCCGGAAAAACCGAAACACGCCAAATTCTGTTCTGTCGCGAGAAAAACATGGAGCGAGAAATCTGGGATGGTTTCCGCTTCGGCCCGGAAGCGGCGCGCGAAGTCTTCCGCTTCGACGCCACCTTCGCCTACGACAAACTCGACGAAGAATTACCCAAGCTGCTGGAAAACCAGCCCGTCTTGCACTATGCCATCGGCTTCGACGCCGCCTGGGATGCGCGCATGCTGGGCTGGTTGAATCACGTGCGCGGCAAAGCCCGCAGCGGTGTCAGCGCCCCCGCCGCGCTGCTTGACGCCCGCGCCATCATCGATGAAATGCGCTTGTTCAAGGATGCCCATGAACTCGCGCTGATGCAACGCGCCGCCGATATTTCCGCCGCTGGGCACCTGGCCGCGCAACGTATCTGCAAACCTGGCATGGGCGAATGGGAAATCGAAGCCGAACTGCTCTACCACTTCCGCAAGAGCGGCTGCCAGGCGCCCGCCTACTCTGCCATCGTCGCCGGCGGCGCCAACGCCTGCGTACTGCATTACATCAACAACGACCAAACCCTGCATGATGGCGATCTGCTGTTGATCGACGCCGCCGGCGAATACCACGGCTATGCGGCGGACATCACCCGCACTTTCCCGGTGAATGGGCGCTTCACCTCGGCGCAGCGCGACATCCATGAAATCGTCCATGCCGCCCAGCTCGCCGCCATCGACATGGTCAAACCTGGCAATAGCTGGAACGCGCCGCACGATGCTGCGCTGCGCGTGCTGACCCAAGGCATGCGCGATCTGAAACTGCTGAATGGCGAACTCGACGGCCTCATCGAACAGGAAGCCTACAAACCGTTCTACATGCACAAGACCGGCCACTGGCTGGGCCGCGACGTGCATGACGCGGGTGAATACAAAGTGAATGGCGAGTGGCGCACGCTGCAAGCCGGCATGACGCTGACTGTCGAGCCCGGCCTCTATATCCGCCCCTCCGAGGCGGTGCCGAAAGCGTTCTGGAACATCGGTATCCGCATCGAAGACGATGTGGCGGTAACCCTTGACGGCTGCCACGTTCTGACTTCGGCGGCACCCAAATCAGTTTCTGATATTGAACAGGTGATGGCACATGGAACACGTTGATATCGCCATCGTCGGCGGCGGCCCGGTCGGCGCAGCATTGGCGGCTGGACTGCAAAATTCGGGCTTATCGGTGGCGATTCTTGAAGCGCGAAGCAAACTGGAAGCCCCGGATCCGCGCGCCCTCGCCCTTTCGCAAGGCGCGTATTTAATCCTGAATCGTCTCGGCGCATGGGACACCCTCGCCGCTCACGCCACAGCAATCGAAAGCATTCACGTTTCACAGCGCGGCGGCCTCGGTCGCGCCGTGCTGACCGCACAAGATGTCGACGCTTCCGCGCTCGGCTATGTTGCGGAATACGGTGATCTTTACGCTGCACTGGCCAAGCGCATGACCGACTGCGGTGCAACACTGCTGACCGGTGCCCGCGTCAACGCCGTCCAGGCCACCGCCGGCTACGGCATGTTGCGCTTTCAACATGAGGGGGTGGAGAAAATGCTCACCGCCAGCCTGGTGGTTTTGTCCGAAGGCGGCAAGAGCCTGCCGGCAGCCATGCGCGAGGAAAAGGACTACGGCCAATCTGCTGTGGTCTGCACGGTAAAAACGCAGCAACCGCACGCCCATCGCGCCTACGAACGGTTCACTCCGGAAGGTCCGATTGCGTTATTGCCTTTGGGCGACGATTACGCCTTGGTCTGGACCACCCCGAATGCCCAGCTCGAAGCACGTCTGGCGCTCTCCGACGCCGAATTTCTGGCGCACTTGCAAAGCGCTTTTGGCGACCGCCAAGGCCGCTTTCTCGCCGCCAGCCACCGCGCCGCGTTTCCGCTCAAACTGGCGCTGGCCGCCGCCTCGGCTTCACCGCGCATTGTGCGCATTGGCAATGCCGCCCATACGCTGCACCCTGTCGCCGGGCAGGGCTTCAACCTGGGCCTGCGTGATGCCTGGAAACTCGCTGAAACGCTGCTCGACACGCCGCGCGATCGAATCGGTGAAACCGCATTCATCCAGCGCTACGAAAAGACCCGCCATTTCGATATCACCGGCGGCAGCCTGATGACCGATATTCTGGTCGAAGCCTTCTCCAACCAACGTTTCCTGCTCAAACACGCGCGTGGCGCGGCACTGATCCTGCTCGACCTGGTTCCACCGCTGAAAACCCTGTTCGCCCGCAAAATGATGTTTGGCGCACAAGCCTGGTAGCAAGAAGGTGCGGTTCACATCCCCGCCACATCCCCGCTGCATCGACGTAATGCGCGCGGTCGATAGCTTCCGCCAGGAAGCCTGTTGGGGCAGATTTTGCTCAGCTTTTAATTCTAATCAGCTACAAAGTTAACGCCACAGCCGGGTTGATCGGGATTTTCACGGCTCGGAATGGACTAAAATTGTTTTGCACGAATCGTTTCAAGATGATGAGCAGTCAACATTAAATCTGCGCTTGGCATTGCATGCGGTGATATTTCAATCGCAAATAAACGCTAGCCAGGGTGAATTCATTCGCCTCTGCAACAACGTCAAATATGGTTTCAAGGATTAATCAGCAAACCCCGCAAAACCAGTACTCATGCGGGTTTCAGAGGAGTGCGCAAGATCAACCGGCAAATACATCTGAACTGGATGGCATCCAACGACGAGCGCTTGGCGTTTCTCGCCAAGGAAGGCGAAATCACCCGAACGGATATCGCCCTGGTCTCGCCGGATATGCCGCTGCGCGCCAATTTATCGGCGCTGGATAACATTGCGCTGATTCCGCAATACCGAGACAACCTGGCGTACGAAATTGCGGCGGATTCGGCCTGGTTGCTCCTCGCTGCCGCAGGTCATGAATCGATAGCCAACAAGCGCGACCCCGACCTCAGCCATGCCGAGCGCTGCGTGGTAAAACTGTTGCGCGCGGTGATCGGCGAACCGCCAATCATCTTGATCGAACGTCCGGCCATGCTGCTACCCGATTGCAACTACCCGCCATTCCTGTTCGACTTGCTCGATAAACTGGCCGAACACCTGAACCAATGCTGGATAGTCGACTATCAATGGAATCAGCCGCTTTACCCGGCGCAGCAGACTGCATCAGCAAACCCCAGCCCATGAACAGACAGATGACTGAACCGATATGATCCGACCCAATACGCCCCCCCTGATCAAAAATCTGGAATTCAAGGTTGGCCTGCTGCTGGTCTCGACCCTGTTGCTGGTTTCCGCCTTCGTGCTGTATTCGCTGTATGCGCGCGGCACGTTCCACAGTACGCAAAACCTCACGCTGATTGCGCCAGAAGCCGAGGGCGTCAGCATCGGCATGCCTATGACTTTCTCCGGCTTCCCCATCGGCCAGGTAAAACGCATGGAACTGGGCGAAGACGGCAAAGTACGCCTGGAAATCGCCATCCCGAAGAAAGATGCGCGCTGGCTGCGCGAAAGCAGCATTTTCACGCTTGAAAAAGGCCTTATCGGCGGCGCGAAAATCAAGGCGCATACCGCCAATCTAAGTGACCCGGCGCTGGCGGATAGCGCGACCCGAACACTCCACACCGGCGATGCCGCGCAGGAGATACCGGTGATCATCGAACGTGTAAAAGACATCCTCAACAACATCACCGAAATGACCGGCAAGGAATCCGAAATCAACCGGACATTGGCGAATGTGCAGACGGTGAGCTCACGAATGACCGGAGAATACGGTGTGCTTGAAGGCGTTCTGGGCGGGCCGAAGAATGCCCATCAAGTTGTCGCGGCGCTGGAAAAAACCAACACCCTGCTAGCCAATTTAAACGGTGTATCGCTCAAAGTCGATAGCGTGCTGGCAAAAGCCGATACGCGCGTTTTTGGCGCCGAAGGTGTAATGGATCAAGCTCAACAATCCATCACCAAAGTAAATGCCATTCTTGGCGATGTGCGCACGAGCCTGAAGAAGGCCGATGCGCTGCTGGCGAACGCGGAAAGCGCCAGCGCCGATCTGCCCAAAATTACCGGTAACGTGCGCAATGCCACCGCCGACATGACGCATCTGCGTACCGAAATCGACGATAGCGTGCGCAAGCTCAACCACTTGATCAACGAGATCAACAAAAAGTGGCCGTTCGCTCGCGAGGTGGAGATCAAAACACCATGAGAAATCATACTGCGGTTAAAACACGCCGGCTTTCGCTCTGGCTGGCAGCTGCGGCGCTGGCGCTGGCTGGATGTTCCAGCACGCCACCCCCGGCAAACTGGAAAATGAACGCGGTCAGTCTGTTGGAGCACGCGCAACAACGTTGGCTGGAAGGCGACAGCAAAACTGCAGACCTGGCGATGCGCGACGCGCGCCAGCAAATCGCCCACTCCGCGCGTGTCGACCTGCTCGCCAGAGCTGAACTTGCCGCCTGCGCCGTGCATGTAGCCAGTCTTGATTATTCCGCCTGCGCGGCATTCGACAAACTCGCCACCGATGCCAGTGACAACGACAAAGCCTACGCCCGTTTTCTCGCCGGAGACTGGGCCGGGCTGGATGCCAACACCCTGCCGCCGCATTACGCCAGCTTGATAGGCGCAAAAGAAGACGCCAGCGCCAATCAAGCGGCCAGGGAGATCAAAGATGCCTTACCGCGCCTGATTGGCGCGGCACTGCTGTTTCGCGCCAGCCGCGCCGACCCTGCAACGCTGAATGCCGCAGTCGAAACCGCTTCCGAGCAAGGCTGGAGGCGACCATTACTGGCCTGGCTTGAAGTACAAAAAGCGCGCGCCCAAGCCGGTGGCGATCAAGCAGCCGCAAACGCGCTGCAAAGACGCATCGAACTGGTACTCGACAATGCCAACCCGCCTTGATTGCTGATGCGAGAAGCTACCCGACCATCCGCCTGAATGAACAGGCAGTACTTATATAATCGCCCCAAACTCAAATCTGGAGACAACCTTGGAATGGCTCTACCACCCCTGGCCCTGGTACGTTGCAGGGCCGTTGATCGGCTTGATGGTTCCGATAATGTTATTTATCGGCAACCGTTCTTTCGGTATATCCAACAACTTGCGCCATCTTTGCGCAATCACCCAACCGCCCAACGTGGATGTCGATTTTTTCCGTTACAACTGGAAAGAACACATCTGGAGTCTGGTGTTTGTCATCGGTACCGCTCTGGGGGGCTTTCTTGCCGGCATCGTCTTCGCCAATCCGGAACCGGTGCAACTGTCTCAGGCCGCCCAAGAGATGTTGATTTCCTGGGGCTTCACCCAGCCGGGCGCACTCTTGGTGCCTGATGAACTTTTTCACACCAGCGTGCGTAATTTCACTTTCCTCTTCGCCTCGGGCGTCCTCGTCGGCTTTGGCACGCGCTATGCAGGCGGTTGCACTTCTGGCCACGCGATAACCGGGCTTTCAACCTTGCAACTGCCGTCACTCTTTGCCGTGCTCGGCATCTTCGCCGGCGGTCTGTTTTCATCCTGGCTGCTGGTGCCACGCATGCTGAGTTGAGGAGATTCGAGATGAAGCGTTACTTTCCCTATCTACTGGTCGGCGTTGTGTTCGGCTTTGTCATGATCAAATCAGAAGCGGCATCCTGGTACCGTATCCAGGAAATGTTCCACTTCCAGAGTTTCCATATGTTTGGAATCATGTTTTCGGCCATCGCAACCGCCTTTGTGACAACCCAGTTGATCAAGCGACTGGGAAGCCAGAAATCGTTAGACGGCCATACCATCGAAATTCCGGAAAAACCGGCTGGCCGCACCAGCTACATCGCCGGCGGCATCATCTTCGGCCTTGGCTGGGGCTTGATCGGCTTGTGTCCAGGCCCGGTATTCGCGCTCGCCGGCACCGGCTCGATGGGCGCCATCGTAGTGTTGGCCGGTGCATTGCATGGCACTTGGCTGTATGGCGCACTCAAACAATACCTGCCTCATTAGTATCTTTGACCCTCTTATTAACGGGCTTTTTTTGACAGCACCAGCACCACCGGCTAACCTAGCCGCCGGCATTTTTAGCCGCCTGATATTACAACGCTTGGAGAAGAGCACTATGCGCATGATTTCGTTTGCCCTGGCCGCAGCTGGCCTGATTTCCCTGTCCGCTCAAGCAGCGCCCTTGATGTCCGCCGAATGGGCCCTGAAAGCCTGTGATTCCTGGAACAGCAACCCTATTCTGACCGACGAATTGGCGGAAAAGTGGATCAAGAACGATAAAGGTCGCGGCTACAAGATCATGCATATGTATCGCACCGAATGTGGCGAAGCTTCCAAGGTCGAGATGACCATCTCAGCCAAGAACGGCAAGGCGCTTTGCACATACGCAGGTCCGGTCCAGCATGCCAATCTGGATTTAGCTTCCGACTATCTGATGCACGCCGAAACCAAGCGCTGGAAAGAAATGGGCGCCGGTGAATACGGCCCGATGCGGGCGATGATGTTTGGACGCCTCAAATTTGAAGGCCCGAAAGGGGAAGCGATGCGCGTCATGGGACCGTTCGAACAGTTCTTGCTGATCCCTGGCAAAGTGCATGGCGAGGATGCTTGCCCGAAGTGATCGCTACTGTATGAACGAAAAAACCTCGCCGTAAGCCAAGGCGTTGATGTTTTATTCACATGCTGCACTCTGTTAGGGGTGCAGCTTTTTTTGCAGAATTCCGAGTCAGACAGCCAGTCATGGGTGCCTTGTGTCTTGTGCCTGAATCTCGAGCCAGATTAATCACGTCAAGAAACACATCTCAACCCTTTGATTCAGTAGGCTTCGCCGCGCGCATCATTGGATGATATTTTTGGCGCGGTTTCTGGCTGCGGGCCGATTACTTCGTCAACTTCCTCGCCCGAGGGAACCATCGCTCCAAAGTCTTGAAGTCTTGATAAAAACAGAACATCTACAGCTTGCCTTACTGTGGTGTCGAATGAACAATCCGGAATGATTACTGCATTCTTGCAGCACAGTTGTGCCTCTATTTATACGTCGTAGCTGGGCCTGAGCGTCAACACGCTAGCGCAACGCCTTGCGCCGTAGCGGGATTTTGATTCAGGGCCGAAGCGGAAGCAGGCTCGCGTTCAAGGCCTCACCGCCGGCTTCTATCCGCAACAATCGATCGATATTCGGATGCTTGCCCGGATTGAGCCGCGCATCTTGCGTATGTTCGGCAAACAAAATCAGCCCTTCGGCCGCAGCAACGGCGTCGATGACGCCGAATTTAGTCAGCAGATGACAATAAAGCCGCAAAGAACCTTGACTGCCCGGCTTGTTTTCAATCACCGCAACCGCCCCATCCGGCCCGCTCAACTCGATACCGGCAAGATCCTCCGCCATCGGCAGATCAGACAGATTTTCGGCAAAACATCGACTCATATGCGGTATGCCGCGAATGTCAGTAGTTTGGAGGTCAGTTGCATTGCCTGTTTCACCGGCATCGGCAGCGGCACACCACCATGCTCGACGGCGGTCTCGGCGTGCTTCATTTCATCGATCTTCATCTGCTCGACAATGGCTCGGCTCTTTGCATCCGGCTCCGGCAACTCACTCAAATGTTCATTCAGATGACCTTCAACCTGGCGTTCCGTCTCCGCCAAAAAACCCAGATTCCATTTATCGCCCAGCGCCCCAGCCAGCGCACCCAGTGTAAAAGAACCGGCATACCAGAGCGGGTTGAGAAAACTCTTGTGGCTGCCCAACTCGTTCAGGCGCTTCTCGCACCAGGCCAGATGCTCGGTTTCTTCCTCCGACGCCTCGATCAAGGCGCGCGCCGCTTCAGGATTGCGCGCGGTCAACGCCTGGCCCTGATAAAGCGCCTGCGCGCAGACCTCGCCGCTATGGTTTACCCGCATCAAACCAGCGGCATGACGCTTCTCCGCCTCGCTCATGTCGACCTCGTCAACGCCGGCATCCGGATAAGGGCGACGCGAATTCGCGGTAGCGAAAAGCGTGCGCAAGGCTTTATCGACTTGCAGAATGAAAACATCGGGACCAACAGTAAAATTAGGCAGTATCTGGCGCAGCATGATGAATTACCTCATTGAATTAGCGCTTGATTATATCGGCTCACCTTCCCTCTTTGGGCGAGCTTTCCCTGCCGTGATTCATGGTCGAAATGTTCGACTCTGTCGCGTTCTCTGCCCACCACCATCATGACCGCACCAGACATTCTTTACGCTACCGGCGTCCTTCTCCTGGCTTACTTTGTCCGCGGCATTTCCGGCTTTGGATCGGGGCTGCTCGCGGTGCCACTGCTCGCGCTGCGATTTCCGCTACCGGAAGTGGTGCCGTTCATGCTGATCATGGATTTCTCCGCCTCAGCGCTGGTCGGTGGCGTCACCTTCAAGCATGTCGCATGGTCGGAAATTCGCCGCCTGCTACCGCTCAGCCTGATCGGCGTTGTGGTTGGAACCAGCTTGCTGGTATCGCTTCCGCCCAGCATCCTGCTGACCTTGTTGGGCATCTTTGTGCTGGCTTTCGCGCTACGTTCTCTGCTTGTACATCCAGGCAAATTTCAACCGGTCTCGACTGCATGGGCCTACCCCGCAGCGCTGACAGGCGGCGCGGTCGGCGGCTTGTTCGGCACGGGCGGTCCGCCTTATGTAATTTATCTGTCGCACCGCATTGAAGACAAATCGGCCCTGCGCGCCACGTTGTCCGGCCTGTTTTTTCTTGAAGGGCTGATTCGGATCGCCACTTTCCTCATCGTGGGCCTGTTGCACGGCAGCGCGGTATGGCTGAACGGCCTGATGGCCGCGCCTATCGTCTTCGCGGCGCTTTATGCCGGTAGCCATGTACATGCGCGCCTGAGCAACACCCAGATGACAACTCTGATCGGTTTACTGCTCTTGGTCAGCAGCGCATCGTTGCTAATAAAAGCTTGGCTTTGAACAGACAATAAAAAAGCCGCCTTGGCTTGATGCCAAGGCGGCTTTTTCGGCATACCAGCGAATTATTTCGCCTTGGCAGCGCGCTTGTGGTGGTCGAGCTTCTCTTTGATCCGCGCCGACTTGCCAGAACGATCACGCAAGTAATACAGCTTGGCGCGACGGACATCGCCGCGACGCTTCACTTCAACCGCAGCCAACAGCGGCGAGTAGGTCTGGAATGTCCGCTCAACACCTTCGCCGGCGGAAATCTTGCGCACGGTAAAAGCCGAGTTGAGGCCGCGATTGCGCTTGGCGATCACGACACCCTCGTAAGCCTGCAGACGCTCGCGATTGCCTTCCTTGACCTTCACTTGCACCACAACGGTATCGCCAGGCGCAAACGGGGGCAGCACCTTGCCGACCGACAGGCGGGCAATTTCTTCATTTTCAAGTTGTTCAATAATATTCATCTTCGTTTCCTTGCACGAAAGTAGGCGGTATAGGTTTCGTAAAACATGCCGCCATTTCTAAAACGGTCCGAATTATTCCGGCCCGACTTCCCGGCGAATTTCACCGAGCAATTCAGTCATCAGTTCTTTCTCCAGCGAACTCATCGCCCGCTGTTCAATCAAATCCGGTCGCCGCAATGACGTTCTTTTCAACGCCTGCCGCAAACGCCAACGCGTCACTTCTGCGTGATTGCCGCCGCGCAACACCGGTGGCGACTTCAACCCGAGATAATCTTCGGGCCGAGTGTAATGCGGACAATCCAGCAAGCCATCGGCAAAGGAATCTTCCTTCGCCGAATCGGCATGTCCCAACGCGCCGGGAATCTGCCGAATCACCGCATCCAGCAACACCATCGCCGGCAACTCACCACCAGAAAGCACATAATCGCCAAGAGAAATTTCCTCTATCGAATGACGCGCAAACAGACGTTCATCAATGCCTTCGTAACGCCCCGCCAACATCACCAAGGCGGGTTCTTGCAGCAACTCTTGCACCAGCGCCTGATCCAGACGCCGTCCCTGCGGCGACAGATAAATCATGCGTGGCAACAAAATACCTTGTCGTAACAACGTGGCTTTTACCGCAGTCAACGCCAGATCCAGCGGCTCCACCAACATCACCATACCCGGACCGCCACCAAAAGGCCGATCATCGACAGTGTGGTAGTTATCCTGCGTGAAATCCCGAGGGTTCCAGAATTTCAAACTGCACAACTGCTGTTTCACCGCCCTGCCACTAACGCCAAACTCGGTCAGCGCAGCAAACATCTCGGGAAAAAGGGTTATGACGTGATAAGCAGGCGCCATATGCACTTCAACACCCGGGCACTTCAACATCTGGCTTAATAATCCAGCCCCCAATCCACCACAATTCGTTTGGCTGCCAGATCAACCGTGTGAATCATCGCGCCAACGAAGGGAATCAACCATTCTTTCGGCTTGCCTTCGTACTCACCTTGCACCTTGAGCACTTCATGCGCCCCGGTTTCCAGCAAGCCGACCACTCGACCGAGAACTTCGTCTTGAAGATTGACGACTTCCAGACCCGTCAATTGATCCCAGTAATACTCGCCATCATTCGGCTGCGGCAATTCATCGCGGGCTACGGCAATTTCAAAGCCCTGCAGCGACTCCGCGACATTTCGGTCACTGATGCCTTCAAGAGAAACCAGCAGCGTTTGACCATGCACTTTGCCTTCAAGCAGGCGACAAGTCCGCCATTGACCGTTCTTGCCAACCCGCCATTGCGGGTAGTCGAGCAAACCATCAACTTCCTGCGTAAAAGGCTGAATTTTGAGCCATCCGCTTACCGCGTATGGAGCGGCAACCCGCCCCATGACCACCAGGTCTTCAGGCTGCGGCTGCGACGCCACTATTCACGATCCGTGCAACGGTATCGGAAGTCTGCGCGCCAACGCCCTTCCAGTAGGCCAGACGTTCCTGGTCAATACGCAATTTTTCCGCGTTGCCAGAGGCGACCGGATTGTAAAAGCCGATACGCTCGATGAAACGACCATCGCGACGGTCACGGGAATCGGCCACAACGATGTTGTAGAACGGGCGCTTCTTGGAGCCGCCGCGGGAAAGACGAATAGTTACCATGTTATTGCTGTCCTCTGAGCCTGTTGTCGGCCAGAACGGCCGATAAAACTGGAAAAGCCCGGCATTATATAGAGGCCGCGCGAGCAATCCAACTGTTTGTTTTTCCGTGATTCTCTTCCGCCAGCCGGAGTCAATCGCGGAAATTCTGATACTGCAACGGAAAATCGGTGATGCTTTTGCGCACCTGCGCAATCGCGTCTTGCAGCACATCCCGCTTGGCGCCAGAAACGCGCACGCTTTCGCCCTGAATGCTCGCCGTCACCTTGAGCTTCGAGTCTTTCAGCAGCCGGACAATCTTTTTGCTCAATTCGGTTTCAAGACCGCTTTTCAGGGTCGCCGTACGCTTGACCTTGTTGCCGGAGACCTTTTCGCTCTTGCCCAATTCCATGCAGCGAATATCGACACCACGCTTGATCAGCTTGCCATTCAGCACCTCCTGCACCTGATCCAGCTTGAAATCATCATCCGCATAGAGCGTCAACACCAGCTCGGCCTGCTCGATACGGGCATCGGAACCCTTGAAATCGAAGCGATTGGCGACCTCCTTGTTGGCTTGTTCGACGGCATTCTTGATTTCCGGCTTGTCCAGCTCGGATACGATATCGAAGGAAGGCATGAAATTTTCCTGTACAAGTACACATTGCAAAGTGCAAATACAAACGAGGCGCGAGATTATAGGGTTTCACAACCGTCCCGTTTAAAATCCGTCTCGTTTAATATTCCAACCCTGATCAACGCTTCATTCACCATTTTCCCCAAAGGCACCCTCATGGCTCGCGTTACCGTCGACGACTGCATCAAGTACATCCCTAATCGATTCGAAATGACTCTGGTCGCCGCTTATCGGGCACGACAGATTTCAACCGGCTCAACCCCGCGCGTGGAAGCCGACAAAGACAAACCGGCCGTGCTTGCGCTGCGTGAAATCGCCGAAGGTCTCACCGGCGTCGAAATCCTGAAAAGAGGCACGTACTAAACCTCCCCAGCGAGGGCAGCCCTATGCAGCCAGTCGATCCGCTGTCCATGCTGCCCGAGGCGGCAGCCTACCTCAGCGAGGCGGATCAACACGCCTTTGTGCGCGCCTATCAATATTCCGCCGCCGCGCATGAAGGTCAATATCGCAAAGGCGGCGCGCCCTACATTACGCATCCCCTGGCGGTGGCGGAAACCCTCGCCAGTTGGCATCTCGACGCGCAAACCCTGATTGCGGCCTTGCTCCACGATGTCGTCGAAGATACCGGCATCAGCTCTGAAGACATCGCCAACGAATTCGGCAAATCGGTCGCCCAACTGGTTGATGGCGTTACCAAACTCGACAAAATTCAGTTTGAAGACAAGGCCCAGGCGCAAGCCGAAAACTTCCGCAAAATGTTGCTGGCGATGGCCCGCGATGTTCGCGTCATCTTGATCAAACTGGCGGACCGACTGCACAACATGCGCACGCTGGAAGCGATGCAGCCGGAAAAAGTCAGCCGTATTGCACAAGAAACACTGGAAATCTACGCCCCCATCGCCAACCGCCTCGGGCTGAACAAGGTTTACCAGGAACTTGAAGACATTTCCTTTCTACATCTGCATCCGAACCGCTACAAAGTAATCGAAAAAGCGGTCAAATCGGCGCGCGGCAACCGCAAGGAAGTGGTCGACAAAATAAAGACCGCGATCGAAACAAAATTGCTCGAATGCGGTATTCAGGCGCTGGTGCATGGCCGCGAAAAACACCTCTACAGCATTTATCGCAAGATGCTGGAAAAACACTTGGCGTTTTCCGAAGTGTTCGACATCTACGGCTTTCGTATCGTTGTCGAAAACGCCCGCGACAGCTATCTCACCCTGGGCGCCTTGCACGCGCTGTACAAACCCATCCCCGGCAAATTCAAGGATTACATCGCCATTCCCAAACCGAATGGCTACCAGTCCTTGCACACCACCCTGTTCGGCCCGTTTGGCGCGCCTCTGGAAGTTCAGATCCGCACGCAAGACATGCATCGCATCGCCGAGGCTGGCGTTGCCTCGCACTGGCTCTACAAAACCGGCGAGACCAGCATTTCCGAAGTGCAGCGCAAAACACATCAATGGATGCAAAGCCTGCTCGACATCCAGGCCGACAGCCGCGACTCCGCTGAATTCCTTGAACACATCAAAGTCGACCTGTTCCCCGATGAAGTCTACGTGTTCACCCCAAAAGGCCGCATCGTCGCTCTGCCGCGCGGCGCAACTGCCGTCGACTTCGCCTACAACGTGCATACCGATGTCGGCAATCACTGTGTCGGCACCAAAATCAACGGCGAATTCATGCCGCTGTCGACGCCTCTGAAAAATGGTGATCGGGTCGAAATCCTCACCTCTGAATCCGCCCGTCCCAACCCCGCCTGGGCCCACTTCGCTCATACCGGGAAGGCCCGCGCGCACATTCGCAGCACGCTCAAAAACACCCACCGCCACGAATCAGAACAACTTGGGGAACAGTTATTGAACCAGGCCATACGCGCCATGGGTGGCGACAGCGGCGCCAACAGCACAAGCGAAACCCAATGGGACGGCTATCTACGGGAAAGCGGACGCAACCGGGCGGACACCCTGGCCGACATCGGCCTGGGCAAAAAACTCGCCTTTGTCGTCGCACGTCAACTCCTGGCCAAAGATCAGGATGTACTTGCCCGCCAGAATGCGGGCCCGATGTTGATTCATGGCGCGGAAGGCATCGCGGTCCGCCTGGGGAAATGCTGCTGCCCGATTCCCGGCGACCCGATCATCGGCCAGATCAAAAAAGACCATGGCCTGGTCATCCATACCCACGATTGCACGCAAGTACGTCACTACCGTGAAGACCCGGAAAAATGGGTCGATGTCGCCTGGTCCGCCGAGCTCGACAAACTGTTCGATGTATCCCTGCGCATCATCGTCGCCAACCAGCGCGGCGTCCTCGCCAAAGTCGCCGCCGCCATCGCCAATGAAGGCTCCGACATCGACAACATCCACATGGAAGAAGAAGCCGGCGCCTACAGCAGCCTCTATTTCAGCGTCAGCGTGCAAAACCGCCTTCACCTGGCGCGACTGATGCGCGCACTGCGCAGCCTGCCTGAAGTCATCAGGCTGCAACGAATGAAAAGCAGAACCGAAGAACAACGCGCCAGCAACGGCTGATTATCATAGGAACCTGTCGCCAGACTTGGCCAATGACTGCGGCCAAGCTCACGCTCAACTGCGGAAATGGCCTACCGTATTGAAGAGTTGATCGGCGAGATGGTGAATCTTCTGTACCGCTTGGTCGGATTGAGAGATGGCATGCTCGGTGCCCAAGGCAAGATCGGCAAGGCGTTCGATGTTTTGCGAAATCTGACTGCTGGCAATTGATTGCTCCTTCACCGAGCGAGTTATTTCCTCGATACCACGCTGCGCTTCAAGGACGGTATCGTGGGCCTGCTCAATAATGCGGGAAACCTCTCCACCCCGGCTCGCCCCCTCCTCCAGCGCCACTTCACCCTGCTTGATCGCCGCTTCAACCTGCCCGGATTGAGAATTCAGATCGGCAGTCACGCGGGTGATTTCATTGGCGTACTGCGCGGTTTTTTCAGCCAGCTTGCGAACTTCATCGGCAACCACGGCAAAGCCGCGGCCCTGCTCGCCGGCGCGTGCGGCCTCGATCGCCGCGTTCAGCGCGAGCAGATTGATCTGTTCCGCGATGTCTTTTACATGTTGAGTTGCGCCAATGATGCTCTGTGTGCTGCCAAGAAATTTCCCCACCGAATCAGACATCCCGATGACAGCTTTCTGGACGCTGGACATCGCCTGGGAGAGATGCTGCATGCGCGCCAAGCCCTGATCGGAAAAATCGGCGCTGCGCGCGGAGATGCCCTTGACCTGATCCGCGTTATCGGCAACCGAAGAAATACTGGCAGTCATCTGTTCCACCGCCGCCGCGGTCGACGTGACAGCGCCGGATTCCTCGGCGGACGCGCCACGAATTCGCGTTGAAGCCTCAGCCAGGTTTCCAGACAGACTATGCAATTGGTCGGCATTCGCCTTGATGCTGTTGACCAGCACTTGCAGACCAGAGACAAAACGATTGAAGGCGATTGAAATGCGGCACAACTCGTTATCACCTTGAATATGCAGGCGCACCGTAAGATCACCTTCACCATCCGCCAAAGACTCGATGGACTGCCCGAGCATATTCAACTGGGAAAGAATATTGGAGACGATCGCCAAGGCAATGCCAAGACCGACCAGAACCGCCACCAAAGTGAGGGCCAAGGTGATGTGCTGGGCAGTCTCGGTATTCTGCTGAACGATCGCTTCTCGCGCCCCGATGGCGGCTTTCTGTACTTTGATGAGATCCAGCAAACCTTGCTTGATTTCGCGCCATACCGGCGTTTCTCCGCTGTTAAGGCGGCTCTTCGACGTCTCGATATCGGCCTGCTTGACCAACCCGATAATTTCCTCCTGCATGCTTTTCTGACCCGCGCGCAATTCGGCCACCTTGCCCAACGCCGCAGCCTGAGGATTTTCGGCACCTAGCAGAGCGCGCGTCTCATCCAGCAACGTATCCATTGTGCTGCTGGCCTTCTCGAAATTGGCATAAGCCTTGGGATTATCCGGGTCAAGAATGATGTTGCGCAGCGCCTGCCCCATTTGCAGACCATTGGCATAGAGCTCGGTGTAGTTGAGAAGAACCCGCTGGTCCTGATTGATAAAACCGGTGAACTCCGTCTGGGCCCGGTTGAGCGCTTGCCAAGCAACCAGGGTAGAAGCCAGAAACAAAGCAATGACAGCGGCCAACATCACGATCAGTTGGGTACGGATCTTCAAACTGGCACATACAAAACAAACTTAAGCATTTCCGTCAAAAATTCAGCCGCTTCAGTCGTTGCGCGTACCAGCGGGAAAAGTGATTTCCCATGCTGGGCATGACATCAATTTCCACTGGAAACCGCATAGAGCTCTAAACATTTGTATTTAGCTTGATTATTCAACTCGAAAATTCACTGTCACTTGAAGTTCCAGCGCTGACTGAATTCAAGCAGCAGGTCGAGCGCGATGCCGGGTTGGGTGCCGATGGTTCTGGCGTCAA
>JFJP01038258.1_pt1 | contig 23876 bp, 16 predicted proteins | sample 431651 | NCBI WGS metagenome assembly JFJP01 (sample SAMN02602958, study PRJNA72255) | Microbial mat metagenome, whole genome shotgun sequencing project. | biome: fresh water; feature: sink hole; material: water; isolation source: purple microbial (photo- and chemosynthetic) mats found in...
AACCACAGTTAACCTGGGCTAAATACGATTTTGTACCCGGCACAGAAATTATTTTTGAAGATAATTTAGAAGGAGAGCAAAACGGCGAATTTCCAAGCAAATGGGATTTAGCAGGTGGTGTTGTAGAAAATGCTTTCTTTGACGAATCCAACGTGATATTTTTCAGAGAAATTGGAAATTTAGGGGGCATTACTCCTTTGCTTAAAGACACTAAAACTGATTACCTACCCGATGAATTCACAATAGAATTCGATAGTTACTTTGAGCGCGATGTTTACAGCCAACGTTACTATGTAAGTTTTTATGCTGCAAAAAAACAAAAATCAGTTTTAAAAAGACTTGTTATATCTACAAATGAAGCTCAATATGGTACTACTGATATACAGGGTATTTATCCGGGTGCCAGCCGTCCAAATATTGATAAAAATGCACGATGGCGTCATATTGCAATTTCGTTTAATAAAAGAGCATTAAAAGTTTACATGGATGATGCACGGTTGCTCAATATTCCGAATATTGAAGAAAACCCTACCGGATTGACAATAGGCACCACGAGCCAAAAAACAGGATACTATTTTATCAAAAATATCCGGATTGCCAAAGGAGCCGTTCCGCTATACGATAAATTTCTTACCGATGGCAAATTCGTAACCACCGGTATAAAATTCGATGTAAACAAAGCTACTATCAAACCCGAGTCGATGGGAACCATCAACTACGTGGTGAAAATGATGACCGATCACCCCGAACTGAAATTCTCGGTTGAAGGGCACACCGATAGTGATGGTGAAACAGCTCCGAACCAAAAACTTTCTGAAGCACGCGCCAAATCAGTAATGGATAAAATGGTTGAATTCGGCATTTCTGCCGACCGGCTCACCAGCAAAGGCCACGGCGAAAGCAAACCAATGGCCGGGAACGATACCTCCGAAGGCAAAGCCCAAAACCGCAGGGTTGAATTCGTGAAATTTTAAAAGCTAATCTATAATTACAAAATTACTCCAATGAAAAGAAATTTATATACATTATTGCTTGTTTCGGTACTATTGACCCTATTAAGCTGTGGAAGTAACAACTCAAAAACTAGCGCTGATAGTTCGGCAAAAGAAATAGCCAAAGAGATGGCTGACATGAAATCGACTGTGGTCAGTTACAAAACAATCATGCAAGCCGAAGGAATAAAATCGGTAATTATCAGTAAACAATGGATTGATATAAAAAACGAACGGTTTGCTTCTGAAGTGGATACCGAAACCGATATGATGGGAACAAAAACGAAACAAAGCACTATAATCATTAGTGCCGATGGCTGGGAGTGTGTACTCAATCCGGCTGATAAAACTGGTGTAAAAACAAAAAGTGGAGGCGAAGACGATGAGAGCCCACTCGCTCAATTAAAATCAGACGACGACCAAACGTTCCGCCAAATGATTGAAAAAGAAGGTGGAAAAATACTTGGCAATGAGACTTTCCTTGGCAAAAACTGTATTTCAGTAGAAATGACAATTGAAGACGAGGCGACCAAAATGTGGTATTACAAAGGAATTCCTCTAAAGGTAACAAACAATAGATATTCAATGGAGGCTACATCAATCGATGAAAATGTTTCAATCCCGAACAGTCGATTTAAAATTCCATCTGATTATACAATCAGCGAGATACCCAATATGCCTTAATCCGCAATATTATAAAACCTTGCATTAATCTCATTCTCTTCAAGATGAAATATCTGTGTTTTTTTGTTCTGATAATCTTTTTGATGGGCTGCAAATCAAAAGTTGGAAACAAGCCGGCAAAATCGGATGCAAGCCTTACCCGGGAAGAAATAGAAGCGACTCTTTTTGTGGTTCCGGGAACAAAAATTGCAATTAAGGATACCCTATTGATTGTCGACACATTAAAACGAACCGATGACTCTGTCTTTTCTTATGGTTCGATAAAATAATGAAGGACTTTGCTGAAATCACAAGTAGCATTCAAAGCAATGGGCATCCCGACCAAAATCAGTTCAGGAAAATCGACTACAACGTTTACGTAACCGACAGCATCGTGAGCATCGTTGTTACTGATACCCAAGCCTATTATCGGTCAGAGGGAAGTACACGTTACGAAGTTTACCATTTCAATAGCAACAGTACCCAAATTGTAAACACGGATGAATTATTTGCTGCTTTTGGCTTATCGCAGATTCCAATTCTGAGTGCTTTTGCCGAGCAATGTACCATGCCTCCAGATCATACCGAACCACTGTTTGATACAATCTGGTTTGATCAGGTTAAATGGAAGAATATCAACGACATGAAATTATTTATAGATAAGAATAAAAAGATAGTTGTCATTTATCCGGTTTCTGAAAACGGAATAGAAGCCACACAAAAATTGGAATCACATTAATTTAAAAAAACTAATCATGGAAAACCTGATCACCCGGGCAAAGAATATTATTCTTCAGCCCAAAGAAACCTGGGAAGTAATAAAAACAGAAGAGGCAAGCTCCTCAGGGATTTTAACAACTTATGTCTTTCCGTTAGCATTAATTCCGGCAATTGCATCCTTTATCGGTTACGGATTTATTGGATTTAATATTGGCTTTTTTGGTCGTACAGCCAGCCTTGAATGGGGCATTAGCCAGGCGATTATAACTTTTGCAACCACTTTTGTAGGGGTAATTATCAGTGCGTGGGTTATTAGTCAACTTGCCAAAAATTTCGGCACATCAACATCATTAAACGAGACAACAAAGCTGGTTGCTTATTCCTACACCCCAGCACTCCTTGCCGGCGTATTTTATATGATTCCTGCCTTAACAATCATTGTTGCATTGGGTGGCTTTTACAGTCTATACATCCTGTACACAGGATTCCAGCCCATTACCCGCGTTAGCGAACCACAAAAAACCAGTTATTTTCTGGTAAGTTTAATCGCAATAATTGCGGTATCGGCTATTCTCTATTTTATACTTGGAGTTATTTTAACAACCTTTGGATTAATTGGTTATCAAACAATGAATCTGTAATATTTCATTAATAAAAAATTCAATTTATGAAAACACTTATAATCACAATTTGTATGCTGACAGTTATTAATCTTTCAGCACAAGTAAAAAAGAAAATGTTATTACCATTCAAAACGGTCGTTATCGAATATACTTACGAAGGCAGTACAACTGGCAGAGAAAACTTGTATATGGACAATTATGGCCTACTGCAATGCAAAATGACACAAACCAAAACAAAAGTGTTTGGACAAACTTCCGAAGAAGTTAGCTTAGAGGTTTCAAAAGATTTTTACATATACAAATGGGATCCTAAAACCAGAATCGGGACTAAAATTAAAAATACGCTTGCCGAAGACCTGATGAAAGACCCCAGCTTTGATCCGGAAGAATTTGGAAAAAAAACGATGGAGTCACTTGGATTTGAAAAAATAGGCACAGAAACCCTTCTTGGAAAACCATGCGAAGTATGGAAAGGACTTGGAGGAACATCAAAAATATGGGTATGGAGAGGGCTTAACCTTAAAACAGAAACAAAAATGATGGGAATGAAATCAACAATCACGGCCAATGTCGTTAAAGTTGATGAAGGGGTTCCTTCTGGGAAATTCGATCTACCATCTGATGTAAAATTTCAGGATATGGGAACAACCGATCCGATTGAAATGATGAATAAAGGAATGGAAGAAGCTGGTGATAGTGCAGGTACAAAAAAAGAAACAGAAGAGGCTCCCATTAAAAATCTGAAAGATTTAAAAGGATTCCTGAAGAAAATTAAAACGCAATAAAAACAGCGGTTATGGGAAAAGTTCCTGTTGTGGTATTTAGATGTCTGATTTCAGTTGCTCTTTTTACAGTCGTATTCATTCCTGTCTCCAAAGCTCAAAAAACTGGATCAAAAATCATTTCAAATGATTCGATCCGAAAGAGTCAGGATAAGCTTATAAACTATTACGAGAACAATAAAAATGGTTCGCTTGAAGAGGTAATCAAAAAAACCGACCAGTTTAAGGATGCGGAAAAAGCGATTGATAAGGGAATGAACGATCTGAAGAATATGCCCTATCCCGAATTCGAGGCCAAAGTTATTAAATTACATCCCAATTTAAGCAAAAAGGAAATTAAGGAAGTTTATAACAAAATGCACCTTAATGATGGGAAACAAGTTAAAATTACCGAAGTCGACAATGCATTGACTCCTGAGCAGCAAATGTTTTGGGCAATAAAAGCCATTGAGCAGCCTAAAAGTTATGAGGAGTTCGAAAAAGCTGCGAAGATATTGAATCCTAAAATTTCGGCAGAAAAACTCCGGCAAGGATGGGACAAGGCTAAGAATAAATAACACAGCATAAAACAATAAGCCCAACATGACAATAACTATGAAAAAAACGTTGCTGTTCATTATTACAGTTCTATTGACATCCAATTTATTTGCACAAAACGACGCATTACTTCCTGACTGTAAATGCAACACTGTTGATGAACTGATACAATTGGTATTTGAATCGAACGTACAGGAAGCCAAACAATTTTTGGGAGCTGATTCCGATCCGTTTGGGATAAAAATGTCAGTTAAAGTTAGAATCCAACAGGCTGGAGACGCAAATGCATCTGCTTATACCAGTTTTAATATAGGAGAACTCGAGGCGGCTGCACAGGAGCTTGTAAACGATCAATTGTTTAACCAATTTGATATGGAAAATCCTGGACATGGACAAAAAATGGGAGACGTTTGGATTTACGAAGTAGGAGTCGTTCCGCACGGAGATGTTCCGAAAGATTCGCGCGAGCATCATGTCGTAAGCAAAGATTACCACTGTAATATTTCGATGAATCAGGTAAAATCGGGTGTCCACATTGAATCGCTCATTATTATTATTGGAGAACTGCGGTTTGGGGTGGTTCGCCTCAGATGGTTTATAAGCGAATTGGCCCGGGTAATAGTGACAGCAACTCTGAAAAAGGAGAAGACATCTGGAAACAGGGTTCATCTCACGTTACAATGGATGCCGTTTACAATCCCGGCTATTATTTGCCTATCATAAAACACCGAAAATGTGAACAAGACTTTACACAAGACCGCGATCGGTTTAAATCGATGGAGGTGCTGCTCAAACTAGCAAGCACCCATCAAGCTGAAACAAAAGAGGCACCTGCATTTCAGACTTATTTCAGCAGAGGTAATACGGTTAGCGGAACAGTGTATGATCCTGAAGGGAAACCTGTAAAAGAGGGTATTGTAGTTCGGATAAACCCCGATGGATGGGATTTGCCGACACCTGTAGAACCTGTAAAAACTACTTTTGGCGGGAAATACAAATTCGACAAAAACATAGAAACCGGAGTTTACAAAGTATTTACAGAAGACAATCCTGAAGGTGGAGAAGTTGTTAAGGTTTGTAATTGTCCGCAAAAAGATGAAACATTCAACAAAGTTTACGACAATGTAGATATTAACGACCAAACTGACTTGACGTTCCTGATTGAAGTGAACCGCAGTACAATTGGTTATTCTGTTATCCGTATTCAATCGAAAGTAGTAAAAGATTTCTTTGAAGAAATGTATATCAACAACGTCATTGGGGCACCTGCTGAGGACAAAGATCGTATTGTTTCATTCAATTCAGAGACTTATAGTTTCGATGCAGGAGCTATCGAGGAAAAAGACCGTTGGATTAAAACCGTCAGATCAAAAGCCGATTATGATGGAGGAGCCACAACTGCTTTTATTTTCCCTGAAAAAAAAATCGATGGAAAATTGGCTGATAGCGATTTGTTATTGCTCGACAGTATTTGGAACAATAACAAGATGATCAAAAAACTGCAAAACAAATCGTGGAATCTTTTTGCTGGCGGTGCTCTTATCGAAGGGAAAGGATTGGATATTGAAGTAATTAACCACAAAGAAGCCCAACCTCTTTCGCTTCGCGAGCTGAAAGACGCCAAAGAAAAGAAAGCCACCATTGTAAGGAGTCAATTGGTCGAATACAAAAAAGGGTACAATACCAATTTTGTTGGACTGGGAACTCTTGATAATGGGAAATATTCAGAAGATCTGGAACCTATTATAAAACTGATGGAAGATCCAACGCAAGTTAATCAGGCCTTAGCAGGAATGGAACAGATTAACCCGGAAATGGCTCGATTGATGAAACAAAACCAGGGACATCAAAATATAGGCGTTTTCCTGAGATCTGCATTCGGGAAAGATAAATACTCTGGCATGTTCGAAAGCTGGGCTTCACGAATTAAAAAGCAAAGAACGATTACGATTCGCCCCATTACAGCTTTAGAGGCTGACAAATACCTCACTTCTGGAAAAGCATTCGAAATCACCGGAGTAAAGACCGAAGAAAGCATCGATCCGGATCAACTCAAAGATGTGCTTAAAAGTCTGTTTAAGTAACCGATTGAACAGAAAATATCTGCATCTGAAAATGTCATTAGGTGACCTTTCATAGCAGAGGTGCAGCAAATGGAGACCGGGAAGCCGGTCTCTTTTTTTACTCCGAAATCAGTTTCGACGAAAGAGTAAAATAAAATGTACTTCCTTCTCCCTCTTCACTTTCAGCCCAAATTTGGCCTCCATGTTTATCAACAAAATCCTTACATAATATTAAACCAAGCCCTGTACTAAGTTCCCCTTCGGTTCCTGTTCTGCCGGTATCTTTATTAAGCCTGAAAAGCTTATCAATTATATCTTTACTCATTCCTATACCAGAATCTTTAATTGAAATTTCAACCGAATCATCGACTAAAAATCGGGCCTTGACAACTATTTCGCCACCCTTGCCCGTAAATTTTACCGCATTAGACACTAAGTTGCGTATGATCGACTTGAGCATATTCTCGTCAGCATCTACCATCAAATATTCAGGAATATTGTATCGGATTTTAATATCCTTTTTATCAGCCGCCTGCTTGATTAACGACATACTTTCATAAATCTTAGGCTTCAACAAAAACGATGAATGAACAAATGACGTAAGGCCACTTTGCATACGCGACCATTCGAGCAAATTTTCCAGTAAATTATTAAGGTTAAAGGCTGATTTTTTCATTTCAACAGCCATGTCCTGAATCTCCTGAAGACACATATTATACAAGTCTTCAGCCATCATTTCGGTATAGCCCATAAATGAACTAAATGGTGTGCGCAAATCGTGGGCTATAATAGAAAATAATTTGTCCTTTTCTGCATTAAGGGTTAATAACTCTTTACTTTTTAGCTGTATTTCCTGCTCTGTTTTTTTTCGATCGGTAATGTCAGTCATAAAATTAAATGTAGCCAGATTTCCATCCCAATCAATTGTAGCCCCACTCACTTCCACCCACTTTATTTCTTTGCTTTTGGTCAATATCCTAAACTGGTATCTTGGTTCCACAAACTCAGCATTTAGGCGCTTCACATAATTATTCCTGACATAGTCCCGATCTTCCGGATGTACAAATTCTAAAAATGGATTTGAATATAATTCGTCCTCGAAATAGCCAGATATTTCAAGCATCATTGGATTAACAAACCTCAAATGTGGACCTTGAACAACCATTATCCCCTCATTGGCCGTTTCAATAAGCAGGCGATATCGCTGTTCACTTTCCTGAAGTTTTATTTCAGTGCGATTTCTATCCGTGATATCCCGCATATCATAAACTACTCCCAACGGTTGATTTGCTTCATCTTTGATTAAGGCCCCTGTTATCTCAACATCAAAAGCAGATCCATCGGCACGAATACCACGGTATTCGTTTATTTGGGGTTTTTCTCCGCGAATCAACTTTTTGGTATCCGCCTTTAACCTTCTCCAATCTTTTGGAACGACATAATTCAGCAATTTTTCGCCAAGCAGATCCTGCTCATTTTCACAAACTAATATCTTAATTACCGACGGAGAAACCATAGTAATCTTTCCGTCCATGTCGGTAAGAATAATACCATCAGGAGAGGCATTTAATGTCACGCGGTAAAGAGTCTCACTTTCGCGCAGTGCTTTTTCTATTTGATCTTTGTGTTTAAGAGATTGAGACAATCTCTGGAAAGATTCGGTAAATGCTCCGGAGAATTCTACTTTCTGATTGTAATCGCCCGAAGCAAATTGACCAACCTGCCAAACCAAATGCCTGAGATTAGAATGTAATTCTTTGAACGGAGAAATAAACTGGTTATGGCGTGGTGGTTCCTCTTCAAGCTTTCCGCACGATAGATTTAGTATAAACTCAGTTGCCTCATCCTGTTTTTGAGCTAAAACCGAAACTGCACTATAAAGCTTGCCTAGTTCATCTCCCTGAATATCTTCTTTTCGGATACCGGCCAATGCCTCGTTAACCAATTGACGGTTACCTTCGGTAATTCCATCAATAACATCTGTTAGTAGCCTTATAATATTTTTTTCGTTCATTCCTTTAAATTAGCAGTAAATCTGCAAACGCGGTCTCCTTTCGACCAACAATCAATTTCCCTAACTTCAAAATCTTTTTTGGTATAAACTGCCAAAATACCCGAAAGAAATCCTTCATCATAATTGCACACAGTTTCATCGGTTACAGGCAAGCCGGAACAGTCAAGGTCTTCGGTAACAACAAAAACGAAATTCATATTCTCCATATCTGTTTTTTCGATTCGGAGTGAGCCCATATTTAAGGCAATCATTTGCTCCTGAAGTTGAGCCACAAACAAATTAAATGGCTGATCGCAATTAAGCATATTGCGGCAAAACTCTTCTCCGGCAAGTCGGCCACTCTCGTAAAACAGTTCGTTGGCTACTTCACTTCCCATTCGTTTATTTAAAACGCTTCTCATTGTATATTGCATCAACCTGTAAACTGCCACACTGGTGGTGCTACCCAAATTTGGCCTTCCGAGCGATATATCTCCAATATCGCTCCATTTAAAAGTGTAGGTATTATCTGTCAGCATTCGTCAATATTTGAATAATTATCACTAAATCTGTTTAGAAATTTTTATTCATCAAAATGGGCTAACCCTGTATATCAAATTATTTTAAGTTAACCGCAATCAATTCTAAGCCGGTATTAAAAGGTAGGGTAAAACAAAACTCACTTCCTTTTCCTTCTTCACTCTGTGCCCATATTTTGCCTCCATGCTTTTCGATAAAATCTTTACAAAGAATTAATCCCAATCCGGTACTTGGCTCTCCTTCTGTTCCAATTCTACTTGTTTGCTGATGAATACGAAATAGCTTTTCAAGTAAACCCTTATTCATTCCAATACCTGTATCCTGAACTGAAATCTCAACCGAGTCGTCGGCAAAAGATTTGGCACGAACAGTAACCTTTCCTCCTTTCGAGGAAAATTTGACAGCATTCGATACCAGGTTTCGAATGGTTGATTCAAACATTTTCACATCAGCAAAAACCATCAATTCGTCAGGAACAATAATCTCAACATCAATTCCTTTATTATATGCTGATTCGATAACCAATTGCAAAATTTCTGAAATCTTGGGTTTCAGGCAAAAAGAAACAGGAGCAAAAGCAATAATACCCCGCTGAAGACTTGACCACTCTAAAAGATTTTCGAGTAACCCGTAAAGATTTGTTGCCGAACGACTCAAACTCATGGCAAAACGCTGAATTTCGTACATTTTTAAACGTGGAAGCTCTTCTGCCATTAACTGTGTTAATCCTAAGAAACTATTGAACGGACTTCTCAGGTCGTGAGCTATGATGGAGAAAAATTTATCTTTCTCAGCATTTAGCATTAATAATTCTTCATTTTTAAGTGTAATTCCCTCCTCTGCATCTTTAATCTCCGAAATATCAAAACAATGCCCTATATAACCAATAAATTCGCCCTTTACATTGTAATTTGGAGTTGCCTTATCAAGTATCCATTTATATTCGCCATTACTATTTCGCAGGCGGTATTCCATCGTAAATGTTTCTCGCTTATCGAACATCGACAAGTAGGTTTGAGTGCAGTATTCAAAATCATCCGGATGAACTCCCTCCAGCCAACCGGCACCCAATTCCATCTCAAGCGGACGACCCGTAAAATTAAGCCATACATTGTTAAAATAATTGCACTGCTTGTCGATACCGGAACTCCAAATTAGTGCTTGGCCGGAATCAGCCAGAGTACGATAGCTGTATTCACTTTCAATCAACAAATCTTCTGCTATTTTCTGCTTTGTTATATCATTAATTATCAGAAACAGTTTAGGCTGTTTGGGTTCATGGTGCAATTCAAACAAATCGTCGGTTTTCAGATTTCCAGTAATACGAACAAAAAATGGTTTTCCTCCTTTTCTTGTCAACTTCAATTCCATACTTTTATCGGTTGGCCTTTTGAAAAAAGCATTGAACCGGCTTAAAAATATAGACCGATCTTCTTCTTCCAAAAAATCTGATAAGCTCATATTCAGGATTTGATTCAGGTCTTTGTTTACCAAATCAGCAAATGTCTGGTTCGCCTGCAATATAATGCTGTTATGATTCAGTGTTACATAACCTGCCGGAGCCTGATTGTACAATTGAGCAAACCGATTCCGCGACTCCTCCAATTGCTTTTGGGTGTTTCGGAGTTCTTCGTTCTGAAGTTCGAGCTCTATTTGATAAACCTTTAAATCGTGAATAATTCTGGTAAAATCGACTAATGGAACATCTTTGGTTTGAAAACCGCTTTGGGTTAAAATCAGTTCAGCATCTTCCCTTAATTTGATCAGCTTATTATCCGCATCCATAATTGATTATTCTTGAAATTTATAAGCCATTAAAAATTAGCATCATTTTTTTTTATGTCATTTTTAATGCAATCCTTATTTTTGCATTTAGTTATATCATTAACCATAATTGCGAACTGTCCTTCGGCAGGTCTGAAAGCCCTAACTTCGAAGTGCTTTTTCAACTCCTTGCTATACTGTGTAAAATAACTAGGGTTACCTGTTATTACAACATCTCCATATTGTTTTATCCACAAATAGTCTAAATCCGGAATTACCTCCAAAACGGTCTTCCCGATTATTTTCTCTGCCTTAAGGCCTGTATGTAGTTCAAATGCCGGATTAACTTTAAGAAAACGATAATTAACTGGTTTATTGTTTTCATCAAAAATCATTTCGTGCAAAGCTATTCCACTACTTATTTCATTAACCAGCTGACGGTAATGCTCCTCATTTATATGCAAATCGAGTTGAGCTTGCTTTTGCAGGCTAATGTCCTGAAATGTGGCATATACCTGATGAGGAGAATCAGAACCTGGTCTGAACATAGGAACTGCACATACATTAATCCAGGTGAAGCCGTTTTTTAGAGAATTAAAAACACCCATTACCACATCATTAACTTTTTGACCGGTTTTAAGCGCAACCATAGCTGGGTGTTCATTGCCCGGGAAAGGAGTACCATCTTCTCGGATCGAACGCCACATTGGATCGACAGACTTTTTCCCCTTCATTTGATCAATACTTAAGCCTAAGATTTTTTCTGCCGCCGGATTCACCGAAATAATCTGTCCCTCAGTATCCTGATAAACAACACCCATTTCAATGGTTTCAAATAGTGTACGAAAACGATTTTCCGATGTCTGTAATTTACTCTTAGAGCTTTTTAATTCGGTAATATCAATAAACGAAATAACAATGCCGGAATATGATTTTGGTCCAATCACATAAGGCTCAACACGCATCATATAAAAACGATTGTCTTCGGTAATTACCTCACTGTCTATTGTTCTGGCATTCAGTTGAACATCTTTAAGGAGCTTGGTAAAATCGATATTTATTAAAAAATTAGAGATATGGGTTATTGGTCGTCCAATGTCGTTTGGCAACAAGCTAAATATTTGAGTAATATTTGGCGAAAAACGCCGTACCTCAAGGTTTTCGTCCAATAGCAGCAGACTGATTTGCGATGTACTTAAGATATTCTCAATATCATTATACAATTCTGTTAGCTCAATAATTTTACTTTGGAACTCTGCATTTACAGTAAATAGCTCTTCATTAGTCGATTGCAATTCCTCATTGGTCGATTGCAGTTCCTCATTACTTGCTAAAAGTTCCTCGTTGGTGGCTTGAAGTTCTTCATTCGAAGTTTCTAATTCTTCTATTGTTGCCTGTAGATTTTCACGGGTAAATTGCAAATCCTGCTCCAAATCGCGAAGGTGCTCTTCTGCCTCTTTCGATAAATCAAACGATTGAATTTGCAAATGCTGTTCGGTAACATCAATTTTTTTTATTTCACCAATCATAACGGCAACCAGTTCTTCCTGCCCTTTCTTCTGAAGTAAAGGAACTATCCTGAGGTTTACTAATGATTCAAAATTATTCTGATGAATCCTGATGTTCGAAAAACTTACTTCCTGATGTTGTCTAAAAACTTTTTGAATACCTGTGGTTAGAGGAACAGAAAGATCCTTTATAGCCATTTTCGAAATATCGTTGACCAATTTGCCACTCGGTACTTTAAAATAATTCTGCGGATCTCCCATCGTATGAATAACTTCCAGTTGTTCGTTAACAATTAAGGACAACGGCAGGTATTCTGATGAAACCGTCTGAACAAAACGATCCAAAACGCGTTCATCTTCAGCTGCTTTTAAGTTACGCTTTACACCAGAGTATTGATTTCGGATGTCCCTGCTTCGGGTATCGGTAACCGACAAGATATGTGAAGAATCGGAAAGCGGTTTCGACCTGCCTTTTGATCGGTATATCTTCCATTTCTGTTCTACAGGCTCAAAAAAATCACTCATATCACCTGTGGTTTCACTTGTTCCAAGCATCAGAATTCCATTTGGATTCAGCGAAAAGTTGAAGAAATCAAATACTTTCCTTTGCAATATTGGCTGCAAGTAAATCAGCAAATTCCGGCAACTTACCAGCGATATGTTGGTAAACGGAGGATCTTTAATAAGGTTATGCTGAGCAAAAACTACCATTTCTCGAATACTTCTGGAAATTTGGTAATTATCTTCTTTTTTGTAGAAGTATTTCGATAAAATTTTGGGAGATATATCAGCAGCAATACTTTCAGGATAAATTCCGACAGCAGCGAAATGAATAGCGTCCCGGTCGATGTCTGTTGCGAAGATTTTAATATCGAGATTTAGATTTAATTCCTCCATACATTCTCGGGCAAGTATGGCCATTGTATATGCCTCTTCACCCGTTGAGCAGGCAGCCACCCAAAATCTCACCTCACTATTGATAGCTGAATTCAAAATAGTAGGCATCCAGGATTCCTTCAAAATGTCAAATGCTTCCTGATCTCTGAAAAAACAGGTAACCCCAATCAATAATTCTCTATAAAGCGATATAACCTCTCCTGTATTTTGAATTAGGTACCGCACATATTCATTAATATCTTCAGTTTGAATGATGGCCATCCTTCTTTCAATTCTTCTGGAGATAGTACTTGGTTTATAAAATGTAAAATCGACCTTACACTTTTCTCTTAAAATCGAAAAAATTCGTGTTAATCCTTCCTCATTGTTGATGAGCGTTTCTGATCGAACGGATTTTGTTGCATAAGGATGTTTGGCAAAAGAAATAAGCTGAACCGGCATCTCTTCAGGCGCTAAAATAAAATCTGCTAATCCAGTTGAAATTGCGGCACGAGGCATACCATCAAATTTCGCAGAATCTTCCTTTTGTACCATTACCATTCCGCCATATTCTTTGATGACGCGCAAACCCCTTGTTCCATCACTGCCTGTGCCCGAGAGGATGACTCCAATCGACTTTTCAGCCTGATCTTCTGCCAATGACTTAAAAAACACATCGATAGGTAAATTAACACCGCGCGAATGATCTTGCTCTCCTAAAAATAATTTTCCATGAAAAATACTGAGATTCTTTTTGGGAGGGATCAGATATACATTGTTGGGTAATACAGGCATGTTATCTTCGGCCCTATGCACTGGCATGAATGTTTTTTTCGAAAGAAGTTCGACCATCAAACTTTTATAATCTGGCGAAAGATGCTGAATAACAACAAAAGCTAACCCACTATTGGGCGGCATATTGGTAAAAAAAGCTTCAATCGCTTCGAGTCCTCCAGCCGATGCTCCAATGGCAACATAGTAGGTTGGAGAAAAACCAGCTATTTCTTCTGGTAACTCTCCCGTATCTGCAACCTTTGCTTTTTCTTCCATATAACTTATTTATAAATTGTTACATAAAATAATTTCATGACTATTAAAATAGCCATACAGCCACTAAAACGAATGCTTTTTACAAAGTTGATCAATTTGAGCCGCAAAAACACAGAAGCTCTAAAAGATAACTTAAATGGTATGGTAAATACCCTTTAAATAATTTTTAAGATTGCGGGGGAAAACAGTCTTAAAAAAGTAAAACTTTAACATTCATTCCGATGATTTTGTTTTCGGCAAGAAGGAATTAAGAGCTTTTAGTCTGCTATTTTTTAAGGTTGTTAAATCTCTATATGGTAACATCGTATTTCCGATCAGAAAAATAAGCCAAAAAGTGTCTAAAATGGAAGATATTTGTTTACTGGATCTCTACATTAAAGGGATATTGAAATAAAATGTACTTCCTTTATCAACTTCGCTTTCTACCCAAATTCTACCACCGAGTAATTCTACCAGATTTTTCGAAATAGCTAATCCCAAACCATTTCCACCGAATTTGCGTGTTTTGGTAAGGTCAACCTGCCTGAACCGATCAAAAATGGCGCTGTGGTATTTGGGTGGAATGCCAATTCCAGAATCAGTTACATGAAATTCAACAAAGTTATCTCGCAATAAATATCCGATTTCAATAGTTCCCTTCGGTGTAAACTTAAATGCATTACCTATCAAATTATTAAACACCTGCTTTATACGATACAAGTCGCACTCAATCAATAGTTTTTCACTATCTAAGGGCATGTTAATTTGAAAAACAATACCATATTCATTTGATTTAGGTTTAAATTCCTTCTCCAAATCGACCAACAATTTTTGCACAGAGAATTGTTCTTTCCTAATTTTCATTTGCCTTGATTCAATCATCGACAAATCCATAATATCACTAATAATGAGCATGAGGTTATTTCCGCTATTCACAATAGTTTTTGTGAATTCGTTTTTTTGTTCTTCATCGAAATATGGATCGTTTAATAACTCGGAAAACCCGATTATACTATTAAGAGGAGTTCTGATTTCGTGGCTCATATTTGCCAAAAAAGCTGATTTTAGGCGATCACTTTCTTCGGCCTTTTCTTTTGCTTTGATTAGTTCCTGTGTACGTTGATCAACCTTTGATTCCAGATTTTTATTTGACTCAACGATAAGAGCATTCCGAAGATCTAATTGCTGATTGAGAAAAAAATCTCTTCGTTTATATAATTCAATAATATAAGCGGCAAACATTCCGATTAGGTTGGCTGAAATAAAAAAGAAGTTATTGCTAACAATCAGTTCGGTTGCCATTTCAGAAAAGAAAACTACCCCCAAATTAAATAAGAGCAAGGTGGTCCATCCAGCAATTACTGCCAATAGAAAACGCAACGCAATAAAAAAATATCCGGCCGAAAAAATAAGCATCATTCCTGCGTAGTAAGTGTAGTTTTCCGGAGCTTTAATAATCATTAAGGTTATTCCCCCACCGCCGACGATAAAACAAACAAATATAAGTTCCTGCCATATATACCTGAATTTCTCGTTAAACGAGAAAAGAAAAACGACTAATAACAATGGTATAACAACAGCAAACCGGATTACATGAAAAAGTGGGGCAAATTCTTCTACAATGAGTGTGTCGAGATAACCGAAAATGCCATACAGAATGGAAACCAATATAAATGATATTCTGAATTGAAGAAGAGAATCATGAAAATACACTTTTCGAAAATTACTCTCTAAATCATCAGGAAAAGCCAAGGTTAACTTATTAAAATTCATCTTTGGGGTGGATTCTTTCTCTGAATTTTGTTTTGACAAATATGTTGGCCTATCTGACATTGTTTCGATATTTTTTACTTTGACATCTCCCTTACTCTGATCACCACAAAAACTATCTAAAATATGAAGATAATCTATTTCTTAAAATAATTGTGTATCATCTCTAATAAATGTTCCCTTCTTATAGGTTTTGAAATATAATCGTTACAGCCGGCCTCTATCGCTTTTTCGCGGTCGCCACCCATCGCAAAAGCTGTTTGTGCAATTATAACCACCTGTGTGTTAAACTTCCGTATTTGTTTTGTTGCCTCATAACCATTCATTTCGGGCATTTCAATATCCATCAGAACTAAATCAATATCAGGATTAGTATAGCAAATTTCAACGGCATGTCTTCCAGTTTTGGTTTTTAATACCTCCCGACAAACGCTCTTTAAATTAATTGTCAGAAGTTTTGCTGATCCTTCATCGTCTTCTGCAATTAATATTTTAAGGTTATTCTCTTGTTTTTGATGTAATTTGATTGTATCAGGATTACTATTTCCTGATACCTTTTCCTTTATTAAAGTTAATGGAAGTTTGACATAGAATGCAGACCCTTTGCCCGGTTCACTTTCAACCCAGATATTTCCACCCAGCATTTTCACATAAGCTTTTGAAATAGCCAATCCTAAACCAGCTCCTTCATAATCGCGGGTAAGCGATTCGCTCCCTTGTCTGAACCTTTCGAAAATCACATCCTTTTTTTCGTTAAGAATGCCAATACCAGTATCTTTTATACAAAAAGTAACCTCCGATACGTTGGTTAATGAACTTGTTGAACCATCTATGCTACAACTTATTTCAATTGATCCTTTTGTTGTAAATTTCAAGGCATTTTTAATCAGATTGAAAAGCACAGCATAAAATTTTTCCTTATCAGTTCGAACAACAGCCATATCCGCAGAAAGATAACAATTGCACAATAACTCCAATCCCTTTTGTTCGGCTTCGGGCCTGAAGAATGATAGTACAAATTCAATTTGTTCATTAATGTTGGTTTCCGAAAGATTTACCTTCATCTGTCCCGACTCTATTTTTGAAAGATCGATAATATCGTTGATGATATTTAGCATACGGGCACCACTTTTTTCAATGATTCCGATATACTCCAATTTTAGTTCTCCTGTTAGATCAGGTTCTTTCAATAATTCTGAAAAACCAAGTATCCCATTCATTGGAGTACGGATTTCGTGGCTCATATTGGCCAAAAATGCCGACTTCAGACGATCGCTTTCTTCGGCTTTTTCCTTGGCTACAATGAGTTCTTCTTCAGCTTGTTTGCGACCGGTAATATCTCGCTGAATTCCCAGATAACCAATAATGTTCAAATCCTCATCGAAAATCGCATTTGCAGATCCATCAGCGTCAATTATAGCTCCATCTTTTCTTTTGTTCTTAATTTCACCTTTTATTTCCTGGCCACTTAATATTGTATTCCAAAAATGGGTGTACACCTCATCTGACAAAAGTCCACTTTTAAGTATTCGTGGAGTTTGTTTTCCAACAATCTCCTCAGCTGTATATCCGTAAGTTTCAGTAAATCCTGGATTAGCAAAAGTAAAAATGCCCTCTTTGTCTGTCAGAAAAATAGCCTCCCCCGAACTATCAATTGCTTTCCGTAGTTTTTTAAGCTCCATAAAAGTCTGCTTACGTTCGGTAATGTCGAATGCACTTGTACGAAACCCCAATGTATGACCATTAACATCTAAAATTGGCCTCCAGGAAACAGATACCCATAATTTTGACCCATCTTTACGCAAACAGCGAAATTCCAGATTATCGCCACTGCTTCCATTCATTGCTTCTTTAAGTACTTCGTTTGCAAGAGAAATATCTTCGGGAGCAAATACCATTGCCCAATAATCATCAGCCGACATATACTCTTCCGGAGTATATCCTGTAAGATGTATGGAATATGGATTCATCCAGATTAACTTTCCTTCCGTACTGTACCATGCTTCCCAGCTTGCCGAGTAAGTTACAATTGCTTTGTATTTTGCTTCACTTTCGCGAAGCGCTTCTTCTGCAATTTTTCTGTCGGTAATATCTCTGGTAATACTTATTATATGCTGAACACCATTTAGCAATACAACTGAAGCAGACATAAGACCAATAACGATTTCTCCATTTTTTTTGCGGAATTCGGCTTCCAGATTTTCAAACAGTCCGTCTTTCTCCAATCCATTAACTAGAGTTCTTCTATCTTCTGGATTAACCCAAATATTAATGTCTATCGAAGTTTTGCCAATTGTTTCTTCTTCGGTATATCCCATAATTTTGGTAAAGCCATTATTGACCGAAACGAACATTCCGTCATTCAGTCGGTTAATATTTACCGAATCGGGACTTATGTAGAAAGTTTTTCGGTACTTTTCTTCACTTTCGGTTAATGACCCCGCAGCACGGTTGCGATCCTCCTCAACCCCTATAGCCGATGCAATTAATTCCAGAATATGCTTACTTGCCGGACTTAAAACAATATCCTGCTGAAAAAGAACACAGAGAGAACCAACATTTCTTCTGTCAAATTTCACTGCTTTCCCGATATAAGTTTTAAGGTTGTATCGTTTTACGTTAGGATCTGAAATAACATATTGAGTATCTTCCAAATTTCGGACAATGCAAATGTTATCGTCTGAAGAATTAATAACATCGTTGCAAAGGTGACCATCGGGAAAATCAACCGATTGATAATCTTCAGGAGTATTCCATTTGCCGATAGAACAGAGCATATTGTCCTGAATGCAGTTATAGAGGGCACAAGTAGCACCTAATAGCTCACCACAAAGAGCAACGAGCAAATTGATATTTGCAATGGAATCTGAATTAAATTTGAGGAAGCAGTCGTTAAGCTTATTGAGTCGATCTTCTGCATGTTTTTTTTCAGTAATATCTCGTACCGAAATAAGATCGGCTTTTATCCCATCATATTCGATTATTTTGCCAACACTCTCCATCCAAATCCTTTTCCCCTTGGAGGTGATACCGCAACTCTCTGCCACCCCGGCATCAATACCCTGAACTACTTTAGCAAAATCTTCAATCGTTTGGGCTATATATTCGGGAGCTATATGGTTAAATATATTTTGGCCAATTATTTGGTCAAGAGTTTCATATTCAAACGTTTTTATAATCGCCCGGTTAGCAAAAAGCACATGGCCTTCAAGGTTAATAATTACAATTCCTTCAAACGAATTATCGACTAATACACGGTATTTATTCTCATTTTCCTTTAACAGGATGGTTGCCTTTTCCCGATCTGCAATCTGCATTTTCAATTGTAAATTGGTATATGCCATTTCAGAAAGTTGATTGGCAAATACGAACAGCATTTTTGCAACTTTATCGAACTGCTCATCCGACATTACAGGAACTTCGAGAAATGCCTCCCAAAATTCTTTGCGGTTGGCCCCGATTTGGTCGGCATACTTCATAATTTGCTGTTCATCCACTTTATCGTTGCGCACTTGCCCAATTAGCCAGTTCGCAATGTGGTGCCCCCCAACGGTTATGCTTGCTCCAGCATCCAATAAACCTGCACTTAAACAGAATTGAATAGTTGGGCCAGAAGGACAGTGCCTTCCAAGCATGGCATCTGATTTAAAACAATTAGCACATCCCTTTTCAGTTTTTCGTATAATATCTAAACACAATCGGGTAAAATTACTCGAATTGGTAATTGGAACTCCATTACAATCTGTTATAACCGATGCAACGCCATGAGTTTCGGCAAACAGATCTTGTAGGTTTTGAATATCTTCGAGTAAAAAAATATCGCTAAACTTAACGTTTTCCGGCATTTCTGCCTTAGGATACAAAGGTTCAAGACTTATCATAGCTCAAATTTTACAATTTTATTACCCTTTTTTCAGCATTACCTTAAAGGTACTTCCAATACCCTCCTGACTTTGAACCCAAATTTTACCACCATGCTTGTCGATAAAATCTTTACAGATTATTAAGCCAAGACCACTCCCTGGTTCATATTCAGTACCCGTTCTGGTTGTTTTTTTGTCAATCCTGAAAAGTTTAGCAAGCATATCGTTGCTCATACCAATGCCATTATCTGATACAGAAATTTCAACCTGATCATCTGATCCGTACTTAGCCAAGATGTCAATATTTCCACCCCTGTTGGTAAATTTAACTGCATTTGAGACTAAATTGCGAATGACGGACTCAATCATATTCTCATCGCCAAACACATTAACCTCTTTTGGAACACTTACAGTTATCTTAACCCCCTTTTTCGCGGCTGATTCCTGAATAGCATGTACACTTGATAAAACAGTAGAATTTAATATAAATAAACAAGGTTGAAAGCCAACAATACCACGTTGTATTTTAGACCATTGCAACAGATTCTCAAGTAGATTATAAAGGTTGTAGGCCGATTTCTTCATATCCAACGCAATTTCCTGGATCTGACTTAGTGTCATATTGTCAAGATCTTCGACCATCAATTCGGTAAATCCAAGAAATGTATTAAAAGGACTACGTAAATCGTGCGCTATTATAGAGAAGAATTTATCTTTTTCGTTATTTAAATTTTGAAGTTCGATATTTTTAAGTTTAACATCCTCCTCAGCCCTTTTCCTATCGGTAATATTTAAAGCCAATGCCGAAACTCCGGTAATTTTTTCTAACGTATAAATCGGGACGAGCGAAACACTAAAGCTACTGACAACATCCTGTATTACTTCATCAAATTCAAAAATGACATTCATGCCCGAGAGCGCTTCATCATATTTAGGTTTCCAAAACTCTTTTAATTCAGGAGGTAAAATACCTATCAGATTTGCGCCAATGTTGAGGACGCAATTATAATTCAACAAATATGCGTTTCTAAAAAAATCGTTACAAACAATTAGGTTATAGTCATTATCGATCGACCAGATTGAATCTTCCCTGTTTATCAAGGATTGTAGATTAGAACTGGAGACGGTTAAAGCTTCTTCCGCTTGTTTGCGATCAGTAACATCACGAGCTGTGGCAATCAATACATCTTTACCAAAATAATTTCCCTTATTTACAATTACTTCTTTTGGAAAGATTTCTCCATTTTTTCGAACTGCCCAAAAATCAAAATTGGATGAATTTCCAGTTTCTGATACTTTCCGTATCATATTCTGTATTTCAACCATATTATTGCGACCAGAAGCTGCAACGGTTAAAGGAGATTGCCCAATAAGCTCACTCCTGTCAAAACCATACATCACCTCAGCTCCCTTATTTACATCAATAAAACTACCGGTTTCGTCCAAAACATATATAGCCTCGGTTACAGAATTAAAAATATCACGATAACTCTCTTTGGCCATAATAAGGTTTTCTTCCGCAATTTTCTGATCAGTTATATCACGAACAATTGCCAACACCTCATTTCGACCAGACAAAACATACCTTGCCTCAAATTTTTTTGATTGGCCTCCAATTGTAAGATCATAATTTGAGTAATCTGCTTTTCCTGTAGTAATAACACTATTTATCTTTTGATGTGTCATTTCTGCTATTTCGAGAGGGAAAAGATCTCCAATTGCCTTTCCAATGAAAAAATCAGGCTCAAAAAGCAGTAAATCAGCCGAATTGGAATGATAGTCAATAATCTTACAAGCCGAATCAAATACCAGCATAATATCTGGATTTGCATCCAGCAATGCTTTGTTCCTTTCCATGCTTTTCTTCAAGTCTTGCTCAGCTTGTTTGCGCCGTAACGAAACTGCTATCAGAAATGCCAAGTTCTCTAAAACTTCGAAAGATGGAGTTGGTTGATTTTTATTCAATGCGAATAAAGAAGTACCATAAAGATTTCCTTCAATCAAAAAAGCTATACCAATATATCTGTTGGCACCTAATATCCCTGATAATATTGCTGAAATTGGTGATGAAATAGCTCCAAAAGTTGCTGTAGTTAGAGAGTCATACGACCTTATAATTGTCTTGGTGATAATGGAGTAGATTTCATCGTTTACAGGAGAAACAACATTTTGAACTTTCCCGCCAATTAAATTTAAAATTTTTTGATGTAACCCCGACTGTAATTCAATATGTTTGGGAACAAGTAAACGTGTATCGTGATCAAACTCAGAAAAAACAACTCCAATGGCACCGGTAAAGTCTTTAATCCGTTTACAAATAAATTCTTCCATATTATCATCAGAAGATAACATGGATAAATCAATTGAGAACTGTGTAAGTTTAGATAGTAAATTGTATTGCGATGTTAACTCCGATTCAGATTCTCCTCCGGAGATATCATTTTGAAATCCGGCAACAAAAGATTCTTTCACACCAGTATCGTAATCTTGTTTTAAAAATGGAAGTTCCCCAATGGAAGTATTATTATTTTCAAGAGTTCTTTCCAGCTCAAACACCTTAAGTTCTAAAACTTCATAGGTTGGTTTAACAGTACTCATAAAACTTCAACTTTAAATATAACGTATCTGGTATTTTAATCCTTTCAAATAATCCTGTTTATGGGCTAAATAATACAAAATAACACCGAACAAGATAATCATTTTCTGTCAACCTGACACTAGTGTTGTGTTATGCTTTTTTTGTCTGGAACATGCTCCTCTGTGCTGGGTTCAATTTCTTTCTAATTTAGAGATGCAGAAACAAGCCTTCGACCATAGCTTAGTTGAGGGCTAAGGCATGAGGTTGTGTCTAAAAGTGGTAACAAAATACAAGTTTAACAAGAAAGAAATGCCTAATGCGACTCCCTTTCCATAATCAATAACAATAACACATTTTTTATTCTGGCAGTTTGCCAATTTAAATCGGCTACAGCAAAACCACACGTTTGAAACGAAAAAAGTATATTTGAATCCTAATAAAACGACTAACCCAATGAAAACTCATCAACCTGAACAATCACCCGGACGTCTGCTTTCGCTAGACTTCTTTCGCGGGTTAACCATGTTTTTATTAATTGCTGAAGGAACAGGGCTTTGGTGGAATTTAGTTCAAGAACCCATCAAGGGAACATTTCTCGAACATTTCTTTATTCAATTTGAGCACCACCAATGGCACGGATTGCGCTTTTGGGATCTTATTCAGCCATTCTTCATGTTTATTGTGGGAGTAGCCATGCCTTTTTCGTACCAAAACCGTATTAAAAAAGGAGAATCACGCATTACAATAACTAAGCATATTATTCAACGATCGTTTATTCTGCTGGCCTTTGGTGTTGGACTGCACTGCGGATACAATAAAAAACTGGTTTGGGAACTCTGGAATGTACTTTCACAGCTTGCGGTTACCATTCCAATAGCCTACTTCCTGATGAAATACCCTGCAAAAGTACAACTCGGCGTTTCACTACTACTCTTACTTATTACTGATCTTACCTATAGATATTTCCCGATAGAGGGATATAACCAAGCCTGGGTGATCGATAAAAATTTCGGCAGTTGGATGGATATGGTACTTATGGGCAAAATTAACAATGGAGGAGGTTGGGTTGCAATTAACTTTATTTCTACTGCCGCCCATACTATTTGGGGTGTTATGGCGGGTCAGCTTTTGCTTCAGGAAATAAGCCAAAAAAGTAAGTTTAAAACCTTAATAATTGCCGGAGCTATTGCCCTTGTGATGGGTTTTGGTCTCGACCTAACTGGTATAACTCCGATTATTAAACGCATTGCGACCTCCTCGTTTGTGTTCGCTTCCGGAGGCTGGGCACTTATTGGGCTGGCTTTGAGTTACCTGCTAATAGACATTAAAGGCTACAAGAATTGGATATTTATTTTTACCGTTGTTGGCACCAATTCCATATTTATTTATGTGTTTTTTCAGACAGCAGGTGGTCAATGGTTGAATAAATTTATAGCCATATTCTCAAAAGGAATGCTTCAATGGACTGGCGCTTCGGATTTTGTATTAAATGTATTTACGAGTTTGACGATATTGGCTGCCGAATGGGGACTTTGCTACTGGTTGTATAAACGTAAAATATTTTTCAGAATTTAA
>JFJP01020361.1_pt1 | contig 23875 bp, 18 predicted proteins | sample 431651 | NCBI WGS metagenome assembly JFJP01 (sample SAMN02602958, study PRJNA72255) | Microbial mat metagenome, whole genome shotgun sequencing project. | biome: fresh water; feature: sink hole; material: water; isolation source: purple microbial (photo- and chemosynthetic) mats found in...
CCCGTGGCTGGCCATTCCCGGACGGTTCGCGCTGGGCGCTAATCCTGCTCGACCTGGCATTCGTTCAGGGCACCTTGGATGTGTTCGGCGATCCGCAGGAACGTACTTTTTTTGGTCGGGATACGATTCTTGCGGCTTTAAAGCGCAAGTTCGGCGATGATCTGCCGATTGTCGTGCTTTCAAGCACGCCGAAGGATGAGCACAACGAGGCCGTGCGCCGGGGTGGCGGTCTGGACTTCATCCAGCGGATACCCAACAGCATCGAGTCCGCCGGAAACGTGAGGCAGCACCTAGCCGATATGCTCTATCTGCATGGCTTGGTCCCGGATGCAACTGGGCTGGTGGCCGGGACCTCGCTGCCGACCCTTAAGATGCTGCGCCAGGCGCGACGGGCCGCCCGGAACGCGCGGACGATCCTCCTGCACGGCGAAATCGGGACCGGGAAGAACCTGCTGGCCCGGTATATCCAAGATGTTTCGCCACGCCGGGATAAGCCGTTCGAGGTGTTCAATGCGGCGAACCGCTCGGCGGACCTACAGGCCGATGAGCTTTTCGGCCACTGGAAGGGGGCGTTTACGGGAGCGATCAGCGACGCACCGGGCATCTGGGAGCGCTGCAATGGTGGTGTGGTCCTGATTGATGAGGTGGCGGATCTGGATGTTTCCGTCCAGCAGAAACTGATGGCACCCATCGAGGATCGCCAGGTGGTCCGCGTCGGCAGTGCCGGTGTGTCTGGCGGGGATCCTGTGGATGTGGATGTGTTGACGCTTCTGGCCACGAACCGCGACGTCAACGAATTGACGTCCGCCGGGGCGATCAAGAAGGATTTTTTAAGCCGGATTAATGCCACTGTGATCGAGATTCCCCCGTTGCGTGAACGCCGGGATGACATCCCTGCGATCATCGAGCATCTTGTTTCGCGCCAGTCGCCACAGGTGTCCCTGCTACCGGATGCCGTCGAGGCGCTCTGCAAGGCGGATTGGAAAGATGACAATATCCGCGGTCTCCGGCGCGTGATCGAACAGCTTGCGGTAAGTCATCCCGGCCAGGTTGTAACGGCGCGTGACGTGGAGTCTGTGCTTGGCTCCTTTGGTGCCCCCGAGCCGACTGCGATGTCGGTCGCCGCAGGTGAACCCGATGAGGCTGCCTGTGTGGTGGAGCGGTATCTGAAGGCTTTGCAGACCATGCCGGATCAGTGCTCGCGCGAGGACTGCCGGCGGATGATGGACGAGCTGCGTGGTGTTTTTCCTGATGTGGCCGCCCGCATCCTGGCGTGGTCCCTGCAGTTATGCGGCGATGTGACCAATACCGCGCGCTTCCTCTCAGGCAATGACAAAATGGACACTAGCGCGGCCAAGCAGTTTGTGAAGAAGATTATAAAGTTGGATATTAAGAACGGCGCGGTACTCAAAGCCTTTGCGAAGTATCCGGAGTCTGAGGATGCGGTAATCAAGGAACTCATCAACGAGAAGAGAGACGAGCCGCGCTGAGGCGCAGTGGCGCAGAGAGAATTCGGTTTTGTCCGCTCTCCTGAAGCACGGAATTACACAAAGAAGGATGGCACCATGATAAATCAAGAAGCACAGGATGGATACAACGAGACAGCTGTGCGTGCAGTAAATGATGCCATCGCAGAATCGTATGCCAGCACGCAACGCCCAAAGGTTTGGTCGGAGGTGGGGGCAGCATGTGAGGCGGAGCTTGCCAGGTACTGTCGTCGATTTGCAGAGCATAAATCCTATATTCGGTTTCTTGATGTTGGATGTGGTTATGGCGCCGACTTACTGGCTATGCAGCATGTGATTCGAAGCGAGAAATCACACTCGTGTTCGTTTGTTGGGCATGGTATCGACTTGTCGCCTGAAATGCTGAAGCGAGCCCAAATAAATGACGGCCTCACGTTTGAGAATGCAAACTTTCTGAATTGGAATTGCCCATCCGAAAAGTGGGATATCGTGTGGTGTAATATGGTGCTTATGCATGTGCCGCCTTATGGTGTGCCCGCTGCAATTGAAAGGCTTGCCAGCTTTATGGCCTCGGATGGATTATTAGGGGTTGGGGTCAAAAGTATTGAGGGTCAGGGGGGGCTGGAAATCGGTCTGGTGGAAGAGAATCCTCCGCATGGTGCGATTAATGTTCCGCGGACCCAGACGTATTTCTTTGAGCACGCGTTACGTAAGAGTTTTTCCCATGCAGGGTTCCAATGGCTTTCGTGCCTAACCGTGCCTTCGCGAGGGAATTACAATTACACATGGTATTTCCTTTCTCGGTCCATGAATGAAAAGTGATGAATATGATCAATGAAATCAATAAGTTCGTTTTCCATGTTGATGCGCCTGCGCCGCTGAACGCTGTTTTGATGAACTTGCTGGAGCTGCTGGGCGCGACGTCGGTTACGCTTGTCAGTGGTGGTGAGCCTATTGTCCTGACATCTAAAATATCAGGCGAACGACCGGTAATTCTGCAATATTTTTCAGAAGAGGACTTCAGACAGGCTGAAGGGGTGTATTTCGCCAACTCCAAGACGGAGGAGATAGGCGCGCACCCACTGAAATACCGATGGACATTTGACGAGATCAGCAAAGAGGCCGGTCTAAACGGTAATAAACCCGCGATCGCGAAGGCCTATATTGATCGGACGCTCCCTGTCATCTATTGCGTGGATTTCGATTTTACCACCTATCTGAAGGACAAGACGAAGAGCAACAATATCTTCTTTTTCGATTCCTCTATCTGGCAACGGATCATCAACCTCAATGCCCGCTTTCCACTGGCAGACCTGGATTCGGTAATTTCCTACTTTGCGCGTAACGCCGCTTACTGGGAGCGCCTGGTGTCAGTCGAGACGTTGGAGTATCAGACACGCCTTTTCCGGGAACAGCATCTTTCACCATTGGATCCGAAGCTGCACTCGACACATGGGACTGCGCTGAATCTCTGCTCCTGGACCAGCGAAACAATCGCCGATCGCAAGATCAAGACGGATGACAAAACTACGCCGAAGCCGGAAATAGCACTCGCAGTTGCCGCTCTATCGCCTCTGCCGCCACCAGTCCTGCCCCGCCGCTTCCTGCTGGTGGACGACTTCTGGAAACAGGAATTACGTGCGTGTGATGACGTGGCCAAAGAGAATGTTGAATCACCGGTTGGGAGCATTGCTGGTGCCTGTAAACATTCGAAAGGAAGTCGAATCCTCGAATTGCTGCGTGACGTTTACAACTTCAAAGGCGTTGCACAAAAACAACCGTTCGATGTCTATTGCGTGGCATCGGCGGAGGATGCGAAAAGTGTCATTCAAAAGCAGCCTTTCGATGTCATCCTGCTGGATTATGTTCTCGGATACGTTCCGGTGGTGACAGGATGTAATGAGAAGCGTAGGGAAACCGGTGTTGAGTTGCTGGATGCCATCACCAGCGAGAAAAGCGATATGGGAAGAAATATCAAGAACTCGGTGGATGACAACCTCTGGGTATTCCCGGTTTCCTCGTTCGCGGATGCATTCATTGCCGACATGCTTAACGGTGATATCAAGCCCTATAACGAGTTTTTCTATTGGTCAGTCGGTGCCGATCCGATTCGCCAACCCAACCAGTTCGTTCTGGAGATGCGGTCATTCCTAGCTGAACAGGACAAGATCCTCCGCAAGCTCAGTGAGGTAATCTTGGATTTCATGTTCCCAATGGACAAAAGCATATGCGATTACAAGACTTTTCATTGTTTCATAACTTCTAATCAAGGCAAGCTGGAGCGTCTTTTTAAGTCTGCCGATCAACTCACTGGCTCGCGCTTGATTCACGACTTCGTGCAGCGAGATAAGGTGGTGTCTCCGACGCTTGAACGTATTCTGGAATATTTGGAAAACTACCTACGTTTACGAAGGTTCTATAAGACGTCGGCTCGTGATGCCTGTCTGCGGGATTTGCATTGCATGCACTCGCTGGCGGTTCAGACGAGAACCGAATCTGATCTTTGGCTGGATTGGATCATCGGCGAGGTTAAGGCTATTTCCCAATACCCTGGGACTGGCGGGGAGGGGTAATGGAGGGGCACTGCTACACACGCTGCGGGATCGAATATGTTTTTGGCAGTGATGCGCCAGAGAACATCTTTCTTTATCGCGGCGAGACAACTGAGCCCCCCCAGATATATCTGCAAATTAATCCTGATGCACTGAGATGGTTTTGCATAAAACAAAAGGAGCAGGAGCAGCAGGAGCCGTTGCGTCCGATTCCTGAACCTGCGTTTGCCGAACCGGTTTTCCAGCTTACTCTTTCCTCAAACCTTTCCGAGCGTAACGATTTTGACCGTACCCTTGCAACGTGTGGATACCTTCCTCTTCCTGATGTGAAGGATAGAAACGCCTACGGTTTCAGGTTGGAATATCCGAAGCTTCATGCAGAGGGCGGTTCGCTTTTGTTTGGCGCTCTCTTTCTGGATTTCCTGTTTGATCTACGCCACAGCCGTGTTTTTGAATGCTGTTCTTTTGCCGCAGATTTTGACACCGGGCTGCTGGGGCATCCCTTGGCGAATGCGATTCACGACAAGGCTGAGTACCGTTGGAATCGTAAACTTTACCGCGATGTCCGCGATAGAGATGGTGGTGAGCAGGCACGGAAGTTGCTTTCCGCCGAGAGAGAGTGGCTGAATGCCTGTATAGAGCCTGAGGCGCAGGTGTTGTTCAAAGAGGCCGGAGCTTGGTTTGATCCGATTGAGGATGAGGTGCGCCGTGTTGTTTTTGATTCTGGAGGGGATGGCGGGGCGAGAGCTTGCGGGAATGCTGGCCTGTGGCGAAAGATTATTAACTACCAGAAGTGTTTGCATCAGATGGCTGTAGGGAAGGATGAGAATGAGCGGAGGGTTGACTTATACCGTCGGGTTGCTGGTTGGTTCCTCGCTCGGTACGACTTGAATGCGGCGGCAGCCACGCAAGTCTTGCATTTGTTTCATGTCGGTCGGGATGTGAAGGTGTCGGGGGGTATTGGTAGGTTCCGGATGCTTTTGGGTAAAGGGTTCACCAGACTAGCTTCGGTGTCTGGATCCGCAAGGGATGTTTTCAAGCAAAGAATCATGCCACCCATGCAGTATGGGGCTGGGAAGCTCAGGCAGCGTTTGTCTGTATGGATTGCTGCCAAGGGCGAAAAATATCCATGGTTGAGGATTCCAGAGTCTTTTAAATGCATATCGCAGTGTCTGGCAAAAGTGAAAGCCGGGGCATCGGGCATCGCTAGAAATGTTAAATCTGCGGTGGATAAATCACTGGTATTCTTGTCTGTTCGTATCCGTAGGATCTTGTATATCGGTATCAGCGCTGCGTCGTACCCATTGCCGTATCATCCTGTGGCACGTGTCGTGACTATCTTGCTGGTGTTCGTGTTTTGGTGCTATGCGATGGGTGTGTGTGGTGTCTTTGATGGTGTGACAGGCCTGCGGGCAAAGGGCGTTGCTGTGTTTGTGATCAGTATTCTGCCGGCCCTATTGTTGCTCTTGGTGATTGGCTTCTTTTGTGCCTGGGCAGTTCTGAAAGGGCGCTTTGTTCGCCATTTACGAAATGCAATGCTGATTATTCGCTTGGGGCTGCCGCGGCTGTTTTTTGCCATATCCGGAGCCTGGATGATGTTTTATTCCGAGGGATTCTGGTCGTTGAATGTGATGGTCGGTCCTCATGATGTGCTGTTTGTCGGGGTCCCTGTCTTATTGATCTCGCTGGTCTTTACGATGGTCAAAACCTACAACATGACGGGGGATGCTGTCAGGGCGGTTGGACGATCCTTCCTGATGACGGGAATGGCGTTGCTGATTTCACTTGGAGTCGGTGTTGTCCTGATGTCGAACTTTATCGGGGCGGCGATCGAAGAGACGATCAATGCGAATGATCCGGGGACGGAGGCTACTGCTTATACGGATTATGTGGAAAGCGCAAGAACTGCTTTTGGGACTAACTGTCTGCCTGTCGATTTACCGGGAGCGGATATGGCCGCACCTTATCCGCACCTGATTGAGCAAACTCGCGTTCTTGGCCGATTGCGCGCCGCTTATATATTGGAATCTGAATATAGCGGTTGTGGAGCCTGGGCGGCATTCGTGCGACATCTGGACTCTGTTAAAATATTTCCTGCCATGCTCCTATATTACAGCTGTTATGCAGTCTTTTTCGGGTTGTTCCTGCAGTTGATCTTCGGGGACAAGGAAATGACGGAGTCGCTGTAGCATTTCCGGGCAATGCGATGCGCCTGAATTTGAAGTGCGATTGAAATAATTGATGGTATTTCGAAATAGATGGGTGTTTGATTCCGTCTAGATTATCTCCGTCACTCGGAAGCGAGGGATTCGGCCGTGAGTGTCGCGGGTAGGGAATAAATCAACAGGGGGATTGTATGTCGTTTCAGCAGGGAAAGATCAGGGGAATCGCCGATGTCGTGTTTGTGCTTGATACGAGCGGGTCTATGTCAAACATTCTGGAGGCCGTCAAGGCGAATATTGACCGTTTTGCGGCTGGCGTCCAGTCGGGGCAGCAGTCGATTGACCTCAGGCTGGGGCTGGTGTTTCACACGATGAGTGGCGGAACCCGCAATCTGGTGAAGTCATTTCCATTCACGGCGGATGTGGCCGAATTCCGGACTAACCTTGCAAAGGCCGAGATTACAGGCGATGAGTTCACGCTGCCAGCGGTGGACGCCGCCCTGGATCTGGGCTGGCGGCCCAAGGGTCGGCGTTTTGTGGCCGTCTTTACGGATGAACCCGTCAGCGGTGGTCATGACGCATCGCTGCAAGTGAGCAAAGTCCAGGAGTTGAAGGAGAAGATGTCGGCACTGCATGTGCATGGGTATTTTGTGGCAGCGCCCTGTCCTGTCTATGACGATATCTGCAACCTGGCCGGTTTTGTAAGGGTCAAGCTGGGCGGATCGGAACTGGCGACCTATGATTTCGCCAACCTTCTGAGCGCCATGGGCAAGACGGTTTCCGTGATGTCGGAAAGTGATGCCCCGGTTAAATTGAACCCTAACATTTACGGGATATGAACCACGTGACAGAGTAACCAATAACGAAAGGAGAACAACATGGCGGGGTTTCAATCGGGGGCGAAAATCAAGGGTGTGGCCGATATCGTGATCTGTGTGGATTGCACGGGTTCGATGGAACCGTGTATCGAGGAGGTGAAGGGGCAGCTTGGCAAGTTTATTGACGAGCTTAAAGCGCCGTCGGCGGCAACGCAGAAAGCCGTGGATTGGCGGTTGCGGGTGATCGGGTACCGGGATGCATTCTCAGACGCTGCAGAGGCTTTTGTCGGACTGGACAACCCGATGGTGGGTACGGAGGCAGAAGCCCGTGACCAGGTGATGAAACTGACCCATTCCGGTGGCGGCGACGAGCCGGAGTCGGCGCTGGACGCGCTATGGTATGCGGCGGCGAAAACACCCTGGCGGACGGGATGCACCAAAGTGATTGTCTTTTTCTCGGATGCCACGGCACTTGAGCGGATGCACCCAAGCACCATAGCGGCCGGTGCGGTCGGCGGGGATGCGTCTACGGTCATGCAGGAAGTCAGCAATCGAGGAATCTATGTTTATGCCTGGGCTCCCGAATGCGCAGCATGGAGCGCATTGAAAAACGGTGCCAAGGTTTTCCTGATTCCGCAGGCGTCCGGTGGCGACGGACTCAAGGCCCTGAATTTTGCCGATGTTCTGAAGACCCTGGCAAAGACGGTATCAGAAATTGCCGTGGCCCCGTCGGTCACCGTCAGAGCCTGATTCCGGGCATGGTTCGGTCTGTGACGGGTGGCACGGATTCCATTATCCGTGTCCCCGTTGCGTGTTTAGGGTATCGGGCGGCAGGTTTGGTTCTCACGGGAGGTTGGTTATGGGACTTGTGCATTACGATGCAGGGACGAGGGTTAGCGGCGAATCAGGCAATCATTATGAGATCGTCTCCATGCTTAACATGGGGGGGATGGCGTGGTCATACGTGGCGCAGGCCGAGTCCACCGGAGAAAAAGTCCTGCTGAAAACCTATTCCGAGCCGGCTCCGGAAGATCCGGCCCAAAAGTCATGGTTCGGAAAATACCACAGGAACCAGGAGGATATCCGGACCCGATTGAATAACATTTCTGATTATGCAATTCGCATTCATGATCACTTTGTCCTGAAGTCAACCTATCATCAGGTGATCCAGTGGGCGGATGGCAGGGAACTTGGGAAAATCATCGAGGATAAAGCGGCGCCGCCGGATGCCGGACAGTTGATGGCGATGGCCCGTGTGATGGCGTACGCCGTGGGAAAAGTACATGAACAGGGCATTGTACATGAAGATCTCAAGCCGGATAATATATGGATGCAGGAAGCACCGGAGCTTGGGTTGAGGTATCGTGTCAAGGTGGGTGACTTTGACTGGTCTTTCCTTGCCGGCAAACCCACGCCCTGGCCAGGCAACAAGGCCGGCGCCGGAACCGAAGGCTACCGGTCCCCGGAACACATGCGCGGCGAGTGCCCGACCCAGGCCTCCGATGTGTTCACGCTGGGGCTTATGTTGAGTGAGGTGCTGCTGGGCGAGCACCCGCTTAATTCAGTGGTAAAGGACGCTTCCTCGGTCGATGAGATGAACACCCTGATCCTGAACGCGTTGAAATCCGGGAGTGTGCCACGTCCCGATGCCTTGAATCCGGCCCGCGCCGCGGCACTGCCGATGCAGATCAAGAATACGATCTGGGCCTGCCTCGCTTCAAATGGGAAAGACCGCCCGACGGCCGGGGATGTTCACAAGGCGCTGATTGAGAGCAAGGATCGTTATATGCTGGCGCTGTCTGGCGGCCCCGCCATGTTGATATGGAGGATACAGAAGAACACCTGCATGGACAGGAAGTTCTGCAAGCAGATGTTTAACCTGTCGGATGCGGCAGCCGGGTATATTTCGAGCAAGGGGCAGGCCGTGTTTGAGCCTTCTGACGATTATACCCAGTGGTTTGTGACCCCGGTGGCGGGTGCAACGAATGCCTGCATGATTGACAAGCACAAGATTACAGGCAAGACCGAGCTGATTGCCGGATCGCGCTTTCAAATTGGGAATCCAGCGACGGGTAGCGCTCCTGTGGAACTTTTGGTCGGATTCGAGCACATGCCATGACCCATAATGTGAGTGTTGCGGGAAGGAGTTTTGCATGAGCGATACGGCTTTGGATATCACCGGCTCCAGCGTGGAGCCCTCTGTGATTGACTGCACATCCGACGATTGGGCTGCTGCGTTGATGGCTCCGGTCCTCTCGGTCGCCTATGCCGGCGGCCTTCAGCCTGAAGAGCACAGGAAACTGGAGCATTGCCTGGGGCCGATTCTGAAACTTCTTGGCCTGAACTATTTCGATTGGAAGTCGCTCGTCGATCAGAAAGGCCTAAAAGACAGAACGTGCCTGCTTGCGCTTGAAGAGAAGCTGCAGTTATTGCTGTCATCCGTGCCATCTGGCGCACAGTCTCGGTTTCGTGAAGCGATATGGGATGCCTGTGCTGCGGTTGCCGAGAGCGCGAACGGGATCGATCGGGTTGAGCAGCAGGAATTGCTTCGCATTGCCAGGCTTCTGGGGTTGTCGAACGATTTGAAGCGAGGACAGGTGCTCGGGCATGAGCTGGCGCGCGAGCTGCCAGCCGAGCTGCCTTTGCCGCCTGCGCCCCCCGCGAATGCCGCCTCCTCAGAACAGCGTCTCGCATTGCCTGAGGCGGTGCGGTGGGCAAAAGGATGGTCAGGGGCTTTGGCGGCCGAGGCATATTCCTTGTTCGAACGTGTTTTTGTGCTTCACAAGAGTATGGCGGAACGTGGTGCCGGGCGTCTTGCTGGGGTCAAGTCCTTGGATCAGGTTGTTTTTGATGCTGTTAACGACTATTCGGATTCCGGCGTTGTGATTTTGTCCCGTCCATGGGAAACAAACCCCGTATATGTCGTCGGTGATCTGCATGGGGATATTGATAGTTTGTTCCGGGTGCTTGAAATATCCCGTTTCCTCGAAGGCAGCCAGACGGGTGGAGCAAGACTCCTGTTTCTGGGTGATTACGGAGACAGGGAAGCGGGTACGCTGGCCGTATGGCTGACGGTTGCGCATCTCAAGGCGTGTTTCCCTCAGCGTGTGATGCTGCTGAGGGGCAATCACGATGTGGTCATCGACGCCCTGGCGAACACGGTCCCGGGGGCTCCGCTCCCGTTGAAGGATTCTCCCTGCAGTATACCCATGCCTAGCTATATGGAGACCTTCGGTGCGCTGTGTTTTGCGCTTGGGGGGGATTCGGCCTGTGTCTCGGAAGTCATGTGCCAGTTGCCAACGGTCGCGGTTTTCCCGTCGGGTAAGATGGCGGTACACGGCGGCGTGCTGCCTGGCTGGCGATCCGGTGACGGGTGGCGCCTTGCTGAAGACCGCAAAGTGCCGCTGGCTGTTGGCGGGATTGACGATTTGAGAAAACCGCTGGTGCAGTTTGTGATGCGCTGGGTTGATATGGAAAACAAGGACCGTCTGGATATGGCGTGGAGCCGCTATTCCTGCGAGGATGGCCGGCACTATCGCCTTTCTTCCGCCAAACCTGACTTTGCGGATTTTGCAAGGCTTACAGGCATCAGGCACATGATACACGGGCATTCACATCCGGTTTCGGGATTCGATCCCATAGAAGGCGACGGTATATCCATTATCGGCCTGAATTGTTACCGGAATGCGGCCGCCGGTGCCGTGGCCTGTATGGGGCTCTATGAACATGGCGGGACCGAATGCCTGAAAATTCCTCTTTTCAATTGAAGTCACCGTTAAGTTGGACGCTATGAGTGAACCCAAAGATATTACGTTACAGGGGCTGGTCGGGGCTGGGCAAGGCGGTTTGCTGCAGTGGGCGGAGGACTGGTTCCGCCTGCATAAGGATGCCGCCTTCCGCCTGGTTGATGAATTCCATACTTATTGCGAGAACGCGCAGCTCGCCGGGATCGGGCGTCTGGATGGTGTTCATCGGTTCAGTGATGAACTTACCCCTCTGGAAACGTGGTGCGATTCGGGGGTTCTGGTTTTAGGACGTGAATGGAACGGACGCGGTGATCCGGTTTTCATTATCGGCGACCTGCATGGGGATATCGGTACGCTTCAGCGCATTCTGCAGGCAACCGGCACGATGTCCGGGCAGAAACCGTCTCGCCTTCTTTTCCTTGGCGACATCGGCGATCGCTCAGAAGGAACCGCAGCGGTATGGGCGCAAGTGCTGGCGCTTCAGGCTGCACATCCGGACCGCATCGTGCTCCTGCGAGGGAATCATGAGGACGTTGCGGAAGTACGGTGCGAAGGAACGCAGGGCGAATTGTTTTCCTCGACGTGGTGGCGGCCGACGGTGGCCTGCGATAATTATACGTTCATGACGCTTGGTTTTTTCCTGGGCGGACGTTTCGACTGGGCGAAGATCACGCTCGATCTATTGCCTTCAATGGCCATCCTGCCGGGCGGGGTTCTTGCCGTGCATGGTGGACATCTTCCCCGCTGGCAGGATCGCGACGGCTGGAAAGGCTCCGAGACGGATAAAGAACAACTGAGTGTTGCCGGTCTGTGTGATTTGCGAAAACCAAAGGTTCAGATGGCGATGCGATGGGCGCATCCCTCGGACAAGGCGGATTTGCATTATGCCTGGAGCAGCTATCAGGCAGAACTGCGTGTTTTTTCAGGCGCCGCCGATTTCGAGGCGTTCTCCTCGACAACCGGGCTGCGGCGGCTGATTCATGGGCACACCCATCCTGAGTCCGGCTGTGAGTTGCTGTATGACGGAGATGTCGCCGGGCTTAACTCGAACACGATTACCGGCGAGCGGGCCTGCATCGCCCGATATGAAGAAGGCATGGATTTCGAGATAATTGCCGTATAGAGAGGACCTTCGGAATGACAGAACGGCGCTATATTTGTACAGTATGCGGCTTTGAGATGGAGGCTACCATGGCGGTATGCCCCCACTGCGGGTGCGACTTATCAAAGACTCCGGCCCGGGAGATGATCGTAAGCAGGAAGGTGCTTGGCGTGAATTTCCGGGGGCCGAACGGGCTGGTGCTACGCACGCCGCCCGGTGATTCGTATGTGGTTTCGCGCCATGTCTGCCTGGGGATGTTCGGTGCCGCTGCGAACGTGATCAGCAGCAAAGGGCAATTCGAGGTTTACCGTGAATCGGACGAGAAATGGGGTATCCGACCGTGTGCTGGCGCCTCCAATCCAACGCAGAGGAATGGTCTGCCTTTGACCGGGGATATAGAGCTGACTTCCGGCGATACGATAGCCATAGGCGATTTGAATCTGGACGTGGAACTTAGACTCGGTTGATGTTGTTGCGTTGACTCAGTGTTATGACGGGAGGTTGTGTTGTGGGCTGTTGGTGGAAATGGGAATGTGTGAACTGTGGTGGTTCGACGGTTGGCGAGGCGCTGCCTGCGTCTCGCTGCCATGTCTGCGGCTCGGAAATGGGATTCAGGCCGAAATGCGTGAATTGCGAGACCGGTCATAATGGTTTGGGCGGCAAGCCGGGGGCGAACTGCCCTTCATGCGGTCACGGTGTCGCGGTGCCGAACCCCCCGAAGGCGGTGCGAGTTGCCAAGAGGCCTCGGGGCGTTCCGGCGGTTGTTCCGGTAGCCGCGCCAGTGCCGGCCCCGGCGGCTCCTGCTCCGGTAGCTTTGTCGCCGGGGCGAGGAACATCTTCGCCTGGGATCTTTCGTCCCATGCATGGATTACTTGTCTTTGGGTTGATCGCCGTATTATGTGTCGGGATTGGGTATAAATGGTTGGGAAGTTTTTTTATTGATGCTATTCTCCCGCCCGTAGGCGCGTTTCTGCTGGGTGTTCTGCTCCTTGTCTGCCGACAAGCACTGGGAAGGTTGGCATGGACGGTTTCCGGTTTGGGCGTCTTCGTCGGTTTGGTTGCGGGACTGCTTGCCTTGCGCCCGGATCTTCCTCCGCAGGATGTTAGTTCGCTGCATTGGACGAGCATGCTGGGTAGCCTGGCGGGGGGGCATTGCCTTGTTCAACTGTTTATCGCGCGAATGGTGTTGCAACATGATATGCGCTTAATTTTCCCCTGGCCGCTGGCTTCATGCCTCACGTTGGTCGCCGTGCTGTCAAAAATACACGACACATCCCCCGGTGACGATGGGAATGTATTGATTTGGACGGCCGTTGCGGTGTGTATATATGATTTCCTGCTCGCAGGTCCCCTTCATGGTCTCGCTACACGGTGCTTCATGGCAAAGCCGTGGGTTATGTGTGTCCTGTATTTTTGTTCCATATGGGCGATTTCGGCGTTTGTTGCAAGCCTTGGATAGCAACACGCCTTTATGTATTTTATCTTGGCGTATGAAATATAATAGGGTACGGTTCGTCTATAGCGTGGTATTGATGTCAAAGGGGGGGCGTAAAGCCACTTGCGGGTTAGGAATGTAGTATGTCCGTTTTTCGTAAAACCATTTCGGCGGATTCCAATGTTTTCCAGAGGGAATCGGAGGACGACTATGATCCCGGGATGTCTGCCATGACCGATATGGTTTTCCAATTGCTCATGGTTTTTATTCTCGGTATCGGTGGAAGTTCAGCGCTGATGCAGCAATTCCGTTTTGACCGCTCTCCAGTGCAGGGTCAGTCGCAGCCAGACCGGATATCCCGCTATTTGAGTATGCAGGTTGTGATGCAGGGCAAGGGCAAGGACGGCGTGGTCAGTTATAAGGTGATTCTCGATGCCAGTCCGGCATTAGGGCCAAAAGAGGAATGGGAAGTGTCTGGAGAAGACGCATTAATGGAAGCGCTCCTGGCCTGTTCGGTCCGTGCCAAGGCCTTGGCGGCGGAGCACTCGGACTACGGTGTAAAAAGGGTATTTCTCGCGCCTGCGTCGATTGAGTACAGGGACATGCTGACGGCTTATGTCAAACTCGATGAACTTACCAAAAGCACCTGGCTGGTGAGCATGTACGAGGATTCGGAGTAGATTCCACCGTGTAAAGGAGTAGGGGTTGATGATCAGGAAAATTTTGAATCGTATCTTTAATAACGTATTGATGTTTAATATCGTAGCCTTAACGGTGCTGATCGTTTGGTATGTATTCATCATCAGAACGGCAAACCCCGCGTTCGCACAGCAACCGTTTGCGATCTGGTCGCATATCCTTCTGTTGCTCGGATTCGCCGCCCTGTTTTTCGGGGTCCTGGATACGGCGCTTGCCGGCCTGTTGCTTCGCCTGGTCTACCGAGACCGCCTGTCGCTGCTGCGCGTGTTTGGTATGGATAGCGATCTTCTGAAGCGTCTGTCCAGTGACACGGAATGGGCGTTGCCGGGCGCAGAGAAAGGCGCTGCGCTCGGGGCAGGCCTGGTGTATGCAGCCCTTGACACGATGCGAGTCACGCGCTGTGTTTCGGGGGGGCGCTTCCGAAGTTTTCTGGCGGATCGCATGGACGACGGATTTTTCGGAAACCGGTTTCTCGGGTTTGCCATACGAACCGGAACCATGGTTGGGCTTCTGGGCACGGTGCTGGGTCTCAAGTGTACGTTTGAAGACACATCCGTGGCTGAATCGGGCGTGATGCAGATGGATCGGGTGCTCCCTTATCTCGGGGTGGCGTTGGTCACAACGATGATCGGTCTAGGCGTCTCGCTCCTTGGTATTGTCTTCCGTGACTATCTGGTGCCACTGGTTGAACGGGAGATCGGGCAGGTTCTTCTTCCTCTGGTTCATGGCGTGGAGGCCCGGTTGGCATCTGCGGAACCCACCTCATCGCCCAGTGTTTGCGGGTCAGATGGATGTAGGTTGAACGGGGAGTGGTGGTCGGCGGAATACCGGCGCAAACGGGCCGTCTGCATCACCTCGGTCTTTGCGGCGGTGATGGTCTTGATGCTGCTGGCCTGCGGACCGATGGATCGTCTGCTGACCCTCGCCAAGACGAGTCAGGCCATCCCTGAGAAGACGCTCACGGTTGACCAGGCCGAGGAAGAAAAAAATGAAACGCCGACGGAGCAGCAGGCGAGACCGACCAATATGCAGCGGGGATTGCCCAAAGGGTATGAGACCGGACTGGCTGCGGATGTCGAGGGGGTACAACGGATGGATGGGTGGCTGCGGGATATGCCAGCACCCAGGGACTACAAGGCGGCGGAGGGGGAGTCGCTGCTGCATGCTGTTTCCTGTGCGCAGGATGAGCCGTTGATCGTGCTAAGCGATTGGATTGAGTCGGCTCCGGGCGTGTTGACGCCCGTTACGACGGAATTGGACGCCATTTTCCCGGCGCCATCGGGGTATTTTTCAGCGTATTACAAGTCGCTTTCCCCGCCTCGGACGTGCGTGGCCAAATATTTCATTCTGCTACCGCCATTGGGCACCGATTCCGCCGGGTCGCGCAGTGTTCGCGTTTACCGCATCGATAATTCGCTGGATCTGGCACGTTTCTTCGGCGATCTCAGGTCGTGGAATTGTGCAAGTCGTTTCGATCCGTTGGTGGGGGATATTCAGGGAAGCGATCGCAGGCTTTTTTCGAGTCCAATTTCCAAGCTGAACAATCAACATGCCGATCTGGGTACCATGCGGTGGTTTGGATGGATTAAGCTACAGCATCAGAACAAGAAGGACAGAATCGAAAAGTGGGCGGCACAGAATGAAACGGATCATACGCCGGGGAATGATTGGCGCGTGATCTGGCGGATAGCGAAGGATGCTGCCGGTCGGGATGACGCCGCTGTGGCGCGTATCGAGTCTGTAGAACCGGGGGCCTTCTAGAGCATTATCGTTAGGGGTATAACGAAAATCGGAATAAACGTTCAAAGAAAGGAGAAATGAGATGGATATGAGGAGAATCACACAGTGCGTTACGGCGGCCGTGCTTACGGTGCTGGGGGGGGCTTATGTTCAGGCACAAACGGAGGCGGCGGTGCCGGAAATGACCGATACCGAGCGCAAGGAGGTCCTGTCGAACTATGAGACATGGAGCCTTCAGCGTGAACAATTGCTTGCCTCGGTTGATGAAGCGATTGTCAATGAAGACCTGGAGAAGCTGTTCGATCTGCTGACCATGTTCACCAAGTTCACACGTTACACGCCTGCCTCTCTCAAGCTGATTGAGATTAACAACGAAATCACGGTCATGCAGTCCTGGGTTATGAAGAATGACAAGGAACTGCAGCGCCTCGAAGCCATTCATCGATTGATGGGAACACAGTCCGCACGCGGGCAGGAACTCGTGCGCGAAAGTGCAAAGATCAAGACGCTGATCGAGGCGAAGAAGGCAGAGAAGGTCGGTCACATTCAGCGCGAGCTGCCGGGACTGGTTGCGCGTTACGAGAATTTTGTCATGGTGGTAAAGGCCGCTGCGGATCCCGATGTGCAGCAGGGGTTTGATGATGTCCCTCGGAAATAGCCACTCGAGAGAAATTAAAATGAGCGAAAAGAAAGGGTATGAAATGATGAGGCATGTTTTTTTGAGCGGTCGGTTTGCCGGTTTTCTGGCGGTTTGCTTATTGATGGGGATCGTGGGATCGGGATTCGCCCAGCAGGGGATTGTCTCCCCCGAGGAGTCTGGAATCATCGGGGATCTCCAGACGGTTGCCGTGTCGCAGTCGCTGGCGGATTACTATCCCGAGATAAAAACCGCCTATGACGATGCGGCAAGGACCCTTCGGCAACTTGAAGGTAATTTTGGATCCGCACTAAACCGGGCTCGCCGCACGAACAAAAAAGAGGATTGGATGGCTGTTAATCAGATTGCGCGGCAAAGGGTGGCAGAACGTGAAAAGTTCATGGAGGTGGTTCTTGCAAAGAAGAGTCAGCGCTGGGACGTTGTAACGGGATATGTGCAGCAGGATCGCCTTCCTTCGGAATATCGCCAGGTGGTTTCCGGTGTAAAGGATGCAGAGTTGAATGCGGATGCGATGGAGGCTGCCGTGGTGAGCATTCTGGGACACAAGGATTCGCTAATGCAAGGACAGATGCCTGTCATTGAATGGCCTCCGAGTATGGAAGAGTCTCTGATCAGTGAGTTTGAGGCGATGTTGACGGGGGCTGTCGGCATGCAGGAGTTGTACCGGGAAGCCGCTGTGAAGACGGTTCTCAACCAGTTCCAGTTCCGGGCCGGGGTCGCCAGGCAGCGGGCGCTGGACACTCGCAGCGAGGCCAATGCGGTGATCGAGACAATACGCGTCACCAATCAAAAGCTGGCTGCCGAGCTGAGTGCCTTGTTTGGTGCGTCGGGTTCGTTGTTCATCAATGCCGAAGCCAACATAAAAGACGCGGATCGCGTGCTTCACTCGCAAAGCAGGGTCGCGAGTGTTGGCGGATTGGAGTAGGCATACGTGAACATGAACTCCATGCTGTGCAAAGTCGGGCTGTTTGGCTTGTTCATGATGCCGGTTTTCGGTGTACCGGAATCTGGAGATCCTCCTTCTCCGTCATCCGGGAAACCGGAGGTTGCACCTTTACTGACGGAGCAAGGCGTGGAGCCAAGTTCCAGGAGCGTTGAAACGGCGATCGAGCAGCCTGTCATCAGCTTCCCTAAACCGCCGTCCGCTATAGCCATCGTCGAACAAGGATGGCCCGATAAAAGCCTTCAAGAATGGTATCGCGCGTTTCAATCCGAATACAAGCTGGTGCCCGGGGTGACCTCTCCGGAATTGATCCGGCTGCTTATATTGACGAGTGCGATACAGGTCAGTCTCGAGGCCGATGTCGCTCTCCGTCAGCTAAAACCGATCGCGGATTACCAGGATGAGCTGGCGTCCGTGCTTTTAAGCGCGAATGTTATCAAGGAATCAATCACCAACAACGCTCCGGCAGGGCTGGAGCGTTCGTATATCCAGAATCCAGCATACTCGCTGCAACGGATTCAAGGCCGTTCAGCCGAAATGCGGGTGCTTGCCCAGCGTCTTTCCATGATGTGGGACGGACTGCTCGGGGAGATGAATGGCGGAAGCAGAACGTCTAACAGTTCAGATTCCACGCGGAAGATATCGGAATTCAAGCTGCTGACGCTCCCATTGGATGGTACCAAGCCACCCAGCCGGGTGTTCGCGGTGGCTGATATTCAATCCGATATTTACAAGCAACGGCTACCGCCGTCCATGCCCTGGGTGCATACCAGTGAGTGGATGGGTGATGGCCAGTCCGAATCTATTCAAATCGAGAAATTCTGCGATCTTGTCAATGCGGTAAATCGTATTCGCCAACCGGCGCGGGACGCCCGGAAAAACGACCTTGAACATCTGCGTGACAGCGTCGTCCGAGGCGAATCGAACCTGAAGACTGCCGGTCGATTGCTGTTCCACGTTTCTCTGGCCAGGGCTCTGATCGCGGAATCCTCGGATTTGCTTGTCTCAATGCAAATGCTGCACAGCATCCGTGCATTCACGGCATATCGCATTAATCATGCGATGCAATTACAGAACGCGATGAAGCAGGCTGTACATACCATGGAGATGGAGAAGGATAGGACTCCAGATCTGGTGTTGCTGACATCGCTGCGGGATTCTATGCTTGCCGTTGAGCGGGGGCTTGAATCACTGAACCAGATCGAGAAGCGGGCGGTCAGGTTTGATCAGTCCAAGGAGGCGTCCAAATGGATGGAGCGCGTCAATGGCAAGGGGGCGGATCTCGAGTTGATGGGCATTGAGCAGTTGATCAACGATAAGCTGAATGAACTCCGGACGCGCTGGGTCGCGGAGAAACGGCAGTTGATGTTGCGCGAGCAGCTCGGGTATTGATGCTGCCTGGCGCTTCAAGGTTGGATTATACGCAGGGGGATCAGGTTGAAAATGAAAATAGGTTCATTGGGCGTGGTGGCGGTGGTCTGTGGTTTCGCAATGGTTGCTCACGCCGGGGGCATTGCCGAGGAAACGTTTGGCCTGATGTCGATTGATTTTCCTGAGGTGATCCGTCTCGAACCGTTTGATGAGCGGATTACCGATGATGCGCAGGTGAATCAATGGTTCGGCGCATCCGCTCCTGATAACGAACGCGGTGTTGGCGTGATAGGTCCTGAATTAGCAAGGCTGCTTGTGGCAGTCTCTGTTTCTCGTGTTATGCGGGTCGCTGAAAACACGGTCGCCCAGCTTCAGGAGGCGTCCCGGTATCAGGATAAACTGGCGGATGTGATTCGCCGAAGTCTTTCGGGGACAGCGGTTCTTAACGGTATCTCGACCGAAAAAGAAACAGCGCAATATGCGCGACTGGCTTTGGATGCCTTACGGGAACGGCGTGTGCTCGGTGACACTCAGATAAGCGAGTTGACCTCGGCGGTCACCAATTTATGGAATGCGTTACCGATGGAACGGCGAACCGGCGTGGATACCGTGGCGGAATCCTCCGTACCTGGAGAGCGCACGGCCCCGGTAGTGGGGGAACCGTATGAAACGATGCTCTTTCTGCCCGTGCCTGACGCCGGCGACGAGTTCAACCCGTTGGCGGCTGGCAAATGGCTCGGGAAAGAGCCTCGCTACCGGGTTATCCCATTCCGTGCTGCCCGCCTGAAGCATCTTCACCGCCTGGTAGGTTCCGTCCGCATGCCGGTTCGGGATGGCCGGCTTAGCGAACGCCAGTACGTGGAGCTGTGCCTGCAAAAGAATACGGAAAACCTCAAGGCGATCGGTTGGGTTTTGTACCGCCTGGCTCTGGCGGAGGCATTGCTGGCCGATGATTCAGATTTGATTCGGGGGGTTGATGTGCTTGATGGGATCAAGCCGCTGCTGGATGCCCGGATCGAGCACGCTGAACGGTTGAGGCTCTCTCTTTCCGCGGAAATCGGCGGGACGCTTTCCTCGTATTCAGACCGTGGTATATCGAGCGACCGGGCTCAACAGGCCGTTGCCGGTTTGAACGCCGTGCTGAAAACCCTTCGTGCCTCGAAAGCAACGCTTGACGAGTTGACCAGCAAATCCGGCGAATTGAAATCCTGGCGATCCCGAGCCAAGGCGGTTCCGAACGTCGGCGCAAAACGCTCTGGACTGGAGCAGGATATCTCGAACCATCTTCGAGAGGTGCGCGGCAGGTGGATGTCGACACTAAAGCAGGTCGAGCCGTTGAATTAGTTTGTGTGTGATGGGGCCTCACCTTTGTCGGCCCTTTTTATCCAACCGGAAAGAACGTCGGTATGCACGTGACAAACGCCTCTGAGACAATATGGCATGGCGTCCTTCTCGCAGGCATTCTCTTCCTGTTTTCGTTGCTGGCCTGCTCATGCGCGGCAAAGCGGGTGTGGGTTGACGAAAAGATCATGGAATCGGATGAACTGGAAGCGCTCCAGCAGGATCGCAAGCATATTCTCAGAAGCCTGGATCAGGCGCGCAAGGCGTATGAACAGGCCACAAACACCTATGCAGCACTGATGCCGCAGTTTTTTGTACACCCGCTGACGTCCCCGGAGGAGATGTCCTACATGGTTTGGCGTCATGAGATGGAAGCCAGATATGCCGAACAGTCACGGTTGGCCGGGCAGTTGCTTGCGCAGGCGGACGAAGCCGTGGCGGCACTGGCCGAGATCAACGGGGCCTATGCGCGCAGCGTTGAGATTCGCGCCTGGCGTGCGATGGGCGACGCGGCTGACCAATCCCGTACGGAAGGTTTTGTTGATGACAGGATTGCCCTGATCGACCTGTTGCTTGCTGGCGAGGAGCCGCAGGCCAGGCAGTTGGCCGAGTCAAAGGATGTGCTTGCCACATTTCAAGAATTGATTCGCATTCGTGATGAACTTGGGCCACCGGCTTCGGCTATCCAATTGGCTGAAATGCGCAAGGTTTTCGAGCAGAGTCAGTCCGACGTTGGCTCGGAATGGGATTCCTTCTTTGAGTTTTCAGACAAGCAGGATCAGTCCATGGCGAAACGACAGGAAGCGGTGCTGGAGGCGTCCCGCAAAATCGTACGTCGCTGGGCGGGATTGCAGTCAGACATGTCGTATGTGGTAGCGTCGTTTAAGGTGCATGAGCCGGCCGTCTTTGATCCTGCTTTTATGCAGCCTGCTCCGCGCCAGTCCGTTGCGTGGCTGGATTACTTCAGGGCGTTCCCTTCCCCTGAGGCATATTCATGGTCGTCTCACAAGGTGCAAAAACCTCGTGGCGTTCAGATTGTGGAGGAGTCCGCAAACGTTCAGACGGCGGAAGTGAGGAAGATTGTTGGTGTCACGGAGGAAGGCCGCTATTTCCGACCGCGATTGCTGCGTCGCCCGTCGATTATACTTCCGGGCATGGAATACCGGTTCCTGCCCATCGAGCATAAAGACCGATTCGCTTATTTTCTCGAGACCGAACTTAGGCTGCCTGCTCCTGTTTACGATTTGGTTTCCAGTCGGATAGATGCCAGCGCGGCAACCGTGGTCGATTTTTCAGTCGATGACGCATTCGCGTGGACGGTGCAGGGAATGCTGCGTAACCCCGGTGTTCTCGTGGGGTTTCCTGAGGTTGGGGAGCAACGACAGGTTATAAAGGATGGACACCGATTCGATTGGAATGCACTGGCGGCAACGGCAAATGCGAACCTTGCGGGGTATGATCCATCCCCGGCGTTCGGATTTTACAGTCATCCAGAAGTCGGGCTTGATGACACCGTTGGCGGCGTCTGGGAACCAGGGTTGAAAAGCAATCAGAAAATACGCCCCGGCATGTACACCAGTGAGCAATACATTTTCTATGCGGGTGGTGGCTTCTTGTCTAAAGGTAAAACCGATGTGTTTCGTCTGGCTATGGATCCCTCCGAAAAAGTCATAAACGCTGGATTCCGTCCCGTGCTCGCTGATTTCGGAAATTCATCGGCAACCCCGTTTTTCTTCAGGGTGCCAGATTTTTCCGATAAGGATATCCGGCGGCTTATACAAACGATTGATACCCGCTACTATCATGCCTCGCAGAAATTGGAAGTGCTTCGGTTGATGGAGGATGCCTGTCCGGAAGCCATGAAACGCCAGTTCGTGCGAGGGGTGTCTGTATACCGGTTCCAGCTCCTGAAGGTCGAGAAGCTGGAGTCGGCCGCAACGGCCACGGTGTATGCCGCGCAAAAGCACGGTAGCGGTTTTCTTCGATCCTCAGCGTTCCGGAAACACGCTCCCGAGTATCCCTACCTTCGTTTTTTTGCCGCATGGGCACAGAACAACCGGAGGAATGCCCTGAATGCAGGGTGCCGGCATTTCGCAGCGCTCGTGGGGTCGGCATGGATGCAGGGAAAGATCGTGTTTCAACACCCCGCCTGGAGCTACGAGGACTTGTCTTCGGTTGATTACAAGACACGCGGAAACGGGGAGGATGGACGTGTCGAGATATTATTCAAAAGGAATGCGGATTATTATAACGCCGTTGATTTGCATTTTCGTTTTAAAAACGGAGTTCCGTACCTCTGGAGAATCGGCCAGATCAGGACAAAACGGGTTAAGAGTCCTTGGTGACCGCGATGCATGTTATTCGATCAATGGTGGCGTTATGCCTTCTGGCGGCATATTTGGCAGGCTTTATCCGGTTGACTCGCTATCTGCAGCCAGGAATGCCATCGCTGATTAATGCTGGCGAGGCTCCCGGTCTCGCCGATACCGTTCCGCCCCTCCCCGCGGAAACTCCCGCTGCGCCAGCCGCACCGTATGAAGCGGAGGCATCCCGTCCAGGAATCAACACAGCGACAAACAAACCGAAGCAGCAGATTAGCATCGGGACGACCGATAATCCATTTCCTCTGCTTGATTGACAGCCCCATGAGGAATCTATAAAAGAGAAGGTAACGAACGTTGCCGGGTTGAGGCGGGTCGATCGTGAAATCATCTTTGGGAGGCTGTCATGGGCATAGTGGATTCAGGGTGGGGTTCGATTCAATACCGGGGCGATGCGGCGGATATCCGCGAACTTATTGAGAAATACAATGTCGAGGGCTTCCTTAAAGCCCGCAAGGCGCAGGACAGGGCGCGCGGCAACTCGCTGCGCGACCGGCTGCTTAAAGACGCCGTGCTGCTTACCGAGACGCTTTCACCGCGTATCTATGCGATTGTCGCCACCGTGCAGCACCGCCTTGGTGTCGAAGGCCGGTTCGATGTGTTCTGTCTGAAGGATGTCAACGTCAACGCATTCGCATTTGTTGACGAAAGCGGCGGGGACGATCAGCAACTGATCGGAATCACATCCGGAGCGCTGGAAGGGCTGGCGGATGCCGAGATTGCATCCCTGATCGGTCATGAACTCGGGCATTTCATATTCGGCCACAACGATCTGCTCGGTCTGCTTAACCGGGACGAGAACACGCCCAAGGTCACAGTGCTTCCGCATCTCGGGGAATGCCTTTTCCTGCGCTGGCGCAAGAAGGGGGAGCTGAGTGCGGATCGGATGGGGTTGATTGCCTCGGGATCGTTCGAGGCGACTGCGCGTGCGCTGGTCAAGGCGGGGTTCGGTCTGTCGGAAAAGAACCTGAATCTCGAAATCGGGAGCCTGCTTGGCCAGATCGAGGCCGTCAAGGACAAGCCGGAGGCGCTGGAGGAAGCCTTCCGGTCGCATCCGCTGCTGCCGCTGCGGCTGAAGGCCCTGCACCTTTTCTCGGAATTGCCCGATGGCGGAGTTCCGGCGTTGCTGCCAGGGGTTGAGGATGAGATAGACAATCTCTTTGCTTGGTTCAAGCGTTATCCGCGTAAACCCGTCCATGAAGCCGTGATGAAGATTGTTGCGCTGGCCGGCATCCAGATAGTTGCCTCCGAGGGGCATGTGGATGACGAGGAACTGCGGTCGCTTATTTACTGCCTGCATGCGAGTTTCACTGACGAGCCGGAAAAGGAACTGATCGTGGATCCGCCGGATCGCGAGAAAAGGCTGGCCGAGGCAATAGCCCTTGTGAACCGGGATGGCGACGATAATGACAAGACGTTCGTGATCAGTCGGCTGGCGGATCTCGCCTTGGCCGACGGCAA
>JFJP01037704.1_pt1 | contig 23872 bp, 17 predicted proteins | sample 431651 | NCBI WGS metagenome assembly JFJP01 (sample SAMN02602958, study PRJNA72255) | Microbial mat metagenome, whole genome shotgun sequencing project. | biome: fresh water; feature: sink hole; material: water; isolation source: purple microbial (photo- and chemosynthetic) mats found in...
CCCTTTATTGTGCATATTTGTTATTTCTACGAAGATATCAGGGCTTACGCCCCTATCCTGTTGAACAAGTATTTATCAAAATACATCTTAGTGCGACAAATTTCTAAAAAATCAGTAACCTAATACACAGATAATTTATATCAATAAAGAACAAAATGAGTTTTCATCCATTAAGAATTCGGACAACTACAAAAGATTTTTGCTTGAAAATGTGCGCCAAATAATACTCTTAATAAATTAAATGAATATCTATATATCCATTCCGTCAACCATTGAATCAAAGAAATCGACCAATTTATCGCGTTTTTCAGATTCAACCCATTTCATTGATACGCGAGGATGCTGATTTTTTGCTCCGGCAAGCATGTATGGAATGTAATAACCCCAAGGAATTTCACGTTGCATTTGAATTAAATGTTTTTCTATAACATGAAGTATCGGGCGTAAATTGAATTTCGGATTCTTTAAAAATGACATCAGTATTTCAATAGGACAATTTCCCGCACCCCTTCCTATTCCAAGCATAGTAGCATCGAGCATGTTGCAATTTTCAATAATGGCAGTAACGGTATTTGAGAAAGCCAATTGCATGTTGTTGTGTGCATGAATTCCAATTGTCTTGCCAGGCAGGGCAGTTTTGTATTTTCGGGCAAGATATTCAATTTGTTCGCTGTACATGCTTCCAAAGCTGTCTACTAAATATATATTGGGTATTTTGCATTTTGACAGGTCATTCAAAGCTTCATCTAAATCACGTTCTAACGCAGTTGAAACAGCCATAACATTAATACAGGTTTCATAACCTTTGTCTTTACAATGCTCAGCAAGCCAAATGGCTTTATCTACTTCATTTACATAGCAGGCAACACGAATCATGTCTAACAAACTTTGGTCTTTTGGAGCAATATCGTTGGGTTCAATTCTTCCAATATCGGCCATAGCTGATAGTTTGATGTCTCCTTTTTCGTCGCCAACAATTTTGCGGAGGGCTTCTTCTTCGCAGAATTTCCATGCACCGTTTTCGGTTTTGGAAAAAGCGGAAGCACTACTTTTGTATCCAATTTCCATATAATCAACACCGGCAGCAACCAATGCCTGATACACATCTCTAACGAATTCGTCGGTGAATTGCCAGTTATTCATTAAACCACCATCACGAATGGTGCAATCTAGTACTTTAATTTCGGGTCTGTACATATTTTTTGTATTTATTTATTTTCAATTATTTTTATTTCTTCGTTAATGAAATAATCAAGCATGGTGCGGTAAATACTTTCAATAATGTCAGGAGATAAACCATGAGATGCAGCTATTTCTCTTCTTTTTTGCAATACTGAATTGTATCGGTCAATAGCGATAATACTTTCTTTATCTTTATTTTTATATTTGGGCACTTCTTTTACATATTGAAAGCGTTTGGCCCAAAGAGAAATGATATCTGCATCAATGGCGTCGATGCAAGCACGTAAATCTTCAAGTGACTGACATTCAATAGCTTGTTTCATTTGTATGCTTAATTTTGCATGCAAATATAACAAAATAGTGTTAATAAATTGCGACTATTTTAATTTGGCGGCTCTTTTTAATTTTTCGAAGCGATTTCGCTTGGTTTCTGCTTTTTTCATCCAATAGCAACCGTAAGTAAGTTTTGGTTCTTTTTTTATCGCTTTGCAGCCGAATATGATGTTACATCCTAAGCGAATGTTGGCATTTCTGGTACCCTTGTAATACATCATTCCATAGAAATTATCGGTAACAATGTAAAAAACTCTTGTACTGAAACCGAAACCTATATTATTGAGTGCATAATTGCGCCACGAATAGCTGAGCGCGAGGTTCCAATTTTTAAAGAAGCGGGCATTGATTGAGGCAGTTAAAGAAGGATAAATGGTATGGCGGTAGATGTCGGTCCTGGCCATTAAACCGGTATAGAATGTAGTGTTTAATTTGTAAGTACTACCGATAATCAATTTAGGAACTAAAGTAGACACATAATTTTTGTTTGAATATTTAAAATTAAAAGATTGGCTTACGGAATCTACAAGGTTATTAAAATAGTCGATGCTGTTAAAAGCTGAACCTGCACCAGTTCCTGTAAAATCAATAGTGCTTTTTTCGCTGAGTTTGTGTGTGTTTTTTCTCCAGTATAAGCCACCTAAATCGAGAAGGCTTCCATAAATGGTAACATTAGAATTTCTTTTGCGGATGAAACCGAAATCGAGTGCGATCCCAGGATTATTGAAATTTAATAATAGTCCACTAATATTTAATTCCTGCATCTCTAATGTGTTGATAGTTCCATCGGGATTTAATATTGCATTGGCAGGTGCCGTTGCATTTACCCGCATCTCTGAATTCATATTTAATTCGTAAGTATCTTCATCAGTAAATATTCGATGGCGAGAACGTGAAGTGAAAATATTTCCTAATCCGAACAACACCTTTATGTGGGTGCCTAAAAAGAGATTTTCATTCATTTCACGAGAGAATCCGAAAGCAAATTCTCTATAGTAATTAAAGTTTACTCGAGGACCTGTAATACTAATGTTTTCGCCTGTAAAGCTTTGATTTCCGTACCAACCTAGATAAGCAAGGCTTTTTGGATAGGCTGTCATAAAATCAACTTTTTCGCTGATATAAAAAGTGTAATAATCTTTTTTGTTTCTAAATCCAAAAGAAAGCCAATTGTAATGAAATTCAAATGTAAGCATATCGGTTCTATGGGCTTTTTTGAAAAAATTATTGATATTAAACCGAATGCTGTCATCACTTCCTTCGTTTATAAGATCATTGTATGAAAATCCAGTTAGTCCCGCATCGATATGAATGGAAGATAAAGCGGGAATTCCAATAAAATATTTACAGTGATGTTGAAGAGCAGGGTTTAGGAGATTTGCTTGCGGAACTGTAGTCATAAAATAGAAAGTGTTACCCTGCTGTGCGGATATTGAAATTGAAAATAGAATGAAAAACATTGTTATATAGTGGATGCGGGAATTCATTTTATTCACATGTATATATTAAAAGCTGGTAAGAGGGAAGTCAAAATCTATTCTTACGCCCATTTGAATATGTAAAAAATAATCTTTGTAATATTGAAAGAGTTGTAGATTTGAGTTTGAATTGTCGACTACAACGCTATAGATAACATATTTTACTAACATAAGGTTTTGCAATCTATTACCCGAAATAGTTACTTCGGTGCGTTTGAATGCTTCCTCTTCAATGCTTCCGTTATTATTTACTTTGGCATTTTCTACAAATTCCATGTTTACTGGTGTGAAAAGCGAATCTGTAAGCACCTGGTTTATATCGGCCAAATAAACTTGGATATTCGCATTGTTGGGAAATTGATTGTATGTATTCAAACGAAAAGTAACACTGTTCATTTTTTGAGTAGTACCGCTGAATTTCTCGAAATCAAAAAATAGGGTATCTCTGAATGTAATATACTTCATTAAGGAAAGAAAGAGAGTTAGTTCGTTGGAAGACATGTGCGAAACCCCTTCGATAGCCAGACTGGTTTTGCCTACGGGGAGCGCAAAAGAAGCCTGATATGCGTATTCCTGACTAACAGCGTAAAAATTGGGTTGTTTTTCGCAAGCCAAAAGGACTAAGAATGTAGGCAAAAGTATTAAAATTCGGGTTGGTGCTGCCATAACATTTTTATTACTAATACGTTTTTAAGTTCTATTTGTTCAAATAGAAGGAGTGATTTTCATCACCTAATATGCTCTTCTATAAAATGAATAAGACTATGAATTATTTTGATATGTATTTCCTGACAGCGGTCAGAAAATTTAGTATGAGGTGCTCTGATCTCAGCATGTGCAAGAGTAGCTAATTTTCCGCCATCTTTGCCAGTTAGCGCTATAATTTGCATGTTTTTATTTAGGGCTGTTTGGGCTGCGTTCACTATATTGGTTGAGCTTCCACTGGTACTGATTGCCAAAAGCACATCGCCGCTATTTCCTAGTGCTTCGATGTAGCGTGCAAAAATATTTTCAAAACCGTAATCGTTGGCAGCACAGGTGATGTGTGAGGCATCTGATATAGCAATTGCAGCCAAGGCTTTGCGTTCGTCTCTGAATTTACCAGTTAATTCTTCAGCAAAGTGCATGGCATCGCACATGGAGCCACCATTGCCACAAGAAATAATTTTTTTACCTTCCCGCAAAGCATTAACCATAATCATTCCAGCTTTTTCCATAGTGTCCCAATTGGAGGAATCAGACATGAATGCTTCCAATGTTTTAGCAGCCTCATTAAAATCTTGAATAAATATTTCTTTCATCATTTTTTGAAAATCAATATATCCTGAAAATCATATGTGTCTTTTTGATTTCTTGAAGAGTCCCATTTACCCAAATAGATTTTGTGTAAACGGAATTCATTTTTAACAGCCAGATTTTTTATATAGTCTAATTGATATGCAACATTGGCTTCTTTAACATTTTGATCCATGATGCGATATTCATTATAATCATAAGGAAAGTAAACGCTATCTGATACTTGAGGAATATAAGGTATTTGATACGTAAAAAAGGTAGCAAAGCAGGTTCCCCCTTTTTTTAATACCCTGTTAATCTCTTTGAAATATTGTTCAACATCATCTTTAATCATGTGGGTAAAAACAGAAGTGAGGATGATAAAGTCGAAAGATTGATTGGGATATGGAAAGATAAAAGAAGCGGAATTTGAATGTGCAGAAAGATTATAGAGATCATTTTTTAATGGAACATAAGTGAATTGAAAATTAGGATATTTTTTACTGATGTTTCTCTGACACCATTTAACGCCGGTATCTACTACATCAAAACCTTTGTAGCTGCCAGTTTTATTGAGGTATTTTGTAAGGGGAACAGCCATTCGCCCAATACCACTCCCAATATCCAAAACATGGTGATGGGGTTGTAAATCACCCCATTCTATAAAATAGTTCAAGAATTTTTCTCCTTGTTTTTTAAAATCGCCAGATCCGGTATAAATCAAACCACGGGGAGGACACATAGGGTCTCTTTTACCGGCTATTTTTTCCAAAACGTCAATAGGAAAGTATAAGATTCTTCGAGCCAGCAATCTGCCTTTTGGCGATAGTTTATAGTATATAAATCTGAATATTAGCAAATTACTCATAGAAAAATATTGAAAGGCGTTCTAATCAGCCTTGATACAAATTAACGAAATTTATCATAACAAAGTATCAAAATAATCTATTAACTTTGTAGCAAAAAGGGAAAATATGCCTCCATCATTTTTTAAGACAGTAAAACCTAGAGGTTTTCAGTACACACCTCGTTATTATGATCCACGTGCGGAAGAATTAAAAAATATTGTAGCGCAAGGGGGTATTGAAGGAAAGCTGAATGTTAAAGTGGATCATATTGTTAGTTTTCGGGGAGAACGTTTGCATAGGGGTACTTTCAGAAATGGATTGGCAAATAGATCTAAGAATACAAATATTCGTTTTTTCTTGATACTGACCGTTTTGTTATTATTAGTTTATTATCTTATATTTTTCTAAAACATGCCAGACATCATCAGGTTGTTATCCGATTCATTAGCCAATCAAATTGCGGCTGGTGAAGTTATACAACGACCAGCATCGGTAGTAAAGGAATTGATGGAGAATGCTGTAGATGCAGGAGGGCATAAAATTCAAGTAATTGTTAAAGATGCCGGAAGGAGTTTGGTTCAAGTTATTGATGATGGCGGCGGGATGTCAGGTACTGATGCGAGAATGGCATTTGAGCGGCACGCCACATCTAAAATTTGTAAAACCGAGGATTTATTTGCCATCCGCACCATGGGATTTCGTGGCGAGGCATTGGCATCTATTGCTGCGGTAGCCGAGGTAAGTTTAAAAACCCGTTTAAGTGCAGATGAATTGGGAACTGAAATTCTTATAGCGGGTTCAAAAGTGCAAGCTCAAGAGGTAATATCTTGTCCGGCAGGATCAAATTTTATGGTACAAAATTTATTTTTTAATATTCCCGCACGCCGTAAATTTCTTAAGTCCAATACCACAGAGTTCAAACATATAATAAATGAATTCCAGAGGGTTGTAATGGCACATCCCGATAAGGAATTTCTATTGATACATAATGAAACGGAAGTGTATCAATTACCGGTTGAATCTTTGAAACAACGTATTGTACGAATGTTTGGTAGACACTATAATCAGGAACTGATAGATATTCATTCTGAGTCGAGCTTAATTAAAATTTCGGGATATATTGGGATACCTGAAGCAGCAAAAAAGTCGGCCGGAGAACAATATTTTTTTATCAACCAACGCTATATGAAGCATCCTTATTTTCACAGGGCCATTCAGAAAGCATATGATAAGTTGTTACCAGCCGAAGAAGTTCCCGTTTATTTTTTATGGTTCGAAACCGATCCTTCATGTATTGATGTAAATATCCATCCTACTAAAACAGAAATTAAATTTGAAGATGAGCAGGCAATTTGGCAAATAATACACGCAGCTGTGAAGCAATCATTAGGAAAATTTAATATTGTTCCAAGCATAGATTTTGATGTTGAAAAGAGCTTTGAAATGCCGTATGTTGGAAAAAACACGGTTATTCGGCCTCCGGTATCTACTGCAAACCCCCTTTATAATCCTTTTGATGAGGAGAAAACAATGGGTGCGGGTAGGGAGTATAAAGACAAGAATTTGCAGCAATGGCAATTAATTTATTCTGGATTAGAAAATAAATCAATAAATGATGATATCCCGCATCTATTTAATAATAGTGAAAATGGAGCATTAAAAATTGATCAGATTGAATCGAAGCGTAGTTTTTTGCAAATTAAAAACAAGTATATTTTGCTTCCTGTTAAATCGGGTATCATGATCATTGATCAGCACCGGGCACATCAAAGAATACTGTATGAAAAAATTTATCATGATTTAAATGACCAGCATTTTGTGAGTCAAAAAAATCTGTTTCCTGAGCGTATTGAATTAGCAGCCGACGATTTTTTATTAATATCGGAGGTGTTGCCAGTAGTGAATTCTGTAGGATTTGAGATTGATTCGCTAGGCGGAAACAGTTTGGTTGTGAATGCCTATCCTGCTTTTTTGGAACATGCTGATACTCGTGAAGTGGTGTATCGAATTTTAGAAGATATGAAACAACATCCCGATTTATATGTTAATAAGTTGAAGGAACAATTGGCAATGGTGATGGCCGATAGTTATGCCATACCTTATGGAAAACCATTGGGAGAGAGTGAAATATTAATGTTGGTTGATGGATTGTTTGCTTGTAGTAATCATAATTATGCCCCATCAGGAAAAGCCATCATGCATATATTGGAATTACAAGACATTGAAAAAATATTAAAATGATGAGAAATTTGCCCCCGGTAGTTAAGAATTTAATTATCATAAATGCATTGATGCTTTTGATTACTTACGTTTTAGAAGGTAGGTTTGGAATATCACTAACTAAGATATTGGGATTGTATTACTATGAATCGGAGTTGTTTGAACCATACCAGATAGTATCACACATGTTTATGCATGGTGGATTACCGCATTTATTTTTTAACATGTTTGCCTTGTTTATGTTTGGCGGTGCTTTAGAAAATCATTGGGGGAGCAAGCGATTTTTTATTTACTATGTTTTTACAGGATTGGGAGCAGCATTTATTCATACTTTGGTTTTGCATTTCCAGTTCGCTCAAATTAGTGATGCTATTGCTGTTTTTTATTCCAAGCCAACGCCTGAAATTTTTAGTTCTTTGATCAACCAACATTTTTCGGGTATTGAGTTTGATCGGGCAGCTATTAAGGCTTGGTATGGAGATCCGGGTAATGCTTCTATGATATTATCTGCAAAGGAATCGTTGAATGAATTGTATCAATCGCGATTGAATGTACCTACCGTTGGGGCTTCTGGAGCTGTTTATGGTGTTTTACTAGGATTTGGTATGCTTTTCCCTAACGTAGTGCTCATGTTGTTAATTCCCCCCATGCCTATTAAAGCTAAATATTTAGTTATTATTTATGGATGCTTGGAATTGTTCTTGGGAATATCGCAACCGGGAAGCCAAATTGCACATTTTGCTCACTTAGGGGGGATGATTTTTGGCATTATTATGATTCTATATTGGAAGAAGAACAGGACAAATAATTATTTTTAATATATGAACCCATTGCTTCAAGAAATTGTGAACCGGTTTAAAAAAGGTTCGGTATATACCAGGTTGATTTATATTAATTTGACATTGTTTTTAGTATACCATTTGTTAGGATTGTTTTTATTCTTATTTCAAATAGAAGGTATTACTGACCGCATTGTTGATTTTATGGGGGTTTCGGCATATTTACCCGATTTATTGATTAGGCCTTATGGTGTGTTAACATATATGTTTTTTCATGTTGATTTTTTCCATATATTCTTTAACATGATTACGCTTTATTTCAGTAGCATTCTTTTTATTCAGTTTCTTGATGCAAAGAAATTATTGGTTCTTTATATTTTGGGTGGAATTTCAGGAGCCCTTTTGTTTATTGCGACGTATAACATATTTCCAGTATTTAATGTGAATCCAGGAAGCATAGCTATTGGTGCATCAGCATCGGTTTTGGCTATATTAATTGCGGTTGCGGTATACCGCCCCGATTTTGAAGTTAGTTTGCTGTTGTTGGCAAGAGTTAAGCTTAAGTATATTGCGCTTTTTATTGTAGTTATCGATTTGATTAGCATTCCTAAAGGTAATGCAGGAGGACATATTGCTCATTTGGGCGGCGCATTATATGGTTATGTGTTTATCATTTTATTGCGAAAAGGATATCAACCGGGCATTTTTATTTTCAAAATTTTAGATGGTATTGCAGGATGGTTTAAACCAAAGAGAAAGATGAAAATTACGTACCAACGTCCCAAGAGTGATTTTGAGTACAACCAAGAAAAGGTTACGAACCAAAAAGAAGTAGATCGTATATTAGATAAGATTGCCAAAGGAGGATATGATTCGTTAACCCGCGAGGAAAAGAGTTTTTTGTTTCAACAAAAGAATTAAATGATTAGAAAAATTATAAACAATATCAGTCTTTTTCTAAATCTATTAGCAGCTATATTATTGTTATTGTGTTACATAGCGCAATATATTAATCCAGCTAAATATTGGCTTTTTGGATATTTTTCACTCTTGTTTCCTTTTGTGTTAATTTTAAATATTTTTTTTATAATATTTTGGATTATTAAGGGGAAAAAGTATTTTATTATTTCACTTTTGTTATTTTTATTAAGTTTTAAATTGTGGATTTCGTTTTATAAAGTGCCCTTCACAATGTTTAAAAAGAATGAGGATAAGAGAATGAGCTATAAGGTGCTGTCATTTAATGTGCGGGGATTTAATGTTTATAATTGGATTGAAAGCAAATCAGTTTCAAAACGTATTTTTGATTATATTGAAGAAGAAAATGCCGATATTATTTGTATGCAAGAAGCTGCAATAATAGAAAGTAAGAATTTGGGATACGCAGAATTATTAAAAAGAGTTTATGCTACTCCCTATCATCACATGTATTCGGGAGCAGGTGTAGGAAATAAAGGCGATCGTTTTGCCATTGCCATATTCAGCCGATACAAGATTATTAATAGAGGTACATTAACATTAGAGAAGACCAATAATTTAAGTATATATGCCGATATAGTTATGCGTAAGGACACTGTGCGGGTATATAATTTGCATTTGCAATCGTTAAAATTCATAAAAGAAGATTACGATGTTATTGATACTGTTAAACTGAAGTATACTCCTAAAGAAATTACTACATTGCTTCAGATGCACAGGAAGATTAAGCATGCATTCAGGTTACGGGGTTCTCAATCTCAAATTATAAGCAAGCATATCAGTAAATCTCCTTATAAAGTTATTGTTTGTGGCGATTTTAATGACACACCTTCATCGTATACATATTATAAAGTTAAAGGCAATTTGTATGATGCTTTTTTAATATCTGGATCAGGTTTTGGCTATACCTACGCGGGAAGTTATCCATCATTCAGAATAGACTATATAATGCATTCTAAGAATATTCATACATTTGGTTTTAAAGTCGATCAGGTTCCCTTGTCTGATCATTACCCTATAAGTTGCCGGTTTTATTTTAATGAAGCCGATCGCAAAAAATAGAAAAGGTGATGCATCGCACCAAATTTAATTAACCTTTTACGCAAACTTACCGTATATTTGAAATAAAAAGTATTTAGTATGAGGACGGCTAGCTTAGGAATTTGGGTTTTTGTAATTATGTCAACGGTATTCAACGTCTTTGGTAATGGAGAAGTTGATAGTTATATAAAGAATGGTTATTCTAAGATTGAGAACTGCGAGTATTATGAAGCTATTCGTGAGTTTAATAAAGCAGTAAAGCTTTCGTCGCAATCGGCTCTAGCATTCAGAGGCAGGGCAGAAGCGAAACTTTCAATATCAGAATACGGAGAAGCGTTGTTTGATGCCAATAAGAGTATATTAATTGATAAGAACTATGCGGAGGCTTATTTAACACGTGGTAAGGTATACGCAGGAATGGGTAATTATATTGATGCATTAACCGATTTTCAGGTATCATTAGCATTGAGTCCAGATTTAACCGAATCCTTTGTGCAGCGAGTGCTAGTGTTGCATCAATTGAATAGAACTAAAGAATCGTATACATTAGTGAATGAAGCCATAAAGCAAGGCAAAAATCTTGCATCCAATTATTACGCCAGGGGTATTTTGAACAGTTTAACGGGCAAAGAAAACAAAGCTATAAGTGATTTAACCAAATGTATTGAAATTGATAAGGATTATAATTCTCATAGTGTTTATATGGCTAGAGGAACAGTGATGATGAAATTATTGGATTATGCAGGCGCAATCAATGATTTTGGAATTGCGATAGGTTTGAAGCCTAAGAATGCTACATCGTTAGTAGCTAGAGGATTAGCGTATTATGAGCTAAGTAAGTACCCAGAGGCAATAGGTGATTTTAATGCATCATTATCATTGAACCCTAATAATGGAGCGGCATACTATAATTTGGCCATGTCACATTATAAACAAGAAGAAACTAGCAAGGCCTGTGAATTTTTCCACAAAGCCTGTTCTATGGGGAATAAAAATGCATGTAAAATGGCAGTATTGAATTGTTCCGAAATAAATAAGTAAATTTACGGCGCTTTTAAACAGAAAGTGCACATGAAGTTAACGGTAGTTATTGTAAATTACAATGTTAAGCATTTTATCAGACAATGCTTGTATTCTGTAAGAGAAGCCTTGGAACTTATTTCGGGGGAGGTAATTGTAGTTGACAATAATTCGGTTGACGGCTCTTGTCAGATGATTCGAGAGGAATTCCCTGAAGTAGCACTTATTGAAAATAAAAAAAACACCGGTTTTTCAGTAGCCAATAATCAGGCAATACGGATGGCCCAGGGGGAGTATATTTTATTGCTTAATCCGGATACTGTTGTTCAAAGAGATACCTTATTTAAGTGTGCGGAGTTTATGGATCAACACCCTGAAGCAGGCGCATTAGGGGTAAAAATGATAGATGGGAAAGGGAATTTTTTGCCTGAATCGAAGCGATCATTACCAACCCCACTGATTGCTTTTTTTAAGATGTTTGGTTTGTCACGATTGTTTCCGCGTTCGGGCTTTTTTAATCGGTATAATTGTGGACATTTAAGTGAAAATGAGATCCATGAAATTGAGATATTAGCAGGAGCATTTATGTTTATGCGGAAAACGGCATTAGATAAGACCGGATTATTAGATGAAACGTTTTTTATGTATGGCGAAGACATTGATTTGTCGTACCGTTTGATTCAATCAGGATATAAAAATTATTATTTCCCCGAAACACCCATCATTCATTATAAGGGAGAAAGTACAAAGAAAGGCAGTATAAATTATGTTGTGTTGTTTTATAATGCTATGATCATCTTTGCGCATAAGCATTTTAGCAAGAGCAATGCGTTTTATTTTTCCCTCTTGATTCGTTTGGCAATTTATTTTAGGGCATTTATGGCTCTGATACAGCGTTTTATTGTAGCCATTGCTGTTCCTTTAGCCGATGCCGCTATAATTTACTCCGGATTTTTATTGATAAGACCTTATTGGGAAAAATTTAAACCCGATGGAGGTAATTATCCTGAGGTATTTATAAAATGGATAATTCCTGCCTATGTTTTGATTTGGGTTTTGTCATTGTTGTTTAATGGAGCTTATGATCCTCCGGTAAAAATGAAGAGAACCATCCGGGGACTGCTCATAGGTACTTTGATTATTCTTTCAATATATGCGTTGTTGCCATTGGAATTTCGTTTTTCCAGAGCGTTGATATTATTAGGAACGATATGGTCCTTATTATTTATTCTACTGTTCAGGTATTTTCTTCATCTGGCAAAGCTTAGTAATTATCGTATTGGCGATATTAAAAAGCGTATTGTTATAATTGGCGAAGTGGGTGAATGCGATAGGGTAGCAGATATATTGAGACAAACCCATATACGACCCGAAATAGTTGGATTTGTTTCACCCAATGAGGTTCATAATGGCGATTATATAGGCCATTTGGAGCAAATTGATGATATTATTCGGGTGTATCAGGTAGAAGAAATTGTATTTTGTGCTCGAAATATTGATTCAGGCACTATTATCAGGAATATGCTAGAATTATCGAATGCACAACTCGAATATAAGATAGCCCCTCCCGAGAGTCTTTCTGTAATTGGCAGTAATTCAATTGATACCGCAGGTGATTTGTACTTGATTAATTTGAATTCTATCAATAAGCGATCTAACATTAGGAAAAAGCGTATTTTAGATTTTTTAGTATCCATAGGTCTTATTATAATCTGGCCATTGATGTTTTGGTTGTTGCATCGGCCTTTTAATGCAATTTATAATGCTGTTAGGGTATTAACAGGTCAACTTACTTGGGTTGGCTACGAGGAATTCGTTGAAAATAATAAGCTTCCAAAGATAAAGAAGGGGATTTTAACGCCTTTAGATGGATACAGAAAAGTGAAGCTGGATGAGTCGGTATTAAGAAATTTAAATCATTTATATTCAAAAGATTACAAAGTTTTAAATGATATTTTGATTCTATTTAAATCCTTTAAGGAATTAGGAAGGTAAAAAAAAATAAAAAGGGGTATGTAAATTCAATAAAATCATTATATTTGGGTTTTATTAGTTGAAGTGTGTAAATTTGTGAGTATTGTTAATTTTTAATCCATAAAATATTCTTTGCAATGAAAAGTATTTTTACAATATTACTTGGAATAGCATTGTTTTTTCCTTCGTTACATGCGCAATCACCTATGGATGCGTTAAAAGAAGTATTTGATGATGCTGAATATTTTTTTCACAGTGGTGAATACAATGAAGCCTTATTGAATTATCTTAAGATATACCGAAGGGGACAGCAGAACAATTCGCATATTAATTATCGAATTGGGGTTTGTTATTTGAATTCACCTGATAAGCTAAAAGCAATAACTCACTTGGAAGTGGCTGTTAAAAAAGTTTCGGATAAGTTTAAAGAAGGGATGATACGAGAAACCTTGGCGCCGCTTGACGCCCATTTGTATTTAGGAAATGCATACCGAATTAACAATGAATTGGAAAAAGCGATAAAGCAATATGAAGTTTTTAATGGTTTGATTGCTGATCCTAAGAGTGCAGATGTTATTTTTTCGAACAAGCAAATTGAATCAGCAAAGAATGCAATTGATATGCAGCGCAACCCTCTTAATTGTGATAAAGAGATATTGGCTCCACCCATTAATAATTCAGCAGCTAATTTTAATGCAGTAGTGTCGGCTGATGAGAATGTTATGGTTTATATCAACAGATTGAGGTTTTATGATGCGATCTATTTCTCGAGAAAAGTAAATAATAGTTGGTCAGCCCCTGAAAATATAACTCCTTTTATTCAATCAGATGGAAATCAATACTGTTCTTCATTATCGGCAGATGGCAAAATTTTGTTGCTTTCAAAAGAAGACAATTACGATAGTGACATTTATATAAGCAATTACGATGGCCGCACCTGGTCAAAATCAGTTCCCGTAGGTAAGAATATCAATACAAAATATTTTGAATCGCATGCAAGTATTTCCCCTGATGGACAAACTCTTTATTTTGCCAGCAATAGAAAAGAAAAAAACTCAAAAGGTGAAATGGATTTATACTATTCTGTAAAGGATGGTTCGGGTGAATGGGGATTGCCTCAGAATATAGATATTTTAAATTCCAATCTAAATGAAGATTATCCTTTTATTTCGGAAGATGGCCTGACATTATATTTTTGTTCACAAGGACATAAAAATACGGGTGGTTATGATATATTCTCTTCAACCCGAAACGGAGATTCTTGGTCTGATCCTGTTAATATAGGTTATCCAATTAATACAACGGGAGATGATATTTTTTATCAACCTGTAAAAGGCGGTATGTACGGATATCAAGCATTGTATCCTACCATAGGAGGTCACGGCGATCAGGATATTGTTCGTTGGGAAATTTATTCTGGAAAAAACCCAGCTAAGGTTAAAGTTATGGGAAATTTGAGTTCTTTGGGTTTGCATAATGAGAAGAAAGTTAGTATAAAAGCGCTGAATACGGTTACAAACGATACCATATCGGTATTATTGGATATCATTACCAAGGATTTTAATTTTAGAGCCAAAGCAGGTGTTTATGAATTATTATTTTTCATAAATGATACTGATTTGAAAAAATCAAAACCAATTAGTATACCAGCAACTGCGCCAAATTCAGAAGTGAAAATTATTCCTGAGTTGTTATCATATATAGATAGGCAATATTTTAAACCTGAGAAGGAATCATTCCTGTTGGCAGGAAAATAACAATTAATATTTATGTTGCAACGTATTGTATTATCATTATTAGTTGCATTGCTTTATTGTCAGGGTGTTCTGAAAGCTCAAAACAATGAAGCTTTTGAGAACGCCATTTATTTTTTTAAGGAGGAAGATTTTCAGGAAGCAGTCTACTTTTTTTTAAAGTTGAATGAGTCAGATCCAAGCAATTTCAATGTTAATTATTTTATTGGCCATTCTTATTTAAATATTCCAGGCGACGAATATAAAGCTTTGCCTTATCTTCAAAAAGCGATTGAAGGCATTAACATGAAGTATAAGAAGAATGATATCAATGAAAGGCAGGCACCCCCGCATGCATTGTATTATTTGGCATACACATATAAACTTACCAATCAAATTGACTCAGCCCGGTCGTATTATTTGAAGTTTTTAAATCTTCCTAATGTAGGAAAGAAATACAATTTGTCTTTTATTGAAAAAGAATTAAAGGCTTGTGAGCAGGCTAAATATATTGTAGATAAGCCTATTATAATGAACAGAACCATTCTACCTGCATTAATTAACAATCCTTCTCCTAATAATAATGCATTGGTTTCTGAGAATGAAAATGTAATTGTTTTCATGACTCATTTGAAATTTTATCAAGCCATATTTATGTCTGTTAAAGTAAACAATGAATGGTCTGATCCGGAAAACATAAGCCCGCAAATTGGTTCTGATGGTGATTGCAAGCCAGTTTTTTTAAATTCAGCAGGAAATTATTTATTGTTATCGAGAAAAATTAGCAAAAGCAATTATGATATTTACGAAAGCAGTTTAACTGATCATGTATGGTCGAAAATGGCTCCTTTAAATGATAATATTAATACACGCAATGCTGAGTCTCATGCCAGTATGACTAAAGATGGCAGCTTGCTTTACTTTGTAAGTGATCGTTCAGGTACTTTCGGACAGAAGGATATATGGGTAAGTAAACGAAATGCAGATAATAATTGGGGCAGGCCTGTAAATGCGGGGTCAAAAATCAATACTTCGGAAAATGAGGAAACGCCTTTTATTACAGGTGATGGGAAGGTGTTATTTTTTGCTTCAGAGGGACACATGAATATGGGTGGATTTGATATATTTTATTCTAAGCAAAATTCTGACAATAATTGGGAGCCTCCTGTTAATATTGGTTATCCTATTAATACTACCGGTAATGATTTATTCTATTTCCCAATAGCTAATGGAACAATTGCATATATGAGTCAGGTATTGCCCAATTCATTCGGAAAAGAAGATATTTTTAAAATTGAAAACACCTCATTAAAATACGAATTACATCGTTACACTGGCCGGTCAGATAATGAAATGATCCATTTTGATATTATTGATATGAATACTAATGATACCATAATGTTCAGGTACGATAAGATATTTCAGAATATAACTCCGGTAAAAGTCCCTTCTCATATAAAAATTCAAATCAAACAATAAAGTGGCATTATTATCAAATGAAAACATCTGCTTAAGAGCACTAGAACCTGGAGATGTTGATTTGTTATATCATTGGGAAAATGATTGTAATATTTGGCATGTTAGTGATACACTCAGTCCATTTTCAAAAGATATTTTGAAAAAATACATTGCACAATCGCATCAAGATATTTGGCAAAACCAGCAATTGCGATTGATTATAGATCGTTTGGATACAGAAAAGAGTATTGGATGCATCGATTTATTTGATATTGACGCATTGAACAGAAGGGCTGGGATTGGAATTTTAATTGTTGACGACGAGGATAAGCAGCATGGATTTGCCAGTAGTGCAGTGAAATTATTGATGCGATACTGTTTTGAACATTTATTTTTGCATCAGTTATTTTGTACTGTAGAGGCTGATAATACTGCTAGTATCCGCTTGTTTGAGAATGCGGGATTTAGAAAAACTGGAATGCGGGAACAGTGGAAAAAGGTAAAAAATGGGTATCGGGATGAATGTTTTTATCAGTATATAGTTTCATAAAGAATGGTGGCACTGAATTTTCCCGGGTTTGATTTTAAATTTCGACAAGACGATAATAATCGTGAATATATTTGGGACTCATTCCGAAAAAAATATGTAGCCCTTACACCTGAAGAATGGGTTCGTCAGCATATTGCCAGGTATTTAACGGAGTATAAAAAGTACCCTGAAAGTTTATTATTGTTAGAAGCTGTAATCACGATCAATTCAATGAAAAAGCGAGCAGATATTGTAGCCTACTCAAAAAGCGGCGATCCATTTTTGCTAGTAGAATGTAAGGCGCCAAGTGTTGCTATCAATGAAAAAGTTTTTCATCAGGTTGTTCAGTACAACTGGGTGTTAAAGGTTCCTTATATATTAGTAAGTAACGGTTTGCAGCATTTTTCATGTAAGATAGATTATATTAAACAGGTTACATCATTTTTAGAGGATATTCCTGATTATGATATTTGTTTGCCTACGCATGATTAATGGTTCCAATTAGCCCTATTCATTTCTAATAGCCGCGTTTTATGCATATTTAATATGTATTGAACAATCTTATTCATTGTTTGTTTACAGTCTTTACAGAGTATTGTTTAATAATTAGTTTATGCAGTATTGCTTATCTTATATAATAAATTATTTAGGTTTCTATCAGAGACTGAAAAATAATTTTCTATTTATCAATGATCTTATAATCAGAAAAATAAGTATTTCATTACAGCCATTAAAATCTTTTTATTATGATAAAATCTACCTTATTAAGTCGGTTTAGTATAGCACTATACTTTATGTTTAGTAGTTTGCTTATTCATTCTCAAGCATTTTCGTTTTTTTATCCGCCAACAGGTTCACCGGGCAATACTTTAACCATTGCAGGAAGCGATTTTAGTTTGATCTCTTCTGAAAATATTGTTATAGTTGGAGGTATTAGAGCCAGCGTTCTTTATTCAACCGGAACTGAAGTTGCGGTAACTGTACCAGTGGGTTCATCAACATTTGCTCCAGTTTATTTGATATCAAACGGAAAGGTGATGTCTTCTTTGGGGACTGCTTCGCAATATTTCAAGGTTATAAGCGATAATCCTCAGGCACCCACTTTTGGGTCAAGTTCTGTTACAGCAGGAACTTCTTCTGTTGGTATTGATGCTGCTGATTTTAATGGGGATGGTTTTCTGGATATTGCTGTGGCTTCGAATGGAGATAATTCTGTGAAGATATTGTTATCAAATGGTGCGGGAGTTTTTTTAGCTCCTGTTTCATATGCTGCATCGGGAGCATATGCCTTAACAATCAATGATTTTAATGCCGATGGAAATTTTGATATTGCTGTAACCGATTATACAGGAAATAAAATACATATCTTACCTGGTAATAGCAACGGAACCTTTGGTTCTTCTACTTCAATTAACGTAGGCTTAAGTCCAGCAAGTATTGTTGCTGCCGATATTAATAAAGATGCTAAGATTGATTTATTAGTGGCTAATGAAGGCGACAATAATGTGGGTATATTGATAGGTGATGGAGCAGGCATTTTTGCAGCTCCTGTTAACTACACTGTAGGCACATCTCCTAAGTCATTGGTATTTTCAGATATTAATAATGACTTTAATTCAGATATTCTGGTCGTAAATTCCGGTAATAATACATTAGGTGTTTTATTATCAGATGGGGTAGGTGGTTTTGATGCCATGCTTACTTATGCTACGGGAAGTGTTCCTGTTGCTTTAGAAATAGCCGATTTAGATATTGATGGTGCAACGGATGTTGTGGTTTTAAATAAGTCTTCGAATAATATATCTGTCTTCCTTGGTGATGGTATGGGAGGACTTAATAATGGAGTATTATATGATTGTGGAAACAATGGAAGTGACTTGAGTTTAGCAGATATAGATGGCGATGGGTTTCTTGATATTTTAGTTGCTTCAAATAGCAATCAAGTGGGCATTCTATTTGGTTTTGTGGGAGGAGCTTTTGGTTCCGAAATTCCATTTAACAGCTCTGGAGCTGGAATGATTATTCATGGCGACTTTAATGCTGATGGAAAAGTGGATATGGCTGCATCAAATAGCGCAAATGGAAATGTGAATTTATTGATAAACGGAGCTTCTGGTGGCGGCGGTAATTGTGCATTAACGGCAGCAATAACCAAAGTACAAGATGTTAGTTGTGCAAATTGTAGCGATGGTTCTGCATTTGTTTTAGCTAATGGCGGAAAAGAACCTTATATTTATGAGTGGAATAATTTACAGAATACAGCGAGTGTTACCAATTTCATAGCAGGCACATATTCGGTGCTTGTAACAGACGCAGATTTATGTACGGCAATGGCATCGGTTATTATCAGCAAGCCTTATGTGCCTGTTGCTACACCTGGGAATGCTCTTATGTTTAATGGTTTTGATAGTTATGCCGATTTGGGAGATGGACCGGAATTGGATTTTGGTACCAGCAATTTTTCTTTGGAAGGATGGATACATACTACAGCTCCAACTACACAGGTAATTATTGGTAAAAGCGACTTAAGTAGTGGTTTCTGGTTGGGGCTAGATAATAATAAAGCCGTATTTACAATTGGTGGAATTCAAGCCATAGGAACGAGTATTGTAAATGATGGAAAATGGCATCATTTGGCGGGTGTTCGTTCGGGCGGAACAATGTACATTTATGTAGATGGCAAACTGGAAAATTCTATTGCCAACTCAACCAATATTTTAGCTGCGGGCAATCTGGAGATGGGTATTTATCAAGGGGGCTATCCTTTTGAAGGATTTATTGATGAAGTGCGGGTTTGGACAATTGGGAGATCGGAAAGCCAAATTCAGCAAGGAATGAAAGATACTGTTGCTATTACAAGCAGTGGTTTATTGGCTTATTACCGACTCGACGAAACAGATGGAATTAATTTTCCTGATATAAGCGGAAATGGATTTGACGGGACAACTATAAATATGTTAGGATTTGAGTGGGCAGAATCATTGGCTATGGTGGAAGTTATTGCTGCTAATGCTACAGCTATTAATGCCACAAACTTTAATGCAAATTGGCTCAAACCAACTAAAGGTGTTATAAATAGTTATATATTGGAAGTAGCTAGCGATAGTGCTTTTACATCACCAATAGCAGGTTCTCCATTTACCATTGATGCTCCAGGATTATCTAAAGCTATTAGTGGATTACCAAGTGGAATAAAACATTTTTACAGGGTGCAGGCATACAATTTATCTTCTAATACCCGCACAGTATACTCTAATATTGTTTCAGTAAAGCATGAACTCATAAATGACCCGTCAGGTTTTGGATTGTATTTTGATGGCATTAATGATTTTGCTGAAAAAACAAACTTTACTACCCTACCTCAAGGAAGTGGTTCCAGAAGCGTTGAGCTATGGATAAAGCCGGATGCGGGATTTATAAATGGAACTGTTTTGTCTTATGGTTCAGCCAGTCTTAATAACATGTTTTCTATACAAATTGATGGAAATGGTTATCCTTTATTTAGTGGTTTTAATAATGACTTGATAGGAAATGTTAAGGTAAACGATGGCAAATGGCACCATATAGCACTGACATATACTAGTGGACAATTGTTATTGTATATCGATGGACAATTAAATCAAACAAAAGCCACTTCGCTTAATACATCGGGAACTAGTTTGCGATTGGGTCAAGCGTTAGCTCCTGCCAATGGCAGCAATTACAAAGGCATGATTGATGAACTTCGCATGTGGAATACAGCTCGAACGCTTCCGCAAATTCAAAACAATATGTACGCTGCTTTGGAAATTCCGTCTACAGGATTGATTGCTTATTATCCGGCTAATGATAGTGCAGGAAATACATTAAGCGATATTAGCGGAGGTAACCAAAACATTGTACTTCAAAATATGAATGACAATGCATGGAAAAAATCAGCCGTGATGACGGTGGTTGAATTAAATTCCATATCTGATATTAGTACAACCGGATTTAAAATTTCATGGACGCAACCTAGCAATGGAGTATATGATAATTACCTCTTAGAAATAGCAAAGGATTCTGCATTTACAGAACTAATTACCAATTATAATCCAAAAGTAATTAGCAGTGCAATCTTGGAAGATTTGGTAACAGCTCTCCCTATTAGTGGAGAGTATTATGCCCGGGTTTCAGCAATTGATTCAAAAACATCCACTCAAAGTGCATTTCATTATTCGTTTCCGAAAAAAGTATCGTTGTTGTGCGCCTTAGATTCTTTTCATGTTACGCTGAGCTATCAGCCTTTATGTAGCCCAGGAATTGTAAATATAAACACAAGTGGCAGTCAGCTGGGTGTAAAATATGGTTTTGCCCGCATCGCCGAAGATAGCTCACTAATTGTAATTGCCGAAGAAATAGGTACAGGAAATGCCCTTAATTTCTCTCAAACAGTTAACATTTCAGGTTCTTATATTGTATTGGCAAATGCTTCGGAAGAATGCAAGAGGGTAATAAGTAGTGCTTTTGAACTTACCGTAGGAAAACCTCAAATTACCGCATCGCTTATTCAAGACGCTTCGTGTATAACTTGTGCTGATGGAAAAGCTTTTGCAAAAGCAATTGGCGGAAAAGAGCCATACAGTTATGCTTGGTCGAACAATACAACAGTGGATACGATTAAAAATTTGGTGTATGGAAATTATCAAGTACAAGTTACCGATGCATTAGGCTGTAAAGACAGTACCGATATTTATATTTCATATAGAATTCCCGCACCGGGCTTATCATTAAACTTTGATGGGCTTAATGATCAGGTTAAAATGGATATGCAAAACATTCCAATAGGAAATTCTCAGTATACCATTGAGGCTTGGATAAACCCTACCGCTGCAAATAACAGTGTTATATTAGCATGGGGAGATGCTGGATCTGATTATAAATACAATGTTTTGAAATTGGTTGATGGAACAAAAATAGTCAATCAAACTGCAGCATCAGATGTTGCTATAAACGTACCAAATATGCTTAACAGATGGAATCATATCGCATTTACTTATACTGGATCTAGCCGATCATTTTATCTGAATGGTTCATTGATGAATACGCAACCCTTGACATCTTTGAGCGTTGCTGATACTAATTTTAGCATAGGTGCGTTTAATAATGCTTCGTTTTTTAGAGGACAAATGGATGAAGTGCGCATTTGGAATTATGCCCTTTCCGAATTAGATATTCGGGATAATATGTATAAAGAAATAGTTACTGTTTCTGGTTTGCGGGCATATTATTCATTTAACAATGTAGATTCGAGCAATGTTCTTCGTGATTATTCAGGGTTTAAAAATAGCGGACTTTTGCAAAACATGATACCAACTGCTGATTGGAAGCGTTCGTATGCAATGATTAGTAGTGTTCTGAATGATCCAACTCAAATCACATCTCAAGGATTTAGCATCAGTTGGGAAAAGCCTACGCTTGATACATCGGTTAACGCCTATTTATTGGAGGTTTCCAGAAACATGGAATTTACTGATTTAGTTAATGGATATAAGCCTTTAGCAACAGATAAAACCAGTGCGGTGATTACCGGATTGTCATCAGGCACAACGTATTTTGTTAGAGTGAGTCCTTATATATCGGCTTCTGGAGGCTTTTCTGCATACCATTTTTCTTCACCAAAATCGGTTACACCCGCTTGTGTTATTGAAGGCTCTTCATATACATTAACCGATGCATCATTGTGTTCTCCTGGTACTGACAGCATTTTTATAAAATCAACTTCGTCTACATTGACATATCGTTTGACGAATACAAAAGATAATTCGATAATACAAAGTATAGCAGGAAATGACACTACTATCGTTTTCGCATTTAATGTTGCAGAAAATAGCAATTATATTGTTACAGCAATTGAATTAAATAATCCTACATGTTTTAAACAAATTACACCGGTACTTGCGGTAAATATTAAACCGCTTAGCATTGCTGCTTCTTCAACCCGTTCTTCCTGTGAGGCATGTAATAATGGTACAGCCAAAGTACAAGTTAAAACAGGCACAGCGCCCTATAGCTATAGTTGGTCAAATGGCATTAATGAATCCAGTTCATCTTCTTTTTTACCTGGCGATTACAGCATTGTGGTTACTGATGCAAATAATTGTATTGATTCTGCATCTGTATCGGTGAAATACATTATGTACACACCAGGTACCGCATTACAAATGCAGTCAAACGATGGAGAAAAAGCGGCAAGTTTAGACAGTGAATTATTGAATTTTAGAATTGGCGATTTCACCATTGAAAGTTGGGTTAAGATCAACGGTGACGAAAGGCAATTTATAGGAGGAATGAAAGAAGAAGAAGTATTTGGTTTGAGAATAAATAAAGGTGAGGTGCTTTTTGTTATAAATGATGTACGTATTTCCGGAAAAGGATTAATTAATGATAATCATTGGCATCATATTGCAGGCGTTCGTAGTGGCGCTCAGGCAATGTTATATGTTGACGGAATTTTGCAAACAAGTACATCTAGTACTTTTGATATCAAGAATAGTCCACGTTTTGAAGTTAGAGTAAATGGTTATGTTGATGAAACACGTTTATGGAGTGTAGCCCGCACAGCTGCACAAATTCAATCGTTTATGCACGACACTGTTGCTACCCGTAGCAGTGGGTTGAAGCTTTATTACCGATATGACGATAAAGCGCCATCGGTTGTAGTGGCCGATGAAACAGGGAATGGATTAAATGCATCTATTAGCGGTATACCTGCAGAATTTGCATGGTCGCCCTCGTATGCAATTCTGACACCGCTACCAAGCAATGCAACCAATATTCAAAATACTAGTTTTGATGTTACATGGACTCAACCCGCATTTAAGAATCTAACAGGTTTTGTTTTTGAATTAGCAACAGATAAAAATTTTACCAAAAAAGTTTTGGGTTATGAAAATAAATATGTGAAATCCAATTCGCTTTCGGTAAGTGGATTGAAATATAAAACGCAGTATTACTATCGTGTGCGGGCAATTGATTCATTAACCAACGATACCAGTGCATATGC
>JFJP01039584.1_pt1 | contig 23869 bp, 23 predicted proteins | sample 431651 | NCBI WGS metagenome assembly JFJP01 (sample SAMN02602958, study PRJNA72255) | Microbial mat metagenome, whole genome shotgun sequencing project. | biome: fresh water; feature: sink hole; material: water; isolation source: purple microbial (photo- and chemosynthetic) mats found in...
TCGACGACCGAATCGGCAGAAAGAGATATATCAGCGGTGCAATCGAGAAGGTGAATCAGCCGCCCAGCCTCTCTCAACCGAGCCTCGGTGCCGATCCCCTGTTGCAGCCGGAAAACGGGAAGTTTGAAAGCAGTCTCACCGGCAACCAGGATGATATCATAGACCTGGCACAAATCCCTGAGATACTCCAAGGTGTTGTCGGAAGCAACGCTCTGATGCGAGAGATGCATCAGGCCTTCGACCAGAGAGATAAAGTCACAGCCGACGGCAGAGAGCGGATTGACTCCGGCCTCCGGCAGAAAGGCCGCAAGGTGATGACCGGGAAGGACCGCGACGGCAACGTGCAGCTTGCGGCTGCGGAGCTCACGCGTCAGGCTGCGGAGGATCTGCAGGCAGTCCACGGATTCCGCAAATTCCAGCCTAAAAATCGGCAGGCGGGCACAGTTCTCTTGCTCTTTCGAATTCAAGCTACGTCTCCCTTCAGAGAAGGCTGCGAAAGACCGGTACTGCGACTGCGCCGGGCAGGACACCCGACTGCCGGCCACGACTGAGAAAGGCCTCGATGGCAGCCATGCCTTCAGCTCCGAGGTCACGGGAGAAGGCATTGACATAGAGCTCGATATGACTCTGCACGACTTCCGCCGCTGTTTCCTGGCTGTGCTCTCTGATATACGGCAGACAGGCGGCAGGTGAGGCGAAGGCATACTCGATACTGGCAGCAATGGCCTGATCGATGCGCTCGAGTTTCTCCCGGCCCAGGCTCCGCCGGGCGACAATGCAGCCCAGGGGAATCGGCTGACCAGAGACATCCTCCCACCATTGCCCGAGATCCTGCAAACAGACCAGGCCCTGTTCTGCATAGGTGAAGCGGCTCTCATGGATGATCACCCCGGCATCCACCTCGCCTCGCCGGACTGCTTCCATGATCAAATCGAAACGCATCTCGACGAGCTCACCGCACGTTGGCAGAAAGAGCCGGAAGAGCAGGGCAGCGGTCGTCAGCTTGCCGGGGATTGCCACCCTCTTGCCGACCAGGCTCTCGGCCGGCCGGTCGGAGGCGGCGGCCAGCAGTGGTCCGCACCCCCTGCCCAGGGCGCTGCCGGCGGAGAGTACGCAGTATTCGTCAAGGACATGACCCAGGGCATGGCAGGATATCTTCGTTACATCCAGGCGTCGCTGCAAGGCCCAGCTGTTCAGGGTCTCGACATCTTCAAGCAGCGGCCGCGCAAAATGCAGATCGGCGGACGCAATCTTTTCGTGCACGAGGGCATAGAAGATGAAGGTATCGTTAGGACAAGGCGAATAGCCCAGCGAGAGTTTCGTCATTTCCGTTCCAGTTCCCGGAGCAGCAGAAAGGCCGCACGGGCGGCAGTTTCACAGGCCTCGGTCAGCCGCCAGTGCTGCATTAGGCGGTCTTCGACCATATTGGAGATAGACCTGATTTCCACAAGGGGAAGGGAAAAGTCGGCACAGACCCTGGCGATAGCGGCCCCTTCCATATTCTCGCATAGCCCCTGCCAGCGTTGCCGCAGGGCCTCGCCGCGCGCTCTGCTGCCGCTTGCCCCGTTAACTGTAATAAATGTTCCGGTGAGAAAGGAGACACCCTGGTCCCGCAGGATTCCTTCAGCCCGGTGTCGGATATCCTGGTCAAGCGCAAAGGTAATCCGGCCTGTTAAATCCTCGGGCAGATACATCATTGCCTCCGGCAGGCATACCCCGAAATCTCCGAGAATCTCCCGTTCGGCCAGACAAATATCGAGCAGCTCGGCCTGCCGACTCCCCGAAGGCTGAAGGTAAGCCCCGGCCACCCCGAAATTGACAATGCCAGTGATGGCCGGGTTATGCCTGCAGAGAAAACGGCTCAGGCGCAGGGTTGCCTCGACCGGCCCGACGCCTCCGACAAGGGTCAGCCAGCCACTGCCCTCCTGCCCGGCAATCATCTGCCGCAGCGGGGCCATCTCTATTTCGGTTGCGGCAATGGCCAGTAACATGGTATCTACAGCAGCTTTTTGATATACTTCATCCAGTTGAGCGCCTCCGGCCTCGGCAAGGAAAAATAGCTAAGACCTACCATCCCTTACTACTGCATAACAGAACCAGCATGCAACAGGATTTCCAACTCTCCGCTTACGACTACCACCTGCCCCCAGAAAATATCGCCCAGCACCCGGCCGACAAGCGGGACGGCTCGCGTTTACTGGTCCTCGATGTGACCGAAAATTCAACCAGAAACCTGGGATTTGCCGACATCGTCGAACTCATCGACGATCGGGACATGCTGGTCATCAATGATACCCGGGTGTTTCCGGCCCGCATTACTGGTCGCAAGAAAAGCGGCGGCAGGATAGAGATATTTCTTCTGGAATTGCCCCTGGAAATTGCAGGCACTGCGGGTTTGGCCAGGGCGGTTGCTCTGCTCAAATGTTCAAAGAGGCCGAAAGCGGGAACTTCAATCGTCCTGAACAACAAGCTGACCTGCACCGTTGTCGAATTGCTGGAAGGCGGCAAGGCACGTCTCGATCTGCACTTCAGTCCCGACCAGGATATCAGCGAGATCCTGCGCAGCTGCGGCCAAATCCCCCTCCCGCCCTATATCAGCCGGGAGGAAGGCACAACCGACGAAGACGCCGAGCGCTACCAGACAGTCTATGCCGACCGTCCCGGGGCCGTCGCAGCCCCCACCGCCGGTCTCCACTTCACCGAGGAAATCCTTGACTCCCTGAAAAACCGAGGAGTTGAACTGGGCAGAATCACCCTTCACGTCGGTTACGGCACTTTCGCCCCGGTACGGGCTGAGACTATCACCGAGCACAGCATCCATGAAGAGTATGTCATGGTGCCGGCCGACACGACCGAAAAAATCAAAAAGACCAGGGAGAAGGGCGGCAGAATCTGGGCGGTGGGTACGACAACAGTGCGGGCCCTGGAATTTGCGGCCCAAGGTAAAGGAGAAATCGAGCCTGTAGAAGGCTGGTGCGGAATATATATCTATCCAGGATTCGAGTTCAGGGTGGTTGACAATCTGATCACCAACTTTCACCTGCCCAACTCATCCCTGATGTTTCTGGTGGCAGCCCTCTGCGGTCGCGAAACCCTCCTCGACTGCTATGCACAGGCAATCAGGGAGGGCTACAGGTTTTATTCCTATGGCGATGCCATGGCAGTCGTTGCCAGGCAGTCAGATACTGAAAATTTTTGATGAATGCTTAGGCCGGTTGTCAGCTTGTCGCAGCGGCAGGACAGCCGGCACAACCGCCGCCTGACGGGCAGGCCGGCGCCGGGGTAGCTGGCTTGACAGCCCCCCCGTTCGAACTGGAGTAACCGTCAGCATACCAGCCACCGCCTTTGAGCTGGAAAGAGCTCATCGATACCAGCTTTTTGACTGTTCCTTCGCATTCCGGGCAGACAGTCAGTGGTGCTTCTGCTATTTTCTGTTGAATTTCAAAAACTTTACCGCAATCAGTGCATTCATACTCGTATACTGGCATTTTCAATCCCTCTGCTATTGTTTCGCGGATCGTCGATCCGACAATCATATTAGATTGGAGACAACCAGACCGGAGCATTGTCTCCGGCCATCCGTCTTCAAGATCGCCACTAACTTAATTCTCCTGCCTACACCTGTCAACAGGCAGCTCAGGATGATAGATGAAAATCAGCAATTAGTTTTTTCTCCCCAGGCTCATTTTTAAACCTACATCCCTGGAATGTCGCCCCAGTCCCCTCCGGCAAACAGCCAGAGAAGCACGATGGAGTGCCATACGCCGTCGGGCGATCCCCGAGGAACTGTTCACTTCCTCGCAAGGTCATCTTGTTGTTCAGATCTTTTTCTGGTATAGATGACTCTTCTTTTTCACCTCTCACCTTTTCAAACCGCGTATTGCGGTTCCAAATACTGCTAGAATTACTCTCATGATAGGCATTTTTGATTCAGGCATTGGCGGGATGACCGTGGCCAGGGCCGTCGAGCAGCTCCTTCCCGAGTATTCCATCCTCTATCTCGGTGACATAGCACGCACCCCCTATGGCACCAAGAGTCCGGAGACCATCATCGACTACTCCCTGCGCAACACCGAATTCCTCCTCGAAAAAGGTTCGGAGATGATCGTCATCGCCTGCAACACCGCTTCAAGCGTTGCCACAGAGCGACTGCGCCAGGAATTCAAGGTGCCGATCGTCGAGGTGATCACCCCGGCCGTCCAGGAGGTCATTGCCAGGACCCGTACTGGCAGAATAGGAGTGATCGGCACCCGGGCCACAATCCGCAGCAATATCTACGAAAAGACCCTGAACTCCCTCCACCCTGACTATAAAGTCTACTCCGAGGCCTGCCCATTGCTTGTACCGCTTGTGGAAGAAGGCTGGATGAACAAGCGAGAGACCAAGATGATTCTCCGCCGGTATCTGCATCCCCTGATCAATAAACAGATCGACACCCTGGTCCTCGGCTGCACGCACTATCCCCTGCTCAAGGAACTGATCCAGCCCCGCATTGGCAGACGTGTCACCCTCGTCGATTCTTCGATTGAAACAGCCAGATATCTGGAAAAATTTCTGCGGGAAAACCCGCAGGTCGTCAGCCGACCGGCAGGCGAGGTCACCCATACTTATTATGTTACCGACCTCACCGACTCGGCCCAGCAGGTAGCCACCCACATATTCAAACGAAACGTGGAGTTAAAGCTTGTATGAACACCTATTGCCACGCCATCCGGCACTTTTTCGCATCGATTGCACTGTCCGTTTTTCTCTTCATTCTGCCACTGACCTGTCTGGCAACGGAAAGCACGCCGGAGGCCCCGGGTACCGTCGCTGCCAGATTGCAGGCACGGTATGACGCCATGCGCAGCCTGTCGTTCACCTTTATCCAACAGACCGAGGGACAGATGACCGGCCGCCCCCGCAAAGGAGGCGGCAAGGCGTATTTTCTCAAGACCGGCGGCCTGAAACGCATGCGCTGGAATTACGATAGCCCCGAGAGACAGGTCCTGGTCAGCGACGGCACAACCTTTTCGATGTATTTCGAAAACCTGCAACAGATGATCGTTTCGCCAGCAAAAAAGATTGAAGAGGACATGACCTATTCGTTCTTTACCGGCTCGGGCAAACTGGCCGAAGATTTCATGATCCTTGGCGCCAACAAGAATGTGGTCGATACCGAAGACGACAAGGACCTCCGCGTCATTCAACTGGTTCCCAACAATGCCGAGTCGCAGGTTCAGGATATTCATCTGTGGATCACTGCCGACTCCCTGATCCGCCGGATCGAGATCCGCGACCAGTTCGATACGCGCACCATCCTGACCCTGAGTGACCTGCAGACAGACTTCATCAGCCCCGACGACGAAAAAATCATAACCGAAATGTTCACCTTCAAGCCACCGGAAGGCACCGAGATCATTCATCAGTAGATGAAGCCGCAGACCGATACGCCCGTCCCATTCAGGATCAGCCTGATCTCCATGCCATGGTCGATCTTCAATCGACCATCACTGCAGCTGTCCGTGCTCAAGGCCTATCTGGAAAGAGAGATGACGGCGATACAGGTGGACCTTTGCCATCCCTATCTTGAGCTTGCGGGGACCCTCGGATTCGATACCTATCGACGTATCTCGGAAAGCGGCTGGGCCGGCGAGGCACTCTTTGCCGCCATGCTCTTCCCCGACCAGCGGCAACAGGCCGCCAAGGTGTTCGGCCAGAGCCTGAAAAGAAAAGGCCCGCGACGCACCATCCCTGATTTTCAAACCCTCATACCTCTGATTGAGGCCAGCTGCCGCAGTTGGCTCGACAGGATAAACTTCGAAGATGTCCGGCTGACAGGGTTTTCGGTCTGCTTCAACCAGCTTTTTTCCTCCCTCTATGCCGCCGCCCTTCTCAAAAATCGACACCCCGAACTGCCGATCGTCTTTGGCGGCTCTTCCTGCGCCTCGGAGCTCGGCATTTCATTGCTGCACAACTTCCCGCAAATTGATTATGTCGTGGACGGCGAAGGAGAAGGTCCACTTCTCGGACTCTGTACGTCTCTTGCCGGCGATCATTCCCCCCTGCCCGCCCGCCTGCATTCGCGCATTCCAGGTCTGACTCGACCCTCTCCGGAAATCACCGATCTCAGTCTCTTACCCATGCCGGAGTATTCCGGCTATTTTTCCGAGATGCGCCATCTCTTCCCCAGTCAACCCTTTATACCTGTCCTGCCTTTGGAATTTTCCAGGGGCTGCTGGTGGAACAAGTGCACTTTCTGCAACCTCAACATCCAGTGGCAGGGCTACCGTTCGAAAAAGGCGACACAGGTGATGGCAGAGGTCGACTCTCTTGTTGCGACCCATCAATGTCTTGATTTCACCTTCTCAGACAATGCCCTGCCAATCCGCGAGGCGGATACGTTCTTTCAACAGCAATCCGAACATGCCGCGGACTGTCGTTTCTTCGCGGAAATCCGTGGCATCACTGACTTCGAGAGACTCTCGGCCTATAGCCGGGGCGGCCTGAAGACCATACAGGTCGGCATTGAAGCCCTCTCCACTTCTCTGCTGGCCAAGATGGCAAAAGGACTGAGTACTATAGAAAATATCGCGGTCATGAAGCACAGCGCTGCGGCCGGCATCCGCCTCGAAGGAAATCTCATCCTCGAGTTTCCCGGCAGCGATGAAAATGAGGTCATGGAAACACTTGCCGCCCTTGACTATGTTCTACCCTTTAGTCCTTTGTCGCCTGCGGTTTTCTTCCTCGGTTTCGGCTCACCGGTGCATCGAAATCCGGAGCGATTTGGTATTGGAACGTTCATCTCCCACAGCAGAAACCGCTTTCTCCCAACCGAATTGCTGACCAATCTTACGATGCTGACTCTGGATTACCGCGGAGGACACCGAAAACAGCGCCGACTGTGGCGGCCAGTTGCCGATAAAATCAAAAGCTGGCGACAGTTTCACGACCAGCGCAAAAGCAGACAACCGCCCCTCTCCTATCGAGACGGAGGCAGCTTTCTCATCATCCGCCAGGAACGTCTCAATGATCCGCCACTGCAGCACAGGCTTCGGGGGCTCTCTCGCAAAATCTATCTGTTCTGCGAACAGATCAGAACCAGAAATGAGATTGCATCGCAGTTCCAATCTTTGACGCCCAGGGCACTCGACGATTTCCTCTCGGATCTCACAGCAAAGCGGCTGCTGTTTCAGGAAAACGGGAGCGTCATTGCGTTGGCGATCCCCAGCCGGTGAAACATCGAGGCCTGCCGACTCCGAAACTGACTGCTAAAGTCTGCTGCGGACTTTTTTGGGTGTATCGGGTAGAATGCCAGCGAAAGAGCATCTCCGCCCGTAGCCGCGAGTTTGCACGCCCTGTCCTGTCATGTCATCGGCAGGACAAATATCAGAAAGACGGCCGAGCAAATGAGGTTTATTTTCTGCAAACACAGCAGTATAGAGAGCATTTCCCCCACGACAATTCAGCAACACACAGGAAACGACCATGGACAGCATGAGTGAGAGTTTTGAAGACCTCTTCCGACAGGAAGACACAAAAAAAATGCGGCGCCTGACCCCGGGCCAGAAAATCAGCGCTACCATTGTCGGTATCAGCGGCGAATCGGTATTCCTCGATGTCGGCAGCAAGAGTGAAGGTGTTATGAACAGTGCCGAAATCACCGGTAAGGACGGAGAACTGACCAAAGGTATCGGCGATACAGTCGATGTCTACTTTCTCAAGAGTCGTTCTTCAGAGAGCATCTTCACCACCCGGGTCGGCTCTGGTTCGAATGCCGACCACCTTGAAGAGGCCTGGCGCAGCGGTATTCCCGTCGAAGGATTTGTCAAGTCCGAGATCAAAGGCGGCTTTGAGATAACCATGGGCGGCAACATCAGGGCTTTCTGCCCCTTTTCGCAGATGAGCCTGCGCCGGGTAGTCGATCCAGCCCTGGAATTCATCGGCACCCATATGGTTTTTCGCATCACGCGGTTCGAAGAAAATGGCCGGAATATCGTTGTCTCAGCACGAGCCATCCAGGAAGAAGAGAGGGAACGTCAGAAGGAGTTGATGAAGACCAGCCTGCAGGAAGGGCAGACAGTCCAGGGGACGGTCACCTCGATCCGGGACTTCGGCGCCTTTATTGACATAGGCGGCATCGATGCCCTGATTCCGATATCGGAGATAGGCTGGAGCCGGGTGGAAAATATTGCTGAACACCTCAGTGTCGGGCAGCAGGTCACGGCGGTTATCAAGAGCCTTGACTGGCAGAAAGACAGGATATCGGTGAGCTTGAAGGAAACCCTGGCCGATCCGTGGGAAAATATCGGCATGCGCTTCCCCGAAGGTTCAACCATTCCCGGCAAGGTTGCCCGACTGACCCAATTCGGCGCCTTTGTCACCCTTGCTCCGGGCATTGACGGGCTTGTCCACATCTCTAAACTCGGAGGTGGCCGGAGGATTCATCATCCTCGTGAAGTTCTGGAAGTCGATCAGAATATCGATGTAAAAATTGAATCGATCGATGAGGCCGCCCGAAAAATCAGCCTCGCGCCAGCTGACTATGTTTCCCCTGAAGCTCAGGAGGACGTGGAGAAGACCGAGTACCGCAAGTATATTGAAAAAAGCAGCAGTTCCTCGTCGGCGAGCCAGGCGACAGGCAGCCTTGGCGAGCTGCTCAAAGCCCGGATGGCAGAAAAAAAGTCTCGTTGATTGAAGGGCACAACCACACTCGCCGTGGCGCAGTCAGAGGTGCCCGGCGAGAAGTCCGTGCTCGGGAGAACAACTCAGACGGTCGAAGTCTGACGCATAGCCTCAAAGAGAATTACAGCGGCCGCGACTGAACTGTTGAGCGAGTCCAGGTCACCTGCCATCGGGATAGAAAGCAGTATATCGCACTCCTTGCGGACCAGCGGCCTAATCCCCTGGCCCTCGCTGCCAATGACTATGCAGGCAGGCAGATTGAAATCAGAAGTGTAGAGTGACTGCGCATCCTTATCCTTGACCGCGCCGAAGACCCATGCCCCGGCATCCTTGATTTTTTTCAGGGCGGCAACAAGATTGGTCACCTGACAGATGTCAATGTGTGAAACCGCCCCAGCTGAAGCCTTGGCAGCGGCTCCGCCCAGAGGCGCCGAGCGTTCCCTGGTCAGAATAACTCCGACTGCCCCGGAGGCCAGCGCCGAGCGGATAATCGCCCCGAGATTATGGGGGTCCTGCAGCGAGTCACAGGCCACCAGACGCGGTTTTTCACCATTCTGCACCCTGGCGGTATAGCGCTCAATAAGCTCTTCAAAGGAAAGCAATGGTGCCTGGCTGGTCTTTGCCAGTACTCCCTGGTGCCGCACTGTGGCAGCCCCCTCACCGATCAGCCGCAGGCCGGGGGCGAAGCTGGTCTTGATCCCGTGCTGACGGGCCAATTCAACAATCTCTTCGAGTTTTCCTCCTCGCCGCTCCCTGTGCAGAATGATTTCGGTTATCCGCTCAGGCTCTTGGGTGAGTGCCTCAAAGACAGGGTGGACCCCCCAGATCAGGTCTTCCGTCAACCTGATTCTCCGTTCTGATCCCTGCTGCTGTTCTTTTTTCCCTGCTTTCATCAAATTCCAATAAGCTGAATGGGACTGCCATCCGGCAGTCTATGAGCCCTGGCACGCTCGGCCAGAATTATTGCTGACAGGAGATCGACGGCCTCATCCAGGACATCATTGACAATCAGATACTCATAATCATCGGCGGCCTGCATCTCGATCCGGGCATTCTTCAGCCTCAGCTGAATGCTCTCCTCAGACTCAGTTCCTCGCCCTCGAAGCCTGTGTTCGAGTTCGACAAGTCCGGGAGGACTGATGAAGATATGAGTTGCCTCAAGTACAGAGGATTTGCGAATAATAGCGGCGCCCTGCACATCAATATCGAGGATGACATCCAGACCTCTCTGCAGTTGTTCGGCAACGGCCTGCCTGCTGGTTCCGTAATAGTTATCATGGACCGGGGCCCATTCCAGAAACTGATTCCCTTCCAGCATTGTCTCAAAATCAGTGCGACTGACAAAATGATATTCCCTGCCGTCTCGCTCACCGGGTCGCGGGGTCCTGGTTGTGTGGGAAACCGAAAAAACAAGACCGGAGAAGCGGGCTATAACTTTTTTCAGGATCGTCGTTTTGCCGGTTCCGGAAGGAGCTGAAATCACGAACAGTCTGCCGGCAGTCATGCTTCCACCCGGCCTACGGACTTTTCTCCGGGAGTCAGTTCACTGAGATGATAACTGGCCTGAAGGGCGATAATACGCTGGGTTATGGTATCCGGCTGGACAGAGGAGAGAATGACATGATTGGAATCCATAACCAAAATCGATCGGGTTCTCCTTCCCTCGGTCACATCGACGAGTTTGTTGTCTGCCTTGGCCAGTTCCTTGAGTTTTCTGGCAGGTGACGATCCCGTATTGATGACCGCGATAATTCTTTCAACCATCACTGTGTTGCCAAAACCAACATTCAACAGCTGCATCGTATCCCTCTCATCGTTCTGAACTCTGCCTGCTCAATCGAGGATTACAAGCATCCCCAAAGTCACCTATTCAATATTCTGAACCTGCTCGCGCATTTTTTCAAGTTCACTCTTGAGATCAACGGTCATATGGGCTATTCCGGCATCGTTGATCTTTGAGGCCAGGGTGTTGACCTCTCGGAGGAATTCCTGGATCAGAAAATCCAGTTTTCGCCCTACGGCCACATCCTCTTCAAGAAAAGAAAGCAGCTGTTTGATGTGACAGCGAAGCCTGACTATTTCCTCGGTGACATCGGTTTTGAACGTTACCGAGGAGTTTTTCCAGGCGTTCTTCAAGGTTTCGCTGGCGCTGCTGCAACAAACCCGGTATCGACTGTTCAATCGTGTCAACTGTCATAACAAACTGCTGCATTCTGGCATGAAGGTCTTCCTTCAATATTCTGCCTTCTTCCAGTCGCATACGATCGCATCCCTGCAAGGCCTCGGTCAACACACTCTCGAGAGCAGCCCAAACCTGCTCGGGGTCTTCAGACTCCTGCTCCCGAACAAGGACATCAGGATACGACGCTATGAGACCAGGGGTGACCTCGCCTGGAATCTGCAGCGTCGCACTGATTTCCTGCAGAGCCAGGTGGTAGTTTCTGGCAAGAGCAAGATTTACTTTGACCTTGGAATTATCGGAAAGCTCGCCGCCGACGGTCAGAACCAGATCGACTCGCCCACGCTGATGCCATGCAGATATCAGTTTCCTGACACGATCTTCATAGGCGGCATAGCCTCTGGGAAGCTTCATTTTGACATCCAGGAAACGATTGTTCACGCACCGTAGCTCCACGACCCAGAGTTTTTCCATGACCTTGGATTCGCACCGGCCAAAACCCGTCATACTCTTGATTGACATATTTTTCCTTTTACAGGCTGCAAAAAAGAAAACGATGCAAGGGAATGCCCCTTGCATCGTTTTTAAAAATGACGAAAGCAACCATACCATACGGCATGGATGTATTCTTATTTTGGCATGCTCTTATTCAGTTCCGTCACGATCTTATCGGTGACGTCGATTGCCTGATCAAAATAGATAACGCCATTTTTCGAATCGAAAATCGCAGTATAGCCGTTACTCTTGCCGAATTTTTCAACAACGCCCTCCAAGGCTTTGAGAATCGGTTCCAATTCTTTATCCTGGAGCTGCTTAAGTTCATATCGAGCATCATCAGTCTTGGTCTGAAACTCACGTTTCAACTTCTGAAAATCACGAGCTTTTGCTGCTTTGGTTTCTTCACTCCAGGCCGAGCTTTTCTTCTCAATCTCTTTTTGGAGGGCGGTCAAAGTTTCTTCTTCCTGCTTGAACTTGCCCTGCAGTTCCTTCATTTTCACTTCGAAACGGGCCTTGCCTTCTTTACCCGCTTCACACTGGATAATGATCTTCTGGACGTTCATGACACCAATTTTCATATCGGCAGCCTTGACGCCATCAGCAAAAAATCCAGCGAGCATGAGAAACATGCCTACGAGCAAAATCCTCTTAAAAACCATCATCCTCTCCTTTAGATCAATAGAACCACTCAGCCGGGAATACTGCACTCAATCAGAAATTATTCTACGATAACGAAATCGTCACGTCTGTTCTGTGCCCAGGACAGCTCGTCTTCGCCGTGCAGAAGGATGCGCTCTTCACCATAGCTGACGGTGGTGAGTTTGGCTTCAGCAACGCCCATTCCAAGGAGAGCTTTTTTAGCAGCCTGAGCACGTCTCTCACCAAGAGCCATGTTGTACTCGTTGGTGCCGCGTGGGTCGCAGTTGCCTTCAATACGTACATTTACTGTACCTTTGTTGATGAAATCGGAGTTTACCTGCATGCGGGAATTCTGATCTTCTTTAATTGCAGATGAGTCAAAATCAAAATAAACAGGAAGCATACCTTCAGAGGTACGACCCTCAGAAATACCGGTGCCCTTGGTATCCAAAGACTCAGTAGCCGCCTCTGTTTTCATAGCAGCATCTGTATCTGCTTTTTTTCCGCAACCTGTCAGTGTCAGGATAGACACGCACAACAACGCAGGTACAACAACCTGAAATCTCTTCATCATCACGAAACCTCCTATAGTTCGATATGATATGGGTAAAAAAAATGGCGGACAGCCCGAAATATAATACCTCCAGCGAACACCACCGACAAGGCCCATTTTTTTTGTTACCTCGCTATATACAAAGAATGCCACTAAATATTCAAGCACTATTTTGGGCCAAAATGGATTCCTCGAAAAAAAGAAGATGTACTTATCAAACGTGCTGTCATATTGTTAGCAAACGAAGCCACTTGCAAAAAATTGGCCGTCATTCATTATTGGCCCGCCGATTTTACCCCAGTTTTTTTTTAGAAGAATTTTGAACACCATGAACGCACGCCAGCACGCCGCCTCCGAGGAATTAGCGAAAAACATGCACGCCACGAATCAGTATGGCGACTTTTTTGGTATCAGCCAGGAAACATTTGACCATGTATGGAGTCAGCTCACAGATCCTGACGGAAATTCGGTAGCCTATATTTCCATGGAAATCGGCGCCGATCCAGACGTCTATAGCCCTATCAGGGGAAAACTGCAGAAAGAAGCCGACCTGGAATTAGCAGATCAAACCGAATTGGAGTTCATTGATAAATTTCTCCATGGCCCCCAGAAAATCCCCAACTATAGCGGCGGCCTGGGCATCCTCGCCGGCGATACACTGAAAAGCTATGCAGACTGCAGACTGCCGGTAGTCGCCATCAGCCTGCTTTACCGTAAAGGATACTTTGCTCAGTATGTCGATTCGCAACTGGGCCAGATTTCACAGAATGTCGAATGGCAACCGGAGAGCACACCAAGTCTTTATCTGCTCAAGGATCCGGATGGTTCGGGGCGCCCCCTGCAGATCGACATCCCCTTCTTCAATGAATACGACCACGAGACTATTGCATCCGCCCATGTCTGGATGAAAATGGAAGTCAGCAATTCTCTCGATTTTTTTGTCCCTGAGATTCTCCTCGATTACTGCCTCCCCAAAACCCCCAGCCTGATCCGCAGCGCTGCATCCCAGCTCTACAACGCCGAATCGTCTGAAATCAAGGCCATTCAGCGCCGCATGCTGGGAACAGGCATACTTCCCGCCCTCCGGGCATTAGGGTTTTGCCCGAAAACATTCCACCTGAATGAACAGCATGGTGTTGTTCTGGCTATCCAGCTTATCGCCGATGAACTTACTGCTATGCTCAAACACGACAGACTCGAAGCGGCAACCGACGAGCAGATATTGCAGGCAGCCAGGATTGCCGCTGAGCACCTGGTCTACACCATCCACACCCCGGTAAAAGCAGGCCATGACCGTTTCACCAAAGCCCTGTATTCCGGCATCAGCCAAAATTCATGTCATAGAATTCTCGACATTCTCGCCCATGACGATGAGAACCCGCATTCCTACAACTTCACGAACCTGGCAATGCATGTCAACCGTTCAGCCAACAGCGTCAGTCGTCTGCATCGCGATGTTACACACCGTCAATTTCCCCAGTTTGCCCACAAAATTTCCGCAATTACCAACGGTGTCCACCATCTTACCTGGATAAGCGAGGCTCGGGCAGAGATCTTCGATACTACGCCGCAACTGACCAATTGGCGGCACAATCCCGGTGTTTTCGCCAAAGCCGGCGAGCTCGCCAACGATCAGGAATTTAAGAAAAGGCTGCAACTGGCTTGGCAACACGATACACATGCCCTGATCGACTCTGTCAACGAGATGCTCCTTCTCCACAGAAACCAAATGACCGAGACCTGGATCGATCCGCCGAACTATCTGTCCACTCTCATCGGCGACAATGTGCGCCTGCAGCCGGATGTATTCACCGTCGGTTTTGCCAGACGCTTCTCCACCTACAAGAGAGCTGATCTAATCTTCAATGATATCGAGCAGCTCTGCCGGATATCTGTTGCCCATAACTGGCCGATAAATTTCATTTTTGCCGGCAAGGCCCATCCTGCCGACGAACCGGGCAAAACCGTGATCAAACGAATTATCGATCTCCAGGAAGTGCTCTACAGATCAAGCAATGGCCTGATAAAGTTAATCTTCATACCAAACTATGACATGAAGATTGCAAAACTGCTGGTAGCAGGGGTCCACTCATGGCTGAATTGCCCCAAAAGGCCTCTCGAGGCCTCCGGCACGAGCGGCATGAAGGCGGCCATGAACGGTGTCCCCAATATCTCTATCATGGACGGCTGGTGGGTTGAAGGGTATCACGACGGCGCCACCGGCTGGAAATTCGGGCATGAGGGGCCGATAGACAGCGCCAGCCTCAGCGAGTCACGGGAGGAGTTGCTCTACTTTGAGGATTCGAGTGAATTTTATCTTTTGCTGCCATTGATTCTTCAATCATTTTATGACAAATCCAAAGAGAACGTCTTTCTCGACAAAGGAGTGAAGAACCTTCTGCTGAACATTCCGATATTCAATACCCATAGGATGGCAGCAGAATATCTGCAGCGATACGAACTGGCTCTCCCCGACGGACAGGCACAAGAAATGAGGGAATTCGCCGAACTTTACAGTAGTGATAATTAACGTTTCAGTTTATATAACAAGGTTCATTCATATATATACTAATCACCTGTCCCCGCCCGCCCGGACCTGGAGACACTACACCTGGAGAAATTCATGGCCAAAGTTCATATAAGCGCGAATCGTGCCACAGACAAGACCATCCGCGCCATCGACCGTAAACGCGAGCAGGAAAGACGGAAGATGTTTCATCAGGCAAAGGACAACGCCGAGGCTTTGTCTGCCAAACTGGTACAGAGACTGCTGGACAAAGAGATTATTGAGACCCACTCGGTGCAGGGCATACGCGAGTGTTTCGAGGAACAGCTCAAACGCCTGGGTTTTCTCGAAGATTTCGAGCTGCAGATGAAGATCGCACCTGTTCGCACCTTGGCCCAGGATCCGAATGTCGTGAGCCTCTACATTACCCAGTATATCGTTGAAGACCTGATCAACCATCCCGACATCCAGGATGTTTTCGGAGATGACCTGGATATATACCTGGCTGTTGATTCCGTCTTCAAAAGCCTCCGTACCGCGTGAATGTGAACCATCCGCGAGATCTTCCTTCGCTGGTCTTTGCCGACAAGAACGGCGCGATAGTTGACTACCCTCCCCTCACCATGGCCGGCATGAGTAATGGCCGATTTGTAATGCCGGCCACAACCGATCTCATTCCACTGCCTCCCGGGAGCGAATTGTTTGTTCTTCCCGGCCGCCTGCCCGTTGGCTTCGATCCAGAGGATGGCACACCGCTGCTTGTTGAGGATTCTCCGTTCGATCCAGGTGAAATGGTACAGGCCGTGGCCGCTTTCATGGCGCCGGCACACACCGCCATTCTCACCAGTGCCTTCCAAAGCAGCCAGCAGTCTCCTCTCCTGCCATTGTTCGCCTATACTGCCGTGGGATGGCATGATGACCGTTTCTGGGTTGCGGCTTTCCGCAGTGACCCAGACAAACGTCAGGACAGCGATCAATACACACAGTCCGCTGTCGAGCAGAAAACCAGGAAAATGCTGAAGCAGCACAAGGACAACAGACTGATCCAGCATCTGGGCAAGTGCTGCCTTGTCTATGGCTGCCCGGCTGCCCGCAACTACTTTCTCGGACGCTGGGAGGCACCGCTACCGACTTCGCCGACGTGCAATGCCCGCTGTCTCGGCTGCATCTCACTTCAGAAATCAGGCTGCTGCCCCTCTACTCAGGAGCGGATCACCTTTGTGCCGACGCCAAAAGAAATCAGCCAGATGGCGGTCAACCACCTCAACCAGGCGCCAAAACCCATAGTCAGTTTCGGCCAGGGCTGCGAGGGCGAGCCTTTGCTCCAGGCCGAGGTGTTGGAAAAAGCAATCCGCCTGATTAGAAAACAGACCAGTCGTGGAACCATCAATCTCAATTCGAATGCCAGCCTGCCATCTTCCATCGCCCGCCTGATCGATGCTGGCCTGGACAGCCTTCGTGTCAGCCTTAACTCCACCCAGGAGATCTATTACAATCGCTATTACCGACCAAACGGCTATAGCTTTGCCGATGTGCAGACCTCCATTCAACTCATGAAGGAAGCCGGCCGTTTTGTCTCTCTCAACTATTTCATCCTCCCCGGAGTGACAGACTCCGAGAAGGAATTCGCCGCACTCTGCCGGCTCGTCGAATCCTGCCGACCGGATTTCATCCAGTTACGCAATCTCAATATGGATCCGGAATGGTACTTTCGCTCCCTTGAATTTCCCCGGGATGAACCAGCCATGGGCATTCGCAACTGGCTGCAGACTCTTCAACAAACGTTTCCGCCACTGCGATTCGGCTATTTCAACCCCTATCTTGAAAATGGCGCAATCCATCAGGATTAGCAGCTGTTTTTTTCAATCCAACGATTGTAATCTGGCCAAAGTGCTGTTTTCGGCAGAGAGATGCCGTGCCGAAAATGTCATAAGCCAATTTTTTCGTTGAATTAATTCAAAACTGAGATATTATGCCACTTAATAAGTCTTATCATTATGTTCTCTACAACTTCTTCACAGAGGAAACGTTATGGACCACCTTCCGAACATGCGATTGACCACCCAACGTCAGATCATCCTCGAAGAGCTTGCCAAAGTGACCTCACACCCCACAGCAAACGAGGTGTACGACATGGTGCGTAAGCGTCTGCCGCGCATCGGACTCGGCACAGTCTACAGAAATCTTGACCTCATGGCGGATAGCGGTGTCATCCTGAAGATTGAGGTTGGTGGCACGCAGAAACGATTTGACGCAACAATTTATCCGCATTACCACATCCGCTGCACGGCCTGCGGCAAGGTGGACGATATCGATATCCCCGTCCAGTTGCATATCAATTCGGCAGCAGCAGCGGCAAGTTGCTACGAGATACTCGGTCACCATATTGAATTTTCCGGAATCTGCCGGGACTGCCAACAAAAGAAACAAAGCTCTGTCAATTAGAGTCAGGCGCCAGGAGAATTCTTCCGCGAATTCCAGTGTCACCTGAAAACAGTAATAAAGAAGGGGGATTGTGCTCTCAGCACAATCCCCCTTCTTTATTACTGTTTGTCCTCTTTTCTCTCAGGCAAAAATCACCTTGCAGAAACGCCGTTTGCCGACCTTGAGGAGGACCTCCCCTCTGGTCTCAATCTTGGCCGCCGGGTCGGCGATCTTCTGGCCATCAAGAGCCACAGCGTTCTGCTGCATCATCCGCCTGCCATCCGAAGTGGAATTGACGAGTCCTGCCTCGACGAGCAACTGAGGAAGCCAAATCTCACCAGTCGCGGCAAGCCGGACCTCGGGAATTTCGTCCGGCAACCCACCCTGCTGGAAGACCTTTTCGAAATTCTCCTCCGCCGCGCGGGCTGCCTCAACCGAGTGAAATCGTGCCGTCAACTCACGAGCCAGCTTTTTCTTCACTTCTTTGGGATGAATTTCTCCCTTGTGCATCTGCTCCTTCAGAAGGGCGATCTCAGAACCGCTCAAATCACTCAGCAGGTCATAGTAGCGAAACATCAACTCGTCGGAAACAGACAGCACCTTGCCATAGATACTGTCCGCTGATTCGGTAATACCGATATAATTTCCCAGAGACTTGCTCATCTTGTTGACACCGTCCAGTCCCTCAAGCAGAGGCATGGTCAGGACAATCTGCGGCTCCTGTCCCCTTGAGCGCTGCAGGTCTCGACCCATGAGCACGTTGAACAGCTGATCCGTGCCCCCAAGCTCGACATCGGCCTGCATGGCCACAGAATCATATCCCTGGATGAGCGGATAAAGAAATTCATGGATCGAGATCGGCTTGCCAGTCTCAAAACGGGTTCTGAAATCTTCCCGTTCGAACATCCTGGCCACCGTCAATTCAGAGGCCAGCCGGATCATGTCGTAGGAATCTAGCTTCCCCAGCCAGGTACTGTTGAAAACCACCCTGGTCTTTTCCGGATCGAGAATTTTAAAGACCTGCTCCTTGTAGCTTTCGGCATTGAGGGCAACCTGTTCAGTGGTCAAGGCCTTTCTGGTCTCCGACTTACCGGTGGGATCACCGATCATGCCGGTGAAATCACCAATAAGAAAATATACATCGTGTCCCAGATCCTGAAAATGCTTGAGTTTCTGCAACAGGACCGTGTGGCCGAGATGGAGATCAGGAGCCGTCGGGTCAAATCCTGCCTTGACCTTCAGGGGGACACCGGTGTCGTGCGATTTTTTCAGTTTTTTGACGAGTTCCTCACGGGAAATACAATCGACAACCCCCCGCTCTATCAGGGCAATCTCTTCATCTATGGAAAACATAGGACGGCTCATTTCCTGTCAAAAAGTTTTGATTTAAGATCAGCTTATCGGGCGTATTCTACTGCTCGTGTCTCGCGGATTACTGTGACGCGAATCTGGCCTGGATAGGTCAGCTGTTTTTCAATGGTCTTGGCAATATCCTGGCTCAGAAGCAACGCATCGCTGTCCTTGATTTTCTTCGAGTCGACGATGATGCGCAGATCACGACCGGCCTGGATGGCGTAGGATTTTTCCACGCCATTAAAGGAGTTGGCGATATTTTCGAGATCTTCAAGACGCTTGACATAACTCTGCAGCATCTCTTTTCTGGCTCCCGGCCTGGCTCCGGAGAGAGCATCCGCCGACTGTACGAGAATATCTATAACACTCTGCGGAGGCAAGTCTTCATGGTGAGCCCCGATGGCATAGACGACCTCTTCAGGCTCGCCATACTTCTTGGCCAGATCCCGACCGATAATAGCGTGAGAACCTTCCACCTCATGATCAACCGCCTTGCCGATATCATGGAGAAGTCCCGCCCTTTTGGCCATTTTCACATCGACACCGAGTTCGGCAGCCATGATACCGCAGAGAAACGCGACTTCCAGAGAATGTTGGAGAACGTTCTGACCGTAGCTCGTCCTGTATTTCAAACGACCAAGGATATTGATCAGCTCGACATGCACACCGTGCGCACCCACATCGAAGGTAGCCTGTTCGCCTGCCTCGCGGATAGTCAGCTCAAGCTCCTTGGTCACTTTGGCCACAACCTCTTCGATACGTCCGGGATGAATGCGGCCATCGCTGATCAACTGCAGCAGGGCTAAGCGAGCGATTTCCCGGCGCACCGGATTGAACCCTGAAAGGATTACAGCTTCCGGCGTATCATCAATGATAATGTCGATGCCGGTGGCAGCCTCGATGGCCCGGATGTTCCGGCCTTCCCGGCCAATTATTCGCCCTTTCATCTCATCGTTGGGCAGAGGCACCATGGAAACGGTCTTGTCGGCCACATAATCACCGGCATAGCGGGAAATAGCCAGCGCCAGAATATTCTTGCCCTTCCTGTCCGCCTCCATCTTCATTTCGTTCTCGATGCGGGCCAGACGCTTGGCGGCGTCCATCCTGGCCTCGCTTTCAAGAGATTCCATCAACATCTTCTTGGCATCTTCCTGGCTGATACCGGCAATCCTTGCCATCTCATAGCGTTGTTTGCCAATGAGATTATCAATCTCTTTGTGTTTCGTATCAAGATCAGCCTCCTTCTGCTTCAGTCGCTTTTCATTGACCTGCAGTTCCGCATGCTTGACGTCAAAGCTGTCCCATTCGCCCTTCAGGAGTTCACGCTTTTTATTGAGCTGGCGCATTTCGTCCTTCAGCTCGTCTCTTTCAGCCTTGAGTTCTTTCTCAAGGGCCTGCTTCACCAGATACGCCTCTTCCTTGCTCTGGAGAAGGGCCTCCTTTTTCAGCTGCTCGGCCTCAATAATAGCATTTTCAATAATCTGCTTGCTCTGCGCCTTGATGTTGCTTTGATGTCCTTCGACAAAGCGTTTTCTCAGGAAGAAACCGATGACAAATCCGGCACAAATGCCAAGACAGATGAATACAACGGGATGATTAAGTATACCCATGGGAACACATTCCTCTTCGTGGGGAATGATCAACGTGACAGGAATGGCGGAGAAGCGGGATAACCGATGCTGGGGAAGAACAAGGAGGGGGGGCGGTTTATAAAGGATATCCAGGAGCTATTGCCTGCCAATGCCGCTATCAACCCTCTCCCGTCATGGGATAATTCGACTCGCCACGAAGAGGGATAACGGGATACCCTTATACTCGGATCACTCTCCCGGCAGCTATCCTCCCTCGGCCTATCGAGACCTGGCCTCTATCCTGACCAGCAGGAATAACAAGGCAGGTACCTTGGGAAAATCAGGCGGGAAAACGATTCCTCTGCCGTACCAACACAAACGTCATGTGTGCATATCCGTCAGTCCCGTCGACTCTCTGCATGCCCAAAAACTTATTTCAGATTTGAACATCCAGGGTCCGGTACCATCGAATCAAAAGATCGTCTGCCCGTACGACTACAGCCTCCCATCACGAAGCATCCCGGAACATCATCCGAGATTGCACTTTCATATATCCTCTTTTAGAGAGAGAATTATGAGATAATATTGTGAAAAAGCAACACTGCTTCCCAATTTCGGTTAATTCTGCTTTCACAGCATTTCTGCCGTCAATCTTCTTTTTTCCAGATACGGAAAGTCACAAGAGGATGATTCCCTCCCGCAAATCCTTCGCCGCACTGGATATATCAAAACAAGATGAACTCCGGGTCCATCTTGACTGAAATATTTCCCCACACTGCCGTGTCCGCAGGACAGTTAAACCTAATGAATTAGGTGGGCAGCCTCATGATAACGTCAGGAAATTCGCGTACGATTCTCCTTCTACTAGCAGTGGAGGTACCCTTTTTAAGAGAGTTGGCTCAACACACACTGCAAATCACCAACAGCGCAGGGAAAATCCTTTTTTCCGCATATCAAGACAAGATGCGGAACACCAAATAATTCAAAAAAACACTTCGTTCGTGATCATATACTACTTCTGTACATTTCCAGTATAGCAGACTTTTCGGCAAACGAAAACATATAATACCAGGACAAACTATTCATCACAAAGTCGCAATCTTATTCGCTCGTTGAGCTTGCCAATCCGTCTCTCGGCATTCTCTCTGTATCGATCGAATTCCTGTTCCATTTGAACATATCGCGAGGCAATATTCAGACATGCCAGAATTGCCACCTTGCTAACGGGCAATGTCCCTTTGGCCCCCCCGACATTCTCTTCGATGAGAGACTTTACCAGAGCAAACACCGCCTCCAGCTCTGCCTCTGAGGCACCGGTATAGAAGGAGTATTCCTGTCCAAGGAGTTTAAATCGAACTAATCTTTCCAGATCGGACATTTGCCTTCCAGCCTCTTCATCCTGAGATATCACCAATCGCTGATGCGTCCTTACCCTCAGTCGTTCCCGGTTTCTTTGCTGTTGCCAGGTTCAAAAGAAAAGAGGCTGGCCTGCACCCGCCCTTCAGCGCCTTCCGATACGGCTTTTTTCCCGGTGTTCCCCGGATTGGTCTTCTCCCACTGCTCGATCTGGTCGATAATACCGCCGACCCTGTCGCTGATCTCGCTGCGCTCCGACTCCAGTTGGGCCAGACTGCCCCGGAGATCCTCGATAATTCCATCCTTATCAATCACATCCTGCTCAAGTCTGGCATTCTCATCCTTGAGTTCATTATAGCGAGCCAAGAGACTGCTCACAAAGTTTTCAAGACGTTCCAATTCAGTTTCCTGCTTCATATTTTTTGCTCCTTTGGCTGTAATTCTTCATCATAAAACTGCACTGCCTGCAGACTATACCATGCCCTTTTTTCTCCGCAAGTTTTAACAGAGACAGCCCATTTTTGAGTTGTTCAGATTGGCGACTGCTTGCTCGGAATCTTTCTAGATACGAGTGAACTGCCAGGACAAAGGCGTAGCATTATGATAGGGCATATACCCATGGAAGGTCCGTGGATCGTCGTCAAAGACCAGCGGCAGAAAATACCTGTCCCCTTCCCACATAGGCAGAGTGTCGACCTTGTCGATGTCCACCCAGAGCAATTCTCCCTCTTCATTGCTGCGTTTCGGCACCCCGGAAAACACATCGACCCGGAAGATGAAACCGAACCAATCCTCGCCGTGAGGACCGAATCCTGTCCAGTTGATCGTTCCGCGCAGCACAGATTTTTCGCAGACAATTCCCGCTTCCTCATAGATTTCCCGGACAAGGCAGCGATAGATATCCTCACCCGGCTCCATTTTGCCGCCCAGGCCGTTATATTTGCCAAGGTGCTGGTCGTCAGCCCGGCGGTTTCTATGTACCAGCAGAGTACTCCTGCGATCGGCAGAGATGATATAGCCCAGTGATGCCAGAATGGGGGTATACATAATTCTTTCCTTTATTGTCCAACTGTAACTTTCAATTATTTCGGGATGAAAACTGAGTGAAAACTATTCCGATACGTCATCCGTTGTGATATAAAAGCTTATATGATTCTTTTTTCCCTCGGTATATCTCGCATGAACAGATCTTTTTCCCCCACCCGCTTTTGTCTCGCACGCCGCATGAACATATTTGCCATGCTTCTCGTATGCCTGGTGCTGGGGCAATCCGGCTCGGCCCTCGCGGCCGCGGATGATGCCGATTTTCCCCTTTATCCTGTCATAGAGGATAACGTCCGTTTCTGGAAAGATATCTACACCAAATATTCGCTGAATACCGCAGTAATCCACGATAAAAACGATCTCTCGATCATCTACGAGACTGTAACAGTCATGGACACGCAACTGCCAGGTGCTCAGAAAGTCAATAAAATGCTGCTTGATAGCAAGAAAAATCACTACGCCGCCATCCTCCGGAAGCTGTCGCGCAGTGCCCCTGGAAATGCCGAAGAACGGCGCGTAGCAGCATTGTTCCAGGGCAAGGGAAAGGCCAGAAAAATGACTGGTGCAGTCGATGAAATCCGGGTGCAGACCGGCCAGAAGGAACGCTTCCGCGAGGGAGTCGTCCGCTCAGGTGCCTATATGGCCGCAATCAGAAAAATCTTCCGCTCCTATAATCTTCCTGGAGATCTCGCTTACCTGCCCCATGTCGAATCATCTTTTGACACAAAAGCCTACAGCAAACTTGGGGCATCCGGAATCTGGCAGTTCACCCACAGCACCGGCAAACAGTATCTGCGAATTGACACAGCCGTCGACGAACGAGGAGATCCCCTGATTGCCGCCCATGCCGCAGCAAAATACCTGAAGAACAGCTACAACCTCCTGGGCAGCTGGCCCCTGGCGCTGACCTCCTACAACTACGGCACCGGCGGCATGAAACGGGCCCTGAGGGACAAGGGTTCCTATGAACGCATTTTCAAAGAATACAGTGAAGGTCATTTCAAATTTGCCTCGCGCAATTTCTATTCCGAATTTCTCGCAGCCCTTGCAGCAGCCAAAGAATTGGAAAGCAATCCCGCCAT
>JFJP01005542.1_pt1 | contig 23859 bp, 28 predicted proteins | sample 431651 | NCBI WGS metagenome assembly JFJP01 (sample SAMN02602958, study PRJNA72255) | Microbial mat metagenome, whole genome shotgun sequencing project. | biome: fresh water; feature: sink hole; material: water; isolation source: purple microbial (photo- and chemosynthetic) mats found in...
CTTGAAGGCAAAACATTGCCGGCCTTTGAGATTTTGCAAAAGCGCGCCCAGGGGTAGACATTGAGCCGCCTGGCCTGACCAGGCGCGGCAAACGGTTGGGCTAATTTGCTCCGTAATTTATAGCTGTTTACGCAAGCACAGCAAGGGCTGGAGCCTGTTTTGTCACATAATTCGAAGGGACAGAACAGGCTCGGACAGATTGCTTACCAGAGTGCTAGCAGGCGCCCTTTGACCACCTTGCATTCGATGCGTTGAAGGCCGGTCTTGCCCTTCTTGATGCAGTCGCCGCTTTTGGCATCAAACTGCCACTGGTGCTTGGGGCATGTCAGCGTGGTGCCTTTGACTGCGAGTTGGGTGATGTCGGTGCTTTGGTGCGGGCAGTGGCTGTCATAAACCTGGTAGGTTTTTTGTTCACGGTAGATAAACAGGCCACGGCCTTGGCACTCGGTGCGGGTCACTGCACCATCGGGTGCGTCTTTGGCAGCCATCACATCGCGCCATTCGGCCGGGTCAGGGACCTTCTGTGTGATCACATCCGGATCAAATCCAGGAATCTTCATGTCCAGGATGATGTCCACCGCCCAGGTAATTTTGGCCAGACCTAGTGCCGGGAAAGCCATCAGCAGGGCATCGAGCACTTCCATGGGTGTGCAGCCTTCGCGCAGGGCCCGGCCCAGGTATTGGCGAAACCCCCGGTCGGTCTGGGAGTGCACTTTGGTGATCACCGAGATCAGGTTACGGGTCTTGGGGTCAAGGTGTTTGCCAGTCTCTTTGAGAAAAGCAAAGTAATGGCTGATGGTCTCAGGTCGGGTCTTGATCAGATAGTTCAGTGCGTCGCTCATGGTCGGGGGGTCTCCAGGTTTCAGGTCAAATTGAGTACCAGGATCGGTTTGTCTGACAAACCGATGATTTTCTGGGCCACGCCGCCGATCATCGCACGCCCAATGTGTCTGTCATTGCGGCTGCCGATGACCAGCAAGTCGGCTTGGCAGGCGGTTGCTGCGGCCAGAATCTCTACGACAGCTTTGCCGTTGCGCACCTCCGTTTCCAATGCAACACCCGCTTGCTGTGCCAGAGCTCTGGCCTCACTCAGGAAATGCCCTGATTCTGCGGCGCTGGCATCTCCCGTGTTGACATAGACCAGGTGTAGAGGCAAGCCACATTCGCTAGCCACCGCAGCCGCAGTTTTGACCAGACGCAGCCCCTGTGGGCCGGGCTCGGCTGCCACCAGCACTCGCTGCTGCCACATGCGGGCCTGGCGCGGCGCAAACAGCACGTGGCAGGGCGCATGGGCCAGCACTTTGCTGACCATTTCACCGACCAGCAGGTTGGCCAAAAAACCGCGCTTGCCGCGGCGGCGCAGGATGATCAGCTCGGTCTTGTTGTCGCGGGCTTCGTCGACAATTTCCTGGTAAGGCTCTTCGCCTCGTCGCACATGCAGGTTAATGGTGACACCCTGGGCTTGGGCCTTGGCGCGAATATCAGCGATTTTGGTCGCTGCTTGCTGTTCTGCACGAGCTGCGATTTGCGGTGCCAGGGCTTCGTATTCGGGGTTGCTCACCAGGGGCAAAACAGTGGCCAATGGCAACTGGCAACGCTGCGCCATGCTGACGGCCACGGTTTCGGCCCCGGTATCAAATTCTGTGTGTTCGGTGGCCAACAGCAGTCGGGTGAATAGTTGGCCCATGCTCAGTGACCTCCAGACAAAACACCTGACGCTGCCAGCACCAGCACCAGCACAATCGCGGCGCAAATGCCTGCATAGGCGTAGTCACGGCGCCGAACGTGCAGCGTAATCAAGCCCAGCAAGGGTGCTATGGAGCAACCGGCAAGAATGGCAATGCCAACCAGATTGAGCATGTCGCCCTTGCTGACCAGTGCGGTCCAGTCCCAACCTGTGGGGGTGCCGGTTTTTTGCAGGTAAACGGCCAATGGCTGGTTCCATAACAGGGGTAATTCATTGAGCGAAACCAGCGGCGTGACGAATCCAAACACATAAGCGCTGAAAGCGACGACCAGCACCGCCAACCCCGTGCTTGTACCCCATTCCAGCAACAGAGCGTAAAGCGATGCTTCGAAGTTCTGCTGTTGGGTGTTCTCAGGGCTGGGTGGATTCATGATCGTTGGTTTCCTTCAAACCCATATTCCCAATCCCTTGAGCAGGGCACGAGCGCCGGCAAATAACAGTAGGGCAATGACCATTTTCCGAATCAATGATGCTTTGAGCACGTGCAGCAGGCGCGCGCCAATGCGTGCACCCAGCATCATGCCGACAACCGATGGTACGGCCACCATGGGCAATACCGCCCCTTCATTGACGTAATACCAGCCTGCAGACGAACTGGCGACCGAGAGAATCAAACCTGAGGTTCCAGCAGAAACCTTTAAGGGAACGCCCATGACCAAGTTGAGGACAGGAACATTTGCCCAACCGGCGCCAATGCCAAACAGTCCGCCTAAAAAGCCGATCATCAGAAAAAGGACGAGGCCCAAAGGTGTGCGGTGCACATGCCAATTGATGGTTTGGCCAGATGCACGATCATTGAATATGCCATGAATACCCAGCGCGCTGGAAAGGCGGTCTGGATTGTCCACGATCGGGTATTCAGACTTTTTAGCCGTCAACATTAATGCGACAATTGCAAGAACAATAGCGCCTAACGCAGTCTGAACAAAGGATGCAGGCAGAATTAGTCCTACCATGGCACCGACAACTGAGCTGATGGAGGCGAGCAAAGCCATTGGCAGCGCAAGGCGCAAGCTTGCCAACCCCCCGCGCAGCAAAAAAGGTCCGGCCGCCAGAGCGCTAGCCAGCGCCACCAATAAGCCGGCACCCCGCACAAAGTCGAGGTGAAAAGGGAAGAATCCGCCAATGATCGGCACAAACAGCGTGCCACCGCCAATGCCAGCGGGTATTGCCACGATGCCAATGAAAAAGCAGGTGACAAACAGCGCCAGCGGCCAGAACCACCAGGGCAGGCTCGAAGATGTCAGTGCCCCCTGTACCCCAGCATGCACCGGATTGTCCACTAGGGCGAACGCCATCGCCAGGAAAACCACCGGCCGCATCATGACAGCCAGCTTTTTGATGGTCGGGTGGTCGCAGCACCGCTCATCAAGATTCAGAATGCCCGTTGGTGAACATTTTTGCATGGGTATCTGATCGGCGTAGGCAAAGACCATTTCACTTGCTATCTGCAACTCCGAGTTCAGGAAATGGCCTGGTAATACAGGTTTTGCGGGTGATTGGCCTGAGCAAAAAAGAACCAGCGCTCGGCCAGTAGTCCCGCATATTGCAGCACAAAGGCCGTCGTCAACAGGCCAGGGGACAAAGAGGATGCACCAGCCGCCAACAGTATCAGTGGTAGCGGGAACACCAATAGCAAGAAGCTCCATTTCACCGAACGCATCAGTTCTGCGCTGCGGCCGTGGAAAAACTCACGTGTATTGAATGATCCCCCCATGAAACCCTGCGACTTTTGCACAATGCGCGGGTGTTTGATGCCGATGGCACTTTGCAGGCTGGACTTGGGCTTGAGGCGGGCATTGCGCACCAACGATGCAGCGCGCGTGGCCCAGGCCAATAGTGTCAACAGGCCAGCAGCCGTGGCGTAGGACATGACCAGCGACGAGTAGCCGCCAATAGCCGCCAGCGCAGTGGCCAGCGTCAGACCCGACGCGCAACCCAGCAACAAGTAATTCACCAGGGTCAGGGCACTGGCCCACTCCTGCAGAAAGCGCACTGACGCATAAATCATGGCCGTGCAGACAAACAAGGTCAGGCAAGCGACCGCCGTGACGGCCCCAATCAGGGGTGTGCTGCCCAGACCCATCAGGTGTGCACTGCCGTACACAAACAGCCCGCCCATGAAGACCGGCAACGCAATGACTTCACGCGACAGCCACGAGGTGCGCCACATTGCGGCTGAACGCCAGGCGCGCTCAGGGTGCCCGAGGTGGAAAAACGAGGCGATCAACCCCAGCACTGTGAGTACCAGAGCGACCAGGCTACCGGTGAATAAAAACTGCTGGCTTTGGTGGGCGCCGAGTGCGCCAATACCCGACAACTCCGTGCCGTAAAGTGCCAGGAATAAGCCCTGAGCGGCACCGGCCAGGGTGGTGAGAAAAATGACTGAAAAGGCAGGTTGCATGATGATGGGGGCTTGAGGGGGTCAGGTAGCGAAGTCTTCACGCCCTGCACCACGGTAACTGTCAGGCGACTTGGCATCAATCTTCAGGGGGTTGTCCACGCGCTCCAGGTCTTCGGGATGGATACGCATTTCAGTTTTACGACGCGGCAGGTAGTGGTTCGACGGATGGGTGCCCCACTCGGGCATCAACGGGTAGCCAGCACGTCACCAAACAGACGTGCATTGGCCGGACACGCCAGCACGCAGGCAGGTTTGCGCTCTGCCACGGGCAGCGTGGTGCTGGTGACCCGGTCGACACACAGCGTGCACTTGGTCATCACCTTGCGCTGCTCGTCAAACTCGCGCGCGCCATACGGACAAGCCCAAGTGCAGTACTTGCAGCCAATGCATTTGTCGTAGTCCACCAGCACAATGCCGTCTTCGGCGCGCTTGTAGCTGGCACCGGTGGGGCAGACCGGCACGCAGGGCGGGTCTTCGCAATGCAGACAGGATTTGGGGAAATGCACCGTTTGCGTGTTGGGGAACTCGCCGACCTCAAAGGTTTGCACCCGGTTAAAGAAGGTTCCGTTGGGGTCCGCCCCATAGGGATCCAGGTCGGTCAGGTAGCCGGCCGAGCCAGAGGTGTTCCATTGTTTGCAACTGGTGACGCAGGCGTGGCAGCCCACGCAGACATTCAGGTCAATCACTAAGGCGAGTTGGGTCATTTCTGCATCCCCTTGCCCGCAAACCAGGCTTGCCAGCGTGGCAAGTTCGCCTGTACCCCGGGGGCTGCGGGTACGGCCTTGAACTGCGGAAATGTCTCTTCGGGTTCACCGGCTTCAGTTTTATAAATACGCACCCGCACGTCATACCAGGCCGCCTGGCCAGTGATCGGGTCTGAGTTGGAGATGTGCGCCCCTTCAGCCGAGGCCGGCAACTCCTCGGAAATCAGATGGTTGAGCAAGAAGCCGCGCTGCGATTCGTTGGCATCGGGTGTCAAATTCCATGCGCCTTTGGATTTGCCAATGGCGTTCCAGGTCCAGACCGTGCCGGGCTCAACGGCTTCCGAGTAGCGGCACATGCAGCGCACCTTGCCCCACTGCGACTCGACCCACATCCAGCCGCCGTCAGTGATGCCTTCGCGGCCAGCAGTTTTGGGATTGACAAACAGGTAGTTGTGGGTATGAATCTGGCGCAACCAGGCGTTTTGCGAATCCCACGAGTGGTACATCGCCATCGGTCGTTGCGTCAACGCATTGAGCGGGTATTTGGCTTTGTCGGTGGCTTGCTCTTCCAGCGGTGGGTAATAAAACGGCAGCGGATCAAAGTAGGTTTCAACACGTTTTCGCAACGCGGCGGGCGGTTGCTTGCCTGCACGTTTACCCTGTGCGGCGCGGCGAAAACCCTGAAGGAATTCGGAGTAGATATGGATGACGACGGGGTCTTTGTCCCGCCGATGTAACCCTGGTTCCAGTTGCGCATGTACTGGTGTTCCAGGGGCATCTCGTAGTGAAAGAAGCAGTTGTTCTTGGCGTACATCTCCCACTGGTTGGGGTTGGGCTCGCCGCGCATGGACTTTTCGCCACTCTTGCCACGCCAGCCCGACAGGAAACCGATGCCAGAGCCGGGTGCTGTTTCGTAGTTGACGACAAAGTCGGGGTAGCTTTTGAACTTGCGCGTGCCGTCAGCTTGTGTGAAGGCGGGGAATTGCAAACGACCGGCCAACTCGATCAGCACTTCCTGGAACGGCTTGCAGTCACCTTTGGGCGGCAGAATGGGCACGCGCACCGCATCCACTGGGCCATCGAATTCGGAAATAGGCCGGTCCAGCATCGACATGCAGTCGTTACGTTCCAGGTAGGTGGTGTCAGGCAGGATCAGGTCGGCAAAAGCCGTCATTTCAGACTGGTAGGCATCACAGACGACCAGGAACGGAATTTTGTATTCGCCTGCCTTGTCGCCGTCGAGATGCTTGTCGTTAAGCATTTTGCGCACTTCAGACGTATTCATGGTGGAGTTCCACGCCATGTTGGCCATGAAGATCAGCAGCGTGTCAATGTGGTAGGGGTCACCGCGCACCGCATTGGTGATCACGTTGTGCATGAGACCATGGGCAGAAAGCGGGTGCTCCCAGGAAAAGCCTTTGTCGATGCGTACCGGTTGGCCCTGGTCATCGACAAACAGGTCGTCCGGGCTCTCGGGCCAGCCCAGCGGCGCGCCACCGAGGGGGGTGTTGGGCTTGACATCTTGCGGGCCTTTGGGCGGGCGCGCGTTGGGCGGCACCGCACGTGGGTAGGGTGCCTTGTGACGGAATCCTCCCGGGCGGTCGATGGTGCCCAGCAGCGACATCAGAATGGCCAGCGCGCGGATGCTGTGAAAACCGTTGGAGTGGGCGGCCAGACCGCGCATCGAGTGGAAGGCCACTGGATTGCCAGTCACAGTTTCGTGACGTTTGCCCCAACTGTCGGTCCAGGCAATGGGCAGCTCGATTTTTTGGTCGCGCGCGGTGATGCCCATCTCGTGTGCCAAGCGTCGGATGGTGGCTGACGGTATGCCGGTGATGCCCTCTGCCCACTCTGGGGTGTAGGGCTTGACGCGGTCTTGCAACAGTTGGAATGCCGGCACGGCGAGGGTGCCATCGGGCATTTTGAACTGGCCCAGCAGCGCCGGGTCTGCGCCTTCGGTATGGTCGGACACGGCACTGTCGGTGTGACGGTCCCACCAATGGAAGTTGGCTGGACGCAGCGGGTTGACGATGTCGCCGTCGGCCTTGCGCAAAAACATGCCAAAGTCGTCACTGGCGGTGTTCTGGTTGACCAGTTGGCCGGCGTTGGTGTAGCGCGTCAGGAACTCGCGGTCATACAGGCCCTGTTTGATCAACTCATGGGTCAAGGCCAGAATCAAGGCACCATCGGTGCCCGGCTTGATCGGTACCCATTCGTCAGCAATGGCCGAATAACCGGTGCGCACAGGGTTGACAGAGACAAAACGGCCACCGTTTCGCTTGAACTTGGAGAGTTCGCGCTTCATGGGGTTGGAGTGGTGATCTTCGGCGGTGCCGATCATCACGAACAGTTTGGCACGTTCCAGGTCAGGGCCACCGAATTCCCAGAACGAGCCGCCAATGGTGTAGATCATGCCTGCAGCCATATTGACCGAGCAGAATCCACCGTGTGCCGCATAGTTGGGGGTGCCAAACTGGCGGGCGAAGAGGCCGGTCAAAGCCTGCATCTGGTCGCGGCCGGTGAACAGGGCAAACTGTTTGGGGTCGGTGGCGCGCAGGTGCCGCAATCTTTGTTCCAGGGTGGTGAAGGCCTCTTCCCAACTGATTTCCTCAAACTGACCATCACCGCGTTCGGCGCCGGATTTTCGTTTCAGGGGTTTGGTGAGTCTTGCAGGTGAATACTGCTTCATAATGCCCGATGAACCTTTGGCGCAGATGATGCCTTGGTTCAAGGGATGTTCGGGATTGCCTTCGATGTAGCGCACCTCGCCATCGCGCAAATGCACCTTGATACCGCAGCGGCAGGCGCACATGTAACAGGTGGTGGTGCGTACATCGGTGCTGGCACCGGTCATTACGGGTTGGGTGGGGTCGTGAATAGGTGCGGCAGACATGCAGTGGGTGCAAATAGGAGGTCAGGGCGGTGCTTGCAGAATGCCCCTATTACATGTAAGGGACCAAAAATCGTCTATAGCCACCACGGGTAACGTCGGCTAGACCAAATGGGTAGCCGGTGCACTAAATTGGTGCGTATTCGGGTTTTTACGCTACATGCGCGGACACTAATGTATTAGCATACCGAAGACCATGAACAAACCCCAAAGACAGCTTGCCAGGGAAATGCACGCCACGGCGGTGGTCGGCGCTTTGCCGACGGTCATGGCTGTGGGTGTCGGTCATGGTGACGATTTGAGGTTGTTGCTGGAGCGCTTTTTGATATCCATTGTTGCCATGACTGGTGCCAGCGCGGGTGCGGTCCGTGTCGTGACGGATGATGGGAAAAAAATGCGCTTGGCGGGGCACCTGGGATTGCCCGAGCATGTGGTCAAGGCTGAGCAACTGGTGCAGCGAGACTGCGGCATCTGCGGCCTCGCCTCAGGTCGTGACATGCTGGCCTGGATGGATGACATGGGCTCGTGTGCCCAGCATAGCCAGCAGGCGTATTTTGGCGTGCAGTGCCGGCGCGTACTGGTGATATCCCTGACTCACGGCCAGCAAGTACTGGGTATCTATAACCTGTTTTTTTCAGAGCATGTCGAGTTATCGGCAGAGACCGAGACCATGTTGCGCCTCATTGGTCAGATGCTTGGCCTGGCACTACACAATGCACAGCTTGAGCGTGAGCGCTTGCGGGCGACTGTTATGAAAGAGCGCCAGGAGATGGCAGGTGAGGTTCATGACGTGATTGCGCAGACGCTGGCTTACGTGAAGATGCGCTTGCCCCTGTTGAACGCAGCCATGCTGGCCCATGACGACATCAGTTCGATCAAGTACTTGACCGATGTGAAGACTGCGATTGGTGAAGTGCATCATAATTTGCGGGAGGTCATGACATATTTTCGTGCCCGCATGGACCCAATGGGCTTGATGCACGCGCTCAATGGCATTGCCAGCGGGTTTTTTGATCGCACTGGAATTCAATTGGAGGTCAGAAGTTCGGTCCAAAATCTGGAATTGAGTGACGAACAGGAGATTCAGGTGTTTCACATCGTTCAGGAGGCGCTGGCAAACACTGCCAAGCATTCGATGGCCAGGTATGCTGTGGTGGCGATTGACAAAACGGCATCAGGATTGGAATTTGTGATTGAAGATGATGGTTTGGGAATGGCCGCTCCATCGGTCTCCACGATTGTGACAATGGCCAAGGAAATGACCGCATCGACCCACTTTGGTCTGGAGATCATGCGCGGTCGCGCGCAGCGTTTGGGAGGTGTTGTCGAGGTCAGTACCAATGAAGGTGGGGGCACCCGGGTTCGGTTGGTCATCCCATCGGGTGTTTTGTCCTCTACACTGCGTCAATGAGCATGAGTATTCGGGTGATGCTGGTCGATGACCATGCGCTATGTCGCAGCGGGCTGACCGAATTGCTGATTCATCGCGGCAACATGCAGGTGGTTGGAGCCACCGGAAATCCGGATCTGGTTTTACCCATGTTGCGCGAGCATCAGCCCGATCTGGCGGTTTTTGATTTGCGCCTGGCAAGCACCGATGGGTTGACTTTATTGCGTCATGTTCGGTCTCAGGGTTGCGAGATACCCGTCGTGATTTTGACCATGAGCGACAGCGAAGCTGATTTATCCGCGGCGCTGCGGGCTGGTGCCCGCGGGTACTTGCTCAAGGACATGGAGCCGGAAGAGATGATCGATGCCATCGGACGCGCTGCGCGTGGCGAAATGGTCGTGGCTTCTGCCATGACACTCAAGCTGGCGCAGTTGCTGCAGTCGGGCCCCAAAGTGTCTGTCAGAGGCGACTTGGTGGCATCATTGACCGAGCGTGAACGTGAGGTACTTAACCATGTGGCGCATGGGCAAAGCAATAAAGTGATTGCCAAGGCGCTGGATATCAGCCACAACACGGTTAAGTTGCATGTCCATCACATCATGGACAAACTCAACCTGAAATCGCGTGTGGAAGCGGCGGTATTTGCCTTTGAGTTTCGTAGCGAGACCGATAGCAACAAATCGATCTCGGAAGTGAGCCTGAAAACCAGAATCTGAAGTCTTTTTCTTCAAGTGGTCACGGTTGGGGTGGGCAGGGTTTGAACCAAGCCAGTTCAGCGTGCAACTTGACCACGTTGCCGATGATAGTCAGGCTGGGCGATTTTAGTTGCTGCGTGGCCACCCGTTCAGGGATGCTGGTCAGGGTGCCAATGACAACTCGCTGGGTTTGCGTGCTGCCATCCTGAACCACGGCTACAGGAAGTTCCGCAGGAGCACCGTGCTGAATCAACTGTTTACAAATTTCAGGCAGTCCACTCAAGCCCATATAGATCACCACAGTTTGATTGGGTCGGACCAGACTGGGCCAGTCCAGGTCGGCGGTGCCATCCTTGAGATGCCCGGTGACAAAAAGACAGGTTTGCGCGTAGTCCCGATGGGTCAGTGGAATACCTGCATAACTCGATACACCGGAAGCGGCGGTGACACCTGGGATGACTTCAAAGGCTACCCCATGGGCTGCGAGCGTTTGCAGTTCTTCGCCGCCGCGCCCAAAAATGAACGGATCACCCCCCTTGAGCCGAACCACCTGTTTGCCTTCACGGGCCAGTTTGACCAATAAGTCATTGATCTGTTCCTGGCGCATGGTGTGTTCGTTACGCCGCTTGCCGGCGTAGACCCGCTGCGCTGAAGGTGGCAAAAAATCCAGCACATCAGACGAAACCAGGTTGTCGTACACGACCACGTCAGCACCTCGCAACAGGCGCGCTGCCCGCAAGGTCAATAACTCGGCGTCACCGGGGCCCGCACCAATCAGGTAAACGCATCCGGTGGTCTTGTTAGCTGGATGGAGAGAACTCAATGACAACCTCCGCTTTGGCTTCCACAAGCGCCGCAACCACCCCCACCCACGGAAGAACCACTGTCGGCAAGCTCAGGACTGGTCTGGTGTCCATCCATAAAAATGAAATTGAACTCGCCCGGCCGCAACTCGACAAAATCAAGCGTGGTGTTCTCAAGAATATCCTGGTACTGGGCACCCATCACGATTGGGATGCCTTGAATATTGAGTTTGATGTCCTCGTCCTGCGGGTCGTCAAAACCCATGCCATATTGCAGGCTGCCATCTGTGTCTAGCTTGGCGGCAAGTCGAAGGGCCAGATTCTCGGCGTTGCCGGCCAGGGCCGCTTGTTGAATTTGCTGCGCAGCAGCGCTGGTCAGTGTAAACATCGTGAAACTCCAGTGAAAGATTTAATGCTCGCCCTTGGTTTTTAGTAATCCAGCAAGACGATTGCCCTGCTTTTGCGGCCCACCGACCGGAAACATGGCGTGTAAATGGTGATTGCTGCCGCGCTCTGCACCCCAGCATTTTGTAAAGTGCTTAATCATAGAGCGCACTTGGGCTTGCACCCTGTGCTCTTCATAGTAGTCCCTGAGAAAGTGGATGACCTCCCAATGGGGCGTGGTCAGCTCAAGATTCTCGAGCCTGGCGCGTGCGATTGCAAAATCTTCGCTCCATTGGTGTAGATGAAGCAAGTAGCCCTCAGGATCTGTGGCGATCTGTTCGCCATTTACGTCGACATGGGACCGTGCTGGCGCAGATCTGCCTGCCAGAGTTTGGTTTTCCAATGATCGGACAAAATCGACAAAAGCCGGTGCCCAATTAGAGCCGGCCTGACTGCGCAGGTGTGAATACGATGCCAGCACGTTGCGCCACAGCAGGCCATCGTGCTGTCCGTCAATCCCATGCCCACGCTTCACTGCGTAAGCAAACCGCACCTCGGGTGAGACATTTTCAAGGCTTGAGTAATGGAATTCGTGACCACGAACCAACTCGCTTGCACCCTGGGTCGTCCACGGGGCATGCTCGCTCACCTCGAGCGACACATACCCACGTCCAACCGGACGTTCATGCATCCTGACATCTGCGGGCAGCGCGCCGACCATCGGATAGGTTTGATCGTGCCAGTTTAAGCTTCGCGCCAGGTACATCAAACCTCCGCATTCAGCGTAAACCGGGAGTCCTTGCTCAATGGCGGTACGAATGCTTTCGCGCATGCCAGTGTTAGAGGATAACTCAGCCATGAAGACTTCTGGAAATCCACCACCAATGAAAAGGCCGTTGACATCCGGCAATTGCTTGTCGTGCAAGGTATCAAAGTGCACCAAGTCTGCCCCGGCATGTTCCAGTGCTTGTAGGTCGTCAGGGTAATAAAAACCAAAAGCCTTGTCAGATGCCAGTCCAATGCGTACCCGTGGGAGACCAACTTTCGCCTGGATCACCGGGGGCGTTGGCGTTGGTTCTGGCAAGGGCGATGCTCCCCGAGCGACTTCCAACAGCGTTGCCAGATCGACTTGCTGTGCAATGCGTTCACCGATCGAATCCACCAGTGCAACCGGATCGTCGAGTTCGTTGCTGGGCATCAGACCCATGTGACGTTCCAGCACCCCAAGACGTGGATCGTGTGACACAGCACCCAAAACCTTGACATCGGTGTAATGCTCGATGACCGCGCGCAACTTGGACTCGTGGCGCGAACCCCCAAGCTGGTTCAAGATGACACCCGCAATCTTGATACCCAGATCAAAGGCCTGATAACCCAAAATCAGGGGAGCGATCCCGCGGGTCATTCCCCGTGCGTCAAGCACTAAAACCACCGGCAAATCGAGCCAATGAGCGAGTGCCGCATTGCTGTTGCTGCCGTCAAGCGCAAGTCCATCGTAGAGTCCTTTGTTGCCCTCAACGATGCTGATGTCAGATGCTTCTGAATACTGAGCAAAACACGCATGTATCTGTTGGCTTGTCATCAGATACGGGTCCAGGTTCAGACAGGGGCGGCGACTTGCCAGCCCAAGCCAGATCGGGTCGATGTAGTCCGGCCCCTTCTTGAAGGGCTGAACTTTCAAGCCCTGCGCCACAAAAGCAGCACACAAGCCCAGCGTAACGGTGGTCTTTCCCGATGATTTGTGGGCCGCAGAAATCAGCAAACGCGCCATGCCGACCGCATCAGGAGTGCTTGATAGCCGCCTGAACATGCTCCGCGGCTACATCGTCTTCAGATGCGAGGTTTTCAGGAATGAACCCCAGCACTTTCAGAGAAATCATGACAATGATGCCAACAATGGCGATGCCGCCAAATCCAAGCAACCATTCCGGCAAGGCGGGTGAGTAGCGATTCACGATCCCGTCAAAGAAAGTGCTTGAGACTTCTTTGCCGGGGAAGAGTATCAGCGGAAAAGCCTGACCCCCAACGATCGTGACGTACATCTGCGCAAAACCACCAGCGATCACCATACCAGCGCACATCGCGACACGCCTGGGCATTTCGGCGATCCGTGGATGCAACAACAGGGCGATTGGCACCACAGCGCCCAACAGAATGGGGCCCAGCCAAAACAGCGCGGTGTAAACCCCGCCGTCAAGCAAGATGAAGCGGACAAACCCGTGATGGCGCGTGAAGTAAAAGTTGGTCAGGTAGTAGATGAGAACAAAGTAAAGTCCGGCGGCAATAAATATGATCTGTAGCCGCGCAAATCGTCCCATCATGAGATGGCTGATGCGCCGTCCACTACCCATGCCGGCCCACATCAAAACAAGTAAGAAAACAGCCAATCCATAGCTAAACGACAACGCAATAAACAAGGGTGCCAGTAACGCAGAATCATAAGCTTGCCGCGCCACCAAAAATCCAAAAATGGAGCCCGTACCTGTCGTCAATGCCATGCGCCAGATAAACGCAAACAGACCCGCCACCGGCGTGAATTGATTCATCCGGCGCTCCATCATGGTCCAAAGGTAGACGATGACAAAACCCATGAACCCGGAGTAGAGAAAAATGTTGAGCGCAAAGATGGACTTGAAGTTGTAATACGTCATTGCGACGATCAAGCGATCCGGTCGCCCCAAATCCAACATCAAGACGGTCAAGCCGCCAAGTAGCAAGGCGATCGCCAGCATGCCCGACATTGGTGCCAAAGGTTTGAATTCGGTTTTTCCGAATACCGAAGCCATCGATGCCACATTGAGTGCACCTGACGCAGCAACAACCAGGAACACGGCAAACACGTGTGGCATGCCCCAGACGATCTGATTGTTCATGCCAGTCACGATGTGTCCGAAATGCTCCATGTACCAAACTGCAGCCAAGCCGACCACAGCCACCAAGGCGAAAGAGCCAAGCAGCAGGTAGTAACCCGGGCTGCTGCCCTTGAGTTCACTGAGGGTAATTTTCATGACTTAGATTCCCAGATACCGCACACCCGTGTCAAGATCAAGGTTTTCCCGAATCTGCCGAGTCTGGAACTTGGCCACACGCCTGGATATCTCGCTATTCGGGTCGTTCAGATCGCCAAACACAATCGCCTCATGACCAGCCTTGGCGCAGGCACTCACGCAGGCTGGCTGCTCACCACGATCTACCTTGTGAACACACATGGTACAAGACTCCACCGTGCCCATGCCACGTGGAACATCCGGCTTTTGGTTGGTTTGAGGTGAGTGGACAAATGATCGCGCCTTGTAGGGGCAGGCCATCATGCAATATCGGCAGCCAATGCAAATGTGCTTGTCCACCAGCACAATCCCATCGGCACGCTTGAACGATGCGCCAGTTGGGCAGACATCCACGCAAGGCGGGTGCGCACAGTGCTGGCACATCATCGGCAGAGACTGAACCTTTCCCGAATGTGCGTCCTTGATTTCAATCTTGCGAATCCACTGCGAATCGGTGGGCAAGGTGCCCCCGGATAGGCCGTTTTCAGTGTTGCAGGCGGTAACGCAGTCGTTGCAAGTACTGGCGCATTTCGAGCTGTCGATCAGCATGCCCCAACGAACCTTACTGGTGGCACCGGTGCTGGCAGGCGTGGCCTGGGCGATCTCGATCAGGCGCACACCGGGTGCGATCAAAATACCGGCCAAACCGGCGGCCACAACGCCGAGAAACCCACGTCGACCTGAGGTTGATGCACCGGACTTGTCCCTGGATCGAGAGGTGTCGGACTTCATGGCTTGACCTGTTGCGCAATGGACGCCGCCTGCGTTTTTGCAAGCTGCGATGACGCTCCGGCCGGCTTATTGGCGTGACAACCAAAACAGTCCAGCGAGACGGCCGCGTAGTTGTGGCAGCTTTGACAGAAATTGGTGTCGTTGGCGCTCACGCTGTTGCTGGTCTGGCTGGCGTGGCATTCAATGCAGCCCTGTAAGCTGTATTTGCCGGTTCGGATGCCGCCGCGCAAGGTATCGACCCGTTGATGTTTTAAAAGCAGCATGTGGTTGCGACGCATGAAGTCAGGGCTTTCGACGCACTGACCACCTCGCGCCGGCTCGATCACAGGCTTTGGCACACGCCCAGCGCCCGCGCTCTGCGCTTGCGTAGCCAGGCTTGACACCAACAGCACGAGCGCACAGCTCCAAGCTCGAAGCACGCCCGGTGAAAAGACAATGCGAAGCGACATCAGCTTAGTCCCCCAGGCCCATCTGGATGTAGCCGGTGGGGCAAACATCGGCGCAAATATGGCAGCCGATGCACTTGTTGTAGTTGGTGTCCACATAGCGCCCGGTGGTTGCCTTGCTCTTGGGTACCTTGAACACGGCGACCTGTGGGCAATACACCACGCAGTTGTCACATTCAAAACACTGACCGCAACTCATGCAGCGCTTGGCTTCGGCAAGTGCCTGTGCTTCCAGCAGGGGCTGTAGGCGTTCCTGAAAGTTGTTCAGGGCCTCTGCGGCCGTCAGCGACACCATGCCTCGACGATGACGCGCCACAAACGGAAAGTGACCGAGGAACAGTTCCTTGTGCGAGATGACATAACGATCCGAGCGGTCGTCGTAGTTATGGATCGCCACGGCACTCTTGTCGGTGCCACGCATCGGTTCGCTGGCATCGGTGAAGGCATAGCCTTTTTCGAGCATTTTGCGTTTCAGGTCAAACGCATGCACGTCGATCTTCGGGCGCTTCTCAATTGGCTCGTTTTGCAGGAAGCGATCAATGCCGTCGGCTGCAATCGCGCCATGGCCAATCGCGGTGGTCAACAAGTGCGGACGGATCACGTCACCGCCGACAAAGCAGCCGGGCTGTCCTTGCACCTGGTAGTTCTTGTCGTTGTTGATGGCACCCTTGCCGTTGTTGAATTCTTCCAGCCCGGTGAAATCTACCGCCTGACCGATGGCCGACACGATCAAATCTGCTGGAATGTCTTCTTCGGTGCCTGCGATGTTCTTGATTTCCAGCCGACCACTGACGATTTTGGCTTCGCACTGGATGATGCGCAACGCTGTTGCGCGTCCGGTTTCGTCACGGATCACGCCCATCGGGGCCATGCCACCGCGAATCGTGATCCCTTCAGACTGTGCGTGTTCCACCTCATGGCGGCTGGCCTGCATCTTGTCCACGGCGAAAATCGATGTCAAGGTGACCTCGGCACCCTGGCGAACAGAAGCTTCAGCCACGTCGTGTGCGAGGTGGCCACCGATGATGTTTTCCGGACGATCAGACTCATGGATTTTGTCGATGTGGCCCAGGCGGCGTGCCACGGTGGCCACGTCAATCGAGGTATCGCCACCGCCCACCACGACAATGCGTTTGCCCACGTGGCGCAGACGACCGTCGTTAAAAGCCTTCAGGAAAGCCGTGGCAGTGACGCAGTTGGGCGCATCGGCCCCGTCAACCGGCAGCGCACGACCCGCCTGCGCACCCAGGCCTAAGAAGACCGCGTCAAAATCAGCCCGGATTTGCGCCATCGTGACATCGGTGCCGATACGGCAGTTCATGCGGGTCTGAACACCCAGATCAAGAATGCGCTGAATCTCGGCATCGAGGATGTCACGCGGGGTGCGAAAGCCTGGAATGCCGTAGCGCATCATGCCGCCAAGCTCTGCGCGCTCGTCAAACAACGTTACCGCGTGGCCTCGCAAAGCCAGTTGATAAGCCGCTGACAGACCGGCAGGGCCGCCACCAATCACGGCCACGGACTTGCCGCTTTGCTCACCCGGCTTGTTGAAGGTCAGTTTGTTTTGCACTGCATAGTCACCTAAAAAGTGCTCGACGCTGTTGATGCCAACAAAATCTTCTAACTGATTGCGGTTGCAACCCGACTCGCAAGGTGCCGGGCAGACCCGACCCATCACCGAGGGAAACGGGTTGGCTTCAGTCAGGCGGCGAAACGCATATTCCTGCCACTTCATGCCGGCGGGTGGTTTTTCGATACCCCGCACGATGTTCAAATAACCCCGAATGTCCTCACCGGCCGGGCAACTTCCCTGGCACGGCGGCGTACTCTGGATGTAAGTGGGGCATTTGTGGGAATGCCCGGCATCAAAAATTTCTTTTTGCCACGAGCGCACCTTGTTGTCGCCATCCTTGTAACGGCGAAAGTTTAGGGGCTTGACGGCGGGGGTATCTGTGGACGCTGACATGGAAGTGTCTCCTGAGATTTATACGTGATGGCCCAAAGGCAAGTGTTACCTGTCCCCGAGGCGAATGGCTTTGCTGACCAACTGGTGTACCCCGCCCACCATGCTCATGTTGAAGCCATAGAAGGGCAGTACTTTGGTAAATTGCGCTTTGCAGATGGCGCAGATGGTGGCCATGAAATTAACACCATGGTCATCCACAACGTGTTTCAGAGCTTCCATGCGTGGCAAGGCACCCTTGACCCGCAATTCCAGCAAGTCGTCGGTCAACAGGCCACCACCGCCACCGCAGCAGAAAGTGCTCTCATGAATGGTCTCGGGAGCCATGTCATGAAAATTGTTGGCCACGGCCGTGATGATGCGTCGTGGAATCACAAATTGGCCGCCGGGGGTATTTCCCATGCGCGAAGCGCGGGCCACATTGCACGAGTCGTGGAAGGTGATGATGCGACCGTCGTTCTTTTCTTTGTCAAAGTGCAGGGCACCGCGTTGAATCAGGTCGTCAGTCACTTCGCAAATATGTTGCGGCACCGGATAACGCGGATCGAGGTAGTCAAATGGTCCAATCAGGGTGTTCCAGAAGCTGTAGGCGACCCGCCAGGCGTGGCCGCACTCGCCCACCACAATGCGTTTGACGCCCAATTCCAACGCGGCCTCGCGCACCCGCAGTGAAATGCTACGCATTTGTTCGTAGTTGCCAATGAACATGCCAAAGTTGCCAGCCTCCGAGGCATGCGAGCTCAAGGTCCAACTGATGCCTGCGGCGTGAAAGACCTTGGCATAACCAATCAGACTCTCGACGTGAGGCTCGGAGAAAAAGTCGGCCGAGGGCGTGATGAGCAACACCTCAGCACCTTTCACATCGAGCGGAAACTTGATGTCCAGGCCGGTCTCATCTTTGGTGTCTTCTTCCAGGCCTTCGAGGGTGTTGACCAGTGCCGGACCCGGAATGCCCAGGTTGTTGCCAATGCGGTGCACCTTGCCAATGATCTCGTTGGCGTACTTTTGCCCTAAACCAATGGAGGCCATGATTTCACGGGCCGCCATGGTGACCTCAGCAGTGTCAATGCCGTAGGGGCAAAAAACCGAGCACCGGCGACACTCGGAGCATTGGTTGAAATAGCTGTACCACTCGTCCAGCACTTCTCTGGTCAGGTCAACCGCTCCGACCAACTGAGGAAAATATTTACCCGCCACCGTGAAATAACGGCGGTAAATTTTGCGCATCAAATCCTGACGCGCCACCGGCATGTTTTTGGGGTCACCCGTGCCCAAAAAGTAGTGACACTTGTCAGAGCAGGCACCACAATGCACGCAGGCATCCATGTACACCTGCAGGGAACGGTATTTGCCGAGCAATTCGCCCATCTTGGCGATGGCTTTGGCTTGCCAGTCCTCGACCAATTGATCCGGGAAACCCAATGCCTTTTGAATCGGCGCTGATGCGACAAAGGGCTTGAGGTGTGACATCGCACCCACCTGCACCAGGGGAATGACCGGGTAGCTCTTGAGCTTGGGGGTATCGAACGCAGCGGTGGCCATGGTGGTACGGGTGCTCAAGGACGTTTGTCAAGTGCGGCCGCCCACGCCGAAATATGACGGACTTCGCGGGCATTGTCTGCTTGGTTGCGGCTTGGGCTGAAAAACAGGCCAGGTGCGTGCAGCAGCTTGCTGATCGGGAAAATCAACATCAGCAGCGCCACCAGTGCCAAGTGAACCAGCAAAACGACATCAGTGGGCAAGGGTTGCCAGTCCAGCCGCATCAAGCCCAGCATGAATACCTTGACTGCCACAATATCCGTGTGGGTCACAAAGCGCATGCCCAGACCAGACACACCAATGCCCAGCAGCAAGGCCAGCATGAGGTGATCCGAAGGCGTTGAGATGTAACGCACGCGATCAACCAGCCAACGCCGACCCCACAGCCCCAGCAGCGCGGCGACCATGATGAAGCCCGCGTAGGTGCCAAAGGGCTGAACCAGCACTACAGGCAACCAGACGGGTTCCTGAAAATAACGCAGGTGGCGCAACAACACCAACAACAGCGTGAAATGAAAAGCCCAGCCGAATATCCAGGTCCACTTGCTGGACTTGAACAGACTCTCGAAATAAACCACTTCCCTGACCATGCGCCAGAGCACACCGCTGTTGTTGATCGGCGCAGGTGTGGTGGCAATCTTCAGCGGTGCCGGTGTCTTGGCATATCGCCGGATCTTGTTCGCCACCCCAACGACCAGCACCAAGGTAGCGACATTGAACAGAACTGCGTAAAAAATCGACAGTATTGACATCGGCTACACCAGCGTTGAAGGGGCTTTGTGCCAGGAATTTGGCGCTAAGGGCTGCGGCTTAGATACAGCCAGTGGGCTTAGGCAAGCCAGCGATCTTGCAAGCCTGCTTGGCCGGGCCATAGGGGAACAGGTCATACAAATACTTGCTGTTGCCTTTTTCTTCGCCAAACTGTTTTCCAATGGCTTTGGTCAACACACGCACGGCCGGGGCGATCTGGTACTCGTTGTAATACTCCCGCAGGAAATTGATCACTTCCCAATGGTTGTCGGTCAAAACAACTTTTTCTTCTTCAGCCAGGTGACCTGCGGCGTCCGTGGTCCATTCGGACAGGTTCAGCAGGTAGCCTTCTTCGTCTGTTTCGTAGGTTTTGCCGTTGATTTCAAAGCTCATGAGTTTTCTCCAAAAAAATAAAAAAGTAACTGTCTATCCGGTCGATCAAAGCCAGGAATGCGAGGTGCTGTATTCCACGGTCAGATCAACAAAACCACTGTAATCCACCAGCGTGATGCCATCCATCAGCTTGGGGGTCACGCCGCGGGCATCCATATCAGGTTGCAGCGCGTAAAACTTGATGGCAGTGCTGGCCTGACGAATCTCGGCCTCGATGGCAGAACCCGTGGTCGCGCCGTACACGCCGTCTTCAATCAGCAGCACCGCACTACCAGGCTGGGCCATTGCCAGGCAGCTTTTCAGTGTGCTGGTCTGGAACGGTGATTTATTCACAATATGCAACATCGGTTTTGTCCTTAAATTGTCAGTGCTGATCAGAAACTCAGGATCACGTCCTGCTCGGCCATCAGTTGACCCATTTCCTTGGCGTCTAGCACTTCGACCGGCACCAACAGGTCTTTTTCGGTCAGGCCGCGTTGTGCCAGCGATACCCGGTCCACGTACAGTTTTTCAACGTCGTAACCGTCCAGAGCTCGGTAAGAAGGCGAAAAGTTCTTGATGCCAATGCCTTTGGTTTGCTGGCCCTTGACCAGTTCATAAACACCATCGTCAATAAACACCAGGCTCACATCCTGATCGAAGGTGGCAGTGATCAGCACCACCTCCAGGCTCTCAAGTGCGTAGATGGTGCCGTAGGGGGCCTTGCGGTTGACAAACATGAATTTCTTCACTTTGGGGCCACTGGCGGGGGTTGCTTGCTGGTCACTCATTGGTGTGTCTTTCTGGATTAGTCGCCAAATGTGATCAGTCGGTCTGCCTTGATGCCGCTGTCGACCAACTGGCCCAGGCCAGAAATGCGAAAGCCCGGTGCCAGCACCTCGTCCTTGATGCCGCGGCGCAAGGCTGCAGCCACACACACCACCAGGTCCACCTTGTGCGCTGCCGCCACGGCCGACCAGCGATTGACCACATGACGGTCGTCCTGCGGCGGTTCGGTTAGGCGGGTCGCATTGTTGACACCATCGTGGTAGAAGAAGACACGCTGTATCTCATGACCTTTGGCAAGAGCGGCTACCACAAACTGGTAGGCGCTGTCCGATGCCTGGTGCGTGTAAGGGCCTTCACTGACAAGTAAGCCGAATTTCATGATTGCCTAGGTTCCAGGTTGGGTCAGAAACGAATGTGGGTTGATGCATTCAAACTCGAACGCGAACCACGCCAGTCGTCAATCAGGTACTTGGTGAACGGCAGGTCGCATTTCTCAAAAAACGCCGGCCAGCCAATACGCTCGATCCAGTCCGACACACGTTCCCAGGATCGTGCGTCTTCCTTGTAGGTATAAAGAATCTTTTTCACCATGGCCGACACTTCCGGCCAGCGCGGCGGGTTGTTGGGCAAGCCCGATGCCACCATTTTCATGAAGGTCGGCTTGCCACGGGCGTTGGAATTCTTGCCGCCCACCCAGATCGCCAGTTTGCTGTGCTCGGGGTCATTGATCTGCATGGGTGGGCAGGGTGGGTAGCAGGCGCCGCAGCACATACATTTGGATTCGTCAATTTCCAGCGAAGGCTTGCCGTTGACCATGGCCGGGCGAATGGCCGCTACCGGGCATCGCGCCACCACGGTCGGGCGCTCGCACATGTTGGCCACCAGGTCATGGTTGATCTTCGGCGGCTTGGTGTGCTGGATGATGATGGCAATGTCGGCCTGGCCACCGCAATTGATTTCGCAGCAAGAGGTGGACAGGTGCACCCGGTTGGGCATTTCTTCCTTGATGAACTCGGCATGCAGGTCGTCCATCAGCGCCTTGACCGCGCCCGACGCGTCGGTGCCGGGAATGTCGCAATGCAGCCAGCCCTGAGTGTGGGCGATGGCCGATACCGAATTGCCGGTGCCACCCACCGGAAAACCGTTGCTGGTCAGTGCTTCAATCAGCGGTGCCACGCGGGACTCATCGGACACCATGTATTCGATGTTGCTACGAATGGTAAAGCGCACATGGCCATCGGCGTGCTGGTCGGCGATGTCGCACAGTTTGCGAATGGTGAACAGGTCCATTTGCCGCTGGGTGCCGGCACGAACCGTCCAGATCTCGTCGCCAGAATGTGCCACATGGTGCAGAACGCCCGGACGTGGCCGGTCGTGGTATTTCCAGTTGCCATAGTTCTTCTTCATCAGCGGGTGCAGAAACTGCTTGTTGTCTGGAACGCCACTTTCGATCGGGGTGCGCATGGTTGCCATGATTGTCTTCCTCGGTTCTTGAAGGTTTTGTTTCAGGCCGCAGCCTTGCGGGCGTTGAGCTTGGCCACCTCGTCGTCCCAGCCATCGGTGCGGACATAAGGATTGGTGCGCGGGGTCGACACCATGTTGGGATCAATTTCCAGGCCAATGCCTTCGAGGAAGTTGATCAGGCCAATGCGTTCAATCATTTCGCCGGTGCGCTCGTGCTCCAGGGCGTTTTCGGCAAAGAAGTCAATCGACTTTTGGGCGTGCTCCACCAGGGCCTCGTAATCTGCGTCGGTTTCCATCTTCATGAACGGAATCACCACGGTACCCATCAGGTCGCCGATCTTGAGTGTGCGCTTGCCGCCCATCAGCACCGTTACACCCTTGTCGGTGCCAGTGGCCAGCGCACCCGTCATGACGTTGATGCAGTGCATGCAGCGCACGAAGTTTTGGCACCGGTGCCCACGTTCTTGATGTCCTTCAGCATGATGGCCTTGGTCGGGCAGCGGCTGACCACATCGTTGACCAGTTCGGTCATGCCGTGTTTTGCAAACCACTTCTTGGCCATGGCTTCGTCAGTGCGGATGTTGTCGCGCCAGGTGCCAATGACGGCCATGTCGGCGCGCTGGATCGAATTCATGCAGTCGTTGGGGCAGCCTGAAAACTTGAACTTGAACTTGTAAGGCAGGGCCGGACGGTGCATGTCGTCCAGAAAGCTGTTGACCACTGCACGGTGGGCACGCGCTTCGTCAAGGCGGGACCGGCACCACCCAGATCAAAGCCGAGTTCGTTCAATTCATCAAATGCACCCTGCACATTCGCCGTGCTGGCACCCTGGAACATGATGTCGCCCGACTGACCATGGAAAGCAATCAGCCCAGAGCCATGTTTTTCCCAGATGTCACACATTTTGCGCAACACGGCGGTGTCGTAGTGCATGCCAGCCGGCGGCTGAACGCGCAGGGTGTGGAATTCTTTCGAGGCTGGAAACATCTCGGCCACTTCGGAGAAGCGTGGAATGACACCACCACCGTAGCCAAACACTCCGACCGTGCCGCCCTTCCAATAACCCTTGCGGGTCTTGTAAGAGTGCTCCAATTGACCCATCAGGTCAGTCATGTAGTCATTGTCTTTGGCAAGACGCTTCAGCCCAGTCACGAAACTCGGCCATGGACCGCTTTCGAGCTGATCGAGCATTGGGGTGTCATGGGGTGGTTTGCTCATGGCGAATCTCCAGTCAGGGGCGAAAAATTTGGCGTTGCTGTCACGATTTTGCTGATGCACCAAACTTGCGCCTGATGCACCAGAAGCGATGTGAATGTTACGGGCCACCCGGGCCGCACAACCATCACCCTCGTTGAGTAGATCAGGCTACCCATTCGGTCTATATGTGCTAACCCGAGTCGGTTATAGACGGTTGGCTCGTGATTGCGCCAAATACGGTTTGTGGCCGCGATTGGGTTCGCCTGCTTATCATTTGGCCGGCCCGGCGCAGCCAGCCTAGGGCAAAAAAACAGTGAAACCAGCTCTTATGTTCAGTGTTATTCCGTTAGAAAAATTTACCAGTCCGCTGGGTGGGCAGGTGATTGAGTTGCAGCAGCTTGACTACGATGCCGGTGGCATGAGTTTGCTGCGCACCCGCATCCGCGAGAAGAGTCGTTTTACGGTTTTTGAGGTTGATCCGCTGCTTGCCAGGCAGTGGGGCGAGGCTTTGCTGCGCTGGGCGCAGGCGCAACCCGAAACGCA
>JFJP01037705.1_pt1 | contig 23857 bp, 20 predicted proteins | sample 431651 | NCBI WGS metagenome assembly JFJP01 (sample SAMN02602958, study PRJNA72255) | Microbial mat metagenome, whole genome shotgun sequencing project. | biome: fresh water; feature: sink hole; material: water; isolation source: purple microbial (photo- and chemosynthetic) mats found in...
TTTTTATTCGCCTTTAATCTTAAGTGTAAAAATCGTTTCATCTTTTGTCGATTTGGTTAAAGCCAAAGCACCACCTTGTATATTTGCTAATTGTCGAGATAAACTTAGTCCTATTCCAGTGCCATTCTTTCGTGTTGTATAGAAAGGAACAAAAATCTTATCCTGAATTTCCTGAGGTATTCCTCCCCCATTATCAGAGATATCAATATAAACAGCAGTATTATGATCACTCCAGACTGAAATACCAACTACTGGGTTATCTGTATTTTTTAATGCGTCGAAGGAATTTTTAATCAGGTTGATAAGTATTTGTTCAAGCATACCTTTGTCTGCATTTGCATATAAATTCGAATATCCTGTTTTGTATATCAAATTCACACCTGCTTTTTCTGCTTCATCATGCATTAAAACCATCGTATTATTGATTAGGTCATCCACATCGATTTGCATAAAAACTGGATGAGGAATAAGAGTCAAACTTCTGAATCGGGTAACAAAATCAATCATTCCTTTGCTGCGTTCTTCAATAATTTTAAGGCCTTTTATTGTATCGGTAATTATTTCTGGAGAGATCTCTACAACCTTTCCAGAGGTTTGGGTATTTTCAGTAAGAATTTCCAATAAAGTAGAAATTGTTGAATTAATTGGACCCGCAGAGTTCATTAGTTCATGAGTAAGCACACGGATTAGTTTTTGCCAACCTTCCATCTCACGCTCATCAAGCTCACCTCTGATGTTTTGAAATGATATAATTTTTATTTCTTCTTTTTTGAATTTAAGATAAGCAGCTCTAATAGTAAGATGCTGCAAATATCCATCGCGATAAATACTTACAAGTTTTGATTCATCGGGTTTAATTCCAGAGATTGCATTAGCGAGTGCAGTATCAATTTCCCGTAAGTCATTCAGATTATTCAGGTTTCCCTTTCCTACTATTTTTTTTGCAGTAGAATTCATCATTTTTATAATCTCATTATTCGAGAGTGAGATTATTCCGATATTAATATGCTCAAACAGCGTTGTGAGATATTCGTTCTTTTGCAAGCTATCAATCTTAAGATCCTGCATTCGTTCCATTATGACATCAAATCGCTTGTAAATGTTTTGAAACTGAGTATCTCTTTTCTTACTCATAAAACTCATCGTAGTATCTGAACAATCAAGAGAATCGAAAAGCTGATCAAGTTCTTTATTCATAATATTTTGGCTACGAACCAACAAAAAAACCTGAATTAGAAGGACAATAAGCAGATTAATAAAATAAAACCAATCCGGTTGAGGCACAAGAACAAACGCAATTGCAAAACAATTGATGAGAATCCCGAATATGCGCAACAAGATGTTTATATAAAATCTTTTTAAAATCATTTTACTTAATTATCAGTTTTTAAATTACAAACCATAATCTTTAATTTTGCGATACAGTGTTTGTCTGCCAACACCTAATTCTTTAGCAACCGCCGATAAATTGCCTTTGTTCCGTTTTAATGCGCCTGTAATAACTATTTTTTCAGCTTCATTAAGACTTATTGGTTTATCTGTTAGACTTATAGATTTACCTGGCTTTTGCAAAAGAAGATCAGTAGGTGGAATAATTTTCCCTTCACACATAATTGCGGCTCTTTCTACAGCATGACTAAGTTCTCTGACATTTCCGGGCCATTGATATGCCAATAATAGTTCAATTGTACTGCTGCTAAACGACAAATTCGCTTTATTATATTTTTCGGCGTATTTCTGCAAATAATAATTTGCAATAAGAATTATATCATCTCCTCTGGAACGAAGTGGAGGTAATTCAATTTGTATCGTATTAATTCTGTAGAGTAAATCCTCCCGAAACATATTGTTGGCGACCATTTCATTTACATTACGATTCGTGGCACAAATAAGTCTAACATCAATAGATATTGGTTCGGAGCCACCCACAGGTGTTAATTCTCTGTTTTGAATTACTGTCAGCAGCTTTGCTTGCATTGCTTGCGATAGGTTTCCAATCTCATCTAAAAAAAGAGTGCCCTCATTTGCCAAAACCAAACGGCCTGTTTTATCTTCTCGGGCATCCGTAAATGCTCCTTTTTTGTAGCCAAAAAGCTCACTCTCAAAGAGCGATTCGGTTATCGTACCCATATCGATACTTAAAAAAATATCTTTTGATCTGGATGATAACCTGTGAATTTCGCGTGCAACCAATTCTTTACCTGTACCATTTTCACCTAGAATAAGAATATTGGCATCAGTTGGAGCAACCTTTTCAATGGTACGAAATATATTATGCATAACTTGTGAATTACCAAGCATACTTTGATACTGAGTATTAAAACTTTGTTTTAGCTGATTCTGTTGTATTCTTAGCATAGAAACCTCACGGCGTGATTTGCTCAATTCCAACCCACTAGTTATTGTAGCCAATAATTTCTGATTATCCCAGGGTTTTAAAATAAAATTAACAGCTCCTAATTTTAGTGCTTTAACGGCAAGTTCAACATCACCATAAGCTGTTATCATGATAACCACCTGATCAGAATTTATTTTTTTTATTTCGCTTAGCCAGTAAAGACCTTCTTGACCAGTATTATCTAATGATTCGAAATTCATATCAAGGATTACAATATCAATGTACTCCTTTTGAAGTATTTCAATTATTCTTTTAGGATTAGCAGTTGATATTACCTTGCTCACTTTTCTCTTTAAATATAGCGACAGAGATTCTATAACACTTGGGTTATCATCAACAATTAAAATGGTTCCTTCCATTGGAAATTATTTATATTTAATCAAAAGTAATCAGAAAATTATAGAAAGTAAATGCATTGTATGATTTTGATACATCTATTGGATGATTTTGTAACAAATTAGTTATGTAAGCAATATCTCTAATAATTATAACATGCTGAATATTTGATACTTATTAACGATGGCATACTAGTTGAATAATATGAACCAGATTAAAATAAAATATGGAAAAAATAAAACCGAACAAAATGAAAAATATTTATGTGTCTTTGGTGTTAATCCTTTTTGTTTTAGTATTCGCAAATAATCATTCAGTTGCACAAGCCCGACATACTTGTTCAACTTTTCAAATCTCAACTAATGATACAATAATAGTTGCTCATAATCTTGATGATTATGTTACGTTTCCAGGAATGGTTGTCGTTAATCCACGTGGAATTGAAAAAGAGAGCTTATCATGGGAGGATTTCCGCAAAGGAAAAAAGAAAGATAGTCTTCGTTTGAAATGGACATCTAAGTTTGGTTCAATTACCTACACAATTTTTGGTCGCGATTTGATTGATGGCGGAATGAACGAAGCAGGTTTGTACATTGGAGAAATGACCCTTATGCAAACTTTGTACCCTGTAGATGAAACCAAGCCAACCTTTCATACAAATTTCTGGATGCAGTATATTCTCGATTGTTTTTCAACCGTTGATGAAGCAATTGAAAGTCTTTCAACATTCAACATTGATGGAACCTGCCGTTGGCATTTCTTTTTAGCAGACAAGCTAGGAAATACTGCAATTGTCGAATTTATTGATGGGAAAGTATGTATTTATAAAGGAGAAAATATGCCTCACAAAATACTTTGTAATACTACTTATAAAAGTGATTTAGATTCACTCGCATTATATTCTGGGTATGGAGGTAGCAGAGTAATAGATATTCAGGATAAAGAAAACACCAAACGAACTGTAAGAGCGAGTGAGTTAATAAGACTTTACTCCGAAAATCCTCAAAAACCAATTATTGATTATAGCTTCGATATGCTTCGGCTACTCGATTTAGGGAACAATTTATGGCAAATTGTTTGTGATCTTTCAAACGGACGAATTTATTTTAATACTCATCTTAACCGAAATATTAAGTATATCGATCTTAACGCATTTGATTTTTCAAATAAATCTTCTAAATATATTGATATTCATATTGATGAGAGTAATGATGTAGCAAATTTGTTCATTCCACTTACCCCTAAAATAAATAAAAAATATGTTAGAAAAACCTGGTGGGCAATTGATATGGGGTTTTGGGGAAACATCCTTGTTAAACCATTTGCTGTTTGGGGATTAGGAGCAAGAATGAATGGATATACTGGAGAATTTTATGCTGAAAACTAATATTCGTTTATTTTATTAGAATAAATTATAAAATAAAAATCAAATGAAAGCAATTAAATTAATTTTATTCATTTCAATGATTCTATTATTTTGCAGTCAATCAATAGCGCAACTCATGAATCAACCTGGAACAATTCTAATATCGACAAATCCATTAAAACTAATTTATGGATTAGTAAATATTGAGATAGAATATACAATTGCACCTTCAACTTCTGTAAAGCTTAGTTCAGAATACCTTTTAAGTGATTGGTTTATAAAAAAAGAAAAACACCCTGTTTTTGTAACTAGCATTGGAATGAGATATCATTTTTTACATAATAAGGAATATGGAGATAATAATGATGTTTACTTAGGGTTTAATAGCGGTTATTCATGGTCTAAAAATTTTCCTGAACAAACATCATTTCTGGTTGGTTTGGATGCAGGATATAAATACCAATTCAACTCCTATTTATTCATGAATGCTAAAGGACTAATAACCTATCCTGTAAAATATCCTAAGATTTTGCCAGGGTTAGAATGCTTATTTGGATATGCTTATTTAAAATAAAATAATAAACAAAATACTATGTTAATAAATTATATAATCACAGCCTGGAGAAGTCTAATAAAAAATAGAACAGTATCCATTATAAATATCGGTGGACTAACCATCGGTTTAGCTTCGGCTGTACTTGCAATTCTATATGCTCATCATGAACTCAGCTATGAAAGCATGCACAATAAAGCTGACAATATATATCGGGTCTACCTCAAAGGAGATTTTGATCAATTAAAATGGGTCCCAACTAATTTTGGACCAGACGGACCAGCCCTAAAGAACTTATTTCCAGAAATTGAAAGATTCACAAGGTTATTTAATTATGCAAATACACCTGTTAGGGTAGGTGAAAACATTTTCTATGAGGATAATGTATATGCTGCTGATTCGAACATTTTTCAGATTTTAACATTTTCATTTTTAGAAGGCTCACCATCGAATGAAATTAATACAGTGGTTATATCTGAAATTGTTGCTCAACGTTATTTTGGTAAAAAAAATCCAATAGGAAGTACAATGAATCTGAACCTTGATGGTCAAAAATCGGACTTTATTGTAACAGGAATATTTAAAGAATTTGCATCAAATACACATCTAAAATTGGATATTCTCATTCCATTTGGAGTAACGAAATCGCACAGATGGTTAAAACCAGACGAATATCAAGGCTCATCTTTTATAACCTATTTATTGCTTAAAGAAGGAACAGACTATAATAAGTTAAATAATAAAATAGAATTATCGTACAAAATACCTGTAGAAATTAATAACATAGGAGTTTTTCTTTTGCCTCTCAAAGAAATTCATATGAAAGGAACTTTTGGAAATAGCCAGGGTAAACTCATTATTTTCCTTTTTGGGGGCTTCTTCGTATTAATAATTACAAGTCTTAATTATATAAACTTAACCAATATTCTTTTCTCTACCCGTAATAAAGAAATTGGCATTCGAAAAGTTGTTGGAGCAAGGCAAAAGCATATTATAATGCAGTTTCTTACCGATACAATTCTTTCAACTATTATAGCATTTAACTTGGCTATTATTGTAATCAAACTTGCATTACCCAGGTTTAATGCATTAATGGACACAAATATACAATTGGAATCTAGCCCTGGCACATTAAGTTTGTTAGCATTAATTCTTATTGTTACGATTCTTATTGCAGGATTATATCCTGCTCTCCGATACTCTTTCCTCAAACCTGTATCACTTATGAAACCCTCGGTTTTTGCACTTGGCGGAAAAGGATACTCGCGTTGGATACTAACCACTTTCCAATTTTTCCTGGCAATCATTTTTATTCAAACTATTCTGGCCATGAACAAACATGGTAATTTTCTTGGCAGTGATGAATACAAAAGATATAATTCTGAGAATGTAATCTGTATCTCAGGTAACCAATGGGGAAATTTACATAAAGTTAAAGAGGAACTATTAAAGAATCCCGTGATTGAATTTGTTTCGTGGGGATCTACAATACCTGAATATGGTGTTAATTTCTCATCGGATTGGAAAGATAAGGATAACAAAACAATGGCATCAATATATAATTTTGAAGAGGATTATTGTAATGTTTTTAATATTTCAATACTTGATGGACGTTTCTTTTCGCATAAATTCCCATCAGATGCAGAAAACTCTGTAGTAATTAATAAAATGGTAGCAGATGTTCTTGAATACGAAAATCCTGTTGGAAAAATAGTTATGATTGGGAATAAACAATTTATTATTATTGGTATTATTGATTCGTACAGAGCCATACCTCCAATTTTCGATCATGTTCCATTATTAATCACTACAGGCTCAGAATTATCACCATGCTTAACTATAAGAATAGATCCTTCAAAACGTGAAACGGCCCATCAATATATAATAAAAACATTAAAATCATTTAATGCCGATATTCCCATAGAGTTAAAATACCATAACGATGTAATTTATGATACCACCGAAGCCAAATCATTTATGTCGGCAGCACAACTTTTAAATCTTTTCTTTTATCTGACAATTATTACTTCTTTGGTAGGTATATTCGGTCTTTCATTGTTTATTGCTGAACGAAACCGAAGGGTAATAAGTATTCGGAAAGTATTTGGTGCTTCTATTCCAAGTATTATGCTCAGGCTTTCTAAAGGAATAATAATCCAAGTTTTAGTAGCAGTAATACTAGCAACCCCAGTTTCAATAATGGCCATGACGGGTTATCTATCTGTCTTTCCATCTAATTTTCACCTTGGATTACCTATATTTCTTGTTGGAGGTGGAATGGCTATGGCAATGGTGTTACTAACTGTAGGCTGGCAAACATGGAGAGCGGCAAATGCAAATCCTGCAAATGCACTGAGATGCGAATAAAATATAAAACGAAAAAAATCCGAAGCGCTGTGCTTCGGATTTCTATACATAAAAAATTCTTACTTAAACTTTCTGAATTTGTTTTATAATTTCAGCTCCACGAACAATTGCTTTTTCATTCATAGGCACTAAATGATGGTACCTTTCGGGTAACGATTTTTTAATACCGGCAACCACATTTTCCATTTTAACAACAGGTTTAATTTTTAAATATCCACCTAAAACAATCATGTTAAATGTTTTGGCTGAGTCCATCTTGGAAGCCTCTTCGGCAGCATCAACAAGGTAGATATTAATGTCTTTACGTTCAGGATGGCGAGTAATACCATTACTATCATAAATCAAAGTACCCCCTTTTTTAACCGTTTTCTCAAATTTATCCATTGATTGTTGGTTAAGTATTATGGCTGTATCAAACTCACCAACAATGGGAGAACTAATACGTTCGTCACTTAATATAACAGTTACGTTTGCAGTACCACCACGCATTTCAGGTCCGTATGATGGCATCCAGGTTACTTCTTGTCCTTGAACAATACCAGAGTAGCAAAGGATTTTACCCATCGAAAGTACTCCTTGTCCACCAAATCCGGCTATAATTAATTCTTCAGTCATTTTTCTAAAGTTTTTAATTTAAAATTTAAAATCTATTTTTGTTCAGCAGGCACCTTAATATCGCCAAGTGGAAAAAATGGAAACATATTTTCAACCATCCATTCATTTGCCTGAACAGGTTCCATTTTCCAACCAGAGTTACAATTCGAAACAATTTCTACAAAAGAAACACCTTTATTCAGTTTTTGATTCTCAAAAGCCATTCTAATCGCTTTTTTAGCTTTGCGAACTGCACCTGGTGTATGAACAGCCTGGCGTGTTACGTAATACGTTCCTGGCAATTGCGCAACCAATTCAGTAATTTTTAATGGATTACCCATTGTTTTAATATCACGACCGTAAGGTGATGTTGATGATTTCATTCCTGGCAAAGTAGTTGGAGCCATCTGGCCACCTGTCATACCATAAATACCGTTGTTTATGAAAATAATTGTAATATTTTCGCCACGGTTACAAGCATGAATTGTTTCAGCAGTGCCTATAGCAGCTAAATCGCCATCGCCCTGGTAAGTAAAAACAAATTTTTCAGGATGTAGTCTTTTAATAGCAGTAGCTAAGGCAGGAGCTCTGCCATGAGCAGCTTGTTGCATATCGATATCCATAAATTCGTATGCTAAAACTGAACAACCTACTGGAGCTACCCCAATAGTTTCAGATTGAATACCCATTTCTTCTATAGTTTCTAGCACCAAACGATGAGCGACTCCATGTCCACAACCTGGACAATAACTTAATGGTTTATCGATAAAAAGAGGGGTTTTTCTAAAAACCAGATTCTCTTCTTTTACTATATCATTGGTTGTTATTTTTTCAGCCATTTTCTTATCCTCCTATAAAATTTTTTGTTCAAGAGCTGTTAAAACTTCTGCCGGAGATGGTATTATACCACCCATACGTCCATAATGCTCAACCGGTATTGAACATTTTACAGCTAATTTTACATCTTCAACCATTTGTCCTGCACTCATCTCAACAGTTAAAATACCTTTAACTTGTTTTGACAATTCAAATAAACGTTTAGAAGGAAATGGGAACAAAGTAATGGGTCGTAATAAACCAACTTTTATTCCTTTAGCTCTTGCCATTTGAATAGATTTTTGGCAAATACGCGAACTAGTACCATATGCTACAAATAAGTATTCGGCATCTTTGGTTTGGATTTCTTCAAAACGAACCTCATTCTTTTCAATTTCTTTATATTTAGCTTGCAGCTTGTGATTGAATTTTTCCTGTTTGCTAGGATCAAGGTCTAACGAAGTAATAATATTATGAGGTCTGTCAGGTGTTTTACCTGTCGTAGCCCAAGGTGACATCTTAATAATTTCCTCGTTGGTCCAGCGTGGTTTTTGGTCGCTTATTTCAACTTTCTCCATCATTTGGCCAATTGCACCGTCTGAAAGAATTAAGGCAGGATTTCTGTATTTAAATGCTAATGTAAAGGCAAGATCAACAAAATCGTACATTTCCTGAACTGAAGAAGGAGCCAATACGATTAATTTATAATCACCGTGGCCACCACCTTTAACCGACTGAAAGTAGTCTGACTGAGCAGGTTGAATAGTCCCCAAACCTGGTCCTCCACGAACCACATTAACTATAAGACAAGGAAGTTCGGCACCAGCAATATAGGTAATACCTTCTTGCTTAAGACTAATTCCTGGACTTGATGAAGATGTCATTACTTTTTTACCAGTTGCTGCACCACCATAAACCATATTAATAGCAGCTACTTCGCTTTCGGCCTGCAAAACAACCATGCCTGTACGTTTTTCGGGTTGTTCTGACATAAGATATTCAAGAACTTCGGACTGCGGAGTTATCGGATATCCGAAATATCCATCGACACCTGCGCGAATAGCTGCTTCAGCTATTGCCTCGTTGCCTTTCATTAATCGTAATTCTTTCATTATTGTAGTTCTTTATTGATTTTTATACTTATTCGTTTACTTTCATTCTGTAAACTGTTATTACTGCATCGGGACAAACCATTGCACAGTTTGCGCATCCGGTACATTCTTCAGGGTTTGCCATATAGGCATAATGATAACCTTTTGCGTTAACGTCCTCATGAAGAGCAATAACTGATTGTGGACATGAAGGCACACAAACACCACAACCTTTGCATCGCTCTATGTTAACTACGATTGAACCTTTAACTTTTGCCATTATTGTATTCTGTTTTAGTTAATTTTTGAATGTGTTCAAAGATAAAAATTTTTACTCTAATAAGGTACTTATTTTCCAAACTCAAAGACTGTTATTCAACACCAAAATTCAAAACTTTTGTAATCTTTTTAAAAACCTAATTATTTTTTATGATGTTGATTAAAGATTCGTAATCTCTCTTCGAGTATCGGTAATTGGGTTCGTTGGATTTGAGAAACACAGGCACGCAAACCTTCAGTACGTTCACTTCCGGTAGTTGCTAATGCGATAGCGCTAATACCATAATACAGCAGTTTCTCAAGTAGATCTACTCCTTCCATTCCCGGATACGAAAATGTAAAATAGAAACCATCAGCAAGTGGCTGATCTTCATCCATATCATATACTATTTTAAAGCCATTTTCGGTAAACATCTTTTTCATGATTTTGGCTCTTTCACCATATTCCTTAACAATTTCGACAAAATTAAACTCACCATTATTTGCTGCTTTCAACATAGCTGCCAGACCATACTGTGCTGAGTGACTTGTACCTGATGACAACGAATAAACTGCTCCATAAATCATCGAATATCCAAAACCATCCGTTTTAAAAAAGCGTTTTAAATCAGGAAATTTACGATCGAATAAATGATCTGAAATAACCAGCATTCCTACTCGTTGTCCTGCATAACTAAAAGATTTCGAACTCGAAATTAATAAAATATAATTTGGAGTATAATTTGCAACAGTAGGTTGGTAAGGCGGAACACCTGGTTTCGACATATCTTTTCTGAAATCCATTGCAAAATATGCAAGATCTTCCATTACAATAACATCATACTTAGTTGCTAATTCACCGATAATCTGCAATTCAGCATCTGTAAAACAAATCCATGATGGATTATTTGGGTTTGAATATAATATGGTCGAAATATTACCTTTTGAAAGATAGGATTCGAGTTTTGCTCTTAATTTTTCACCACGATAATTGTAAACATCAAAAGTTTCAAACTTTAGTCCCAATACTTTATGCTGTTGTTTTTGAACCGGAAATCCAGGATCAATAAATAATGTAGTATCTTTTGTAACATCACGTCGACATGAAACCATAAAAGAAGCCATTCCTCCTTGCATTGATCCAACTGTAGGAATACAGTTTTTGGAATCAACATCAATATTCATAAAGTTTTTTACGAACCGCGAGATTTCAGTTTTAAGAATATCAACACCTTCAATCATAGGATATTTTGATGCAACACCTTTTCTCAACGCTTCGATTTCACCCTCAATTCCTATTTGTGATGGAGGCAACCCGGGTACACCCATTTCCATTCGGATGTATTTTTCGCCAGATTCTTTTTCGATCTCATTTACCAGTTTAACAAGTTCGCGTATAGCACCAAGGCCAACTTTTTCAAGGCCGCTAGCATCTATTTTCTTTTTAACTACACCGGCATCAATCGGTGTCTTGTTTATCGGATCATTTGTCATATTGTAGTAGTTTGATGAAACAATATTAAATAAAGTAATCTTTTTAAAAAATAATATAAAACATACCTTTTATTGTGTTAAAAAATAGGCAGCCAATGGAGCTACCTATGTTCGTTTCATATTAATTTAGAGTGATTTTAGATTTTACTTTAAAAGTGGTTTAATACTTTTTACCCAACTTTTTACTCTTTCGTCGGTAAGTTCGGGTTCAAAATCTTCGTTCACAGGTAATCCTACAAATTTACCGTCTTTTACTGCCAATGATTCTCGGAACTCATATTTGGTAGCATCAACATAACCAACAATTTTAGCTCCTTTAGGTAAGATTTTATCGGCAATAATTCCTAAAGCATCAACAAAATGAAGACCATAGGTAATTTGATCACCTAAACCAAACATTGCAATTACTTTATTTGAAAAATTTACTTTTTCGAGTTCGGGTAAAAATACATCCCAGTCGTTAGCCGATTTATCAGAATTCCAAGTTTCTTTCCCTACGGTTGAAACACCAAAAACTACGTTTTCATATTTCTCAATATCAGCAGCTTTTGCCGATTTTACAGGAATAAGATCAACATTATCAAATCCTAAAGCTGCAACTACTTTCTTTGCAACTTTTTCTGTTGATCCACCTAGTGGTCCGTAGAATAATCCTATTTTTTTCATATATTTTTTTAATTAAATTTCAGTTACCTAACAAATATACAATTTTTATTTCTTCACAATCTTATATAAATAGCTAAACAAAGGATTAATTAAAAATGAAACAATCATCCCAATAGTACCTGCTTCGGGCGAAGGAGTACCAGATAAATACAAGACCAAACAAACGGTTAATCCTATTAAACCCGAAGAAAGTGCTCCAAATTTATTCACCCATTTAGTAAATAATCCCCATATAAAAGGACCGAGGAAAAATGAACCAATGGCCCCCCAAGATATGCCTAAGATAGCCACAATTGAATCGATATTCATATATGCCAATACAACCGATAACAGTACAAAAAACGCGCTCATATAACGCATTAACCTTGTAAGGCTTTTATCAGAAACTTTTTTATTAATAAATCCCGCATAAAAATCCTTTGAAAACGATGAACTTGAGATTAGTACCAGAGCTGCCAAGGTTGACATAGATGCCGATAATATTAGCAATAATAATAAAACAGATAATGAAGGATGCACTACATTAGTTAATAATTCAGGCATTAATCGGTCAAACAATGGTTTACCTTCCAGAAATGCATTTGGATTATTTTCTGGTGATAGAAATATACGTGTTGTTGATCCAACAAAATAGGCTATTCCGCCAATTAAAATTGCAAATACTGTAGAAGCAATCATCCCAATTTTCACTGATCTGTGATCTTTTATAGCATAAAATTTCTGAACTAGCTGTGGCATTGCGAAAGGAGCAATACTAGTCAAAAATATCAACGAAAATAAAGGCCAAAATCCCGGAGAACCAATCCATTGAGTTAATTTTGGATCAATTTCTGATAATTTGAAGGTTATTGTTGGTATTCCACCTCCTGCATTTACTGTACTAATTAATAAAACAATGACACCTGCTGTCATAATTATACCAAAAGCCATATCAATTATGGCCATTGACTTATATCCACCTAGCACAACATAAAGAGCAGTAAACATACCCATAAAAGCCAATGCATGCCAGTATTCCAATCCAAAATTGGATGTAAATAAGTAGGATAGGCCCATAAATACTGCAGCAGAATAAGGAATCATAAATACAAAAATCACAATTGCAGACATCAATTTAAAAAAGCTGCTATCGTATCGTTTTTCTAAAAATTCACTAAGTGTCGAAACATTATATTCGAGCGACATTTTTTTAATGCGCCAACCCAAAAGTGCCCATACAAGTAAAACACCTGCAATCGCATTAAAAAAAGCAATCCATAAACCTGAATATCCAAATCCCCATCCTATTTTGCCAGCAAATCCAATAAATAAAACAGCCGAAAAATAAGCTGTTCCATATGAAAATGCAGACATCCATGGACCAACGTTGCCTCCACCAAGAAAAAAGTCGGAAAAAGATTTTGTTTTTCGTAAACCGATAATCCCGATTGTTATTATCATCAAAGCATAAGCCGACAGTACTAATATTTTAACTACCATAAATTCTGTTTTTAAAAATAGTGTGATACTGAAAATAAAATTCGTTTATTATCTACTTCATGTGTTTTTTTAACTTTTCCATAATCAACCAGATCGATTGTACCATAAGCAGCAACTGTATATTCAAGTTCTAGTCCCAACTGAAAGTTTTTTATACGATATGTAATATTTGGTGCGATTCGGTATAAATAGGCAATATCTAAAGCCATTCCGTAATTTCTTTTTTTATCCAACAGATGATCATTTGCACCCAGGTTTTTAGTATAACCACCAAATAATCCAACTTTGAACTTGTCACCATAAACCACATTTGTCCATAAGTACAAATGATTAAACGGGGTATATTCCTCAATACCGGTTATGCTATCAATACTACTTACTCCATAACCTCCCAGCATTATGTTTTCTGAGAGATTCTGTCCATAAACAGCTTTTCCTTTTACTACAAACTTAGGTTTCTGATATTTAAAATAACCCATATAGGAAATCGAGTTTATCTTAGAGCTAGTTACATAGGTGATTCCTGATGTTAAAGAAGTATCTACTGCGGTTCGTGGCTGAATGCTTTTATAATCGGCGGCAACACCAAATAAAAAATTACCCGGATTGAATTGCAATTGAATGTGCAAATTAGGTATTCCTGAGTTTTTAATATACTTGGCTGATTTTCCATCAGGACCTGTGTTTGCATAGTCGCTTTGATAAATTGCTGCTCCGATAATTTTAAAATCGCCAAGCTTATGTGAAACAAACAGCATGGGACTTCTGTTAAAAGCATTAAATGGAATTCCTGTATTAATTGATATTACAGAAGGAGAAACTTCTTTGACAAACATAGGGTGCCAATCTCTACCAATCAATACATCAGTTTTTTCCCAACTTAATTTAGAATAGGCATTACGCAAACGAACACGTGCAGTAAATCCATCAATTCCTCCAGTAAAATCCACTTCGAGATATCCCAGCAATTTAGCACCAAAAACATCTGGACCAGTAATCGTTCCGGTAAGTCTTGAAGCAATATCTACAAGTCCTATCGAGCTCTCAGCATTTAAATCGTTACCATTCGGGTCAAGGTTGATATCTTTGGGATAAATATGTAACAATCCTTCGAGTGCTTCAACATTCTGGCGGGAGTCGTAATAGAAATCGCTTCGAATAAAACCCGAAAGCTTAAAATCTATTTTCTTTTCCTCTACTTCTTGTGCAAAAGATTGATTTGCTATAATACTAATCAATATTACTAAAGGTCTTAAATAGAATTTCATTTTTGATTTATTATTATTTTTCTAATTCAACTCCAAAATGTCTCCAGCCCTTAACAAATCCATCTTTAACTTTTGGCCAATTTAGCAATATTGCAACAACAGATAAAAGAGCCATTACGAGTAACAACTTTTCATTAAAAGAAAGATCCTTAAGTTTCCTCATTGTTTTATTTATTTCTCAATTCTAATCCTTGCATCTACAGCAACTACTCTATCTGTTTTACCCAACAATGGATTCAAATCCATCTCGGCTATTTCGGGTGCAGCTTTTACTAATGTTGAAACCCGAACAACAATTTCTGCAAATAAATCTTCATTTACCCCTTCTTGTCCACGAGCACCTTTTATTATTCCATAGCTTTTAAGCTTTCGGATCATTTCGATAGCTTCTGGTTTAGCAATTGGAGCCAGACCAGCACTAACATCTTTAAATACCTCGATAAAAATACCACCTAAACCACAAAGTACCATGTGACCAAACTTAGGTTCGGCCTTTGCACCAACAAACAACTCGATACCTGAGAGCATAGGTTGAAGCAAAATAGCTGTAGTATCTTTTATTTTAATCATACGGTCAAACTCGATAGCTACCGTTTCGGCATCTTTAACATTGAGTACAACACCACCTACATCGGATTTGTGCACTGGGCCAACAACTTTCATTACTACTGGCAAACCCAATTTTTGAGCTTCTTTCACAGCAGCATCTCTATTGGTTACAACGGCTTCCCCTGCTCTTGATATTTTTGCAGCATCAAGCAATAGCTGAACTTTTTCAGGAGATAAATAACCATTTTCGGAACTTTCAATTACCTTACGAATTGTAACTGTATCAATCTGGGGTAAATCTATTTTTTCAGGAGTTGGCTTTGGTGTATGGTAAACTTTAGCAAGTGCATTTCCAAAAACTACCTCATCAGGAAAATTAATTCGCCCTTTTGCAATAAAAGCATCAATTTCTTCTTTTACATTGATAATAGATGGAAGGATTGGATAAATAGGCTTCTTGCAGGTTTTCATCTTTTCATTGAGCAGATCGTACACATCAAATACTGGGAACAAACCCGGACTACCAAAAATAACAACCATTGCATCAATATTGTCAAAATCTTTTTCGCAAGCATCAATAATATGACCCAATTGCTCGGCATTTCCTGTAGCCAAAAAATCGATTGGATTTGCAACTGATGATCCAGGAAATAATTTCTCGAGTAATGCTTTTGCTTTTGGTCCTTCGATATGAGGTATTTCCAATTTATTGTTTGAAAGTGCATCGGTAAGCATTACTGCTGGTCCACCAGCATGAGTAATGATTGCTATGTTTTTACCTTTAAGCTCAGGATGCATAAAGATTGAAGCAACTGTTGCAAGCTCATCACGACCAGCACAGCGAACAATTCCTGCTTTGCGGAACAACGCTTCAACAGCAACATCAGGACTGGCAAGAGCACCGGTATGTGATGAAGCCGCACGACTTCCAGCTTCAGAGCTACCCGATTTTATAGCTGCAATTTTGCATCCTTTGCGAATAAGTGATGATGCATGCTTCAACAATAATTCTGGTTTATTTACACTTTCAATATATAGTAACTTAACTTTTGAACTTGTTTTAGGATCAAAATTCTCATCCATGTATTTAAGGATATCCTCAACACCCATTTGGGCACTGTTACCAACAGAATAAACACTTGAGAATTTGAGACCCTTTGGAATACTGGCTTCCATAATAAATACGGCAGTAGCACCTGATCCCGAAATAAAATCAACCCCCTGTGAATCTAAAGTTGGAATTGGAGTTGTAAAAACCCCATTGTAATTAGGATTTAAAACTCCAATGCAATTTGGACCTATTAAACAAGCTTTATTTTTATTAATGATTTCAACAATTTCCTTTTCGAGTTTTGCTCCCTCTGCGTTTTCTTCGCTAAATCCGGCAGAAAGAATAATAAATGCTTTTGTATTTTTCTGTTCCGCTAATACTCGAACAGTTTCGACACAATATTTAGCAGCAATAGCAAGTATTGCAAGATCAACCTGAGGCAAATCAATTGTTTCCTTAAAACACTTTATTCCTTGAACTTGCTCTTCCTTAGGGTTTACAACGTAAAGATTTCCTTTGAATTTTCCGTCAATAATATTTTTAAGAACCTTACCACCGGTTTTATATATATTATCTGAACCACCTATTACAACTATACTTTTAGGATCGAGAAGCTGTTTTGTTATCATAGCCTTTTATAAAATATTCTCTAGATTTTTCACAAATGTAAGAAAAAAGACCCACCCGATAACTTACAATCTGTAAGTTAAAATTGATTTTAGCTTATTATTTTGTATAAAAACACCGATTTTCTAATGATTTCAAATTGATACAACCTGTTAATCTATTTTACAGCATATTTATAAAATGATAGATAAAGAACTTATAAAAATGAGCATTTAAAAGAAATTGTCTAGATAAATCTATTTTGAAAAAAGAAATAATAATTCTATTTTTAAAGTTTATTAATATCTTGAATTATGAATAACTATATTCTATCCATGGTTTTTGTTTTTCTTTCATTTATCTTAAATGCACAAACATTTACTTGTGATACGACTGCAAATTATGCACAAAATGCACAATTCTTTTTCAATTCATTTCAAAATGGAACAGTTTTATTTGAAGATAATAGCAAAACAGATGCTCTTCTGAATTATAATGTTCTGTCAAATGACATGTACTATATCGATAATAATAAGTACTTTTCATTAAGTCCAGATGAGGTAAAAATGATTATGATCTGTAATTTTCGGTTCTATTTTGAAAAAGGGAAAATTATGGAATTGATATATGATAAAGAAATAAAAATCTTTATTGAAAGAACAGCAAATATCGAAGAGTTCTTTGATCAGGAAGGTGCATATGGTGCCACATCACCCAATACAGTTGGTACAAAACTACTAGATTTTGATATAGCAAATATGCCTGAAGATCGAAGCTATTTGGTTAATCTTAGAGATAAAGGTGATAAAGAAATTATGATTGAAAAGCTTTATAAAATTAAATATGGTACAAAAGTATTGCCAGCAACAAAAAATAGTTTCTTAAAGATTTATAAAGATAATAAGGAAAAACTAAAGATATATTTTAATGAAAATCAATTTGATTTTCATCAAAAAGAAGATTTAATTAAAATTGCTAATTATTGCCTAAGCTTAAAACAATCAATCAATATTGAATAAAATCATTGGTTTATAAGAGTTTGATTCTTATATTTGCATTTGCATTTTCATAAATATAATTATGAATTATTTCGATTCGACAAACTTGTACCATAACTTTGGCAAAGGACTCTTCGAGTGCTGGATTTGTTGATTTTTCTCTATTTACTTCATCAACTTCTTTATCCATTTATTTTAACTTAGGTAATTTTCGATTTAAGAATACCTATTTATAATTTGTGATTTCTTTTTCTGATTACATCTTCTTAAATCAGCATTCGTTAATCAATATTCGAAAATAAACTACTTAATAATGCAAGGCACAATTTTCGACATAAAGCATTTCGCAGTTCACGACGGGCCAGGAATTCGTCAAACGATCTTTTTTAAAGGCTGCCCACTGAATTGCTGGTGGTGCCACAATCCTGAAAGTCAGAATATTGAACAGGAATCATTTATCAGAATTAATAAACTTGATGGAAAGGAATTTAAGAGAAACAAAACTATTGGTTATCAGATATCAAGTGATGAATTATTTAAAATCATATCAGGAGATAAGATTTTCTTTGAAGAATCGCATGGTGGGGTAACCTTTTCGGGTGGAGAACCATTAATGCAAGCCGAATTTTTATATGAGATTGCATTACTATGCAAACTAAACGGCATTCAAACCTGTCTGGATACAACTGGATTTGCCTCGGAAAAAACAATTCAGAAAATTGCCAGAGTTATTGATTGCTTTTTATTTGATATAAAACTTATAAACAATGTATTGCATAAAAAATATACCAATGTACCAGTAGATGGAATATTAAAAAACCTGAGATGGCTCGATGAAAATCACAAAAATATTATTCTAAGATTTCCAGTCATACCAGGAATTACTAATACTGAAACGAATTTAAAAGATATAAAAGAGTTTATTTCAACATTGAAAAATACCCAACAAATTGATTTATTGCCTTTTCATACTATATCGATAAGCAAGTATCATCGATTTAATAAGGAATATAAAATGGGCGATACTCCTGCCCTATCTGATGATGAGATGAAAGAACTTAAAACTGAATTTGAAAATATTGGTTTTGTCGTTAGCATTGGAGGATAGATAAGATAGAAGTCTGAAGTCAGAAGATGGAAGTCTGAAGTCAGAAACTTTGAACTTTAAACTTTAAACTAAAGAATGAATACAAGAATAAAACAATTACGAACCCAGAGCTTAACCGCAATTAATAAATTATCGCACGAAAGAGCTAAGCTAGTGACTGAATTTTATAAACAAACTGAAAGTCAGCAATTATCGGTTCCTGTAAAAAGAGCTCTGACATTCAAATACATCCTTGAAAATAAGAAGATTTGTATAAACGGAGGCGAACTGATTGTTGGAGAACGCGGACAAGCGCCTAAGGAAACTTCTACTTATCCTGAGGTTAGTTTACATTCATTGAAAGATCTGGAAATTCTTGATTCCCGTCCAAAAGTTTGGTTCAGAGTTGATGAAGAAACCAAAGACATCTACGAAAAAGAAATAATTCCTTTCTGGAAAGGCAAATCGCAGCGTGATAAAATTTTTGCTCAACTGTCCGATGAATGGAAAGCAGCCTACGAAGCCGGAATTTTTACTGAGTTTCAGGAGCAACGTGCTCCGGGACATACGGTTGCCGGAAAAAAAATCTTCAGAAAAGGAATGCTCGACCTGAAAAAAGATATTCATGACTCAATTCAAAAATATGAGAATCTGAATGATTCAGAATCAAAAAATAAAATAGAAGAACTCAACGCAATGGAAATTGCAGCCGATGCAATTATTCTTTTTGCTAACCGATATGCTGATGAGTTGGAAATACTTTCCAAAAAAGAGAAAGACGGGCAGCGCAAAGCCGAACTAATTGAAATGGCAAGAATCTGTCGAAAAGTTCCTGCTTATGCACCCGAAACTTTCCACGAAATGTTACAGCATTATTGGTTTGTTCATCTTGGTGTAATAACCGAGTTAAACCCATGGGATTCTTTCAATCCTGGCCGACTAGATCAACATTTATTCCCATTTTATATAAGAGAAACTGACAAAGGATCGCTTAGCAAAGAAAAAGTTATCGAACTGCTTCAGGCATTCTGGGTAAAATTTAATAATCATCCTTCGCCACCCAAAATGGGTGTTACAGCATTAGAAAGTAATACATACACTGATTTTGCTTTAATCAATCTGGGTGGAGTGAATGAAGATGGCTCTGATGCGGTAAATGAGCTTACGTACATTTTGTTAGATGTAATTGAAGAAATGCGGATCTTGCAGCCTAGTTCAATGGTTCAGATAAGCAAGGTAAATCCAGATAGTTTTATTAAACGAGCAATCAACATTACCAAAACCGGATTTGGACAACCTTCATTTTTTAATACCGATGCCATTGTAAAAGAACTAGTAAATCAAGGCAAAGATATCGTTGATGCGCGTAATGGCGGAGCCAGTGGTTGTGTCGAAACAGGTGCATTCGGAACAGAAAGCTATATTCTTACAGGATATTTTAACCTCAATAAAATTCTTGAAATCACCTTACACAATGGAACCGATCCAAGAACCGGAAAACAAATCGGAATAAAAACTGGTGATCCTAGAACTTTTTCAAGTATAAACGATCTGCTTGAAGCCTATAAAAAGCAACTTAACTATTTTGCAGATATCAAACTAAAAGGAAACATAATAATCGAAAAGATTTATGCTGAAGAAATGCCTGTTCCATTCCTTTCGCTAATTATTGATGATTGTATTGCCAATGGAGTTGATTATAATGCAGGCGGAGCCCGATACAACACAAGCTATGTTCAGGGCGTTGGCTTAGGAAGCATAACCGACAATTTATCATCCATAAAATATAATGTATTCGATAAAAAGAAAATAAGCATGGATGAGCTTCTAAAAGCTATGGAAGCTAACTTCGAAGGTTACGATCAGTTACGCCACGATCTGATTTACGAAACACCCAAATATGGTAACGATGATGATTATGCCGATTTGCATGCAGTGGATATTTTTAACATATTTTACGATGCTATAAATGGCAAACCTACATATCGGGGTGGAATTTTCAGAATTAATATGCTACCAACAACAAGTCATGTATATTTCGGAAGCGTAATGAAAGCAACACCTGATGGTAGAAAAGCTTATGAACCATTATCCGAAGGAATAAGTCCATTTCAGGGGGCTGATAAAAAAGGCCCAACTGCTGTATTGAAATCAGCAGCCAAAATTGATCACATAAAAACAGGAGGTACCTTATTAAATCAGAAGTTTTCGCCATCGTTTTTTAAAGACGATCAAAGCATTACCAAACTTTCTCAATTAATTCGCAGTTATTTCAGAATGGATGGACATCATATTCAGTTTAATGTAGTAAGTGCCTCAACACTGCGCGAGGCGCAAAAGCATCCCGAAAAATACACCGATCTTATTGTACGTGTTGCAGGTTATAGCGATTATTTTAACGATTTGGGAGAAAGCCTGCAAAACGAGATTATAAGAAGAACAGAGCATGAAGAAGTATAATTCATTAAAATATAAAGCATATGTCATTTTGTTCCTCTAAAAATTATTTTATCTTTCACTACTATTTTGAAAATCAAAAATCATGAAAAAAATAATTAAATCCCTGCAATTAAATTATATTCTGGCTTTTCTTTTATTACATCTGGTTTTTACAGTTAGTGGCCAGACTACCAGAAACTTAAAAGAAGAGCTTGAAAAAATACCAGGAGTTATGGTGTTCACGATGTTTTCAGATCCAATGTTTTCGGAGTCATACGAAATATTTTTCACTCAACCTGTAGATCACAATAACCCTGATGGTGAGAAATTTTCGCAGCGAGTACTATTGGGTCATGTAGGATTCGATCGCCCAACTGTGGCTGTTATAGAAGGTTATAGCATATATACTGATAAAGCCGGCGAGATAACCAAATTTTTAAATGCAAATCAAATAACCATTGAACATCGCTTCTTTGCTGATTCACGACCCGATAGTATCCAATGGAACTACCTAACCATTCAGCAAGCTGCAGCAGATCATCATGAAATAATTTCAGCGTTGAAAAAGATATATGATAAAAAATGGGTTTCAACCGGAATTAGCAAAGGAGGACAAGCTACAATATATCACAGGCGCTTTTATCCGAATGATGTTGATGTTAGTGTACCGTATGTTGCACCACTAAATTTTGGTCCAGAAGATCCGCGATACTATTCTTTTCTTAAAACTGTAGGTACAGCAGAATGCCGCAAGAAAATTTATAATTACCAACTTATTTTATTCAAGAACAAAGCAAAACTTATGCCTATGGTTAAGGAAATGGCAAAAACCAGAAACTACAGTTTTTCCATGGGCATTGACAGAGCCTTTGATTTGAGTGTTCTTGAATATTCTTTTTCGTTCTGGCAATGGTGTGGAAGCTGTGCATTAATTCCTGATTATACCGCCATACTTGAAGAGGTTTTTCAACACTATATATTTGTTAATCCATTAGTCTTTTTTGAAGATTCAGATATCAGAAATAATCTTCCGTTTTATTATCAGGCACTTACCGAAATTGGAATGTACGGATACGAAATTGAGCCATTTAAAAAATATCTGAAGGATACCACAAATATCACATTTGAATTCAATCTGCCCCAAGGTGCAGAAGACGTAACCTATAATTACGAGGCAATGAAAGACATTAACAACTGGGTTCAAAATGAAGGCAATTATATGCTTTATATTTACGGACAAAATGATGCTTACTTTGCAACAGCAGTTGAGCCATCAAAAAACACAAATGCTGTTCGAATGATAAATCCTAAAGGTTGCCATACCACCCGTATTGAAACATTTCCGGATAATATGAAAACAGAGATTTACAAAATCCTGCAAGATTGGTTATCTGAGGAACCTAAAAAAGTAAATCAGGGAGTTGGTGGAAGTAAAGAAGAAATATTTGAGATTTTCTAACGTTTTTTTAGTAACTGGTTACAAGTTACTTGTTGCTGGTTATTGTAAAGTTTTTTACAGGAATAAACAAGCAACCTGCAACCAGAAACATGAAACAATAATTTAAATTATAACCCTAAATCAATCCTTATGTTACGAAAGTTTACAATTCTTTTAATCACACTTTTTTTAAGCAGTCAAATTCACTCCATTGCATGTACAATAATTGCAGTTGGTAAGAAAGCAACAGCTGATGGTTCAAATATAATATCGCATACCGATACCGGACCAGATTCAAGAATTTTTGTTGTGAATGGCAAAACCTACAAACTAGGCGAGAAAGCACCTGTTTATTGGGGAATTCAAGATGCTGACCGACCATTGAATGATGATGGAATTATTTTAGGGTATATTCCACAGGTTGAAAAAACATACAAATATTTTCAATCAGCCTATTCGCATGTTAACGAATTCCAGTTAGGAATAGCAGAAAGCACAACAGATCAAAGGGATGAGCTAAAATGCTCACGCGAAAATGGCAAACAGATAATGACCATTGAGCAAGCTCAGATTTTTGCATTGCAGCGCTATAAAAATGCCCGTGAGGCAGTTCAGTTTATTGGTGATTTAATGACAAATTACGGATTTCTACCTTCAAGTGGCGATGGTTCCGAAACACTTGTAATTGCCGATACTGAAGAAATATGGGTTCTCGAGGTATTTGGTGTTGGTGCGGGATGGACACCAGAAAGTGGCAAACCAGGAGCAATTTGGGCAGCACAGCGATTACCCGAAGATCAGGCAACCATGATTCCAAATTTTAGCATTATAAAAGAGATTAATGCGAGCGATAAAAACAACTTTATGGTTTCGGCAAATTATATGAAAGAAGCTATTGGCCGTGGTTGGTACGATCCTGCTTCAGGAAAACCATTTGTTTGGCAGGAAATATACGCACCACTGCCAGCTGAGTATGCTACAAGCCGATTCTGGTTGTTTCATC
>JFJP01027220.1_pt1 | contig 23849 bp, 27 predicted proteins | sample 431651 | NCBI WGS metagenome assembly JFJP01 (sample SAMN02602958, study PRJNA72255) | Microbial mat metagenome, whole genome shotgun sequencing project. | biome: fresh water; feature: sink hole; material: water; isolation source: purple microbial (photo- and chemosynthetic) mats found in...
ATAAAATAACATTCATATATTTTTGTTCTTTTTCTGTTGCATTATTTGATAAATTTAAATTTAAATTTAAATAAACCTAAAAAAAAAGTTTTTTTTTTGAATTCAGGATAATTTACCCTTAAGCTAACCTATCGTCTTCTAAAAAGAAACACATGTATTTATTCAAGAGCTTAAAGAATGTTTTTTTTATATTCGTTTTTGAATTTTTTTCAGCATTCCAAATAATTCCAAATAGGAAAAACACACCGAATCTGCTTTCTGTTATGAGCCTTCCCCTTTGAAATCAGAAGTATTTCAAATCAACAAAAAGCTTACTTTTTCAAACATGACCACTCCACAAGAAAAGATCTTGATGGAATCTTCCCAAATAAATGATTTCAATACAAGAAATGTCACTGAAGTTCATGTTTCACCATTTTGTTTGAAAAACACGATTGAAAATCTTGATCCTGAAAACAAAGAAAATTTTTCAAATTCGTATAGTTTTAACTTTTTTTTCTTTTTTTATAAGATCTTATATTTTTGCTATATTCATTAATTTTTATATATATATAAAGAGGTGATTCATTGAATTTTGATACTTTTAACTTTGAGGAGAGAAAGCTGAAACCAATTCGTATGGAAGAAGAGTCATCATTTACAATGAATATTATTATGCCAAATCATGTGTTTCGCTCTCCTATGAGAAGTTTGAGCTTTGAAGAAAATTACGATTTTATTACTGAAGAGTTCAAGCCGAATGCTAAACCATTGAACAAATGCCCGACTGAATTAACTCTTTTGGATATACACGAAAATAATATGAATCCTGACATTCCAACTATTTCATGCCATACAGTAAAAAAAATTAAAATAAAAAATTTCCTTACAGTATTGATTTTAGTTGAAACAACTCATAAAAAGAGAAATCTTTCGTGATAAACAGCTAATTATAATTGATTGTCGTTATATGTATGAATTTGATGGAGGACATATCAAAAAGGCTTTAAATATCACAGATCCTGGCGATATCCAAAAAATCTTCTTCGAAAACTTTTCTGAAAAAAACATTGATTCAAATGAAGATATCAAAGAAAATTTCATTATTATTTTCCATTGCGAATTTTCACAAAAAAGAGGGCCAAAAATGTTAAATTAATTTTTTATTAAGATTTAATGATTTTATTTGAATTCAGGTACAGATTTTTCAGGAAGAAAGATCGAGAAATCAATGAGGAAAAATACCCATTTCTGCTTTATCCACATATTTATCTATTGGATGGTGGGTATAATAAATTTGTCAAATATAATGCTGTAATTTTAATTTTATTTAAAAAAAAAAAAAATTCTCATTAATTATAATGATTATTTAGAATTTATGCTCTAATAATGGGAGATATACCTCAATGTTTGATACAGATTACAAAGAGGAATGTGTAAAGGCGACTGCTGATTATAATAGGCTCTGGAAGAACAAGAAAAAGGAGACAATAAACCCGCTCAACCTCATCAGAAAACATTCATTTTAAGTTCTAACCAGAAAAGCTCATCAACTTTTTTTTCTTTTATCTATTTATTCAACATAATTATTTTATTTGATTTCAGTTCATTCATATATTAAGGAAAAACATCTTTTATATTTAATTCATCCATAAATAAAATAAAAAACAATTACAACAATTTATCTAATATTAACCACTTTTTTTCAAAAAACTAATTTTTCAAATACAATGAAAAAATGATTTAATTCGTTGATTTTTTCATGAAAAAACACATAATTTAAAATTTAAACCAAAACCCAGCCAAAAAAAAGCGAATTTTAAAAAATCCACCAAAATCCCTTTCTACACTAAATGGAGCCCATAGAAAACCCCTCAACATCTTCCGAGTCTCACTCTAAATCAAGCCTCAACAAATCCCTCCCTTTTCAAGAAAAATCTTCTCAACCTCTTGCAGAAATCCCTCCAATAACTTCTTCAATAAATGATTCAAACATCAAAGAAACTTCCATTATTTCCAGCCAAAATCTTCAGAGTTCAAGTCAAAATCCTCCACAAATGAATATAGAACCATCTATAGAAGAAAATAAGCCAGTTGTAGCTAAATCATCAGTAAAGAAGAAGCTCATTCGAGTGGCTTCGAAACAAAAGGAAGTATCAGGAGAAGAGTATTTACAAAGACTAATGGAAGAAAGGGAAGAAATCTTCAAGAAATCTTTAGCGAAACAGAATATCATCAGAGAAGATCAAATTGAAGAGAATAAGAAGTCTCCTATGAAAATTCAGAGCTTTTCAGAAGAAAATAAGTCAAAGACATCCACTCAGAAAACTGAAGAATTGAAAGATAATAGTCAAGAAAAGAGTGCAAAAAAAGAGTCTATTGAAGAATTCCTCGATAGTAAACAAGAAAAAAACTCAAAAAAAGGGTCTATTGAACAAATGAAAGAAAAAAATGAAGAGAAGAGATCAACGAAATCACCATCTATTCAGAAATATCTCGATTTTTCAGAAAAGCAAGAGAATTTACGAAGAAGTCTGAGCTTCAACAAATCAAATGACAAGGTCCCATTAGAGGTGAAGGGAAAATCTCATTCAAATGAAGAAAAACCTGAAGAAGATAAATTGAAGAGTTTCCTAGAACCCGAAATTTCAAAAGAAGGTGTTCTTATTGAAAAAATTGTGAAGAATAAGAAGATAATAGAAGAAGAAAACAAAAATGAAGAAAAATTTTTGGATACTAGTGGATTTGGACTTTCGAAAAAAAAAGAGAAAGAAATTTCAGAAAAAAATGAGAAAGAAGATGAATATCAGAGAAAAGCTTTAGAGATGCAAGGGATTGAAAAACCCTCGCTGACGAAATTTATAGAACAGGCTTCAAAGGATTTACAGGAAAAATACATTGGAGATTCTGGAGTTTTGGAAGAGAAAAACGAGGAAAAAGAATCAAATTTGCTAGGATTAAGAGAAAATGATGGAGAAAAAGGATCTAATTATGTGATATTTTCAGATTCTATGATGAAACTCGAGCCAGAGCTCTCAAAAACATCAGTTTCACAAGAAAAAGCTTTATCATCAAAGAAATCATCAAAGAAATCGTCGAAAAAGAAGGAAAAAGTTAATATCGTTTTAACAGCAGCAAGTGATGAACTTAAGGTCGAAGCACCTATTGTTCAAAAAAGCCCTTTGAGATTAAAAGCATCTACACCATCTCAAAAAAGAAAATCTTCATTAAAACCACCTTCTCACACACGCGAAGATTATCAAGAGCACCTTTTAAAGAGAAAATCACCAAAGAAATCCTTAGTGAAATTCGCTGAAAACCTTGAAATTTCTGAGAATAAAAACAGACAAGCAGTCATTGAAATTTCACAAAGTCCTTCTCAAGAAGAAGAAGATATCACTCACAGCAAAGGCAAAGCAGATGTAGAAACAAAAGAAAAAAATGTGATAAAACAAAAAGAAGTGAATTCAGAAGCGGCGAATAAAGTTGATAAGAAGAAATCTAGGAAAAATAAAGAAGCAAAAAGTAATTTAAAATTAATTTTTTTTAAAAAAAATGAAATTGGCTGTATTTGAATTAATTAAATTAGTTGTAAATTCATTTTTTATTTGTCTATTTTAGCAGATAAGATAAAAGAAGAAAAACTAGTAAAAAACAAAAAAGAAGTGAAGAAAGAAATAAGTTTAGAAATTAAAGAAGAAAAAACAAAGAAAACCGATAGAAGCACGAGTGGAAATAAGGTTAGAAAAGAAAAAAGCAAGAAAAAAGAAATAAAGAAAGAAACTAGTCAAGAAAGTGAAAGAAAAACAAGCAGAAGTGCTAGTGGAAACAAAGAAAGAAAAGAAAAAAGCAATGATTTAAAGGTTGAAGAGAAGAAAGCCAAAGATTTAAAGAAAGGTAAAAATTTGAAAAAGGAAGAGAAGAAAAGCAATGAATTACAAAAAGAAGAAAAAAATGAAAGAAAAACCAAAACTTTGGTAAAAGAAGAAATTGATCAAAAAAATGAAGAAAAGGTGGAAAATGTGAAATCAAACCAAATTAAAAAGACCATAAAAGGAAAAAAGAATGAAGAAATTATACAAAGAGTCACAAGAGGAAGAGAACAAAAGTCCGAAGAGAGAAAAGATCATTCGATCAATGATGATAAAAAGAAGAAAAGGGAAATTATGACGAGAAAAAGAGAAAAAGAACATTCGAAAGAAGAATTGGCTGTTGCAAAGAAAATCAAGAAATAAGAATTTTTTTAGATTTTTGTTTTGTTTTTTTTGAAAGATTTTGAATTAAACTCATATTTTATTGTTATTAGAAATTATAATTTTTCAGTTTTATTATGAAAATTTTGGATTTTTTTTTGAATTTAATTTTATGTTAATTAAAAAAATTAAAATTTTTTTCCTCTTATAAACATTTCTTTAATTTAATTAAAAAAAAATTTTTTTTTTCCTTTTTTTATAAACATTCATTTATTTTCCTTATAATAATTCTCAAACAATGGACAAAATCATTTATTTGCCACAACATTTTTTCTTTTTTGCTTGTTTGATTTTTTCTTCTTGCAACTCTTGCCTTTTCAAAGTCAAATTCTTGATTGTGCTTTGATGAATTCCATAAATTTTCTTAAATTTTTGAAGTTGAAATCTTTATCACTAAATTAACCAAAATACGAAAAGAATAAATCACTTTTTCAAATCACTATCTTTTGCAAAATCCTCAACTTTCTGTTTAATTTTTTTATCATCTTCTCTTGTTTTTTTCAATTCATTTTCAATATCTGCATTCTATTCATAAAATTCAATGAAATGAATAAATAACAAAAAAATGTAGATTTTAAAAATAAAATTCAGATTTTTTAATGATAAATTAAAATAAAATTAATAAAAAATGACCTTTTCTTGAGTTTTTTGGCAAGCTGTTTGCAAATTAGTGATATTCCTATTTTGTTCTCTATCCTTTTCCTCATAAATTCTCTTTAGTTTGAGCAATTCTCCATCTAATCTGTCATTGGTGAATTCATTTCTGTCAAGAAAAAAACACAAACATGAATATATTTTTAATTATTTGATTAAAAACTCAAAAAGGTTCATAAAATATATCAAAGAGTTTTCATGTAAACTAATGAAATTATCATTCAATACTTGTAATTTTTTTTCTCCAATTGCTTGATTATCATATTGTTCTAATCCTCTTTTTTTTGATTTTATTTAAAAAAGCTAATAAGTTTATGATTTTCATACTCATTAATTTCATTCAGAAAATCTTGACAATTTTTTGATGTGTAAGTTCGTTTTTCAATAGCATCGTCCAAAGCCCCAAAATTTTGCTGAAATACTTCTATTGAATTTCTTAATTAAATAGAAAAAATCCTATTAAAAAATTGGATACTCTTCACATAATTTCTCGTTTGTCATGAAAGCGATATGTTCTTTTTCTTCAATAAATTTCCTCAATTTATTTTTGTAAAAACCATAATATTTAGTTTTTTCTGAGAAAAGTGCATAAGAATAATAAACATCAAATGTTTCATCTCTAATTTCCTATAAAAAAATTTGAATAATTCTTATATTCTTCTTATTTTACCTTCAAAATATTTGATAAATGAAACATGCTTTTAACCTCATCATTCTCGAAATTGATTTTAACACATTGGTGATATTTCTCAATCGCTTCATTAAATCCCAAAATACATTCATTTTCAATGATATATTCAAAGGCATTATTGATATTCGGCACACAATTATCATTAAGTTCCTCAACAATTGAATGCACAAAGCTGCAAAACATGCGACAATTCAATTGAACTCCATTAATATTCTTACAAGAAATCTTTTGCAGAATCTTTTCTCTGATCAAATTCAAGCAAAACTCCCATTTTTTCCCTCTATTACTTTCGAATTCAGGCTTGCAAACCATAACACAATCAACATCCTTATACATATCAAGAATAAAGCTCTTTATTTGCTGATGAACTCGGTTTCTTGTTCCTGAATCATTCAAAAAAACCTGAAGTTCTTCATATTTCTTATTTAAAATGCTATCAATTTCTGTTTCTTCATATGGATAATCTCGGAAAACCCATAGGATGTTCGGTAAATAATATGGTAAATAATCGTTATTTGACTCGGAGTTTTTTTCTTCTGTAATAAGACTTATGTTTTCTTGAAGGGAACAAACGTGAAACATATGTTTTAGGCATGAACCTGAGATATCTCCAAAACAATTAACCATTAAATAAGATGAAAATAAATTCGCCAAAGTAAACATAAGAGGTATTTGCGAGAGGTTCTCTTTGCTGGCGATCATTGAAGAGTCCAAAAAAAAAATGTATAGGTTTTCTTTCTCGCAAAAGAATGGCTCAGAATATAAATAAATGCAGAAATGTTCTTCAGTTTTTTGTGGCATTTGTTTAAACTTTTTAAAATAGCGAAAATTTTTCAATTTATTTTTTATTAAATATTAAAGAATATTATACCCCTTGACTGGGATTTAAATCGAGCAAAGCATCCATTATAAAGCTTTTACCACTAGATTTTTCTCCTGTTATCATTACACATGCACAATGACCGTTATATTGCATAAAAATCTAAATAATCAATTATTTTGTTTCGGCATTGTTATTCGCATTTTCAAATTTTTTTATTTACTTCACATGCTTGACTGGTAAATTCATATTCTTTGGTGTTTTCGTGATAAATTATCATTTCAATTGCCTCTCCTTGATTTAAATGAAATTTTGGTTGGTTAGGAAAATCAAATGATTCAATTATTTGAACTGTTTTTTTAGGGGTTTTTCGGAGTTCTTTGGAGTTTTGGGATGAAATTCTGGAAAAAGTGTTTTTCTTCGATTTGGTGAAACTTGAATTTATGCTGTTTTCTGTGAAATCATCAGAGTTCAAATGACCACTGTTGTCATTTGAATTATAAAGAGAATTATAAACTAAATTTGAAGCAAACATCAATTTTTTCACAATAATTTCAAAAATTGAAAGAAAAAAAAAAAAATTTAGCGAAAAAAAGAAATTTTTTTTTACTTATTTTTAAATAAAAAATTTTTTATTTAAACTGTTATTAATTTGCATTATAATAATTTTCTACATATAATTAGATGCTCTGATTTTTGAAGAAATAATTCGTATATTTCTAAAGTAACAATGAATTTTGTAAGAGCTTTGGTTTACAAAATGAAAAAAGTTTTTTTTCCAAGCATAGAAATCATTTGTTCATCAAATAAATGATTTTATTTTAAAAATGAAATATATAAATTCAAGTTTGTCTTTATTAAAATTGAATGATTTTATAAAAAAACTTGAAACTCAAATAATTTAAAATTTGCTTTATAACTATACAAATTAAGAAATTCATCAAAATTAAAAAACTATCATTTATTTTCTCCTGATCGTTCCTATTTCATGTCCATCAAAGATTTTCAAATAATCTCAAAACTAGGTTTATATTTCTTCAAAAACTCCTTTCAATTTTAAAATTCTAAAGGTGAAGGTGCCTATAGTAGTGTTTATAAAGTAAAAAGAATTGCTGATGGCAACGAATATGCGTTAAAAAAAGTCAAATTAATGAACTTATCAGAAAAAGAGAAACAAAATGCTCTCAATGAAGTGAGAATTCTTGCTTCCATCAGACATCCTAACATTGTCGGCTATAAAGAAGTTTTCATAGAGGAATCCTCGAATTGTTTATGGTATTCTTCTTTATTCTCTTTTTTTTTTTAAATTGTAATGAAGCATTGTAATGGAACTCGTGAATAATGGAGATTTATATCAGAAAATTCTTGAGCATCAAAAAAAAGGGGCTGTCTTCACTGAAAATGAAATTTGGGTGATTTTCATTCAAGTAAACAAAATTATTAAGGATTATAACTGATATTTTCTTGTATTCAAGATCGTCAAAGGACTTAAATTATTGCATGATATGCAAATTTTGCATAGAGATCTCAAAGTATGATAACCTAAAATTATTTAATAACTAATAGATTTTAATAAAAGTCAGCCAATGTTTTCCTGAATAAAGATAATACAGTTAAACTTGGAGATATGAATGTTTCCAAAGTGGCCAAAAAAGGACTTCTCCACACTCAAACTGGAACACCTTATTATGCAAGTCCTGAAGTTTGGAAGGACCAACCTTATGACTACAAATCAGATATGTGGTCTTTAGGATGTGTTCTTTATGAAATGGCCGCTTTAAAGCCTCCATTTAGGGCTGAAAATATGGAAGGCTTGTATAAAAAAGTGATAAGAGGTTTTATTATTTTTTAGAAAAATATAAAGAAAGAAAATTTATGTTTAAAAAGGCTATTATCCAAGAATCCCCAATAATTTTTCTCAAGATCTCAATAATGTGATCCGAGCACTTTTACAAATAGCACCACATTTAAGGCCAACTTGTGACAAAATCTTGCAATTTCCTGCAATCGTTAAGCGAATAGAAGAAAAAAATTTCTGTGAAATCGATGAAATTGGGTCAAATTTCCTGCTGAACACGATCAGAATCCCGAAAAATATGCATTATTTGACTGATAGATTGCCCAAACCCAATTATGCGCCTCTTAAAACCAAGAAAATTGATAAGAAAAGGTTTTTACAAACTTTGGCTGGTTATCAAGAAAAAGATTCACAAGATGAAATTTCCCAATTTGAGAATATTAGAAATAGCATGCCGGAAATTCCCTATCATTTGCCTAAAATAAAAAGCGAGATAGTTTCAAATTATGATAAAGATGAAATAATTTTGAGCAAGAAGAAAAACATCAATAGCATATACAAAGATCAAGATGAAGAGAGCAATTACACTAAAAAAGAAATTATTCTAACAAGGAAAAATAATCATAAAACTAGAGATGAAGATAATATGGATGAAATCATTTTAAGCAGAAAGAAAAATGTGAATAGAAGTGAAGATAGAGAAAGTTCAATAAATGCACGATTAAATGAGTTGCTAGAAAACAAAAAGATTGCAAATATTGATTACAAGAAATTATTGGAGTACAATGCCAATAAGAATTCAAAAAATGATGATAGTAATTCATTGATAAGTATCCAGAAATCCAATAAAAATAAACCTCATAGACAAAGAAAAATTGAACTTTCACCGTCTGGTTTAAAAGAAGAGAAAGAAGAGAAAATAAAGTAAATATTTAATAATTATAGAAAACAATCATTCGTTTTTAGTTATAATCAAATTCTCAAAGAAGAATATAAACTTCCAATGATCTTAAACAATAATGTTCAAAACAACAGAGCATTGAATATTGAAGAAAACAGAATCTCAAAATTAATAAAAAATAACAACAATGACATAAGTTCAAACAAAAACAATGAGCGCAGTAATAAAATTAAAGAACTGACTAAACTTTATAGAGTTCAAAAAGGTTTAAATTCATAGATATTTTTTATTTATTTTAATTTAATTATTTGAAGCCCAATACAAAAAGGAAAGGCAATTGGTTGCACGAAATATCAGCCTTCCTAGTAATATAATGTCAGATATAAAGGAAATGAGCTAAATAAATTAGGATTTTGATTAGGAATTACTACTAAGTCTAATAAATAAATTAAAAAAAAAATTATTATAAAATATTTTTTCTCTCTCATTAAATCATTATCAATATATATATATATATAAAGTTTCCAAAAATTTTAATTTTTTTTATCTTTAAAAATGGGAATAAAATTCTGCAAAGCATCCGATGAAGCTCCTGTCGATTATGAAGCTTATAAAGAGGGCTGGTTAAATAATGGTTCAAGTTTTATTGACGGAGCAAACAGAAAATATGTAGTCCTATGCAAAAATCCTTGTGCTTTGATGGCTTATAAAGACGATTCAAAAAAATCCGATGAAACTTTTGCATATTTTTGTTTACAAGATGTGGATTTTAGCTTTAATTCTGAAAGTTTCATGCTACGTTTTAAAAGAAAAAGAGGAGGAAAGGAAACTTGGTCTTTTATGACAAAGGATGAGAAAGAATTTAGAGAATGGGTGAATGGGATTGAAGAAATAATGATCAAAAGCAAATCATCAATTATAAAGACGAACTGGACGATTGGCTCAACGGAATCCAAACAAAATGAATAATGAAGAAATAAAATGAATAATTTTTTTTTGCAATTACATCTTTTGTTTGTATAAATAAAATATATAAGAAAAAAAGTCAGATTTTTAATTTTTCTAAATTGTAAAAAAGGATGATATGATAATAATTTTTTTTAGAAAATGAGACAAAAAAAAAATGAAGTGGAATTTAAATTATCAAACTTTTAATATTTATTTGATCTTGTCTTAAAAGTTCTTTTTTATAATTTTAATAAAAAAATTAATTTTAATAATTTTTTTAGCAAAAATATTTATTTTTTTGGCTCAATCTTTGTAACAAAACAAAATGGAAGGAATTTTTCATTTCCAAGGGAAAAGAAGATTGAGCACAGTGGCAAAACAATACACGATTCAACCTTGTTTTTCTGACCATGAGAGTAACACAAGTTCAAGTGATGAACAAGATAGTCCTTCAATCTCTCCTCTGTTATATTCAAAAAAATCTCATTTCTCAATCAAAACTGAAAGTATCACTCTCGAAAGTAATTTTCATTATTGATTTTAATTTATTCATTGTTATTAAATTATATAAAATATTTTGATTACAATAGCTCTCTAAATTTATATTTTTATAAAATGGGCATAAAATATGGAGATAATATCTATGTATATAATATGCATTATATGATTAGAATCTCTCAATATTTTATTTATTTTTTAAAATCGTTTACCAAAAGAAAATGAAAATGAATCGCTAACAAAGTTTGTAGAGTCAACTTTCAATCTAAAGGAAAGAAGAAAATCAAAAACTCAAACTGAAATATTATTAAGAAACAAACAGGCAGAACCCACCGTAACTGAAAATCAAAAAGATATCTCTACAAAACAAATATCAGATTTAACACAATCGATGAAAAATCCCAAATTGATTAACGAAGAGCAAAAAACTGAAATTTTATGTTTATTAATGAAGAAAAAAAAAATTAATTTGAAACTGTCTGCCAGTAAACTGTCATTTGATGTAAAGACTGAAATAAAAACCTCGGATAGCTTAAACGCCAATAAGACAAAATGTATCAAAAATATTATAAGTTCACATCTTTATCGATGCTTAATTTTTTCACCCATCGTGACAGAATCAATTTTTAAAAGACATTTGACTCTAACTTATCGAGGATTGATCTATGCCAAAAAATGTCTTAAAGAGCCTTCAAAAGCCTTCATAAAATCAAAATTAGTCAATTTAGTGGATTCAAAACGTTTTTTTTTAATAATTATTTGATTTTATTTATTCCGAATTGTTTCTTTTAAAAGCACCAAAACTAAAGACTTTGTTGCTTGATTTGGACGAAACAATCATCCATACTACCATAGTTTTAAATCAATCTTCGATTATAAAAGAACATCCTGATCATATAATTAAGACATTAGGAGAATATGGAGAAGAACTTGTGGTAAAACTTGTGATTTTTAAATATTTATAAATTTTCTTTTAAAAATAAAAAAGATAGGACTTAATATACGACCGTTTTGTATTGAATTTCTTGAACAACTCTCTAAATTCTATGAGATTTTTATTTTCACTGCTTCTTCTCCGAATTATGCGAATTCAATCGTGAATTTTTTAGATCCAGCCAAAGTTTTAATTAATGGAGTGTTGACAAGAGAAAATTGCTTACAAACCAAAAATGGGTTCTTTATTAAAGATTTAAGAGTGATCAACAATCGAGAATTAAAAAATATGATTATTGTAGATAATTTATCACATTCGTTCGGATTTCAAATCGATAATGGGATCCCGATTTTAGAGTTCCATAATGATAAAAAAGATAAAGAACTTAGACATCTTTTAGATTATTTGATGGAATGTGTGGAAACTGATGATATGAGAGAATTCAATAAAAAAAAAATTAGATTACAAGAACTATCACAAATGAAAATTGAAGAATTAAATATATAAAATTTGTTTTAATTCATAAAAATATAAAAAAAAATCGATTCTCCTTCAAATTGAAAGAAAATTTTTTATTTAAAGTCTCTAAAATAATATATAAAAAAGGATTTTTAATTATAAAAAGAACAAAAATAATTTTAAGCAATCAAAAAGTATTTCAAATATTTCGACTCTAAATAGTAGCTTCTTTCCAAACTTTTTTTCGAGAAAAGACTTAAATTTTCCACACCTTTCATGAAGCTTATTTTTTTTCTCTATTTCAAAAATCCAAATGTATCGAAGAATAAAAATTTAGATTTGTTTATATTTTATAAAATCAAAACAAATGTCAAATAATTCACGAATTAAAAATCTTGAAAGAATTCGATGATTAAAATTTAATTTCAAAAGAAAAGAAAAAAATATCAAAATAAATTCCAGTCCATTTTAAAAATAAAATTAAAAAATTAATAATTTGAAATATTATTATCATTTATCCCTCATATTTTAGAAAAATGAAAAGAATCTTTTTAAACTATTTAGATAAAACAGTTGAAGCTTCCTATAAAGCATCAGCCTTAGAAATGGGTTATAAACTATTCATACCTATCATGCTTCTTATTTTTTTCGATATTGGCACATATGCTTTTCCTGGCGTGCTTGCCACGAATAACTCTAAAATGATAATAATCACAACAGGTCTTCTCATAGCTTTAGCTCTCTTGGGTTTATGTTTAAGAAAATGCATCACAATTTTGAGATATTATTGTGCGATAATTTTATTTCTTTATATGATAATTGTAGTCGAAGTTTTGTGCATTCATCTCTATTATACTAAAAATATTGATTCAATTTCTATAATCATCATGATGATTAGTCTGAATTTCGGAATGAATTGCATCATATATATGAATTTCAGCTGGATTTTTTTTTTTTTCTTCAACATATTCTTATACTCATATATGGTGATTCGATTGTTCACAATTCATGATTGGGAACCACAAAAATATTTGAAATTCCTTCTGATTACCATGGTAAATGGGTTTATTTCATATCATATAGAGAAAAACACAAGAAAAAATTATTTAGATCTTTATAAATCTAACGAAGTCTCAAAAACTTTTCAGCATTTGATTGATGAAATTCTTCCAACTCCAATAATAATAAGAAAAATAAAGGAGTCCTCGATTTGTTTTTATAATCATGCGATTGTTCAGTTATGGAAAAAAGATATCAATGATAATGATGAGGAGAACCTTAATGCAGAAAAAAAAAATCTGTTAATAAAACAAATTCTAAATGAAAAAATAAAATCAATGAAAACTTCAAAAGAAAAAAATTTAATCCAAATGGATTTGTTGAGTATATTAGATAATTTTAATGAAGAACTCATAAAAGAAAAAGAATTAGGATCATCAACGACGTTTTTGCATCGATCATTTTTCATTCCTCGTTCAGAAAATGAATCTTCGCACCCTATAAAAGATCAAAACTTAAATATATATGATCTTAAAGAAGAAGAGGAAAAGAATTTTGATATCAAAATACAAAAAATTTGTTGGCAAAATGAGGAATGTTTTATGATAATTTTGAATGATGTAACATCCTCCATTTCTTTATCAAAATTTAAAGACATTAATGTTTATAAAAATAGATTATTAGCAACAGTTTCTCATGATTTAAGAACCCCAATCAATGGAATGATGGGTATGATTGAGACTGTGACATTGAATTTAAATGAAAGACAAGAAGATAAGAAGCTTTTGAAAATGGCTATGAAATTCGGTCATTTGCTACTATCAATGATTAATGATATATTAGATTTTTCAATGATTTCAAATTTTCAAATGAGCCTGAATTTCGAAGTAATTGATTTAATTGCCTTGATTAAAGATGTTTGTCATTTGATAAAATTCCAAATAAAAAATAAAGGAATTGATTTCATTTTTGAAAAAGTGAATTTGCCAGAAAATCATCTTTATATTTCCACAGATCCCAATCGTTTAAAGCAAATTCTTTTGAATTTGCTCTCAAATTCCTTAAAATTTACATTCAGAGGACATATAAAATTGATATTAGAAATGACAGATCAAGATTTATTGAAAATTGTTGTGGAAGATACAGGGATAGGCATTCGAAATGAAAATATTCCCAAATTATTTACATTATTTGGAAAACTGCAACATGAAGATCCCTCAATCAATAAGCAAGGTGTTGGTTTAGGATTGGTTATAAGTCAGAATTTAGCTAAATTATTAGATAAAGGGAAGGATAATGGGATACATGTTGAAAGCGTTTGGAATGAAGGCTCGAAGTTTTGGTTCTATATTTCAATTTTTCAAAAAAAAGAGCGAAGTGAGATAGAATTTGCAAGGTTTGATAAAATTAACACAATAATTAATTTTGAAGCTAATGAAAATATTCTGGGAAATGTTGAAATGGTAAAAATAGAAAAACGAATTTCTAATGAATCAATTCATTTTATAAACAAAAAAATAAAGATAATGATAGTCGATGATGATCAAATCAATTTGTTAGTGGCTAAAGAATATATGAAATTCTTTCATCTCGATTACATTACCGCAAATAATGGAAAAGAAGCGTTAGAAATAATTAATCGAAATGTGGTTCAAGAACATCAAAATATTGATGCAATTCTTATGGACTGCAATATGCCCATTATGGATGGTTTTGATGCAAGTCAACAAATAAATGAAATTTTGAAAAAATACAATTTACAACCAATGCCGATTATTGCCCTTACTGCTAATGTTTCATCATCGGATATTGAATTTTGTCTTCAATCGGGAATGAACTATTTTTTATCGAAACCTGTCAGTCGGAAAGAACTTTCTAAAACTTTGGGTTTTATTTTGAAGATTGAGCTTCCATCTTAAAAAATAAGTTATTAAATATATTAAATTTTAATGTCTAAATTAATTCCTATTATATTTCTTTGTTAGTTTTTTTTTTATTTCAATAACGATAACAATATTTTTTTAGAATTCAAATAATCTTTTTTATTTGTGATTAAATAAATTAATTACCATAAATTGCCTATTTAAATTTCCATTATCTTTTCCTGATTAAACTTTATCATAATTTTTTTGTTAGAAATTGTTAAAAAATTATTTTATCATTTAGTATTTAATTTTAAAAAATAACAAAATATCAAATTAATAATTTTAATTTTTTGAGAATATAAAATGGTTTTTCGCCTTTGGGATTGTTTTCTTTTTGGAGTTGCTTCTAGATTTGCTTTTTGACTTCAAAGTTCTCTCATTTTTATGATTCCTATCTCTATTGAATTTCGAATCTTCTTCTAATATTCAAAAGATAAATAAAATTGTGTAAAACTAAAATACTTTGATTCAGAAATAAATGGTTTAATTGCTCCATTTTTTCATATATTCCTTTAATTCTCTCCTTTGATTTATTTCTATTTTTTTCATTTTCACTGCAGCTTTGCTCTGAAAATCCTTTTAAAGTGTTTATTTTAATTCTTTCTTCCTTTCTGCGAAAAGTTAATTTAAATTTTCAATATGTTTATCATATACATCCAATCATTTAGTTCGCTTAATTGATAGCCAGAGGAAATGCTTGAATTTGGATTGAAATTTTCTTTATCTATTTGAATTTTCATTGGGATTTCATGATTTATTGGATTCAAATCAATAATATTTAATTTTTTTATGGTTCTTTTCATATTTATATAGTTTTTTATTGCAAAAAAGCTTTGTATTTTTCTGATTTGTTGCATTCTGTTAAAATCTCTAAGAAAATTACTGAAATTTCGTAAAGTTTTTGAACTGAATAAAAATTGTTTCTTCGAAAATTGATGTATATTATTGAAAATTTGCCATTTGGTTAATTTAATTTTTTTTTTTGAAATGTTTTCTATTAAGAAAACAAGAGACAATTTCTCAAAATTCATCTTTTCAAATAAAGAATTGCGTGTGAAATGAATGAAAACTCTGAGAAGATATTTGTTTATTTCATTTTTTATCGTTAAAGCTAAAAATGAGCTTTTGTGAAATCTTTTTAAAAGATTGACATGATGATTTTGAAAGGTTTCTTTGAAAGAATTGAAGGAAAAATTCATAAAATTTTGATTTTTTCTAAAAAATCAATTCAAATTAGAAATAAAATCAAAAATTTACCTAAAAATGAAAATTTGTATTTGATTTAATGCCATAAATTTCTTTAAAGTAATTTCCTTTATTCTAATTGAAAATGTTGTTTGTCTCCAGAAATCGAAAGCTTTGAATAAAGAGTATAAATGTCGTGATTTATTTGCCTAAAAATTCATTTTTTATTCAATTTTTAAAAAATTAAAAATTTTACAGAGATGATTGTTTTGAATTTTTGAATTTTTTTCATTAAACCTATAAAAATATCAAAAAATTTTTTTTGTTGTTTGGAGACCAGTCTCTTTGTAATTGAGTTCAAATATTTAATATCTCCCAAAGAAATTTTCTTTTCTAAAAATTAAATATTTTATTGATTAAAATATAAAATTTCTTACTTTTGTTATTTTTATTAACCGATATAAGCATTTTTTTGGTTTCTGAAAATCCTTTCTCTTTATCACAAGAGGATGTTCTGTTATTTTCAAACTTCTTCAACATTTTATTCTTCTCTTTCAAATGAAGTAATTCATTCTCAATGCTTTTGAGTTTACTTTCCTGAAAAAAATCTGAAAAACAAAGAATTTCTTCATTTATTTATTAAAAAAAGATTTACTTCTTTCATCATAATTTCTTTTAGTCAGTTGATTAGATTGCGATATTTTCTCATCTTTTTCTTCATTTAATGAAGATAGGATAAACGATAAAGTGTCGTCTCTTTCGGGGGGATAATTTCTGCATATAACATCTTTGTTTCTATTTGATTGTGCGCATTCATATTCATTCAATTCAAGTTGTTTCAATGAATTTTTTCTTTCAAATCCATCAAAAGAAGCTATATTTTTTAAAAAAATTAATGAAATTCACTAATGAAATTCTACTATAAAGTAAGCAAAGTATTGATTTACAATTAGTATTCATCAATTCAATATTTCTTATATTTTGAGAGGATATTTTATAAACATGTCCGTTTTTTAATTTTGGTAATATTCTTTTGGATTTTTCATTATTGAGAAAATTCCATTCCAAAAAATAAATTTCATTATTTGAATCTTCAATTTAAAATTATAGCAATTTTCAATGGTAATTTTTATTTTATTTACCTTTGCCTAGGCAATCTAATCGATCAAAACTTGTTTGAACTGAATAAAATGATAAGGAAAGATGTTTAGGCACTAAAAAAGCTATTTCTTCTCGAAGAATTATATAAATATCTCCATCTATATATTTACAAAATTATTTATTAAAGATTTTCTAATAGAAACCTTGACTTAGAGCAATTAAAAATCCTTCAGTTTTATTTAAAATTATATCCTTTATTTTTATATTGCTTAAAGAAGGAATAATAGTCAATTGTTTTTCGAGGTTTCCTATGTTTTCCAATGAATAATAATAAACTAACCCTTGATCTTTAAATAAACCATAAAATTTATTGAATTTATTTCATATTTACTATCAAGAAAATATAAATCCTGAGAGCCACATTCGATTTTTAAATATCTCTTCTCGAAATCACTTTCATTTTCCTTTTGAACCAATAGTTTTGGTTCATTAATTTTATAAGTTTCTTTCAAATTTGAATAAACAGAACCCCAAATGTAAATCCTATTCGTCACTAAACCCCAAATAAACTTATTAAATAGTATAAAATTTCAAAAAATTACCACTTATTCCTATAGCAACATCATTAGAAATTGCAATATCAGTAATGAAAATATTATTCCTGCAAAAATATTCTAATAAAATCGGCTTTTTAGTTTGTTGGAGTTCTTTGCCTAAACCGAACAAGCCTCTTTCTTTTTTATCCACCCCCATTATATAAATGCAGCCAGTTGAGGTTAATATAAGGCAAATATTCGATGTGCAAGCGATTTTTGAAACGAGTTTATCTCGAGGATTCAAGATAATTTTTTCAGGATTCTCATATAAAAATTTTCTGTTAGTGTTCTTAGAAGTTTCTTTCCAAATTTTATTGATATTTCCCCATAAAAACAACTCTTTCTTTTCTAAAAATATGAATTATTTTGGAAATTATAAAAAGTTTTTTGCCATTTATTGCCAGAGCAAAGTTTTCAAAAAGTGTGAAATTGATGAAATCGGAAGCGATTAGATGAAAAGGTTGAAGTGATGTTGGCTTTGAGTCCTCCCAATCAACAAAAGCTAGTTTACTGTGAGTTTCTTTCATTAAAAAGTGAATTTTCTTGAATATATTTTCAAAAAATTTAAAAAATTGGGAATTGAGAAAAATTATGGTCTATTTCAAATTTCAAATTTAAAAAATTCAATTGTTTTTTTCAAAATCAAAGAAATAATTTATCGCCTTTTAACAACAATTCGTCTTATATAATTGTCAAATTTCATATTTTGGCATTTTTTTTCTCCAAAAATTAATTTATTTCATTTTTTTAGAATAATAGCTTTGGCAATTTCCAAAGCTTTTTGTTTACTAAATAATTTTTCAACCAGAATTAACGCGAACTCCATTGAGCTTCCAGGGCTTTGCCCTGTGATGCATTTATTTGAGATCACAACTTTTTCATTTCTTCCTTTCTCTTTTAATTTTTCTAAATATGTTGGATAACAAGTGGCTTTTTCCCCAATTAACAAACCGTGAGGTTCAAACACCACAGATTAAATTATTTTTTCAATTTATTAAATTTTTCATATGAATTTGGGATATTTTAATTTTTAAAAAGAATCCGAAAATTAGTGTTTTCTTGAGATTTTTTTCATAGAATCAAAACTATCTCCTGGATGATCAACTTGCGATTGTTCTTTTGATCTAAATAATTTTAACGGTTTCATTATCGATTTGCAAGTTGAACAATTTTGAGAAACATATAAGATAAGGTTTGCTTGATTGTACTTCACTTGTTGTAAAAATAATTATTTGGGTGTTTCATTATATTTTTTTAATGAAAAAAGAGGATTCATGTTTTCCAAAATCATTTTTAAAATCAAGATTATATTTATGAATTTGGAATATTTTTTATTGAAAAAGAAACTTTTTTTATTTTCATTACTATTTTATTATATTTTATTATATTGAAAGTTTTTAAAAATATAAATTATCAAATTTTTCATTTTTTTTAAAAATTTTTTGATAGTCATTCTTCATTAAATGTACTTCGGAAACGATAATCCTTTCAATCTAAAAAACCACAATGACTCTTTATTTTATTCACCTGAAAAACCGGATATTGACACAAAACTTTATGAAGATGCAAATTTTATTTCCGATTTCCTAAACAAAGAAGAAAACATCTGCTCTTTCAATACTTTAAATGAAAAAGTTTTTCAAAGTGATAATCTTTCTGACTCATCATCTCGTAAAGATCAAAACATAGCTATGACATTCCCAAAACCGAGAAAAAGCAGCATTTTAAAACTAGATTTTTTAGAAGAACTGTTAAAAGATGATTTGGAAATAAAATCACAACAAAATCTCTTAAAATCTTTGAGTTTCCAATTTTTCAGCCCTATAAACAATTTAAATCATTCCGAATCTTCAAACCTCAAAAAACCTTTTAAAGAGTCAAAAATTATGAACACAACAGAGATTATTGATAATATTCCTTTAATGAAACAAAATTCCAATGAAATTTGTCATAATTTTTCTGGGAATTCAAGTTTTTTAGACAATATAAGGAATATAAATCATAAAAGAAAAAATGATAAAAATGATGAGAAAATTAGAAGATTGAAATTGATAGAACGAAAAAAAAAAATTGAGAGATATCTTCAAAAAAAATCGAGAAGAAAATGGGATAAAAAAAAAAAATACAATTGCGAAAAAAAAGTAAAAAATACGAGATTAAGGATTAAAGGCAGATTTATCAAAAAGAAGCCAGTCAATAATAACGAAATATAACCCGAAAATGAGAAGAGTAATCAATAAGGGATTCAGATTTAACTTTATTATTAATTTTTTTAGTAAATAAAGAGAAGCTTTATATTTAAATATTTTATGGAAAAATATATTTCTTTTTAAAAATTATTTCAATTTTTAAAAATTAATTATCAATTTTATTTTCTTCTTCATCATTATTTTTACTTTTTCTTGCTTTTTTCTTAGATTTCAAGCTTTTTACCACAACCAAAGCTAAACTTGAACCAAAAACGAGAAAAATCGCTGAAAATCCGAGATACATAAAACCATTAACGATCCAAGTTCTTGCTTTTTTATTGTACTTCAATTGTAAAAGCAGTCCAAGGGAAGAGACAGCTAGTAATTTCATAAGAAGTTTCGTATTAATTTTAGACAAAATTCCATTTTTTTTAATCTCATTCAATAAATTGACGAGATTGAACATTCCTCTGACTTGTTGGTCCTCTTCGATTTCCCCATCATCAATTTTCTTTTTTTCTTCGAGTTTTTTTAATTCAAATTTCTTGCGATTATCCCATGCATTCGAAACTAACACATCCTCATCAAGAGCAGCTTTTTTATTATTTTCTAATGCTTCTTTTTCTTTTTTTTTACAAAAACTTATGATTTTCGTCTTAGGAATATCGAGAGGCATTTCATGATTAATCCTTGGAATTATTGATTGAATTTTATTTTTCTTCAATAAAAAAGTTTCTCTCCCTTTTTTTTCTTCGACAGGAGATGACTCACGAATTTTTTCATTACCATCTTTATCGAAAAGGTCATCAAAATAGAAATCTTTTCTCTGTTTATTGGCTACAATTCCATTGAGAAGTGGAGATCTTTTGTTTTTTTTATTCTTAATTACTTTGCTTTCTGCTTGTTTTTTTGGATCATCTTTAAGAGTCAAAGGGATATTTTGAGATTTAAAAGTTTCGGATTGGAAAATGACAGTGCTTTGAATATTGATAAATGATGGATGATTTACTTGGTAATTTGAATTAATTTGCATGTTTTCAAACTCATTATTCTTATTCATTGGATTAGTAAGCTCATCTGCTTTAATTTCTTCTTTCCTATCTTCCTCCAAGAATGAGTTCACACCAGAGGAAGAATTGGATGTATCAGATTCAAATCCAGTTAATTCCTTTGCTTTATTAGAAGAGGTAGTTATTGCTAATTTAGTCCGATTTGCTGGTAGTAACACCTTTTTTAAACCAGGAAATAAATGCAGAAAACCTTTTACTGTCACTGCTCTTGTCAAGCCTATTGTTTCAAAATTAATCAAAGCTTTTTCAGGAGTGTATTCATAATAAAAAGGACCAAAAAAAGCTTTGAGGTATAATCCTATTTTGGGAATGAACCATAAATCGCATAACACATCAAATATGGAACGGTTTAACATGAAATTTTGGAGCCTTTTCGGCAAAAAATTTATTAGACCTTTCTCATGTATTTGAGTTAGGCAGTTTTTTATCAAAAGAAAAATTGATGCAAATGCGAGAGAAAAGGAAAATAAAGTATAATATGAAAATAATGAATGAAAGAAACAGCAGAAACCTAAAGCAATAAGAATCAAATACAATTTTGAGGGATTGTTTAAATGAAAATTGATTTTTTCTTGGGTTTCTGGGGAGAAATTCTGGATAATTGTGTGATGCAGTTTCTTTTTGTGGTGGCTGATCATTTTTTTGGTTGGATTTTTTCTAAATTATTCCGGAATTTCAAAAAAAAAAATATCAAATAGTAAAAATATTCATAGGGTGATGACATCAAATGCCCCAAAATTTAGGAAAAATAAATTTTTTTGATGGATTTTTTTTTTTAAATTTAATTTTTTTTGTTTTAATTACCAAAAGAAAAAATTTGGCATCGAAAAAATTGTTATTTTTTTTCTTTAATTTATGAATTGTTCTTTTAATTAAATTTTTTTTTCTGATTTAAATAATTTTTCACATTAATTATTCAATGATAACAAATCGACCCTCCTCCAAAAAACACTATTTTCCTTATTTCCTCGATTTAGTTGAAGACAATGTTCGAAATCGATGTCTCTTTCCCTTAGTTGCGCTAGCCTTATACGTTCTTTTGGTGATAACAATTATGAGTTCTGAATCAGCAGTTAGTTTTTTTAATTTTATTGCTCTTTCTATGAACAAAACAAAAATAGATTGCACAGCCACCTTCACAAATAAAATCCCGACTCCCATTTCAAGATTCATATGTGATTAATAGTTTTTTTAATCAGACTTTCCCAACTCCAAGAATTCTTATCACAAATCAAGCTGTGAAATAAATTTTAATTGTTTTAATTAACATAAAGTCATATTTTTTTTAGGGAAGCATGTCAAATCAAACTGTTTCCATGCAAGTTACAGATTTATTGACAGCAGTTGATGGAGATTACCCCATATGCGATGCGATAAGCAGAAAACAATTAGCCGGTTACAATTGAATTATTTTTCAATATTTTAAAAGAATAATAATTTTTTTTAAAAAGGAACTTTGGAATATATTCGTTTTGAAGAAGTTTGTCGAATAGAGATAGCGAATAAAACATCAACTTCAGATTCAAATGGACAATCACAATATGATGGATTAAAATTCTCTAGAGCCCCTCAAGGGACCTATTATTTTAATTTTATTGATTCTGGCAATAACACACAATCAATGGAATATACAACTTTCCTACAAACAACTGTAATTAAAATGAAAGTGTTATCAGAAGATCCTCCTATTTATCAATCTATTAATGTACCGTTCAATCCTCAACCAATATTGCTAGTTTTAGATCAAAATGGATATCCTGTTGAAGGTTCATTAAAATTTTCTGATCAATTCTTTTAAAAAAAAATAATATTAGGAAAAAGAATTGTGGCGTTTTCTTGGCCTGAACCACAATTTTCAGGGACTGTTACTCCTCTATTGATAGAAGCAGGAAAATTCGCTTGGCTTGAAGGTGATGTTTCAGAACCTTCAAACGCAAGCGGTATAGCTACCTTCAAAGACTTAACTGTAAATTATTTTTTTTTAATTTTAAAGAAAAGAAATAAATTTTATTTTGTTATTAAAAATAGATTAAAGGATCAAATTCGGAATATGTTTATATTTATTTTGTATGTGATGGAATAATCACTCAATTCTGGGGAAGACAAGACCCTAAATTTGCCACTCTTTTGAACATTAATGTATATTATCGACATGCTATACATCTCAATACTACTGTGGCCAAGATGTCATATGTACAAAATTATTCTACAATTGTAAAAGAAGGAAAAACTTTCGATAAAATTCCAATTATTAAGGTTTCAGGTAAAAAAAATATTGGAAACATTATTTTCTTAATAATAAACATAAAAAAAAGATGCGCTTGGAAATCCATTGAAAAATAAAATGGTTATAGCAACGTTATATATGTCGAATGGAGATGTGCTTCCTTATAAATATCGGAGATATGATGGGACATTTAACAAAGAACTAATCAAACCAATTCCTGGAAATTATCATTTTAATTATACTGATCCTTTTTTGGAAGATGATATGATATCTCCATATTATACCAATGAAAGTGGAATAATAGAATTTAAAGAAATGTTTTTTTCAATATATGGGCCTGCAGGAAAATATATGATTGAATTCGATTGTGATGGAGTGAAATTGCTTACAGATATCATTTATGTTATGACAAAAGTGGATTCCATCAAAATTATAATTCAACCCTCCTCATATATTACTTCAGATGCAGGAGCCATTGCTACTCAGATAAACTGCATGATACAAGTGGTCGATCAAAATGGTTTGATTTTATTAAAAAAAATAAAAAAATAAAATAATTTTAAAGATAATCCAATAACAGGGAAAACACCTCTTGTCACAATGGTATTAATATTACAAAAAA
>JFJP01037873.1_pt1 | contig 23846 bp, 24 predicted proteins | sample 431651 | NCBI WGS metagenome assembly JFJP01 (sample SAMN02602958, study PRJNA72255) | Microbial mat metagenome, whole genome shotgun sequencing project. | biome: fresh water; feature: sink hole; material: water; isolation source: purple microbial (photo- and chemosynthetic) mats found in...
AATAGAATATTTGCCACTTTGAGCAGCATACAGTCTATTATACATATCCATTTCTTGTTTCAAAATGCTTTCGTCGAGCTTAGCTTTTTCAGCAAAAAGTTTCTTTTTGGCTCTTTTTGCAGTTTCTCTTTCGGCTTGTTTGAGCAATTTTGCCGAATTTGCCTTTTGTTGCTTTATTTGCTCAAAAGTTACCACACTTATATCAATGGTTTTGTCCATTTCAGACAGCTCTTTTCTTTCTCCGTCGTCAAAAATAGTTGCGTAGTATGATTTGTCTGAAAACTTTTGTGTTTTGCCTGTTTTCTTTGCTTGTGCATAAAGATTCACTTGTCCTAATCCGATAACGAACAAAAGAACAAAACTATATTTTATTATATTTTTTATTGTTTTCATTTTCTAAAATTTTTAAAATTTACAATACAATTTAAGTGTTTGTTATTAATTTTCTTTTGTTTCTAAATCACCAAAATCATATACTTTTTTAGTATTCGGGTCGGTTATTTTCACATCACTTATTTTTGACTTACCATCGGTAGTTGTTTTTATTGCAGTAACAACTATTTTGCTTTGATTTTTCTTAAAATTTGGAGCATCTGACAAAGGAATTGCGATTTCTCGTTCAGTTCCTTCTATTTTGATAGCAAATATTTCTTTGTCGGGATTGTAAGTTCCAATGCTTTCTATTTTCAAATTAATTTTCTTTTCGTTTGTTTTTACTGTATTTTCTTCAAAATCAAGCGAAATATCAGAAAATTTCAACATATATTCTCTGTCTAGTTTTTCGAGAAAAATATCGCCGGTTGCCACTCTTTTTTCATAATCTTCGGTTTTTTCAAATTCGTCTTGAGGTAAAAACAAACCCGATTTTTTCTTTTGTTCAGCATATTGTTGATGCTCTTTATTTCGCCAGCTTCGTTTGCTACAAGTAACTGAATATTACCGGTATTAGTAACAGGTGAAAATGCAATTTTTGTAATTTTTTCAAAATCAAAAACTACCGTTTTTCCTATTGGTGTCAATTTTCCGTTATTGTTTACAATCGAAAGCATAACCCCCGATTCTTCAGCAATCGCTAAAAACTTACCATCGGGCGAAAAAGCAACACCGTATATATTTTTATCACGCTCTGCCAAAGCCCCACAAATTTCTTTCCCATCTAACGACCAGATACGTAACGAGTTATCTTTGCTAACACTTGCAAGATATTTTCCGTTGGGCGACAAAACCACGCGTGTTACACTTCGCGAATGTCCCTTGAATGTATTTTCTAATCGTATCGAGCTAACGCTCCATTTTTTGATATAATTATCGTCAGAAGCTGAAAAAATAGACCGCATGTCGTTAGAAAAACAAATATCATTCACGTCCCAAGCGTGCATTTCCGAAGGCGAAGCCATAAACGTTTGCATCTTTCCGTAGTCGCTTTTTGCGTCCCAAATTTTGATGGTATTATCGGCGTGAGCCGTGTAAATATCCCCTTTGTCGGCTATTACTTTGTAAATAACACTTGGAAAATCACCAACTTCATCTTTTTCAAATTTTGAATTTGTTTTCTCCTTTGTATTTCCTCGCGAGCTGTTCGAATTTCTCGATTCCCACTGTCTTTTATCTATTTCGCGCTTTTCGCTGGTATTTTTTATTGCATCAACCTCTTCCTGGGTGTAACGAATTTTAAATGTTTTCTTTTTTACAGCACTTTCCACGTCCCAAAAATTTACACTTTGGGTCTCGCCTACAGTGATTAACGTTTTGTCGTCGTCAAAAAAACAAACACTGTTTACAATTCCTTTTTCAACAATCTTTTTTACCGAAACTGGCTCAGAATTACCCGATTTTGATAGTTTCCATAAAATAATAGTCGAATCGCTTATGGTTGCCATCATGCTTTGGTTATTGTTAAAAACAATGTCTTTTATAGGCGATTTGTGCTCTCTAAGAGTGAAAAATTCAAAATCACTTCCCGTTTGCGAAAATATTGGATTTATGCTTAATATTAAAATCCAAAAAATAAGTATCTTTCTAATATTCATAATTTTATATTTTAAAAAGCTATGTTAAACTAATTTTGTTTTTGTTTTTTTTAAAATTTTAACAAATCATATTCTTTTAGTTACGAAAAATTGAATCAGCTAGGAGTAGTTGTTTTTCAGTTTATTTACTAAGGTACAAATATAAGGACTATAAATTAATTTTTAAATATTTTTTCAAAAAAAAAATTGTATTTTTTTATTTTATTTACACTATTTTTTTGATTTCTAAAAATTTAGTTCTAAAATGATTGTAAAAACAGAGTATATTGTTCAAAAATTTATTTTCAGAAAAACCAAAAAACAAATTATTTTTAAATATCTTTGTACAAATTTTGTTACTAAAACTGACAAAATGATGTGTTTTTTATAATTTTTTTGAATTTAAAATAAGCTATGACGCATTTAAAAATAGGCGATAACGCCCCAAATTTTGATTATACAACCAGCAATGGACAGCAATTTTCGTTAGAAAATTTCAAAGGGAAAAAAGTCATTTTATACTTTTATCCAAAAGATAACACGCCCGGCTGTACTGATGAAGCTTGCAATTTGCGCGACAATTACAATTTACTCAAGCAAAAAGGCTACGAAGTAATAGGAGTTAGCCCTGATTCGGAAAAATCGCACGCTAATTTCTCGCAAAAATTTCAACTGCCCTTTGATTTAGTTCCCGACACAGACAAAAAGCTCTTAGAAAGCTATGGCGTTTGGGGCGAAAAAAAGATGTACGGTAAAACTTACATGGGAGTAAACCGAACAACTTTTGTTATTGATGAAACTGGGAAAATAGACAAGATTTTTGAAAAAGTAAAGGTAAAAGACCATACAAACCAGATTTTAGAATAGTAGATTCAGTGTAGTCCAAGTTAAGCCTGCCAAGGGTTTTAATCCCTTTGCTGGTTGTTTTACAAATAACTTTAACTTAACGATATTGATGGAGATTTTATAATTTAGCAATTTAACAATTTAGCAATATATTAAAAACAAATGGCAAAAAAAGAAGAAAGTATTGAAAGTTTGAGGGAAGAAAAACTAAAATCCCTTCAACATACATTGGATTTGATTGACAAAAATTTTGGCAAAGGAACCATTATGCGTTTGGGCGACAAGGCAGTAGTTGATATTGCAAGTATTTCGTCGGGTTCTATTGCACTTGATGTAGCTTTGGGCGTAAATGGCTTTCCGAAAGGCAGAATTATAGAGATTTTTGGTCCCGAGTCTTCAGGTAAAACTACTTTGGCAATTCACGCAATGGCTGAAGCTCAAAAAGCTGGAGGTATTGCTGCAATTATTGACGCAGAGCACGCTTTTGACCGTTTTTATGCAGAAATGCTAGGTGTTGATACCAATAATTTACTTATTTCGCAACCCGACAACGGTGAGCAAGCTCTCGAAATTGCCGACCATTTAATTCGCTCTGGCGCCGTAGATATAATGGTAATCGACTCAGTAGCAGCACTTACCCCAAAAGCCGAAATTGAAGGCGATATGGGCGATTCGCGCATGGGTTTGCAAGCTCGTTTGATGTCGCAAGCTTTGAGGAAAATCACTGCAAGTGTAAGCAAATCGAACATTGTGGTTATTTTTATCAACCAATTGCGCGATAAAATTGGCGTTATGTTTGGTAATCCCGAAACTACAACAGGTGGTAATGCCTTGAAATTCTATTCTACTATTCGCTTGGATATTAGAAAAGTAGGTCAAATTAAAGTGGGTGAAGATGTAACTGGAAATAGAACTCGTGTAAAAGTTGTAAAAAACAAAGTAGCACCACCATTTAGAAAAGCAGAATTTGACTTAATGTTCAACGAAGGAATTTCAAAAACTGGCGAAATTCTCGATTTAGGCGTAGAAAATGGAATTGTGAAAAAAAGCGGTTCGTGGTACAGCTACGGCGACACAAAATTAGGACAAGGACGTGATGCTGTAAAAGTGCTACTAGGCGATAATGTTGAGCTAGCTCAAGAATTAGAAGCTAAAATCAGAGCTGCTTTAATGAGTGGCGAAGCAACAATAAAAGTATCGGGCGACGATTAAATTCACTATTTTTTAAATTTATAAAACGTTTAATTGTCTGCTTTTGGCTTTTAGCTGAAAACTTACAAATTAAACGTTTTATTTTTTTAATAACTTATTGCCAATAAGCACTTTAATTGCCACACCACCTGCTATTGCAATTCCCCAAACAACAAGCCGCATTTTGTTGGTTTTTAAAAACGTTGAAGCTAAATTTTTGAGTAAAGGCAACGAATTTGCAATTACCTCTTTTTTTATACTTTCTTTCAATCCTCCTTCTTTTTTTTCAGGGTTTAACAGAGCTGTTCCTATGCCAAACGGAATTTTATCAGCAATCGTTTTCTTTATTGTTTCTTCTTTGTGCAGAATTTCTTGTTCTAACTGTTGCTTAACATATTGAAATGTAGCGTAATTAGCTATTTTAATTTCTTTATTCTTATTTGCCATTTTTTTATGAATCGACTAAATTTTATTGTTTTTAATGTTAATAAAAAAGTAGTGAATTTAATGAATTAGTCTGATGTTTTCTTGTTTAAAATACTGGTTTGTAGTTAATTGTAAACTATTTCCCTATATTTATATGTGTAATTTTGTTTTTCTATTGTTCTACTTCTTCTTCGTTTTTCTTAGCATTTAGAAAATTAAATAATACTTTGTTTCTTATAGGATTAATAATCAAAAAACGTTTGAATATAACCAAAATAAGAAGTACTGCAAGATAAATAAGCCCTACAATAAAAAAACCTGTTCCAAAACTATTGTATTTTTCGCCCAAGTAAAAGCCTAAACCAAGGCTCAAAAATAAAAACATAAGCGAAAAAAGTGCAACAAAAATGATAGTTGCAGTAAAATTAGCCGAAGTTAATGCCATTCGCTCTGCAAAAGAAAAACGCGCATGTTTTAGCCGTAAATTAATATATTCTTTTATGTTCTCAAACATAGATTATTTTGCGATTTATATATTTTAAATAAATTAATGTACAAAAAAAGCGGTATTTTTTATATTTATAAAATACCGCTTTTTGTTTATGCTTTTAATAAGTTTTTGTTTTTTTTTAATGGAAACTAAATTCTGTTTTACTAAACAAAAATACGCTATTCAACAGGTTTTGTAACTTTTGCTGGAACTATTTTTTGCTCTTTTGCTTTTGAAAGTAAGCCATCTGCTTGGTCTTTCAATTTGCTCGAAAACTCTGTTAAGTAGTCAATTACTTCGTCTGTTTTTTCGCTCAATTTATCGCGTGTGTCTTTTCCACTAGTTGGAGCCAATAAAAATCCGGCTGCTACACCTGCTAAAGCACCTGCAAAAGCTGCAAGTAATACTTTTGATACATTATTCATAATTTCTGTTTTTTATATATAAGTTATTTTATTTTTAATTTGTCCGAAATTCAGACAGTTTTTTTCTTATTTTTAATTAGGTAAAAATACAAATTAAAAAGCAATTAGAAAAGTTTTAATCTATTTTTTTTATTTGTTTTTACAAAATACTGAAAGTTAATTTTAAAGGAATCTAAAATCGAATTATTTATTTGATAATAAAAAAAGCCTTGGTAAATTTATAAAATCGTTTTTTCAATCCTATAAATTCGCCAAGGCGTAGTAAACACAATATATGCGAGAGTTTATTTTAAGATATATTCTATTTCTAATTTTGGATGTTTTGCGGCATTCGCATGGTCGCTAGAAGCCAAAATTAATGCCTTACTAGCTGTTTCGAGCTGTAAACGAATATGGAAACCAAAACTTTTAGATTTGTAAAATACCATATCTTTTACTAAATTTGTAACATTAATATTTGTGAAATCTTGATTTTCGAGTGCCGATTTTTGAACTGTTGTTTGGTTTGTATTGCTCAAAAGCGGTTGGTTTCTCCAAGTGATTGATTCTTCTGTCCATTCAGAGATTATTCGTTTAATAACAAAGTAGTTGTCGCCAAAATGCTTTCCTGTAATTTTTGCATCATCATTAAAATAAAGAGAAAGAGAGGCGTTTGTTATTATCGCATTTTCTGGAATTGAAGAAATGTCAAAATTTATCAAAAAACGAGTAACAGTAAGTCCTGTGTTTGAATTAATTGCCAATAAACTGGCATCGCTTTCATTACCAAAATTAGTGGTTTCGTTTATCGATGAAATAGTAGCATCAATGCCTTCGGAAGTATTAGGCTGAAGAGTTATTTTTTCAGATAAAACCACTTCTTCTTTTTCACAAGATGCAAAACTAATTGCTAGTGCTAAGAACAAAAATGCTGTCGTAATTTTTTTCATGGCTTTAAATTTTTTTTTGAGTTTTAATTTGATACAAAGATAGGTATTTTTACTTATTAAAACAAATAAAAAAAAGTTGAAGTGTAAAAAAAAGGAGTTGAAGTTTGTTTTTTTCTTGTTGAATACATTATTTAAGTTATAAAGTATAAATTGCTTATTATTAGCAAAATTGAAGAAATAATATTTACCTAATGCACTTTAATTACTAAAATATTGCGGTTTGCATGTTTACCTTTTGTTTACCTATATCGAGTAAAAAGAGTTAAAATAACTTAATTTGTATGATATATTTTAGTATAAAACACCTAAAAATACTTTTTTTTTTGCAAGCAAATTTACATTTTTAATGAATACATCGAAAAAAAAGTATTTTTTAGGGATAATTAGGTGAAAAAACGTAGCAAATTTTGGGTAAAAAATGATTTGAGAAAATGATGAGTAAAAATACCTATTCAATTGCAAATTTTTACTATTTTGCATTTGTATTTTTCGCATTTCTCTTTTTTAATTACTTTTGCAAAACGTATTTTTAAAATTTTAAAGAAAATTATTTCACAAAGTATATGGTTTCAGTTGATAAAGTGTGTGTGCATTTTGGTGGTTTTGAACTTTTAAACGATGTTTCTTTCCTAATAAATAATCGCGATAGAATAGGGTTGGTAGGGAAAAATGGTGCAGGAAAATCGACTTTGATTAAAATTATAGCCGGAAAAGACCAAGCTACTTCGGGCAGAATTTCATTTCCTAACGATATTACTTTCGGGCACTTACCGCAGCAAATGATTTTTGGTGAAGGAAAAAACGTGTTTGATGAAACACAAACGGCTTTCAATCAGGTGTTGGATATGAAAGCCGAATTGGAGACACTAAATCAACAACTTAGCGAGCGAACGGATTACGAAACTGCTGAATATTCAAAACTTATCGACCGCCTTACTGAGCTGAATCATAGTATTGATATACATGGAGGTGCAAATATTTCGGCAAATATAGAAAAAACATTGCTCGGTTTGGGTTTTGAACGCTCCGATTTTACACGCCAAACTAGCGAATTTAGCGGTGGCTGGCGTATGCGAATCGAATTGGCTAAAATTCTACTTCAAAGTCCTGATTTACTATTACTTGACGAACCTACAAACCATCTCGACATTGAATCTATCCAATGGTTAGAAACTTTTTTGAGCGATTATCGTGGCGCATTGATTTTAATTTCGCACGATAGGCAATTTCTTGATACTGTTACTAATAGAACAATTGAAATTTCGCTTTCGCGCATCAACGATTACCGAGTTTCTTATTCAAAATATGTCGAATTGCGAAAAGAACGCTACGAACAACAATTGGCTGCTTATACCAATCAGCAAAAGATGATAGCCGAAACCGAAGAATTTATTGACCGTTTTCGCTACAAAGCAACCAAAGCTGTTCAGGTGCAATCGCGTATAAAACAGCTAGATAAGATAGATAGATTGGAGATTGAAGAAATGGACAACTCTTCGCTCAACATCAAATTTCCTCCTGCGCCAAGAAGTGGCGATATTGTATATGAGGCAAAAAAACTGAACAAAGCTTATGGAAATAACCTGGTACTTTCCGACATTAATTTGGTGATAGAGCGCGGCGAAAAAGTTGCTTTTGTTGGTAAAAATGGAACGGGGAAATCTACTTTGGTAAAAGTACTAATGAATGAAATAGATTTTGATGGTTTATCGAAAATAGGACATAATGTGAAAATTGGCTATTTTGCTCAAAATCAAGCACAAATGCTCAATAAAGACCAAACGGTTTTTGATACGCTCGACCAAGTAGCCGTAGGAGATATTCGCACCAAATTGCGCGATATTCTTGGCGCATTTCTTTTTAGTGGCGAAGATGTTGATAAAAAAGTAACCGTACTTTCTGGTGGCGAACGTGCACGCTTAGCCCTAGCAAAATTATTACTTGAACCTTACAACTTATTAGTACTCGATGAGCCTACTAATCACTTAGATATGCGTTCGAAAGACGTTCTTAAAAATGCCTTGGCTCAGTTTGATGGTACATTGATTATTGTGTCGCACGACCGGTATTTTTTAAATGGACTTACCCAACGAACTTTGGAATTTAAAAACCATGAAATTCGTGAGCATTTAGGTGATATTCAAGATTTTTTGAGACGTAAACGACTCGACAATTTGCACGAAATAGAACGACAAGAAACGGAAAAAAATCCCGAAAAATCTGAAAAAAACCTTCAAAGCAAGCAAGAATACCAAGATAGAAAAGAAATTAATAAAAAAATTAAAAAAATAGAGCGGCAAATTGTAACTTCCGAAGAAAACATTGATAAACTAGAACGTTTAATCGAAGAATCGGAATCGCAACTAGCTGAAGGAAAAGCTTTTGATGCCGATTTTTATACAAAATACGAACAATACAAAAAAGAACTTAGCCAAGAAATGGACATTTGGGAAAAGGCGCAAGAAGAACTTGATGCTTTTGCCGAATTGAATGAAAAATAATTGAATAGTAAAAAAATAGTCTATTTTAGCAAAAAAAACAAACTATGAGCATACATTTTAAACAAGCGAGAGATTTAAGTTTTCTGGTACAAGATACCTTTCTTTTTGTAAAAGAAAATATTAAACCGTTGGGTATTTTTTTACTGAACTATGCAGGACCCTTTTTATTGTTAGCGGCTGGCGCAAGTGCCTATTTACAAAGAGATTTAACCGAATTTATAGTTGCCAATCCATCTGCAAAAATAGATATTTTGATGCAATACAGAGCCGTTTCATCGTCGCCTTTTTATTGGTTTGTACTTATTTTAAATATTTTGGCAAGCACCGTGATGATGGCTGTAATTTACTCATACATAAAACATTATATTTCAGTTGGGAGAGAGTCCATTTTTCCTGAAATGATTATTGAAGATACAAAACAAACATTTTCGATAATACTGATTGCCAACTTAGTAGTTGGAATAGCTACTTTTGCAGGAATGTTTTTATTGCTAGTAGGAGCTGTTTATTTATTTGTGGCTCTTATGTTTACAGCATTTATACAGATTCATGAAAACAAAACACTTAGCGAAGCCTTGAAGCAAAGCTTATTTTTAACAAAGAACAATTGGTGGATTACTTTTGGAAGTTTGCTTGTTTTTTACGGAATTATTATTCTTTTGGGGTATGGAGTTGCTATTCCCGAAACCGTTTTTAGTGCTGTGCTTAATGTAAAAATAAACTCGATGCTTGGTCTTATTTTATCCGCATTTACTACTTTTGCAAGTAGCTTTTTGCTCTCAATTTTATATATTGCGCAAGTTTTTATTTATTTCAATTTAGTGGAAAAAAAGAAATCGAACTAACGAACCAATGAGAATATGAAAAAAATAATACTCTTAATTGTTTTTCTTTGTTTCAATTTAGTGCCTACTTTTGCTTGGCAAGAAATTAAGGTAGATACTTTGTCGGCTATAAATGAGAGAGTTGTAGAAAAAAAGGCTATTGAAAAATATCTCAACGACAAAGAATTTGACTACACTACCGAATTTTTGCAAGAGCCAGAGTCGCTTTGGGATAAATTTGTGCATTGGCTTCAATATATAATACTCGATATTTTTGATATTGGCATAAATAACAAAATGATTCGGACTATAATTATAATTGGAGTGCTTAGTTTGATTGTTTTTTTGCTGCTCAAAACCGAAATAAGTAGTTTATTTTTCAACAACCGAAAAAGGGCTAAAATTAACTATGAAGCAGAAAATGAAGATATTCGAAAAATTAATTTAGACCAAATCATCGAAGATGCCATTAAGCAAAATGATTTTAGAAAAGCAGTGAGGTATTTGTATTTGAAATTATTAAAAGAGCTTGACAGCAAAGGCTTTATAGCTTGGCGAATAAATAAAACCAACAGAGATTACTCCTCTGAATTGACAAAAAAAGAACTAAAACCAGATTTTAAATACCTTTCGATGGTTTATGAATACGTTTGGTATGGCGATTTTGCTATTCAACAAATAGGTTTTGAAACAATTCATTCTAATTATAAAAATTATTTTGAATTAATAAATAAAAAGTAATTTTTCGGAAATTTTAATACTAAATAAATAATATTTTAAAGACTGAAAGCAATGAATTTTTATAAAAACAATAAATATTATATCATTCTTTTTGCCGTTTTTTCGCTTTTAGTTTATGTGGAATACTCTAAACCTAAGCCAATTGACTGGAGTGTTAGCTATTCATCAAAAGATAAGATTCCCTACGGAGCTTATATTTTGCGACACGAATTGAAATCTGTTTTTCCCGAAAAGCAAATCATCGACAACAAAGAATCTTACTTTCAATTTTTTAAAAAGAAGAAAATAGAAGCTTCTATATTATTTATAACCAATAGTTTCGACCCCAATAAAATAGATTTACAGCTTATTTTGAATCATGCCAAAGAAGGAAATTCCGTTTTTGTAGCTGCTGATTATTTTAATAAATCTTTTTCGGATAGTTTAGGCTTTAAAAACGAAATTAATTTCGATTTTTTAAATACCGATAGTGTTTCTGAAATGAGTTTTACCAATTCTATGCTCTCTAAAAAAGGTTATTTTTACAAAAAAGCCTTTTCTAATGCAATTTTTAACCATTTAGATTCGAGTAAAACGACCATTCTTGGAAAGAATAGACATGGAGTTAACTTTGTAAAAATTGAATACGGAAAAGGAACTGTTTTTGTACACCTTAATCCATTGGTTTTTAGTAATTTTAATATGTTTGTAAGTTCCAATTTCGAATATCCATTTAAGGCACTTTCTTATTTACCCTACAATAAAATAGTTTGGGACGAATATTACAAGCCCAACAATACAATTTATGCAAAAACTACACCTCTTTATTTTATTCTCGAAACCGAAAGTTTGCGTTATGCTTGGTATATTTTAATTCTTGCGTTGGTTTTGTTTTTATTATTTGAAGGCAAACGAAGACAACGAATTATACCAGTAATAGAACCACCACGAAATACCAGTTTAGAATTTATCGAAACTGTTGGAAAACTTTATTACCATAAAGCTTCGCACAAAGATTTAGCCGAAAAGAAATTCAAATATTTCGCGGAGTTTTTGCGTAGCAATTATTATCTTGCTGCCGATAAATTTTCGACAGAGCACTACATGCGAATAGCTGAAAAAACAGGAGTAAATAAGGTTGTTGTTGAAAATATTTTCAATTATTTTAGAGCTATTTCTCAAAAAGCAAGCATAACTGAAACCGAGCTTTTTGGCTTAAACAATGAGATAGAGAAATTTTATAAAAAATGCAGATAAAAGTCTCATTTTAAGAACTTTGATTGTGTATAATAATTCGCTTTTGTAAAAAAATAGTAATTCGGAAAATTCTTTTAATTTCTACCGAATTACTATTTTTTTTAAGACTACTTTATTTTAATGATTGATAATCACTTTTTGGGTTTTAACAAGTTCGTTGTTTTCAAAAATATTCAAAAAATAAATACCATTTTCGATAGAACTTACATCTATTTTATTTTGGGTAAGTTTGTTTCTTTGAATACTTTTTCCGGTCAAATCTATAATTTCTAAAGTATAGGATTCATAATTTTCGACATCGATTGTAATCGTATTTACTGCTGGATTTGGATATACCGATATTAAATCAGCTGTCAAATTATTTTCTATTTGCGAGGTAAGGCTGTTTTTTATAGTAAAATTGTAATCAAAAGCAGTAGTAGTAGTTACGCTTCCGTCAAATCGCACAACAATGGGTACGTATTTAGTCCAATTTTCTGTATCGTTTACTGTTATACTTGCGTTTTGGTCTGCTTGCGCTATTGCAAAAGAAGTTGGAGATATTTTTAGCAATAAAAATAAAACTTCGGTATTTGAAGGCGAAAATGTTATGGTAAAATCTTTGGTAGCAGTAAGCAAAAAATAATCGGTACTAAAACGCATCAATCGGTTGTTGCCATTGGTTTTACTACTCCACGAAATATCCGAACCTGTAAAATTGAAAGGAGCTGTTCCGTTTTCGTAAAAGTAAGTTGGTTTTATAAGAGGTGCATAATCATTGGCTCTATTGTAGGTATAAGGATTTGCTCCGGCATTGCTTGTCATTAAAACATTGGCAATAGAAAAGTTTGTAAATGTTTGTTTTAGAGACGATTGCCAATTGGCTTTTAGTTCTAAATCAATTGCGTCGAGGGCATAGTATTGAATACACCTTTCGTAGATTTTTTTCATAATGTTTGGATTTGTTTTTTCTGTAAGGTATTGAGCAAAAATCCAAGCGCTGTACCAATGTCCGTCAAAAACTTCAACCTCGCCGTCTTCTAAATTCAAAGCTACATCGGGGCTATCAAAAACACCCGAAAGGTATTGAAAATTATCATCGTAGCCAGAGTAAACATGCTCTTCCGACCAGGTTGCGCCTACTTCCATAAACCAAGATTCCATTGTTCCAGAATATCCGAACTGCACGGCGTGCATATACTCGTGCGCAGCTGTAACGCTTAGTGCAATGTTTTGGTCGCCAAAGCCCTCGTAGTTGTTGCGCAACACCATGTAACTATCATAAGCTTCTGTTTCTGTGATTGTTGCAGAATTTTCATTGTCGCCTAATTTTCTATCGGGGCTTACCCAGCCGTAAACGCCATCGCCTGCTTCGTAGCCGCTAATGTAAATGTCGTATTTTGCATTTCCACCATTGGTTCCGTCGCTTGGTGGTACAGTTAAACCCATAGTAGTGTGGTATTTGGTGTTGATTGTTGTAAATTTACTGATTAAATTGTCGATGTAATCAGGAATACTGTTTGAATTGGCATCTGTGGCATTAACATCTTCATCTGCGAAGCCACTGTTGGTGGTATAATGGAAAACAAAATTACCACTTTCTGTTTTTTTAACAGTACCCGAAATTACAGGACGTGCAGTATATTTTTTGAATACAGCCTTGGCTTCGTTCGTTAATTCGTTCCAATTCAATATTACTTCTTTTAAAATAGGAGTAAGCCACAATTTGTGTTGAATGCTGGCATCTTTTTTAAGAGCATTGGATTGTCCCTCTTTGTATTGCTTTATTAAGCGGTTCGATAATTCCACGTTTTGTGCCCAAAGAGAAGCACTTACAAATAAAAAAAAGAAAATTGTAAATAATTTCTTCATGTTTTTAAATAATTAAATATTAATAAATCAAAAGTAAAATATAATAATTTGATAGCTTAACTTGCTAGCAACCTAAATTCTAAAAAAGGGAGAATTATTCAACTTCTTCTAAATTTTAATAACAAATTGATAGCGTAACTTGATAGTAACCGAAATTCTAAGAAAAGTAAAGTTACGCAATTTCCCCCAAATTCTAATAACAAATTGTTACATTGTTAAATTGTTCAATTGTTATTTTGTTACGAAAAATTGGAAAATTTACAATTTTAGCTAACTTCTTCAAAAAGGCACCATTTTTTTACACTACCAACAAATTGTTAACTTGTTATTTTATTCAGAAAAATTGTTCTTTTTGTATTTTATATAACTTCTTTAAAGTCATGTATTTGCGAAATTATCAACAATTTAGCTATTTCGCAATAAAATAGAATTACATTTTCATGCGAGCCATTGGTGAAATGCTCAATGGTGCAAATTCGCCATTGAGAAACTTGTAATAACCCGAAATGGCAATCATTGCAGCATTGTCGGTTGTGAATTTGAACTCGGGAATGTGCACAGTCCAGTTGTGTTTTTTACCTAGCTCGGTAAGTGTGTTGCGTAGCTCCGAGTTTGCCGAAACTCCACCGCCAATGGCTATTTCTGTTATGCCCGTTAATTTTACCGCATTTTTTAATTTTTCCATCAAAATATCAACAATTGTAAATTGGATAGAAGCACACAAATCGTTTATATTCGATTCGATAAACAAACTATTTTCTTTCATTTTTTCTTTCAAAAAATAAAGAAAAGAGGTTTTGAGTCCCGAAAAACTAAAATCGGTGTCGCCTACTTTTGGTTTGCTGAAAGTGAAGGCTTTAGGGTTGCCTTGCTTTGCCAAACGGTCGATTACGGGTCCCGAAGGATAGGGCAAATTCATTACTTTTCCGCATTTATCGAACGCTTCGCCGGCGGCATCATCTATCGTTTGCCCAATTACTTCCATGTCGAAATAGTTTCGAACTACCACTATTTGTGAGTGTCCGCCCGAAACGAGTAAGCAAAGAAAAGGAAATTGTGGTAATTTTTTTTCAACATTCAATTCTTGCACAAAATGCGCCAAAACGTGTCCGTGTAAGTGGTTTACTTCTACCATGGGAATGTTTTGCGCAAAAGCAAAGCCTTTGGCAAAGGAAGTACCTACCAACAACGAGCCCAAAAGTCCGGGTCCGCGTGTAAAAGCCACCGCGCTAATGTCGTTTTTAGAAAGACCTGCTTTTTTTATTGCTTGGTCGATAACCGGTACAATGTTTTGCTGGTGCGCACGCGAAGCCAATTCGGGTACTACACCACCAAACTCCTCATGAACCTTTTGGTTTGCAATAATATTTGAAAGCAAGAAACCGTTTTGAATCACTGCTGCCGAAGTATCGTCGCACGAAGATTCGATTCCTAATATATTTATGTTCATCTAAATCATTGATTATTAATTGTTAATTCTTAACTCTTAATTCTTAATTAACTAAGAGATTACTTTAATTAATTCAGCCAAAAGCGTTTTCTTTTCGCTGCTGGCGGTTGCTATATTTTGGTTAATGAGTTTTACGAATTGTTCTTTTTGTTCAGCAGAGTAGTTTGTTTGATTTTCTTCTACTACCGTAAAAGCCTCAATAGCAGTTTCATACTCTTGGTCGATAACCAATTTTACAAACACATCGCCGTGTGCTGATAAGTCGAAGCCACTTTCCCAACAGAATTGCAATAAATTATTTAAAACCCTACTATTATTTGATTTATTTATTGCTTCTACATAATATTTAGTTATATCTTTATCTTTAATAGCATGTAGGAACTCTAAAATTTGGTTTTGAATATCAATGTCTTCTGTGCTATTGAGTTTATCTATCAAATGAGGAATATAAAAAATATTTCCGGTGGCTTTGATGCTTTCAAGTGCAACAGCAAATTGATGAGGTTTTTCTGTTTTTAGCGTTTCTAAAAACGTTAATTTATTGTCTTTCTGTTGTTCCATTTTTATATCTGCTTTTTATTCTCTAAATCTGACTTTTTTTATTTTTCTATTTTAAATAATGCAGCTTTTTATTTTTTTCAAAGCTTCAATTCTTGTTTTATGTATTGAATGCAAGCTTTGAGCCTGTCTTCGCCTTTTCCGGTAATGATACGATAATTAAAACCGTAATTTTCGAGCTCTTGCATGTAGCGTTCAAAAAGTTTTACTCGTTTTTTGCCACCATTCACACGCAAGGGGTCGGGAATCCAATCTATATCAGGCGCACAAAGCAAATACAAATCGGCTTCTTCAAACAGAATTTGCGTTTCGAGCCATTTGGGTACTTTGTGAAAAACCGTATCGAGCCACACTTTGGTAATAATGAGCGAAGTGTCAAAAAAAACGATTTTGTTTATATCGTCTTCTATTTCAATTTCTTGAATCAATTGTATTCTGGCTACTTCAAGCACATCGTTGTACGTAAAATTGTTGTTTATTTCTTTGGCATACTCGCGTGCAAATTCGGGAATCCAAAGGGTGTTAAACTCTTCAGCTAGTTGCCGAGCCAAAGTGGTTTTCCCAGTCGATTCGGGACCTGTTAAAACAACACGTTTATAATTTACCTCTAGTTTTGAAGCCATAGTACTTTAAAAAAGCAGGTTTTTTTCTAAACCTGTAAAAATAACAAAGCAAAAAGTTTTGAACTATTTTTTACTTTTGAACTGCAATTAGCACGCTTTTTTTCCATTCGATATAACCAACAATAGCCATAGCTGTATAAATTACAAAAAGCACACTTGTAATGTAAAGCCCTTTGTAAATGTACATTACCAACGAAATTAAATCAACTATTACCCAAATCAGCCAGTGCTCGATGTATTTTCGAGCCAACATCCATGTGGCTGTAATGCCGCCGGCAGTTGTGAGCGCGTCCCAGTATGGCAAACTTGCGTCTGTAAATGTATTTAGAATATACGAAATGGCAAAAAATAAAACCGTTGTAATCCAAATTAATTGAATAGCCAGAGCTTTATTTGTAAATTTAATTTCTATCGGTTTGTCGTTTTGTTGTTTGCCCACTTTCCAATAAATCCAACCGTAGATGCTGATAATCACGTAATAAACCTGCAATCCCATGTCGGCATACAATTTTACGCTGTGATAAATGTAAACATAAAGCAATGAGCCAATTAGCCCAAAAAACCAAAGCAAACTATTTTGTTTTATCGAAAAATAAAGATAAGCCAGTAAAGTAAGCACTCCAAAAATCTCAATTTTGTTTTCAATAACCCAGCCCAATACTTTATTGAACATATTTACTATTTCCATTTCTGCAATAATTTACTTTTTCGCTACTTTATAAATATTTTGTTATGTTGTCTCGAGTTTTAAAATCCTGATTTACTGTACTAAATAGAATTTTTTTAATTATGTAAACTTATGAAATGTCTAATTTTTAGAACTTACCATAAGTTTTAAAAAAAAGCAAAGTAAATTAAAATAAGCATTAAAGCAAAATTAATTTTCATGTTAAAAAATAGACTGTTTTTGAAATAAACACACATTTTTTATTTTTTATTTGTCAATTATCAATTATTCTATATATTTGCATGAAATAAAATCGGTCGAAAATATATACACATATAAAATTGATTTAAATTGTTAAATATGAATAAGTTATATTCATAACAAATTGAAATTATAAACCATTTTTGAAAAACGGTCGAAAAAAAATTGATGTTTTTATTGAATTAAGAAATTTTTTTGTCTTATTTTTAAATAAAAAAAAACATAAAGATTTATTTAAACTTTATTTTTTTCTTTATATAAATAGTTCATAAAAGGTATTTTTAATTTTTATAGATAGAAAAACAAAATCTGTAAGTATTAATTTATTAAAATATAAGTAAATGGAAGTAACCAGAATTTTTGATATTCTTACTAATTTTAAAGAAATTTATCCACGCCAAGATGCATTGGCGTCAAAAGTAAATAAAGACTGGGTTAAAATCAGCTCCGAAAAATATTATGAGCTTGCTCATCTATTTAGCTATGGCTTAATGGCTTTGGGTTTTAAGAAAGAGGACAAAATCATTACTATTTCAAACAATCGTCCAGAGTGGAACGTAATGGATATGGGAATGTCGCACTTAGGCGTGGTGCACGTACCTATTTATGCTACTTTGGGCGAACACGAATTTGCTTATATTTTTAAGCATTCCGAAGCCAAAGCAATTGTTGTTTCTGATAAATCTATCTATAAAACGGTAGCCAAAATAATAAAAGAATCATCTAACCTAAAGCATGTTTTTATCATTGACCCTTTAGATGACCTCAAAACTTGGCAAAGTATTATAGACTTGGGAAAAGAAAATGCCGAAAAATATGCCGAAAAACTTACTAAAATTAAAGAATCGATTAAACCCGATGATTTAACTTCTTTAATCTACACTTCTGGCACTACCGGCGTATCGAAAGGCGTGATGCTTTCGCATCGCAATTTGCTTACTAACCTCAACGGAGCTGATTTTTTACCGTTAGGCTATGGCGAAAAAGCCTTGAGTTTCTTGCCTTTGTGCCATGTTTACGAGCGTGGGCTAAACTATGTTATGCAATCGAAAGGGGCAGGCATTTATTATGCTCAAAACATGGGAACTATTGTAAACGACCTCAAAGAAATTCAGCCCGAAGGCTTTGATACTGTGCCGCGTTTGCTCGAAAAAGTGTACGACAAAATAATGCAAAAAGGAAAAGACCTCAAAGGAGTTAAAAAACAATTATTTAATTGGGCGGTCGATTTAGGTTTGAAATATGAATTTAATGGAGCAAACGGTTGGCTTTACGAGCAACAGCTTGCTATTGCTAATAAGCTCATTTTCACCAAATGGCGCGAAGCTTTGGGTGGCAACATCAAATTTATTGGCTGCGGCGGTGCTGCTTTGCAACCTCGACTGATGCGTATTTTTTCGGCTGCCAAAATTCCAATTCAAGAAGGTTATGGACTTACCGAAACCTCGCCGCTTATTTCGTTCAATCAACCTGAGTGGCCCAACAAAATGATTGGAACTGTGGGACCGGTTTTGCCTGGCGTACAAGTTAAAATAGCCGAAGATGGTGAAATTTTATCAAAAGGACCTAACTTGATGCTTGGCTATTACAAAGAACCTGAGCTAACTAAGGAAGTTATCGACGAAGAAGGTTGGTTTCATACTGGCGACATAGGCGAATTTGTAAACGGCAAATTTTTGAAAATAACCGACCGCAAAAAAGAAATGTTCAAAACGGCTGCTGGAAAATATATTGCCCCACAAGCTATTGAAAATAAGCTAAAAGAGTCGTTTTTTATAGAACAAGCCATGGTAGTAGGTCAAGACGAGAAATTTGCGAGTGCTTTGCTTACTCCAAACTTCGATTTTTTGCACTCATGGGCTGCCGAAAAGCAAATCCACTTTAGAGACAACGAGGAGCTGGTTAAAAATAAAGAGGTAATAAAACGCGTACAACAAGAAGTGAATCAAGTAAATAATACGCTTGGCGAATTTGAAAAAATAAAGCGTTTCAAAATGGTGTGCGATGAATGGTCGCCAGAATCGGGTGAGCTTTCGGCTAAAATGAGCTTAAAGCGAAGAAATATTTACGAAAAATACGCTGCTATTCTCGAAGATATTTACGGACACGAACTCAAGTCGATAACTATTCAGCGCGAAAAAGATGCTGCTACTAAGAAAAAGAAATAAATTTGTATTTTAATACAAGTTTTATGAATTATTTTTCGGGTAAAGTACAATTTTAAATTTTACCAAACAAAAGTAGTTGAAAATAAAAAATCCGCAAATTGAAAAAATTGCGGATTTTTTTTATTTTCTTTGTTATCAAATAGTGTTTTCTTTCAAACACTAAATACCATATTTGTTTGCAAAATGAATACAGGCTGCGAGCGTTTTTTCTTTTTCTTCCCAAAAACCACAATGCCCAGAGTTTTCTAAAACTAAAACTTCGGCATTTTGCGGAAAGTTGATGCGCTCAAAAGTTTCTTTGCTTACAAATTTATCTTCTTTGCCCCAAATGTAAAGCATTGGAATTGAGGTTTTTGAAAGTAAATTGCTTCGGTCGGGTCTAAGGCGCATTCCTAGCAGTGCAGCCACAATGCCTTCGTTGGCAACAGATAAGGCTTTTTGCGTGGTTGCTTCAATCTCTTGACTATAAAGTAGTTTGCTTTTTTCGGCAAACATATTGGGAATACTTTGCTTAATGAGTAATTCTTTTTTTCCGTCGTTTATTAATTCTACTTCGCGTAAACGATTGGCTTTTACCATTTCAGAATCGGCGAAAGGGTGGGAGTGGAACAAACAAAAAGCAGAAAGTTTTTCGGGATATTTTTCTAAAAAAGCAAGCGTTGAATAGCCGCCCATCGAATGTCCAAAAACGACAGCTTTTTCAAAACCGAGCGTTTCCATCACAAAATTGAGCATTTCGGCTTGCAAATCGACAGTAGAAATATCCGAAACTAGTCCACTTTGACCTTGACCAAGCAAATCGACGCGCAAAACCTCAAAATGCTTTTCCAGCTCGTAAGTAAAATCATTCCAAACACTCAAATCTTCTAAGTATCCATGCAAAAGTACTATCTTTTTACCTTTTCCAGACAGTTTGTAATGTATTTTTGTATTTCTAAGCTCTAAAAACATAATCTCAATTTGTAAATAAGTAACTTGAACTAATTTTCATTTTTTTTGCTAGCTTCGTATAATTTTAATTTCGCCGCCTACTCCCAGTTTTATGATGCTTGAAGGTTTCGATTTCGTTTTGTCGTTTTGTCGCCAATTAACTACATAATCTACGGCTTGCTTTATTTCGTCAGCTATTTCGCTAAATGTGAGTGCATTAGCTTTGCCCGAAATATTGGCAGAAGTAGAAACAATGGGCTTGCCAAATTTGCTAATTAGCTTTTTGCAAAATTCATCGCTTGTAATTCTAATGCCAATAGAGCCATCAGAATCAATTAAATTTGAAGCCAATCGTTGGGCATTGTCATATATTATTGTAGTTGGTTTGTCCGAAACTTCTATTAATGTATAAGCTATTTCGGGCACTTCTTTCATGTAGCCTGGCAAATATTGAGCATCATCGAGCAAAACAAGCATTGCTTTTGAGTCTTCGCGCTGCTTTATTTTGTATATTTTAGCAACTGCTTCTTCATTTGTAGCATCGCAACCGATGCCCCAAATTGTGTCGGTTGGATAAAGAATTATACCTCCTTTTTGGAGAATTTGTAAGGCTTTTTTTAGTTCTTCGTTCATTCTTTTAAAAAATTATATTGTGTTTCAAATTAAAAAAACAGGTATTTAAATAGTTTCAAATTGCTTGTTTTTTTTATTAGAAAAGAGATTTGTAAACTTTCATAATGTTGTTGGCTATGTCTTTGTCGTGAAATAACAAAACTCGCTTAGAGCCTTTTTCGATAAGCTGTTGGCGTATTTCGGAATTATAAAGAGCTGTTTTTATTTGCGCCGCTAATTCTTCAAAATCTTCGTGAAATGCGTAAAGTGCAGCATCGCCGCCCGTTTCGGGAAAACAGCTTCCTTTGCTTGTAACCACCGGAATTCCTGAGTTCATCGCTTCCAGAATAGGAATGCCAAAGCCCTCAAAAATAGATGGATACACAAAAACACTTGCCATTTGGTAAATAGCAGGCAAATCGGCAAAATGGACGTTGTTTATAAAAATAACTTGGTTTTTTACTTTTTGCTCTTCTATAAATTCTTCTAGTTCATCTTGGTAATCCGTGCGCTTGCCAATAAATACAATTGGTATTTCAATTTTCTCAAAATGAGCAGCTTTGAGTATTTGTAGTGCATTTTTTCGCGCTTCGATGGTTCCTACATTGAGGATAAACTGTTGAGGCAAATTGTATTTTTGCCTTGTTTTTTGTAATTCGAGCTCCGTTTTTTTGATTGAAAATATTTCGTTGCAACCTTGATACACTACTTCTATTTTTTTCTCGTCAGCCGCCAAAAAATTGATAATATCACTTTTTGTTTGCTGGCTTATAGCTATAATTTTATCGGCTTTGTGAACCGATGCTTTAAATTTTTTGTAATAAATTTCTCGGTCTATTGGTTTGTATAAATCGGGGTAACGAATGAAAATCAAATCGTGAATACTTACAATGGTGCGCGTGCGCAAAAAATGAGAATTGATAGGAACTTCGTTGCTAAGTCCATGAAATACATCGAGTTTGAGTTTTTTAAAATTGGTAGTCATACCATAGCTACGCCAAAAACTTTTAAAAAATTTATAAAAATCCGTTTCTGGTTGAATAATTTTTGCTCTTCCAGTATCAAAAGTAACCGCGTTTTCTATTTCGGGGGTGAAAAGAAAATGGTTGTCTTCAGGGAAATATTTTGCCAGAAGATTTATTGTACTTCTACTGTAATTTCCCAGTCCACTAGTGTTGTAAAAAGCCCTTTTGGCATCAAAACCTATGTTCATTTCCTTTTCTTTTTTTAGATTTATCGAATTGTTTTTTATATTTTAAATTTTTTCTCTGAAAAAATTAATTTTCAGAAGGTTTCTTTCGTTAGTTCATTCAAATTTTGCATTTATGTTGTTCTTAATACTTTTATAATTGTTGTTATGCTCTATTGTGTTTTCATAGATATTTATTTCGTTTGTTTTTCCGAAATTGTGAGGATATACAAGCAAAAAATTTGAATCATTGAAATATTTTTTTAAATAATTCCCTATTTTATCCATAGAAGGTTGAAAAGAAATTCCTGTTTTTCGAGCAAGTCCCACTATAAGCATTGTATCTTTTATTACATCGCGGGCAATAACTAGAAAATCTTCAAAATCATCGAATTGCGAAAATTCGATACTGCTTTTTTTGTGCCGTAGTTTATTCAAATAGTCGATAGTAGCAAGGTTGGCAAATATTTTCATGTGGTTGCCTGTATTTATTGCAACCTGCGTAATACGTTGATACCATTCAATAAAGAGGGGCTGAGTTGATTTGTAAATATAAATTGCGCTGTCGTTTTTGCTCAATAAATCGCGCGTGAGGTTTCCAAAAAAGGTGTCCATGAGCGAAGATTTGTCGTGCAAACCAATGTAAAAATGCCTGATATTTTTCTCTTTTACTGTATTTATTATACCCGATGAGATATTCAAATCGTAACGAATTACGGGGTGAAATTTAAAATCGGCTGAGGCTGCAAATTTATGGGCACTATCTACTAATTTTTGAGCTCTATTGATGGTTTCGGGGCTTTCTTTTTCCGCAGTAATAATGTGTAAGCCATAGAGTTCGTTGTTTTTCTTTTTATCTACCGAGCTCATTGCCAATTGCATAAGGCAACCAATGGTCGATTCTTTTGCCAGTCCTATCAATGTGTTGTCGATAATAAGCGTATTAGAATCGGTTGATTTTAACAAATCGCTTTTGGCTATCACAATGGCAGCTTTTTGAGTTGCAAACGAAGATATAGTACAGGTTATCAATATCATAACAATTGTACCGTTTAAAATTTCGGCTCCAAGTAAGCGAATATCCTCACCATTTGCATCTTGTCCTAAAATAATTTTGTAACCAATTAAAACGGCTGCCAAAGTTGCTGCTGCTTGCGAATTGCTAAGCCCAAAAATTAAAAGGCGGTCGTGTTTGCTATGACTGTCATTGCAAAAGCTATAATTAAAGAATTTAAACCACCAAATAGAACTTTATAATCAATTAACATGCCTACTCCAATTAGAAAAAAAGGAATAAACAGCGCATTTCCTACAAATTCTAAACGATTCATTAGCGGACTTGTGCGTGGAATGAGCCGATTGAGTGCCAAACCTGCCAAGAATGCTCCTATAATTCCTTCAATACCTGCTAATTGAGCCAAAAAAGCTGCACTAAAAAGCAAAGCTAATACGAAAATATATTGCAATATGCTGTCGTGTATTTTTTTAAAAAACCAACGCGCAATCATTGGAAAAAGAAATAAGACAATACTTGCAAAAATTAATATTGAGACAATGAGCTGTATCCAGTAAAAAGTAGTCAGTTTTCCGGTAACACTTCCTGCTATTACTGCTAAAATTAGCAATGCGGCAGTGTCGGTAATTACAGTTCCACCTACGGTAATATTTACCATTAAATTTTTTGTAATACCAAATTTACTTATTATAGGATATGTTAATAAAGTATGAGAAGCAAACATGCTTGCTATAAGAGTTGATGAGATAAGTGAATAATCAAGAATAAAATAAAAAATGGTTGTTCCTAAAATCATGGGTATAAAAAAAGTATAAGCTCCAAAAACCGCACTTTTGTATTTATTTTTTTTAAATTCGTTCAAATCAATTTCTAAGCCCGAAAGAAACATAATGTAAAGCAAACC
>JFJP01001859.1_pt1 | contig 23839 bp, 17 predicted proteins | sample 431651 | NCBI WGS metagenome assembly JFJP01 (sample SAMN02602958, study PRJNA72255) | Microbial mat metagenome, whole genome shotgun sequencing project. | biome: fresh water; feature: sink hole; material: water; isolation source: purple microbial (photo- and chemosynthetic) mats found in...
ACCGCGTCTTTCGGCGGCAGCAGCTTGGCGTGGGCCGGGAAAGTTGCGCCGCCCATGCCGGCGATGCCGGCGGCCTGAATCGCCTTGGTGACTTGCTGTGGCGACATCGCCGCGACATCCTGCGGCGCAGACCAGCGCACCGTCTGCGTGGAAGCCTCGAAGACGCGTAATACGATGGATTCGACCCAGGGACCGCGCGCACTGGCTTTCAGTTCGATGGACTCGATGACCCCATCCGCCGGCGCATGCAGCGGTAGCGACATATTGCCGTCCGCTTTGGCGATGGGCTGGCCGCGGACGACCTCTTCGCCAGGTCGGACCAGGGGTATTGCCGGCTTGCCAATATGCTGCGCCAGAGGAAGGATCAGGCGCGACGCGAATGGCATCCGACGAATCGGGCTGCTGGCGGTGCTCTTGTTGCCATCGGGATGAATCCCGCGGGCAAAAGTATGGCGATGAAAATAGGAGAAGAACGTCATTGGACTTTGTCTGGACGACCCCGTACGCGCCGCGCGCGGCACATCTGGGGTCGACTCTCCATCAGTTGTACTTCGCCGCCCGGGCGATCAGCTTGTCAAGGCCAGGTTCGCTCGGATTCCACGGCGTACCAGGATGAATACAGCCTGCGGTGCATTTCTCGGCGGCCTTGACCAGGTCGGCATATTTCGCGCCTTGCGGATTGATGACGGTGGCTTTCTTGTCATCGTTGTAAGCAAAGGCTTTGGGTGCCAGTTTGGTGCATTCATCACAAGCGGTGCATTCGGGCGTATCGATATAGACCGGCTCATAGCCATCCGGCCCCGTCACCGGCTTCGCTAAGGCCGTCGCACCGGCAACCGGCGCGGCCATTCCCGCAGCCGTGCTGACGCCCAGGTTGGCAAGGCTGGCGCTGATCTGAGCAAGCAACTCGGCGCGAGCTTTGCCGGCAATCGCTTCTTCGTTCACTTCCGGCTGGTTAAGGCCGGCAACATCCTTCAATTGCTGCCAGAAGTTCTGTCGCTCGACGCAGGAGTTGACCAACTCCTGCGACACCATCACGCGCATCAGATGATTTTTCTTGTCCACCGCCCAGATGAAGGGGAATTTGCCATCACGGTCGTCGGCGTCAAGTTTCAGGAAGTCGGCGAGCAAGACCATATCGTCATTCCAGGTCTCTTGCGGCGCTTTGCGGAATTGCTTGGCAAAACGGCCTTCGACGAGGGCGAAGTCGGCGAAAGTCATCGGCAAATCCAACTTCTGATCGGCGCCTTCCTCGTCCTTGTAGGCCAGGGTGTAGGTCGGCCAGTCGGCATCCATCTCCGGATTGCCTTCCAGGCTGACGCAATCGCTGAAAGCCACGCCCAGATCGGGGTTGTAACGGAACAACGGATAGGCGCGAGATTCCACCGCCGCCTTCGAACGCAGCACCGACATATCGTCACCGACACCATGCTCTGGCGGGCAGACCGCATACATATTGAACAACGCCGGGCGGCGCGAATTCAGACCGTCGATGAAACTCTCGATCATGTGGGTGGGGCTGGAAATCGCACTCTGAGCGACAAAGGCGGCGCGATGCGCCATCCCGATGAGGCTGATTTCCTTGCGGATTTCATGCTTGCCATGGTCTTTCTTGCCGTACGGCGACATATCCGCCACCTGGCCGATGAAACCTGAAGTACAAGCCTGGCCGCCGGTATTGGAATAGACCTGGGTATCGACCACCAGAATTTTCACCGGCATGCCGGTCATCAGCGCCCGCGACAGATTCTGGAAACCGATGTCATACATCGCGCCGTCGCCACCAATCGCCACCACCGGCGGGCAGAGATGCCATTCGTCCGCCGAGAATTTCTCCCAGTTGAAGTAAGTGAACTCGGCATCATGCTGGGCCGGGTTGTAACCGCCGACGTTTCCATTCAGACCGAGTTCGATCTCCGCCATGCGCACGGCTTTGAAACCATCGGCCATCTTGCTCATGTGGCCTTCGAACAGGCCCAACGCTACCGAAGTAGAGTCCTGGAACAAGTGCGAAGTCCAGGGGAAAGGATAGGGATTGTAGGGATAAGTGGAACCCCACACCGAGGTACAACCGGTCGAATTGACAATACCCATCTCGGCGCGGCCGCGTTGGGTCGGGCCTGAAACATAGCGCCACCGGAGATCCTTCAGGCGAGCCAGCAGTTGCGTCACCCACTTCAGCCATTGCGGGTCGATGGGATGCGCATGGTCCACCAGCCCGAGGCTCTCGGACAGATTCGCCAGAGTCAGATCTTGACCTTTGTGCGACTCAACCGCTGCGATCACCGCCTGGGTATCGGTAAGATCGACGGTCTCGGTGAGCTTCATTCGAAGATGCTTTTCAAGTCCATCGATAAGGCCGTCCAGTTTTTCCACGAAAGCCGCGACACGCGGTTGGATCAACGCGGTGACGGTGGAGGTGAACAGATGGACGATGGTTTTTTCGCCACACCCCAGACAGGCGCCATCGCCGCTGGTCATGGAGTTGTAGTTCTTCTTGTCGAGCAGCAGGGTTTCCAGTGCGCCGATTTTTTCATCGAGGTTGTCGATGCGGCTGTAATCCTTCGGCGTGGTCGGCAGATCGAGCCAGAAATCCCAGTCTTTTCTCAGCAGGGTGACGCTGTCGGCAGTCTGTTTGACCATCTTCAGCGCATCATCTTCGCAAACCTCCACGCAAAGGGCGCAGCCCTTGCAAGCATAGGGATTGACGGTGATGGAGAAGAGGCCGCCGCTGCCTTTGTTTTTCTTCTCTTTGTTGTTCCAGTAAGGCTTGGTGGTTGCGAACTGGAATTCACCAATTTCTTTTTCCAGCAGATGGAATTCTTCCTCCATTGCCGCGTTGCCCTGGTTGGGGTCTTCGTGCATCGCGTCCGCGATCGCCTGTTTCAGCAGAGCACGCACATCCAGCCCTTCCTTCTCCAGCGATCCGCGCAATTTCTTCTCGATGCTGCGAGCCCCCTTGCGCAGGTAGCGGGTAATTCGACCGCTCATTTCAATATTCGAAATAGCGGTATTCAGCACGTCGCCAACACTGGAAACGAGGCCTGGAATAGCCGCGTCGGGACAATGTGTGTAGCAATTGCCACAGGCCGTGCAGTTTTCCGCGACCCACACCGGGTGCTCGAAGCGGATCTGGGTCATGTCACGGTAGACACCGCTGGTGGCTGGAAACACCGCCATGCCGATGAAGGGGTCGGCGAGGTTGTCGGAACCCTTGCCGGAAATATAGAAATTACCGGTCTGCTCCCAGAACAGGTGAAGGTCGGCCGCCTTGTTCAGCTTGCCCTCGTTTTCCGGGATGCGCTTCAGCATGATCGGCAACGCCGGCGTCAGATTGAAACCGGCCGCCTGACGCGCGCCAACCTGTTTCACCTCGACGGGAATTTCGTGAATCTCGGTGTAACCACGCTTCACCACGCGGACGTTGTCGTCCACCACGCGCTTGCCCTTCTTGCCGAATTTGTCGTTAAGCTGCTTTTCGATGGCCTTGAACAGATTCTCTTCGCTCAGGCCAGCACGCTCGCGCACTCCCGAGGCATGGAAGAAGGCACCCTGGAAGGCATTGCCCTGCATACGCAACTGCAGTTCCGGATTGGAAGACTCCTCGCGGGCGATACTGAACGCGTCCAGATAAAAGATATGAATATCGTTGTCGACCAGATACTTCTGCGTATGTATCGGGAAGGTCGCCCAAAGCGCGGCGGCATCCGGCAGGTTGCTCTGGATAATGAACACGCCGCCCTTGGTCAGACCGGCCACCGCGTTGGTGTGCAGGAAAACCTGCGGGTCGGGCGACATCACCACATCCACCTGGGTGTATTCACAGTTGACGCGGATCGGCTCGGGCGCGGCGGACAGGTAGTAAGTGGTGGGCTGTCCCTTCTTCTCGGAACCGTATTTCGGGTTGGCCTTGATATCCCAGCCCAGCAATTCAAACAGCGTCATGGCCAGATTCTTGCCGGTGGTCACCGCGCCCCAGCCCCCTACCGAGTGCATGCGCACCGCGATGCCGCCCTTCGGCATCAGGTTGGGATTTTCCGAACCTTTGAGCGCAAGTTCCTTGATCTTCGGATAAGAAGCGAGGAGTTCCTGTTGCTGGATTTCCTGCTTCGGATTGGCGGCCTGGTCGCGAATGAAATCGATCGACAGGTAATAGAACTTCTTGTGCGCACTGTTTGGCAGCATGTTCTCGATCGCCGCCACCAGACCTTCCGGTTGCAGGTCGCGCGAGCCGAGACCGTAACAGCCGGAATACAGACGCGGCATGTCCGAAGTCTTGGCATAGCTGGCATATTCCGGGTAAGGCTTGCCACCCGCAGTCTTGTCATTTTCCACCGCGCCATTTTCCAGACACTTGCTGACCGTGGCGCGAACCTCGCGCATCAACGGCAGATCTTCGGACAACGGCTGGTCGGTGCGCTCCAGCACGGCGACGCCCTTTTTGCCCTTCAGCATATGGCCGAGCAAGTCGCCGGGGAAAGGACGGAAACAGGTCATGTTGACCACCCCGACCTTCAACTTGCGCGTCTCACGCAGCCAATCGGCTACCGCTTCCGCCTGCACGCACATGGAACCCATGCCGAGGATCAGATAATCGGCATCGTCGCAACGATAAGCTTCCACCCGGCTGTAATGGCGGCCGGTGAGTTCAGCGTATTCGGCCATGCATTGATCCAGAATCTCCGGGATGTGATCGAAGAAATATGGCCGCTGCGCCGCCGTCGCCTGCATGTGCGCATCCTGATTGGCAACGCCGCCCGATACCATCGGCGAATCCATATCCCACAACACCGGCACCCGGCGACGCTTGGGACCGTAGATGATCTCCTGCGCCGGCGTCGGCGTGTCGATGATATCGTCCGGATGACCAAGGAACTCCTCTACCAGGCCTCTTTCCGGCACCAGCACCGGCTCGATCAGGTGGGTGGTGAGGAAACCGTCCATACCCACGATAGCGGGCGTCAGCGAAAGTTCGGCGGTCTTGCGTGCGATCAGGTTGAGGTCGGCGGCTTCCTGCGCGCTCTTGCCGAGCACCTGGATGAAACCGGTATCGTCGACACAGTGATAATCGTCGTGGCCGGCATGAACGTTCAGAGTGGCCTTGGTGATTGCCCGGCAGCCCATATTCAGCACATAAGGCAGGCGCTTGCCCACCGCGCCATAGAGCGATTCGTGCATGTACGCGACACCCTGCGACGAGGTGAAGTTCACCGCGCGCAGACCGGACATCGACATGCCGGCGGTGACACCGGCGGCAGCGTGCTCGGATTCCGGTTCGATGAAAATAAGCGGACGCCCGGAAACGTTCACATGGCCAGCGGCGGCGGCTTCTGCCCAGTACTCACCCATCTGGGTGGAAGGGGTGATCGGGTAAGCGCCGGCGGCATCGGAGGCTTCTCGCTCGACCAGAATCACGGCGGTATTGCCATCGATAGCGTCGCGCACACCAGGATACTTGATCGCCTTGGCGCCAGTTTTGGAGGAACTGCCCGGCTCAATCAAATGCATTTGGCCGAGAAGCTTGGAAATGGGGTTCTTGATCATGTCTATATAGCCTCTTTAAACAACGTTGGCGCTGACGGGGAGCGCCTCAATACGGATGATCTTTTTAGCCTCGCGCCCTTTCAGCATCCGGCTGTCATTCAGCCAGACGATGGCTCCGGTAGGACAGCGTTCGATAGCCAGGGGCGATGCCAGATTATTCAAACTGTAGTTGATCACAGCCAGGTTGTTATCCAGGCTGATCAGTCCGGGGGCGGCGTCCATCACGCATTTGCCACAGGCGATACAAGCGACGTGGCATTGCGCTTCGGCGACATCGCCTTCCGCCTGGCTTTTGCAAGCCACCCACAACTTGTGGCTCACCGGTTGCAATGAAAACAAGTCTTTAGGACAGACCTCGACACAATCGCCGCAGGCAGTACATAAATTGGCATCGACTTCCGGCAGACCATGCTTGTTCATGTGGATGGCATCGAATTCACATTCCACTTCGCAGTCGCCCAATCCCAGGCAGCCCCAGGCACAAGCTTTGCCACCACCCGATACCGTCGTCGCCGCACGGCAAGTGCCGAGGCCCTGATATTCAGCGCGTTGCCAGGCCACATGGCTACCGCCGGCACAAGCCAGGCGCGCCACCTGTTTTTCCACCTCGCCCATCGCCACGCCAAGGAAACTGGCGATGGAAGCATTCGCTTCAGGAGAATTGACACTGCATTTGGCGGGGATGATTTCACCCGCCACGACCAATTCAGCAAAATTGCGGCAACCGGCCGTGCCGCAAGCACCACAATTGGACTTCGGCAGCATTTCCTCGACCTCGCCGATACGGGGGTCTTCGTAGACATAAAGACGCTTGTTGGCAAACGCCAACATCCAGGCCAATGCACTGCCCAGGACTGCCATAAAGGCTCCCGCAATCGCCACGCCCTCAAGCAACTCCATTTGCACTCCTTAACCCGCCCCGTTTGGCGGGGAATTCAACAACTATCCGATGCATAAATATTGCGTATCAGACTCTATTGATCAGACTCTATTGAGTTGACTTTTATGCGATCGATTAATAATTTAATTTATAGAACATCAGTAATATTTATGACGCAGCGCAACAAACAAGTCGAAGCTGATTATCCGACCATCAGACTTTCAGCTCTACAAAAAACCACAATAACCACCTGAAAAAATAGCCTGCGTTTTGTCAGACAGCAGGTTGAGAACACATTCAACCGCAGTAAAAACCCGTTTCAGGTATCCCGTTCAGCATTGCCGCACGTCCTCGCGTGGAAACACCGCTTGCAAGGCGCGCGGATCAAATGACGCGGCGCGCATTTTAAACTCACAGCGAAAGACAATGTAATTTTCTCGCTCACTGAACCGATGATCGACGGCATTAAACCGACACATCATTACATTCAGCGCCTTTCAGCAAGGCAGAATCGAGCATTTTCTCAGCACTCACCGGCAATCGATCACATGATCATGGCTGAGCGTGGGTTGATGATTTCAAGCAACTCGAATGATTGAATCAGCGAGTTCTGCATGGTTTCGGCGAGCACACTGCGATCCAGATCAAGCGTCTCCCAAGCGCTTTCAAGGAAAGTCAGGTTGTATTCACCCAATTGGAAGCGTGCCTTGATATCAGGCGCCATGTGATAAGCGATATCGCCCGCCACATGCACTATCGCGGCTTCTTTCAGAAAATTTGGCGCATGTAACGGGTTCAGTTGATATTCCACCACTTCATCCAATGCCGCCGGCAAACGCCAGGCACGCAACAAGGCTGCGCCAAGTTGCGCGTAATTGAAGCCGAACACCTCCACCTCTGCCGCAATGATCGCGGCTTCGCCACTGTTTTGTTGTTGCAGAACCTGTCGATACTGAACAGGTCGACTCGCATAAAAAGCCAAACGTCCCACCTTGTGCAACAAGCCCGCCAAAAACATCCGCTCGGACTCGCGGATACCACATTTTTTCGCCAAATTACGGGTAACGACACCGCAGGTGACACTGTTGTCCCAGAAATCGCGCATATCCACAAACTCGGAAGAAATCCCCTTGAAAGTGGTGATTACCGAGGTCGACAAAACCAGATCCCGCAAGGCCTTTTGTCCGATCAAGGTAATTGCCCGCGAAATCGTATCCACCTTCGAAGGCAAGCCGTACCAGGCGCTATTGGCCAAGCGCAGGACAGTGGCCGAGATGCCGGCATCCAGTTGCACGACTTCGACCAGATCATGAACCGTGGTTTCCGGTTGATCAATCAGATCGTTCAACCGGATAGCGACATCGGGCAGACTGAAAAGATTCTCGACTTCCTGGGCTAATTGCTGAGGTGACATGGTCTTCGCTCACATTGGTTCGCTTTGAACACTTGGCGGCAGCGCTCCTCATCGAGCAGCGCATCCCTGTGTATGGATTTTGAGGATAACGCCAAAAAGGTCTACTAAAAGCGATATTGAAAGGAAAAAGTGCGATCAGATCCGGTTGGTAAATCGGTACTTCTGCGGCAAGCCCAGCGTATCGGCCCAAATATTCTTCGCCCAGCCACGCATGAAGGTGAATTCTTGCTCGCTTTCCCGCTCGGAAACACCTCCGCCGGGCTGAACTTCCATGCTGTTGTCCGCAGCTTGGTAGCGAAATACAGTGGCGACGTGAAAAGCGGTGCGGTCAGTGCTGGCCGAATAGCAGGTACTGGTCACCACCGGGGCCGGATCGGGCTGGCGGCCATTGAAAATCTCTACCAGCGCCGAGGCACACAGCTTGCCGCTGTTGTTGGCCAGCGCGCCGGCTTTCGACAGATTGGACAAAATCGAGTCGCCCAAAATATGGACGTTGGGCACTTCCGTCGATTCCATCGAGCGGTAATCGACTGGGCACCAACTCCCGTTGTCACCGGTGCGAGCGCCAACCTGGCCAGTGATAGCGGCGGCGCGCATGGGCGGAATCAGGTTGATCACATCACCGTTGACATCGTCGAATTCGGTGCTGATCTTCATCGCCTTGACATCGATGGCGCGGGCCAGATTGTTGGACCGGTATTCGATCATGCTGTTGGTGGTGCCAAAGCCGTAGTGTTTTTTCCAGGCGGTGGTAAACAGCGCTTTTTTCGAGATGATGTCCTCGTTGCCATCGAGCAGGATGATCTTGCAGCGCGGCTTCGCCTGCTTGAAGTAGTTGGCGATGAGACTGACGCGTTCATAAGGTGCGGGCGGGCAGCGGAACGGCGCCATCGGCATGGCCAGGACGAACACCTCGCCGTTCTTCATTGCTTCCAGTTGCTTGCGCAATCCGCCGGTCTGTTCCGCGCCGGCTTTCCAGGCATGCTTGATGGTCTTTTGCGCCTCAGCGTCGTAACCCTGAATCTGCTCGAACATCAGCTCGACCCCCGCCGCCAGCACAACGCGGTCGTAGCTGAAACTGCCGCCACCGGCGGTGCTGACAGTGCGCCGGGTCGGATCAATGGCGGTCACCGTGTCCCGCACGAATCGATCAACGCTGGCCCGGATGTAACGATAGGGAAAAGTGATGTCTTCCAGCTTGTTGAGTCCGGCAATGACGGTATTGGACATTGGACAAGAGACGAAATCGGGATTCGGCTCGATCAAGGTGATGTCGACCCCAGGTTGCCACAATTTCAGATAGCGGGCGCAGGCCGCACCGCCAAAACCGGCTCCGACGATGACCACTTTCGGTCGCGCCTTGGCGATGGTCGGGGCGGCATGTGCGCCAACGGCAAGCGCGCCAGCGAGGCTACCTGCGGCGAGCAGGAAATTGCGGCGATGCAGAGTCATGTTGTCTCCTCAAAATAATTGGGGCTGGCGACCGTACAACGTCGCCAGCCCCAAGGATAGAGAGGAAAAGCTTAGCCGAACAGCAGACCGTTTATCCTCTTGACGAAGCCGGCCGGGTCAGCCAGTTGGCCGCCATCGAGCAAAACCGCCTGATCCATCAACAGGCCGGCGAGTTCGTCGAAACGCGCACCCTCCTCCGCTTCCAGGCGTTTGACCAGGGCATGCGACAGATTGATTTCCAGAATCGGTGCGGTATCCGGCACGGCCTGGCCCATCGACTTCAACATGCGCGCCAGATTGCCATTCAGATCGCCTTCGTCGGCAACCAGACAAGCCGGCGATTCCACCAGCCGGTTGCTGGCCCGAACATCTTTGGCGCGCTCGGTCAACGCGGCCTTGATACGATCCAGCAGCGGCTGCGCTTCTTCCGCCTTCGGTGCTTCCTCGGTGGATTCTTCGCCTTCGGCCGACTTGATTGAAGCCAGATCAACCTGCCCCTTGGCGACCGAAGCGAGCGACTTGCCATCGAACTCGAACAGGTTGCCAACCAGCCATTCATCAACACGATCGGCCAACAGAATCACTTCAACGCCCTTCTTGCGCAATGCTTCCAGATGCGGGCTGGCTTTGGCGGCGGCGAGAGTCTCGGCGGTCAGATAATAGATCTTGTCCTGGCCTTCTTTCATGCGGCCGACGTAATCGGCCAGCGTCACCGTTTCCTCGTCGACCGTGGTGGTACGGAAACGCAGCAGCTTGGCAATGCGTTCCTTGTTACCCTGATCTTCGCCAACACCTTCCTTCAGCACGCGGCCGAAGTGTTCCCACACCTTGGCGTAATCTTCCTTGCGGTTCTCGGCCAGATCGTCGAGCAGGTCGAGAACCTTGCGCACGCAGCCACCGCGAATCATCTCCATGTCACGCGTCTCTTGCAGAATTTCGCGCGAGACATTCAGCGGCAGGTCGGCGGCGTCAATGACGCCACGGATGAAACGCAGATAAGACGGCATCAGCTTGCGCGCGTCTTCCATGATGAACACACGCTTGACATACAGCTTGACGCCGGCCTTGGCATCGCGGTCCCACAGGTCGAACGGCGCGTGCGCCGGCACATACATCAGCGCGGTGTAATCCTGTCGGCCTTCCACCTTGACGTGGGTCCAGGCCAGCGGATCTTCGTAATCGTGGCCGACGTGCTTGTAGAACGCCTTGTATTCGTCCTCGGTAATATCGTTTTTCGAGCGGGTCCACAGCGCGTTGGCGCGGTTGACGGTTTCCACCGCCTCCTTGCCCTCGGCATCCTTCTCGCCAATGAACTCGACCGGGATGGCGATATGGTCGGAGTACTCGCGGATCACCGATTTCAAGCGCCAGGCATCAAGGAATTCAGCTTCATCAGCCTTCATATGCAGCGTGATTTCAGTACCACGCTCCACCTTCTCGACCGTTTCCAGCGTGTATTCGCCAGAACCTTCAGATTCCCACCGCACGCCATGTTCCTGCGTCAAACCGGCGCGACGAGTGGTCAGCGTGACGCGATCGGCAACAATAAAGCTGGAATAGAAACCAACGCCAAACTGACCGATCAGTTGCGCGTCTTTCTTCTGGTCGCCGCTGAGCTTGCTGAAAAATTCGCGGGTGCCGGACTTGGCGATGGTGCCGATATGCTCGATCACTTCCTGCCGGTTCATACCGATACCGTTGTCACGAATGGTGATGGTCTTGGCGTCTTTATCGACGCTGACTTTGATCTTCAATTCGGAGTCGGCTTCGAACAGCGCCGAATCGGTCAACGCTTCAAAGCGCAGTTTGTCGACAGCGTCGGAGGCATTCGAGATCAATTCACGCAGAAAGATTTCCTTGTGGCTGTACAAGGAATGAATCATCAGTTGCAGGAGTTGCTTTACCTCGGCTTGAAAGCCCAGGGTTTCCTTGGCGGCAGATTGTTGGGGTTCATTCACGGTTTCGGTCATGTTCCACTTTCCCTTGTTGAAAACAGGGGCTGGTTATGAGGCCGAGCGCGCGTCGTTCAAGAGGCGGTTTTCGTTCAGCCCCTACAACAAGGTCGGACTCGGCCGGCCAATCAAATAACCTTGCGCATAATCAACGCCGATTTCACTCAGGATATTCAACGTCGCCTCGTCTTCAACGAACTCGGCAATGGTAGATTTTCCGAAACCTTTCACCGCATCGTTGAGCGCCTTGACGAACACCACGTCATCCGGCCGCTGCGTCAGGCCTTTGACGAAGGAACCGTCGATCTTGACGAAGTCGAACGGCAATTCCTTCAGATACTGGAACGAACTGTAGCCGACGCCAAAATCATCCAGGCCGAAAGCACACCCGAGTCCACGCAGTTTGCCCATGATGCGGATAGCGCTGGACAAATTCGCCAACGCGGCAGTTTCGGTAATTTCCAGCAGCAAGCGATCACCGCTTACCTGGTGCCGCGCTAGTGCCGCTTGCATGGTTTCAAACGCGATATCGTCGTCGAAACTGCGGCTGGACAGGTTGAGTGCAATCTTGATCTCGGGCGCTTGCCGGGCAACGAAAGCGACCACGGTTTCAATCACCCAGCGGTCGATGCGGCGAATCAGGCCGGTGCTTTCGGCAACGTCGATAAACATGCCAGGCGGAATCAGTTTGCCGTCTTCTCCATTCAAGCGAATCAGCGCCTCATAGTGGCCAATATGGCCGCTGATGATGTGCTGAATCGGCTGAAAATGCATGACAAAGGCCTCTTGATCGAGGCCGCGTTCGACTTGCTCGCGCCAATAAACACGCCGACCAGCAGCTTCTCGGTAGGGATCGTCGAGCGAGTACAGATGCCAGGAACCATGACCTTTCGCGCGCGCCTGCGCCAGCGCGATTTCGGCGTTCGCCAGCAAAACATCGGCTCTGTCACCTTGTTCGGGAAACATCACCAGGCCAACACTTGAAGTGACACGGCCATGGGACACCGCGCCAACATCCAGATTGGTCCCGGCATTTGCCCAAAGCACGCCATGATTCAGCCCACGCGCGAGAAAAATCGCTTCGGCGGAACTGATACCGCTCAGCACCACGGCGAAATCATCCGCGCCCAAACGCGCCGCCAACCTTGGCGGTGGTTGCAGACTGCGAATATGACGTGCGCATTCTGACAACACGTAATCGCCGGCCTCATGGCCGCCGCTGTCATTTACCGACTTGAATTCGTCGATATCGAACAACAACAAAATGCCTTCGCCTCCGGTCGCCAGCAAGGCATCAAACTCGCGCTTGAAGGCGCGCCGGTTGAGCAAACCGGTGACGCTGTCGTGCTCGGACAGCAGGCGCAGATTGCGCTCAACCTTGCGATATTCGGTGACATCGAGCCCGACCGAAAGGAACAGATGTTCACCGGAAGCTTCTTCAAGACAGGAATGGAACCAGATGACGTCATGTGTCACCCCATTTGCGCGCTCAAAACTGCCTTCGCTATGTGGCACTTCGCCCGGCTTGAGATTAGCCAGCAAAGCGACATGAGATTGTCCCTGCGGACCATTCATGAAGACACTGCAAAACCCCAGTCCCGACAAATTGTGGCTGGCGGCTTGCCCCTTTAGATCAGCGCTACGCACCGCCTGCGCATTGGCCAGGCGAATCCGGCCATCCTGGCCGTAAGTCAAAATCAGCACCGGGGCGGTATCGAGCAGGCCGGCAATAAAATCGCGCTCCTGCTCCAATTGCCTGGCTTGGGCGCTGAGCGAGGCTGTGTGCTGGCGCGACTCGGCATGGAGCAATTCAAGCGTGTTCGCCAAAGCGTAAGTCAGGTTGGCCAGATCATCGACCTCATCGCGAAATAATTGCCGCCTGGATGAAGCGGGAAACGCCCCGCGTGCATCGTCGTAACGTCCTTCGCCCAGCAACGGCAGTGCGGTCACCGCCTGGCGCAAGCGGTTCATGGTTGGACGCAGCAACAGATACAGCAGCCCCAGCGCCAGAACCAGAACCAGCCCGCCGACAGCGATGCTGGCGCGTACCGCCTGAGCCATCTCACGCGCTTCCGAGGTGGCATCGGCAATTGCCAGGAAATTGACCTCGCCAGTTCCCGGCGCCGGCGCGGCAAAACGATACAAAAGGAAATTACGCTCATCGCGGGTCATTTCAAGTACTTCGCGCGGATCAAGCAGGCTGGGCAAGGAATGCACCAGTTCCTCGTAAACCTTGCCGCCGCTGACTGACAATATGGCGCTTAAACTGGCGGTTTTGCCGGTACTTGTAGCCAGATTGAGTACCGCCAACTCGACGCCGGAGAGTCGACGGAAATCCAGCACCATGTCCTGCAAACCGGTCGCCAACACAATTGCACCAACATATTGGCCACCTTCAATCAATGGAACCGCAGTGGTGTAAAGGCATTTAGCACTGCACTGCAGCCAGTATTGGGGCGTTTCCAGCTTCCTTGCCGCAGTCGCCAGTTCAGCGGCGCGGTTGCCGACGTCGGCCATACCCCACTCAGTCAAACCTTTGCTATCGGCGGAAAAAAAAGCCACCCGGTCGAGACCATGGGTCAGATTCAGGTCGGACCAGAATGGTTCGAATACTCGCGCCAAAGCAGCAGCATCCTGATCACGCATGGCCGCGCGTAAGCCTGGCAAGTCGGCAACCAGGGTGCCCAGTGACTGCAAACGAGCAGATTGCTGTTGAAACAACCGGCTGACCAGATCCACTGAGCGCGCTTGTTGTTCAACCAAAGCGGCATCTTGCCGGTCATTCAGTTGACGCAAGGCCAAGCCGGTAAAAGCGGCGGTGGCGAAGACCAGAGAAACACCGGCAAACAGCAGAATGCGCAGCCGAATGCTGAGGAAACGCGAGTGGTAATTGTTGAGCGGCATCAAAACCGCCAGGCAGCTTGCAGCAACAGCAGGTTCCAGTTTTCCTTCTGGTTGGCAAGCGGCGTGTCCAGCGGCGACAACCAGAGTGTGCCCTGAACTTTGTGCAACTCGGCTGAAAGAGTCCAGGCATCGAAGTCGTAACGCGTGCCCAGAGTCCAGTCCTTGGCAAAAGTCAAATAACCGAGCCCGCCCAAGCCGCCTTTCTTATCCTCCTTGTCGAGATAAATCTCATCCCGACGGAGGTAAACACGCCAATCCGGGCTCGGCCGCCAGGTCGCCTGGAGATACCAGGTTTCCAGCGTATTCGGTTTTTTCAACAAGGGGACCAGCGGGTCGGTGCCGGTATTCATGCTGTCATGTTTGATCTGGCTGTACTCGCCGGTCAAGCTGTACCATTCCGTGTTCCGTTCAACGGATAACACGATTGGAGTCAATCGGTTGCGCGCATTCATGGTCAGATCTGCACCGGGTTGGTAATGCAGATTGACATCGGCCAGGGTCAAGCCAAGCCGCCAGCGACCACCATCGAGATCGGCCATTACCTGGCCTAACCACGAGGTATCACTTTGATAATTCCCCGGCCGATCCGAGAGCAAAAACAGTTGTTCAAGATCGACGACATCGGCATCAAAGCGAACCGCGCCCAATGACCAGGAAATCTCCATATTCTGGCGCGCATGGTTGCCATAGGTGGCTGCGCCGGGCGCGCTCAACAAGAAATTGCGGATGCGATCCAGATAGATCGATTGCGGCATGATGATACCCGGCCGGGTATGCGCGACATCGCGCGTGGTGTTGTAAAAACCATACGGGTTTTTGATCTTGCCGAAACGTAGACCAACCTGATTTTCGCCATCTGAAAACAGCGTGCGGTCGGCAAAACCGTAATCCAGACGGAGTTCGCCGTGGTCTGTCTCGCCCGCCCAGCGGGCTAAAAGCTGCCCCGAAAAAAGCCAATCCGGATTTGCCCGCCAGGATAGATTCGCCCCCACCTCGCGCAGATTCGAGGCCAGATTGTCATCACTCTCGCCGCCGACATTGTTATCGCTGGAATAAGCCAGGCTCTGGCTGACGAAACCATGCGCCTGCACGCCTTCACCCAAGGTCTGCGCCCAAGCTGGAATAACCAGCCATCCAGCAGCGAAAACAGCCAGTGCTTTACTGTAACTCGATGAGTTTGATCGAATCATTCGGTTTCACCTTCCACGCATAGCCAATAGCGCCGGGCGTTGATGCAACTTTTTGGATGAGTTCTTGTTCGCTGGCAACTTGTATCGGTGCTTGCGCCATGCCGGCATAGACCAGCCGATCCCAGGACTGGCGCAACTGATAAGGAAATAAGTTGAGTCGCTCCTTGCAGAGAGCGATATGGGCGGGATGATTATCGGCCAGGACAAAAACCTGAACCAACGAACCATCCGGCCATTTGTTCTGGCGCAAGCCAAAAACCGACCGCGCCGCAGCCAGTGTCAAGGCATTGACCCCGGCCGATTGATGCGCAATGACCTCGACGCCCCCGGCGACCTGTGCGAGCAACATCCCGCAGAGGATCAAACATAACTTGCGCAAGTAAGCCCCCATTCTTGAACCCGTTATACGTCGGCAGCAAAACCGCGTCCGTAAAAGTGGAGAAATGTCTATTTCAAACCCAGAACATCCTGCATATCGAACAAGCCGGCCGGTTTGCCGGCGAGAAAACGTGAAGCGCGCAATGCGCCGAGTGCAAATGTCATCCGACTGCTGGCCTTGTGAGTGATCTCCAGTCGCTCGCCGATGCCGGCAAACATCACGGTGTGATCGCCAACAATGTCACCACCGCGCAGGGTTGAAAAGCCGATAGTGCGCGCATCACGCTCACCCGTCACGCCTTCACGCCCATAGACTGCACAAGTTTTCAGATCACGCCCCAAGGCGCTGGCGATCACCTCGCCCATCCGCAACGCAGTGCCAGAGGGTGCATCAACTTTATGACGGTGATGCGCCTCGACAATTTCGATATCAAAATCTTCATCCAGCACGCGCGCCGCCATATCCAGCAATTTCAACGCCAGATTGACGCCGACGCTCATGTTGGGCGCAAACACGATGGGAATGGATTTCGCCGCCTGCTCGATCAATGCTTTGCCAGTCGCATCAAAGCCGGTGGTTCCAATGATCAGACCAACCTTCTTTTCAACACAGACTTGCAAGTGGTGCAGCGTGGCTTCTGGACGGGTGAAATCGATCAGCACATCGGCACCGGCAATCGCAGCGGCGACATCCGATTTGACTTTGACCCCCAGCGTCACCCCGACCAGATTGCCGGCATCGGTTTCAAGCGTCGCGCTTCCGGCCCGATCAAGCGCCGAATGCACGCGCAAATCGTCTGTAGCCAGAACCGCTTCGAGCAACGTCCGGCCCATACGGCCAGAAATCCCGGCAATTGCAACATTGATCATTTCTTGCCCCCCTCCCCTGTAGCGGCGACAACATCGCCTTGCAGAACCTTTAACAGATCGTTCTCGAAGATCACCGTGACGCGCCGATTTTCGACCAGCTTGCCCGCTTTCTCCAGGCGATACACATAGTCCCAGCGATGTGGATGAAATGGGTCGACGATCAGCGGTGTCCCGAGAATGAAACGCACCTGAGATTTCGTCATGCCAGGCTTGAGCTTGTCCAGCATGTCCTGAGTCAAGACGTTGCCCTGCGGAATATCGATCTTGTGCGGCTTGATACGATCGATCGGGCTTGACCAACTGCCGCAACCGGCCAGAAGAGTCAGGAAAAACAAAATGAGAAGGCGCATGGTAATCAGCCCGGAAATTTCATAAATTCGCGTGATGATCGCGCCGGCCATGGTTGGCAATGGGAATTTTCCGAAGGAGTGGCGTAGTTATTCATACGCCCGACTGAGGAAAACTTTCCAGTGCGGACAAGGGACCAGCGAGGACACGTGAGCATTTATGAAATATCCGGGTTAGCAAAAGTCATCGGAAGACGGCCAAGTCAAAAAGCCGCAATACAGAAGCCGCGTTATGATAGCGCAACAACACGCCACTCCAAGCAGACCGCTACCATGACCAGCACTGATCAACTCAAGACCTTGGGCCTTAAAGTCACTGGCCCACGCCTTAGAATTCTCGCTTTGTTCGAACAAACGGATAAACGCCACCTGACCGCGGAAGAGGTTTATCGGCTACTACTCACAGACAGTGTCGATGTCGGGCTGGCTACGGTTTACCGCGTACTGACCCAGTTCGAGCATGCCGGCATTCTGCTGCGCCACCACTTCGACAACGACAAAGCCGTTTATGAACTTAACCGGGGCAACCATCACGATCACTTGCTGTGCATGCAATGCGGCCATGTGGAGGAGTTTTACGACGAAGAAATAGAACGTCGGCAGCATGCCATCGCAGAAGAGCACGGCTTCAAACTAGCCGAACACGCATTGCATCTCTACGTGGATTGTGAACGGAAGAATTGCCCGAACCGGAACAAAGAATAACGCCTGACGGCCTTTCGAACCGTCAGTTGCAAATAGCCCGCGCCGAGTCACCGCAATCGGTTTGCCGGGTTCAAACCGCCAGCATTTCCTCGGCATGCGTTCGGGTAGCGTCGGTCAATTTGACACCGCCCAGCATTCGGGCGATTTCTTCGACGCGTTCAGCATGGCTGAGTACGTTAACGCTTGAAACCGCCCTGCCCTCCTGATTTTCCTTGCTGACCCGGTAATGTCGACCGGCGCGCGCCGCCACTTGCGGTAAATGCGTGACACAAAGCACCTGGCGATTGCCCCCCAGCGCTTCGAGCATCCGGCCGACGATTTCGGCAACACTGCCACCAATGCCGGAATCGACTTCGTCGAACAGCAGCGTCGGCGCACCGGAGGTGCCGGAAAGAACGGTTTGCAGGGCCAGACCAATACGCGAAAGTTCGCCGCCGGAAGCCGTTTTCGCTAAAGGTTTGACGCTCTGCCCGGCGTGCGGCGAAACACGGAATTCAATGTCTTCCACGCCATGAGCGGCGGCCGCGCGCGGGGTCAGTCCGGCTTCAAAACGGCCACCTTGCATGGAAAGTTGCTGCATCGCGGCGCTGACCGCCGTTCCCAGTTTTTCGGCGGCAGCGGCACGCTGCGAGGACAGCATTCGCGCGGATTTTTGATACGCCGACTCGGCTTCCGCAACCTTGCGCGCCAGTGCTTCCAGGTCGGCCGCCGCGCCCAGCTCAGCCAATTGCGCCCGGGCGCTGGCGAGATGGTCGGGAATATCTTCCGGCCGCAGACGAAACTTGCGCGCGGCGGCCTGCACTGCGGCCAAACGCAACTCGGCCAAATTCAGCGCTTCCGGATCAAGATCGACGCGCTCGGCGTAGCGATTCAATTCACGCGTCGCTTCATGCAGGGTTTCGGTGGCACTTTCAAGCAAACTCATCGATTCGCTCAATGCCGGATCTATCGCGACCAGATCGGCCAATCGACCGCGCAGGCCACGCAAGCGATTCAACACACCGGACTCTTCTGCATCCAATGTCTCACTGGCGGCTTGCGCGCCAGTCGCCAATTCCGCCGCATGCGTCAGTTTGCGATGTTCTTCTTGCAGGTCTTGCCAGCCTGGCAAAGTAAAATCCAGCCCGGCGAGTTCTTGCTCCACCCAGACCAGACGAGCGCGCTCGGCATCCTGTTCATCGGCATGATTCAGGGCGGATTCCTGGCGAGCAACGACTTCGCGCCAGATTTTGAAGGTGCGCGCCGTCTCGGCGACATGCTCGTCACAACCCGCGAATGCATCCAGTAGACGCCGCTGCTCAGTCGCCTTGAGCAAGGAATAATGTGCATGCTGACCATGAATATCGACCAGAAACTCGCCCGCCTCTTTCAATTGCAGCGCGGTTGCCGGCCGGCCATTGATAAAAGCGCGTGATCGTCCGGTAGCCTCAACCACCCGACGCAGCAGCAACACATCCTCCTCGCCGGACAGATCGTTTTCGCGCAACCAGTCTGCCACCGGGGCGTCTTCAGTCACTGAAAACTCAGCGGATACTTCGGCGCGGGCAGCGCCTTCGCGCACCACGCTGGCATCGGCGCGCTCGCCCAGTACCAGAGAAATGGCATCGAGCAAAATAGATTTACCCGCGCCGGTCTCGCCGGTGAGCACGGCAAAGCCGTTTACAAAATCGAGCGTCAGCCGATCGACGAGGACGTAGTCGGAAATAGATAATGAAAGGAGCATGATCAGAGCTTCTCGCCCCAGTGCAGTTTCTGCCGAAGGGTGTCGTAGTAGTTATGATTTTCGGGGTGCAACAGACGCACCGTATGGTGAGCGCGGCGAATCACCACGCGGTCGCCGATCCGCAGATCGGCATGCCGTTGACCATCGAAATGCACCCGCGCGTCATCGGCATGAATCAGATTGACTTCGATTTCCGAACGGCTGTTCACCGCGATCGGTCGCGCCGACAAGGTATGCGGACAGATCGGCACCATTACCACCGCTTCCAGGGTGGGATGCAGAATCGGTCCACCGGAAGAGAGGGCGTAAGCGGTGGAGCCCGTCGGCGAGGCGACAACCAGGCCGTCGGCACGCTGGCTATAGACAAACTGGTTGTCGATATAGACCTCGAATTCGATCAAACGCCCGGTCACGCTCTTGCTCACCACCACATCGTTGAAAGCATAAGAGGCAATCAGCACATCCTCATGCCGCTCGACGCTCGCTTCCAGCATGATGCGTTCTTCCGCCACGTACTGGCCGGAGAGCATTTCTTCCAGGGTCGAGAACATGGTGTCGATCGAAACATCGGCGAGAAAACCCAGCCGCCCCTGGTTGACCCCGATCAACGGCACACGCTGATCGACCAGCGTACGCGCGATATTCAGCAGCGTGCCATCGCCCCCCATCACGATAGCCAGATCAACCATCGCCCCGATCTGGTTCAGCGTCGCAACCTGGAAGTCGCGAATCTCGCAGACGTCGGCGGTATGCTCGGTGATCATGACCTGGTGTCCGCGCGCGCGAAGAAAGTCGGCCAAGCGCAGCAGTGAACCGGAACCGCCCGGGCTATTAAATTTGCCTACCAGCGCAATTGTCTTGAATTCAGTATTCATAGCGCGAAATTATAGCCATCACATTATCATTGCTCGCCATGCTTAATGATCGCGCCCGCATCCTGCTCAAATTTCTGGTTGAGCGATATATCGAAGACGGCCAACCGGTCGGCTCTCGCACGCTTTCCAAACACACCGGACTCAACCTTTCTCCGGCCTCCATCCGCAACATCATGTCCGACCTGGAAGAAGGCGGATACATCGTCAGCCCGCATACCTCGGCTGGCCGAGTCCCGACGCCGCGCGGCTATCGCATGTTTGTCGACTCCCTGCTTACCGTCAAACCGCTTGGGCAAGGTGAAGTTCGCCAAATCGAGGCAGGATTGTCGCCACATGATCCGCAACGTCTGCTCAGCGCCGCTTCGCATCTGCTTGCCGAACTCACCGCTTATGCCGGTGTCGTGCTGATTCCGAAGCGACGCAACCAGGGCCTGCGGCAGATTGAATTTCTCACTCTTTCGGACAAACGCATTTTGCTGATCATGGTGACCGCCGATGGCGAAGTACAGAACCGGGTCATCGTCACCGACCGCAATTACGAGCCGAATCAACTGGTGCGCGCGGCAAATTATTACAACCAGCATTTCGCCGGTTTCTCGTTTGAACAGGTGCAACCGCGCCTGGCCACCGAATTGGCGGAATTGAAATCGGACATCAGCCGGTTGATGGAAATGGTGGTGACTACCGGCGCCGATGCATTCAGCGATGTCGGCAATGAATATGTACTTTCCGGCGAACACAATCTGATCAATGCGCCAGAACTGACCTCCAACATGGCGCGGCTGCGCGAGTTATTCAGCCTTTTCGAACAGCGAACCGAATTGATGCAACTGCTTGACGTCAGCCATGCAGCCAACGGCGTGAAATTATTCATCGGCGCCGAATCCGGTGTTGCCAGCCTGGACGAATGCAGCGTCATCGCCGCCCCGTATGAAGCCAATGGTGAAGTCGTCGGCACACTGGGCGTCATCGGCCCGACCCGCATGGCTTATGAACGGGTGATCCCCATCGTCGATATCACCGCGAAACTCCTTTCCAACGCCCTTACCTATCACTGAAACCCGCCCCCAAACTCATGCCTTTCTACCTGCCCGAACCGCCTTACAGTCACGGCCAAACCGCCCGCACCGGCATTCTGCTGATCAACCTCGGCACGCCAGAAGCGCCGACTGCATCAGCCTTGCGGCCCTACCTGAAGGAATTCCTCTGGGATCGTCGGGTGGTAGAAATCCCGCGCCCGATCTGGTGGCTGATTCTCAACGGCATCATTCTGAATACCCGGCCGAAGAAATCAGCCCAGAAATATGCCTCGATCTGGCGGCCAGAAGGTTCACCTCTTAAACATTTCACCGCACGCCAGGCAGAGTTGCTGGCGGTCGAAATGGCACGGCGAAGCCCGCAACCATTCGTTGTTGAGTATGCAATGCGTTACGGCCAGCCCTCGGTGGCCGCAAAGATACAAGCGATGAAGGCACAAGGTGTCGATCGCATCCTGCTGCTCCCGCTTTATCCGCAATATGCCGCCAGCAGCACCGGCTCGGCGCTCGACGCCGCCTGGCAGAGTCTGTTGCATCAACGTAATCCACCGGAAGTTCGCGCCCTCAAACATTTTCATGCCGACCCTGGCTACATTGCCGCACTCAAACAAAGCGTGCAGACCTACTGGGCGGAACATGGTCAGCCGGACGTATTGGTGATGAGCTTTCATGGCATTCCGCGCCGCTCACTCGACCTCGGCGACCCTTACCATTGTGAATGCCAGCGTACCGGGCGGCTCCTGGCCGAGTCATTGAATCTTGCGCCCGAGCAATATCGGGTCACCTTCCAATCCCGCTTTGGCCGCGCCGAATGGTTGCAACCCTATACCTCCGCCACGCTGGAACAACTTGGCCACCAGAAAACACGCCGAATTGATGTCATTTGCCCCGGATTCCTGGCCGACTGCCTGGAAACCCTGGAAGAAATCGCGCTTGAAGGTAAAACCGATTTCCTTAAAGCCGGCGGCGGCGAATATCACTACATCCCGGCTTTGAATGATCGTCCAGACTGGATCAGGGCGTTGGCTGACCTGGTCACAACCCAACTTGGCGGATGGCTGACGCAGACATGGAACGCCGAAGAAGCGCAGAAAAATGGCGAACTGCAACACCAACGCGCGCAACTTTTGGGCGCAAAAAATTAACCGAATATTTTTTTGAAATTGCCTGAATCCCGCGCCAATATTAGCGTTCGCTTGTTGACCAGTACAAAAGCGCTATGCAAATATCCGCGCCGGCATTGATCCTGGTCAAGTCTGTTGAAGCAACAAGTACGCTCCAGGGTTTGAAGCTCAGTTCGGAAGGCGGATCCCGCCTCATTGTCCCAACCCGGAGGAAGACATGAAGAAAACCCTCGCTGTAACCCTGCTGCTGGCAGGCGCGCTGGGCGCTATTGCCTCGGCTCACGCTGATCCGCGCGCTCGTTTCATGGCCGCTAACTGCGCCTATTGCCATGGCCCCGAAGGCAAGAGCCGCGGCGCCGTGCCCAGCCTGGTAGGCCTGGAAGAAAAATATTTCATCGACCAGATGAAAGCATTCAAGGATGGCTCGCGTCCCGCCACCGTGATGCAGAAGCATGCAAGCGGCTATACCGAAGCAGAATACGCGGCCATGGCCAAGTATTTCGCCGCCATCAAGTAAACAAACAGGAGCTAACACCATGGCTATTGATCGCCGCGAATTTCTCAAAGTCTCCGCCGGCGCCGCAGGCGTTGTTGCGGTAGGCAGCCTCGCTGGTTGCGCTGGTTCACCCGCAATCGCCAAAGCGGCCCCCAAAGTGGTTGTCGTCGGCGCTGGTTTCGGCGGCTCCACCTTCGCCCGTTACATGAAGATGTGGTATCCCCAAGCGGAAATCACCATCATTGAACCCAATACGGCTTTCGTCTCCTGCCCGTTCTCCAACACTGTTCTCGCCGGCATCAACAAGATGGAAGACATCACGTTGCCCTACGACAACATCAAGAGCGTGGTAAACAATTTCGTCCCCGACTACGTCAACGCGATCGATACCGCCAAGCAAACTGTCAGCACACTTGGCGGCAAAACCTTCGCCTACGACAAACTCGTCTTGGCCGGTGGCGTCGAACTGCTGTTCGACAAGGTCGAAGGCTACGATGCCGAAACCCAGAAAACCATCAAGCATGCCTGGAAAGCCAGTGCTGACCAGACCGGCGCTCTGCGCCAGCAACTCGAAGCAATGCCGGATGGCGGCACCTTCGTGATGTCGGTACCGATGGCCCCGTATCGCTGCCCCCCCGGCCCCTACGAGCGCGCCTGTATGGTCGCCACCTACTTCAAGAATGCCAAACCCAAGTCGAAGATCATCATTCTCGACGGCAACCCGGATATTGCCTCCAAGAAGGGCCTGTTCGAAGCCGCCTGGAAGAAGCACTACGGTTACAAGACCGACAACAGCATGATCGACTATCGTCCGAACAACATGCCGCGCTCCATCAACGCAAAAACCATGATGGTTGGCACCGAATTTGACGATGTCAAAGGCGATGTCATCAACGTGGTTCCGCCGATGCGTGCAGCCAAGATTACCGGTCTGGCAGGCGTTCGCGT
>JFJP01059065.1_pt1 | contig 23832 bp, 18 predicted proteins | sample 431651 | NCBI WGS metagenome assembly JFJP01 (sample SAMN02602958, study PRJNA72255) | Microbial mat metagenome, whole genome shotgun sequencing project. | biome: fresh water; feature: sink hole; material: water; isolation source: purple microbial (photo- and chemosynthetic) mats found in...
CTATTCGATTATCGGGCATATTGAGACCCGCTTCTCCCTTATCCTGATCACCATTGGAGGTGTGTTTTTTACGGGCTTGAGCCTTCTGTGCCTGAAAGTGAAGGAGGGAAGCTATCCTCCCCCACCCGCACCGGCTTCGAAGGAGGGTAAGCCGCCCTCGTTCATGTGCGCCCTGCGCGGCTACTTTCGCGAGTGTTTCTCGCACTCCTATTATCGTTGGGTGTTTTTCATGACTATGGCAGCTACCGGGACCTTCATGGCGGTCAACGCCTTCAGCGTTCCCTTTGCGAGGAGCCTGAGCATGGACATGGGGGCCTACGGGAAATGCCTGGCGATCACCTATGCAGCCTCCCTGCTCCTCTCTTACCTCGTCGGCTGGCTTGCGGATAGGTATCATCCCCTGCGGGTGAGCATGGCGATCATTGCGGCCTATGCCATTGTGTGTCTCTTGGGAGCCCTTTTCGCGAAAGATCCCCGGTCCTATGCGGTCTGTCTGGTGGCGCACGGCGTGCTTTCGGGAGCCTATCTGACAAGTGCGGCCTCCATTGGACAGCGCTTGTATCCGCGCTCCCGTTTCGCCCAGTTTGCCTCCGCTGCGGCGCTGATGACCTCTATCTTCAGCATGGTCCTGCCCCCCTTGCTTGGCCTGCTGATCGATGCAAGCGGAGGTGTTTTTAGGCTATGCTATCTGGTGGCGGGACTTCTTTCGCTGCTTGTACTGGCCTCCACCCTGGTGGTCTGGCGGCGCTACACGTCCCTCTCGGGCCCCCAAGGCTATGTGGCTCCTTAGTATCAGAGGACCTCGCAAACAAGCCTGTCCCTGTGCACCCTATACTGGCGCTCCCTCTATTCACTGCAGAATGCATGGGGGAGGAACTTGGAATTCAGCCCTTGGAATTCAGCCTGTCCCTATCTCGCAATATCTCCCCTAGCCTGTAATTCGGCCTGTCCCCGTTTTCCGTACAACGGACAGAGGGACCGCGACGACCACTACAGCTTTCGGGACCCTCGAAACAGGTCTGTCCCTTTTTTCCGGGCGAAAATATCTGTCTATCCCAAATCTGGGCGCGGACCTGCTACTCTCATCCACACCACGAAAAATTGAAGCGTTCCCCGATTCCAGACGTCATGCCCTGCTCGACCCCCTGTCGTCGCACCCTTCCATGAGTAAGAAAACCAGACATGTGCTGTGCCGCATGGTGATGATCACCTTGTCCCTGCTGACCAGTGGAACCGGGATGGCCGCCGAGCGCCTCGGAGCAACAAGCCCTCTGTCTCAAGCCCCACAGCGCAAAGCAGATGGAACTGTCCCCTATGGCCACCGCTTGGCGGAAGACAAGAGGGAGGGACCCTGGTTTGTAAAGGTACCTGGACACCTTCCTGTGGAAGCCCGTGAACACCCCCGCCTGCTCTTCCGACAGGCCGATTTGCCACGCCTGAAAGCCAAGGCCTCGACACCTGAAGGCCGGACAATCGTGGCCCGTCTCAGGTATTTGCTGGATGGTGGCAAAGGCCAGGGAATGCCCTCCCAGTATAGCCAATCCAGGAAGGCTTATTCGAGGCTGGATGAAAAGTTGCCCGCAGGGTCCTATACCCTGGGTCACGCTGCGGGTTACGGCCTGCTCTACCAACTCACAGGGGAACCGAAATACGCCGAATTCGGAAGGCAATGCTTTGAATTGGCTCTCAACGGACAGAGGGACCGCGACGACCGCTACAGCTTTCGCAACCCGGGAGGCCCCCTGCGCGCAGGCCCCACCCTCGGATGGATGGCGGTGGGTTATGACCTCTGCTACAACGGCTGGGACGAGGCGACGCGCGAAAAATTCGGCCTGTCCCTTTTCAAGTACCAGGAAGAAACCCTGAAAAAGGGGGAACACGCCACGCGCCTGTTCTCCCTCCCCGACCTGGTAAAAGGCACCATGCCACCCTACAGCAATCATTTCGGAATGCAGGTGGGCGGTGCCGCCCTGGTGCTTCTGGCTCTAAGAGGTGAAGCCTGGGCTCCGGAAAGCGTGATCGACCCCTTGCTCGAACAATCGGCACACAGCATGATCCGCAACCTCTCCGAAGGCTTCGGAGACGGCGGCTTTTTCGCCGAAGGGGACGGCACCGGCTCAATGTCATCTCAGATTGTCTTCCTGACTGCACTGCAGGCCTGGAGAAATGTGGAGGGCCGGGACTTCATCAATAGTCCCAGACCCAACGCAAGAATGCTCACGCTCAAATGGGCCTACCAGACAGTGTTCCGCGAAGGGAAGCCCGACTTCTGGCCAATCCGCGGAGGCTACGGGCAAAATGTCTGGGCACGGGAAGGCCAGAGCGGCGCAGCTTATTTCGCTCTGGGCATGGGCAGCGTACCCGAAGCCGAGCGGAGCGCGCTGCTATGGTGCTACAATCACTTCCTGTCGGAAACGGATACAAAGCGAGGTACCCCCTTCGACACCGCCAGCCTCTACCCTCAGTTTGCCCTTACCGCCTTTCTAAACTGGCCGGTTGGCGAACCTGAGCTCCCGCCCTCGAAGGTTCTTCCCCATGTCTACAGAGACTCGGTGAGCGGCTTCTACTGCTGGAGAGACCGCTGGCAGGACGCGAACGACACGGTCATCACCGTGCTCACCGACGATACAAGAGGCTACATGGGGGCCAAGGCGGAGACCACGCTCTCACTAAACACGGGCGGCAAACACCTCACCTGGGGAACCGTCTCGCCAGGCCAGGTCCGGCATTGGTGGACTTCAGCCACGGGGCAGACCAGTTCCCTCACGCTGGCGGATGGCACCTGCATCGGAGTGGACTTCACCGGAGCCAGCGGATCAGGAATCCTGCTGGTGACCACCGGAAAGGCCGCCGGCCAGAGCGTGCAAGTAGGCGGTCAGACACTGACGTTCTCCTTTCCAGGCTCGACTCCTTCGCCGCTTGTAGAGCTCAGGGGCAACGAGACCGTAGTCGGGGAGCAACGCATTGACCTGAAGGATGGCAATCTGGTGTTCTCTGTGTTGGAAAACACCAACACTACCACGGGCCACTGAACGGACCGCCCCCATGCCCGCGCAAGGAAGCAGAAGAAGGAAGCAGAAGGGACAGACAGAATTAGGATATGGCCCTCATGTCCATGCAGCTCGAACCAAAGCTTGGCCCCATCGAGGGCGAACTGCTCCACAAACACTTTAAGCGCAAGCACGGCCCTGGAGCCTACTACGGCCAGCCAAGTCCCCAAAAATAAACACGTCTCCCTGCTTCGCGTCTTAGTGTTCTTCGTGTGAGCCCTTCAGGTCCCCGCTCCTTCACGCCCCGCCTCGCGTGAACCCTTGCGCCGCCTCACCGCCTCGCGCAGCAAAAATTCCACCTGAGCGTTCACGCTGCGCAGATCGTCCGCAGCCCAGGCCTCGAGCTCGGCCCACAGTTTGGGATCGATGCGCAGAAGAAAGGATTTCTTGGATTCGGCGGACATGCTGCGTGTGAACAAACCTAGTTTGAACGACGCTTTACCGCGTCGATGAAAGGCATCGTGTGCTCGGGGGAGACGATCACGGTCTTTCCGTCCTTCCAGCGCAGCAACACGGCGCGACCGGAATCGCTCAGATACACCTTGAAGGAGCCCCAAAGCTTGTTGTTGTAAGTCCCCGAGATGGCGCCGAGACCGTCGTTGGCAAGCTCCTTTCGAGCCCCCTTCATGGGATCAACCACAGGCTCAGCGATCTCAAGACCCGCAAGGGGGAAACGACGCGTAAGGAAGCGGCGCACGACGACCAGTTCCCCGCCCCTGAGCTCATAGGACCGGATGCGGCTCCCCCACCACAGGAGGAGCAGATAACCAGGTCCGATGAGTGCCACGGGGAGCACCACCACGGGAATTCGCTGACCGCTTTGTGATACGATGACGAACAGGACCAGATCGATCCCAACACAGACCACCAGGACCAGCAGGAGGATCAACTGGATTCTCCTGCAGAGCGGGGCGGGCACAAAGGACTGGTCGGTGTGGATATTCATGGGAGTTTGAATCAATGGATCGGATACAGTCTTGGGTCGCCGCTCAGCCGCTGTAAAGCGTGCCTGTGTTGATCACGGGCTGGGCCTCCGACTCGCTGCAGAGCACCACCAGCAGGTTGGACACCATCGCGGCCTTGCGCTCCTCGTCGAGCTCCACCACCTTCTTTTGGGAGAGCTCCTTGAGCGCCATCTCCACCATGCTCACCGCGCCGTGCACGATCTTCTGGCGGGCCGCTATCACCGCCTCGGCCTGCTGCCTGCGCAGCATCGCCTGGGCGATTTCGGGCGCATAAGCGAGGTGGGTCAGCCGGGCCTCGTCCACCACCACTCCCGCACGCAGCAGGCGCTCCTCGAGCTCGCGAAGCAGGGCCTCGCTCACGATGGCTCCACCGCCGCGCAGGGTGGCTTCGCCTTCCTCCCCGTCGTCATAGGCGTAGCTCGTCGCTACATGGCGCACCGCCGCCTCGCTCTGCACGCTCACGTAGGACTCGTAATGGTCCACATCGAAGGCGGCCTGCGCCGTATCGCGTATCCGCCACACCACGACCGCGGCGATCTCGATGGGGTTGCCCCGCTTGTCGTTCACCTTGAGCTTCTCGCCGTTGAAGTTGCGCACGCGCAGCGACATCCTCGCCCGCGTTGTGAAGGGGTTTATCCAGTGGAAGCCGCTCGCGCGCACGCTGCCCATGTAGGAACCGAAGAGCGTCACCACCATGGCCTCGTTGGGTTGCAGCGCGAAAAAGCCGCAGGAACCAAAGACGGCGGTCACCAGAAGAACCACGGAGGCCCAATAGACCAGGGGAACGCCAAAGGAGGCCCGGTTTACAATCGCGAGAATAAACAGGCCGGTTGCAGCCCCGTAGAGGGCAAGCACCAGGAAGAGCATGAGCGCCCCGCTCTTCGGACGAAGCAGTCGCTCGCTATTAGTGGTTTGTAGCTGTGATGTCATAGGAATTATCAAAGTAATATCATTTTAGAATCATATGTCAACAGTTTTCAAGAGATGAAGGCACAGGCCCCCACGTCCCACACAGGGACAGGAATGAGATCGCGTCCAACGGGGACAGGCGAAATTCGAAGGAATAACTCCTGGAAAAAGTTGATTTCGACTGGAAACGAATCTGTGTAATGGCCCTGAACGAAAGCCCCAGGCAGGCGACCCCATCCGAAGACCAAATCAGCTTTCAGAATGAGCAAAGACACGGCAGAGCCTGGCTGGAAAGAAAGCAGTCACAGTTCGGCCCTCTCTGCCTCGAATCACCGCTATACCAGGCAACCCATTTAGGCCTAAAGAGACTGAGCCGATTTCCGAAGTAATCGGTCTAGGACATGCAAGCCGCCTGAGCCCACAACAAACTCGATAAGCCGGGGTCCGCGCTTGCGCTCTCCAGGCAGGACCTTTGCTTTTTCCCTTACGAAGAGTTCACTGCCGAGGATCACTCCGTCGGCAAAGTACCGGATACGACACCCAATCTTCGCTCTAAGGGGTAATCGCCCTTGGGTGAGGAAATCCTTCGAGCATGCATCCTCCGAGGCAGACTCCTCCCCTTCCCTCATGTCACTCATTCTACCAATCAAAGCACAGCGATAGCTTTCTGACTCCCTTTGCCAGTCCTCATTATGCACCAGCATCAAACCCTGCCTGGCATGAAGATTGCCAGCGACGGCCTCTGCGTATCCACAAAATCGATAGTCCTTCGGATCTGATACCATCTTTGCACGCACCGCATTCAGGTCGATATACGCCGCCATCTCCTCCAATGCACCACCATTCTCCACAAGAACACTCTTGAATCGCTCCGCCCAGAAGGTGCCGATGCGCTTGTGAGTCCGGTTGTACCAGATGCTGAAGCGCATTTTAAGCAGCTTGTTAAAGATCGAGACATCAAACATCTGCCGCTGCTGACGCTCTCGCCACTGTCTGGCCAAGTCTCCATCCTTGGCCATGTCCTGCTCCACCGCGCGCAAGGCCAACTCCTGGTGGGATTTTAAATTGGGATGTAAGCGACGGTACAAGCGTAGCAACTCGACATCCCCAACCGAACGCCTTTCTGGGATCTTCACCAGAATATGGTAATGATTGGACATCAATGCATAGGTCACGATTTCCGCACCACAATACTCAGCTAATGCCCACATCTGTTTCCTCAAGACCTCCTTGGCCACATCGTCCAACAGCCACTCCTCCCCTACCACCCGACTGATGCAGTGGTAGTACGCTTCCTCCTTTTCTGGATCGAGCTTAAGCCTCGGTTGCCTCATCACTTAGCTATGTACCTTTTAATTTTTACTTAGTAAAGTAATTTTTACTTTATTTAGTCTGTCCCTTTTGGCTGCTCCTTTTGGCTGCTTTGCTCCTCTCCCGACTGTGGGAAGATCCGGTGCGCTATAAAATCGAAGTTGCCTTGCGGAAGCCTGCTTGAGTGGTTGCAGCACAAACAATGGAGTCCCCAATGACTCAGTATTCGCGCCATCTTCCGATGCAGTCACTTTTCGGTGGCTGTTGACCGTTAACAGTCGGTAGCCTTTCCCCACACCTATGGAAAATGAGGCGGAAGTGTTTCTGACAAAGTTAAGGCAGGGCATCACCACCGACTCCGCCGAGCAAACCCGCGCCTTGGGAGCCCAGCTCGCACAGGTCCTTCCTCCCGACACAATGCTCGCCCTCCACGGCACCCTCGGTGTCGGAAAAACGACCTTCGTCCAGGGGCTGGCCAAGGGCTTTGGCATCGCACGCCAGGTCACCAGCCCCACCTACACTTTCTACCTCATCCACGTCGGCACGACGCGCCAGCTGATACATCTCGACGCCTACCGGCTCAACTCGCCTCAGGAGGTGGAGGGGCTGCTTCTGGAGGAGTACCTCCGCAGTCCCTGGTGCCTGGCCGTCGAATGGCCGGAGAAACTCGGCGCCTGGCTCTCGGAAAACGCCTGGCATCTCCACCTCGCCATCACTCCGGATGGACGCCACCAGCTGCGTCTCCACTAGCACCATGTCCAGGCCGCCCAACATCCTGTGGATCCTCACCACGCAGTGGCGCGCACAGAGTCTCGGCTGCCTTGAGGACGCCGATGCCCACACTCCCTTCCTTGATGCCTTCGCACAGGAATCCGTACTCTACCGCCAGGCCATCACGCCGCATCCCTTCGGTCCCTTCGCACGCGCCGCCCTTCTCACCGGCATCCAAAGTCCGGAAAACGGGGTGCGCGACTATTACGATCCGCTGCCGCGCAACTCAAAAACAATCGCCCACGCCCTTAACGACGCAGGCTACGACACCGCCTTCATCGGCAAATGGCACCTCTCCCCACGCGACCGCCAGGCCGCCCTGGTGGGGGAAACCCACGCACGCCAGATAGTCTCTCCCGAGGATCGGGGAGGTTTCTCTCACTGGGAGGGTTTTGAGAGCGGCTTCCAACTCAACAATCCCTGGCTCCAGGGTCCAGGCGACCAACCGCCATATCAGATTCCTGGATACCAAAGCGATGTCCTCTGCGAGCGCCTGGCAGCCTGGCTCGAGACCTCCGCACGCTGCGACAAGCCCTGGTTTGCGGTGCTCAGTCTGGAGGCTCCCCACCCTCCCTACTCCGCTCCCGCCGCCGGGGTCGCGCCCTCCGACCCGGCCTCCCTTCAGCTCCGCCCCAACGTGCCACGAGGAGGAGATCTCGAACACGATACGCGCCGCGATCTTTCCGGTTACCACGCACACCTCACGGCCACCGACCGCGCCCTAGGGAAGCTTCTGCAACACCCGATCCTGCGCCACGCCGCTCTCGCCTTCAGTTCCGTACACGGAGACATGCACGGCTCCCAGGGGCTTTTCCGCAAGGGCTGGCCCTACGAGGAAAGCATCCGGGTCCCCCTCCTCCTTCGCCACCCACCCGACCAGGCGCGCAAACCGGGAATCAGCGACGAACTCTTCACCTTGCTCGATCTGCACGCCTGGACGAAACACTGGGCGGGTCTGCTCAGCGCCCCGCAGGCTCCGGCATTTCAAAGCTGCTCCATGCCCAGTGTCGTGGCCCTTCCGAAACAATGCGACCGCACCTGGTCCGCCCGCCGCACTGCGTCCATCAAAGAGGTCTTCACTGCCGATGGCCAAACCTGGCTGCGTTTCGACCTCCAGGCCGATCCTTTCGAGCAACACAACCTCGTGTAAGTGTCTCCTAGAAAAACAAGGCCTCCGTCAAAGCCTGCGTGGGATCCAGCAGCGAGATGTGCGAGGGCATTTCTGTAAGGCCATTTCCAAGGTCAGCGGAGAAATGCGCGACCCCCGTGTGACAATCCCCCTGCCAGGCAAAATGCCTGTTGCCCTCATAAATAAAACGCATCCCAAGGCAGACGCCCTGTTTGTGAGCCAGAATCTCCTCCTCGCAAACCAGTGTCCCCACTTTGGCTCCACAGGCGTAAAGTCGCTCCAGAACCCAGCGTTTCAAGGCCCTGCCCTCCGCCGTGTGCACCGCCTCGAAGGAAACCACCACCTTGGTAAGTCCTTCGGTAAGCGTCCGGACCTCGTAACGGGAAAGAAACTGCCCGATCGACTGCCGCAGGGGCAGGATCCGCGTATAGGCGAGATCACGCAGGTTGCCGGGATTGGGCCAGGGATACTCCAGCGTATCCGCAGGCGCCACGGCCATGTCCACAATCAGGCGCGAACAGCGGCGGAGCAGGTATTGGTAGTCCGCCAGGCGCGCGCAGGAACGGAACCGGTGCAGCCAGTAATACACGGGCAGATCGGTCAGCAGGCAGATCGACACCTGGCTCTCCAGAAACTGGCGCGCAGCCATGGTGTAGCTCAGCACGACAAACTCGCAGCAGCGGGAATCGCCCTTCGTTTTCCCCAGGAAACACTCCCCGTAAATCTTAGCCCGCATCTCCGCCGCACCACCCGGCTCGTCCTGTCTCGGACAAAGCACTACAACACGGCTGGGATACCGCGATGAAAAATCCACCGTGGTCCGAAACTGCTCCAGCGCGTCCTGAGGGTCGGAACCAAAGCCGACATGCAGAATAAAATTCACCTGCGTGGCCTTGACCGCGTCCGCCTGCGGCGCGGCACGACCCTCCGCCGCAGAGTCCACCCACATGCGCGCAAGCGCCTGGTTGATCTGCTGGACGGGGACTTCCAGCCCGGGGAGTTGTTCGAAGATATCGGACATGGTGTCGGGCTCAGGGTTGGCGCCACAGGTGGGTGTTGCGCGCGAGCAGGACATCCGAACTGGAGGGGCCCCAGGAACCTGCCTGGTAGGAATCCATTCCACTGGAACCCAGTTCCCGCCAATAATCGAGCACGGGGGTGCAGAGTCTCCAGGAGGCCTCCGTCTCGTCGCCGCGTATAAACAGCGTGCCGTCCCCGATCATCGCATCCAGCACCAGGCGCTCATAGGCCTCGGGGGTGTTCGAGCCGTAGGTCGTGGCATAGCGGAAACTCATCTTCACGGGCTGGGTGCGCGTCTCCAGGCCGGGGATCTTGCCGTTGAGCACCAGGCCCAGGCCCTCGTCGGGCTGTATCTGAAAGGCAAGGGTGTTGGGTGCGAGCTGGAAGCGCTCGCCCGCGGCGGCGAAGAGCGTTCCGGGCGGACGCCTGAATTGTATCGCGATCTCAGATACGCGGCGGGCCATGCGCTTGCCCGAACGCAGGTAGAACGGCACGCCCTGCCAGCGCCAGTTGTTGATGGATAGTCTCAGCGCTGCATAGGTCTCGGTGGCGGACTCCGGAGAGATGCCCTGCTCCTGGACATAACCGGGCACCACCTTGCCACCACTCATGCCCGCCATGTATTGCGCACGGGCGGTATCCCCGTCGCTGCCGAGGCGCAGGGGCTGGATGGCCTGCAGCACCTTCACCTTCTCGTCGCGCACCGCCTCCGCCGCGAGCGACACGGGCGGCTCCATCGCCGTGAGGGCCAGCAGCTGCATGGTGTGGTTCTGGATCATGTCCCGCAGGCAGCCGCTCTGCTCGTAGTAGCCGCCGCGCGTCCCCACGCCCACCTCCTCCGCCACGGTGATCTGCACGCTCTCGATGAAGTTGCGGTTCCAGAGGGGCTCGAAGATGGAGTTCGCAAAGCGCTGGACCAGCAAATCCTGCACGGTCTCCTTGCCGAGGTAATGATCAATCCGATACACCTGGTGCTCCTCGAGGACGGACCGCACGACGCGGTTCAACTCGCGGGCCGACTCCAGGTCCCTGCCGAAGGGTTTTTCAATGATCACCTTGGAGTGCAGCGGCGTGCCAAGGCGGCGGCGCGCAAGCCCGCTCGATCCCAGCCCGACAAGGATCGGCGTAAAGACGGTCGGCGGAGTGGAAACATAGAAGAGCAGCTGCGCCTCCCGCCCCAGGTCCCGCTCAACCGCATCCACATGCTGCGCCAGCCGCTCGTAGGCCGCAGGCTCATCATAGCCTCCCGCCACGTAACTCGTGCGACCCTGCAGACGCGCCCAGACCTCCTCCTTGAGCTCCCGCCGGGAAAACTCCTTGATGGCCTCCGCCGAAAGCGTCCGAAACGCCTCCCCGCTCATCTCCTTGCGACCAAAACCCACCAGGTGAAAATCCGCCGGCAGGAGGTTGTCATAGCCCAGATTATAAACGGCGGGTATGAGTTTGCGCGCCGTCAGATCGCCCGAGGCGCCGAAAATCACCACGATGGTCGGCGGTGCCCCGCGATGCTTGCTGAGTCCTTGGAGAAAGGGATGCTGCGCTGAATCGGCCATGCAGCAGGGATAGCCGCAAGCAGCCCAAAAGCAACCCAAGCCGCCTCGCCCCCAGCCCACTTCTGGTCACCACAAGCTCAGGCGAAACGCCCCCTGAACAGGGGGTAATTCTCGAAATGCAGGAGAGGGCCTTCCGGTCCCGGGCTGGGTCCATGACAAACCTCCACGACATCGAGTCGGTAGTGGGCTGGTCGTGTTGCCTCGGGCAAGCCCCTCAGGTAGGCCTGACAGGCGCGCCGCAGCACCCGCAACTTTCTCCCATTCAAAGACTCCAGTCCGCGCACAGGTCCTCCCGTCTTGCGCGTCTTCACTTCCACAAACACCAGGGTTTCCCGATCCAGGCAGACCAGATCCAGCTCCTCCCGCTCGTCACGGGGGTTGCGCCAGTTGCAGGCCAGAATCCGATAGCCTTTTCCTTTCAAAAGCCGCTGCGCCTCCTCCTCCCCTCCCCGCCCCACCTGCGCCGCCCCCACCCATTGTCGCAGTAATTCACGCATGATCAATAAATTGTTTTTATTTTATACGTGTCAATTTTATTTTACTAAATTTAAGTACCTTTTCCAAACTTCGCCAGACGCGCTGGCAGGCTTGCGCCGTTAAGCAGGCCATGCAGTCTTCCCCCATGAGCAATACCAGCGGCCAACCGCTTGCCGTTCACCACGACTATAACTTCGCCTCGGACAACACGTCAGGCATCTGTCCGGCAGCCTGGGAGGCTCTCCAGGAAGCGAACCGGGGCGCTGCTCCCTCCTATGGTTCCGACGATTACACGCGCCGCGCCTGCGATCTGATCCGCGAAATCTTCGAAAAGCCCGACGCCGAGATTTTCTTCGTCTTCAACGGCACCGCCGCCAACTCGCTCTCCCTGGCCGCCCTCTGCCAGAGTTACCACAGCGTCATCTGCCACGAGGCCGCCCACATCGAGACCGACGAATGCGGTGCCCCCGAGTTCTTTTCCAACGGCACCAAGCTCCTGATCTCGAGCGGCCCCCAGGGGAAACTCCAGGCGGGCGATGTTGAACGCCTCATCCTCAAGCGCACCGACATCCATTTCCCAAAACCGCGCGTGCTCTCCCTCACGCAATCCACCGAATGGGGCACCGTCTACACGCTCGACGAACTGCGCTCCCTCACCGCCGAGGCCAAGCGCCACGGTCTGGCCGTGCACATGGATGGTTCCCGTTTCGCCAACGCCTGCTCGGCCCTCGCCCTGCGCGGCAACCACTCCCCCGGCGACATCACCTGGCGCGCCGGCATCGATGTGCTCTGCCTGGGCGGCACAAAAAACGGCATGATGAGCACCGAGGCGGTCGTCTTTTTCAACCCGCAGCTCGCCCGTGAATTTGAATACCGCTGCAAACAGGCCGGCCAGCTCGCCTCGAAAATGCGCCTCCACAGCGCCCAGTGGATCGGCATGCTCCGAGACGCCACCTGGTTGCGCAATGCCAGCCACGCCAATGCCATGACCCAGCTCCTCGCCGAAGGCCTGCGCGCCATCCCAGGCGTCGCGCTCAAGCTCGAACCCGAGGTCAACGCCTGCTTCGCCACCCTTCCCAAACCAGCCGCAGACGCCCTCCTTCGCCGGGGCTGGCATTTCTACAACTTCATCGGCGCCGACGGCTACCGGCTCATGTGTTCCTGGGCCACCACGCCCGACACCATCGAGCGCTTCCTCAAAGACCTCCGCCACGAACTGGGCCTGGGCTAAGTCCACCCCGGGAAAGGCCGCGCGGTGAATAACCCGTGAACAAGTCGGGGCAATTTCCCGTTGCCGCCATGCCCCACCCTGTTTCACCCTCCCCGGCTCCATGTATCTCAAGGCTCTAAAACTCCAGGGTTTTAAGTCGTTCGCCGACGCTTCCACGCTCCGCTTCGAACCGGGCGTGACCGCCATCGTCGGCCCCAATGGCTGCGGCAAATCCAACATCGCCGACGCCATCCGCTGGGTCCTTGGAGAACAAAGCGCCAAGGCCCTGCGCGGTGGCAAGATGCAGGACGTCATCTTCGAGGGCGCCGACAGCCGCAAGCCCTCCCAGCTCTGCGAGGTCTCCCTCCTGCTCACCGACTGCGAGAAGCAGCTCGGCAGCGAATTTCACGAGATCGAGATCATGCGCCGCGTCCACCGCGACGGCCAGGGCGAATACTTCTTCAACGGCCAGCCCTGTCGCCTCAAGGACATCCAGCGGCTGTTCATGGACACCGGCATCGGCCGCACGAGTTATTCGATCATGGCACAGGGGCAGATCGACCAGATCCTCTCGTCCAAGCCCGAGGAACGCCGCTCCGTCTTCGAGGAGGCCGCAGGCATCACCAAGTACAAATCCCAGCGCCGCGAGGCCCTGCAAAAGCTCTCCCTCACCGACCAGAATCTCACGCGCGTGGCGGACGTCATCGGCGAAGTAGGCCGACAGATCGGTTCTCTGCGCCGCCAGGCCTCCAAGGCCCTGCGTTACAAACGGCTTTCCTGGCGCCTGCGCCACCTGGTGCTCGCCCAGTCGGGACACCAGCACGCCTTCCTCTCCACCGTGCTCGCGGAACTCGAGGGCAAGGTCGGCACGCTGCGCGCCGAGGCCGAGGCCCGCCGAAGCAGCCTCGAACAACAACAAGGTGCCCTGGAGGAAAAACGCTCCGAACGCTCCCGTCTCAACCAACGGGTGCAGGACGCCCAGCAGGCCGTCTACGATGTGCGCTCCCGCCGCGAACAGTCCGACAACGCCGCCAGCCTCGCCGTCATCAAGCGCAAGGGGCTCCTCGATCGCACGGAGGGCGCCCGCGCCACGCTGGGTGAACTCGAAATGCAGATCCGCGAGCTCGCCGAACAGGTCGACTCCGGGGCCCAGGACAAGCAGCTCCAGCTCAACCTGCTGGGCAGCTCCGACGCCACTTTCCAGAATCGCAACCGCGAGGTCACGGTCATCGAGGCCGAACTCGGCCGCAACGAGCACGAACTGGGGAAACTCAAATTCGAATTGCTCCAGGTGGAGAGCAGCGTGGCCCGGCTGCGCACCGATTCCTCCGGCTACGAGGTCGATCAGAAAACCTCCATCCACCGCCACGAGGCCCTGGCCCAGGACATCGAGAGTCTGCGCCAGCAGCAATCGGCCGCCGCGCAGATCGTGAGCGAGCTGGAGGCCCGCGCCGAGGAGGCGCAGATGCTCAAGGCCCGCGCCCACAGCGAGAGCCAGACGGCCCAGCAGGCGATCACCGACCTCACCCGCGAATTCAAGGAGGCCCAGCGCAAACTCCAGGACGTGGACCGCCAGCTCGCCCAGCGCACCGCCCGCTTCAAGCTGCTCCAGCAGCTCCAGGAACGCCTCGAGGGTTTCGGCGAGGGAGCCAAGGCCCTGCTGCAAGGCCGGCTCAAGGACACGCTCGGCGACACGGTCGCGCAGGCCCTCACCCAGGACCTCCACATCCGCGCCGAGGCGGGCCGCGCCATCGAGGCCCTTCTGGGCAACGCCGTCGAAGCGGTGTGCGTGGCCGACCTCGACACCTCGCACCGGATTCTCACGCGCCTGGAGAGCGAGCAGATCGGTTCCGCCCTCCTTCAGCTCAGACCCCCACAGGCCTCGGAAGCCTCCGCCAACAGCCCGGACTCCCAGCCCGCGCTGCCCGCCTTCCTCACGCCTGCCCTCCAGGGACTCATCGACCCCGAGCGCCCGCACCCGGCCAATTCCCTGCTCAGCGCCTGCTACATCGCCACCGACCTCGCCTCCTTCATCGAGTTCTGGAAAGCCAATCCCGCCTTCCCTTTCCTCGCCGTCGCCACACGCCGGGGTGAACTCGTCGACCGCCGCGGTCTCGTCTTCGGCGGGCATCAGAAAAAATCTTCCGCGAGCATCGTCCAGCGCGAGATCGAACTGCGAGAGACCGTCCGCCTGCTCGCCGACGACCAGCTTGCGCACGACCAGCAGAAAGCGCTCATCGACGCGGTCAACAACCGCCTGATGGAGGCCGAGCTCGCGCTCGAACAGCGCCGCGCCGAGGTGCTCTCCGCCTCGGAACAGCTCACGACCGTACAGACCGAGGCGCGCACCGCAGCCCGCTCGCTCGAGGAGGTCAACACCCGCTTCCGCCGCATGGAGACCGAGCTCTCCTCGCTCGAACACGCGCGCAACGAGGCCCAGCTGCGTTGGGAACGCGCCCAGGCCACGCTCCTCGCCGCCGAGGCCAATGTGCAGGAGCTCCGCAGCCGCATCACGGCCGTCGAAAAAACCCTTTCCGATGCCCGCGCCGAACGCGACGCCCAGCGCGACTCCCTCGCCCAGGCTCGACTCGAACTCGCCGAGCGCCGCCAAAAGGTCGAGGTGCTCGATCGCGGCCTTGCCGACATGGAGCGCCGCCGCGCGCAACTCACCCAGCTTCTCACCCAGCGCCAGCAGGAGATCGAGGTCTGGACGCAACAGTCCGCCGAACTCGAACAGGAGGAGGAAGGCCTGCGCGCCGAGGCCGCCCGCCTGGGCGAGACTCTCGCCATCTCCCAGCAGCAGGTGGAGCAGGCCCGCACGGAATTGATCGCCCTCGAACGGGGCATCACCGAGCTGGAGGGTTCCCAGAGCAGCCTGCGCGGCAACGCCGACAAGGCCTCCGACGAACTGGGCCGCTGCGAAATCAAACTCTCCGAGACCCGCTCCCGCGCCCAATTCATCGAGGAGGACATCCAGCGCGAATACCAGATCCGCGTCGGCCAATACGACTGGCGCGCCCTGCTCTGGCGCTCCGAGGACGAGCCCCCGGACACCAAGGCCCTCGATCTGGATGAAGACGAGGACGAAGACGCGGGGAAGGCTGAAGGCGGAAGGCTGAAGGCGGAAGCTGCGGAGGTGAAGGCGCAGGAAGGTGTATCGTCAGATTCACTACAAGTTGCGGATGCTGCGGCTCCGCAGACTGCGGAGGCTCCGAAGCGCGGGAGGCGCGCACGCCTCAAGCAGAAGCCCGAGCCCACGCCCGAGGATCTGCTCAGGCTTGAAGCCACGGACTGGGTGCCGCTGAAGACCGAGATCGAAGCCCTGCGCCAGCGCCTCGCCAGCATGGGTGCCGTCAACCTGGTCGCCATCGAGGAGTACGCCGACCTCAAGCAGCGTTATGATTTTCTGCGTTCCCAGAGCGACGACCTCACGGGGGCCAAGACCGACCTGCTCAAGACGATCGACGAGATCAACCAGACCTCGATGCGCCAATTCGAGATCACCTTCGAGCAGATCAAGAAGAACTTCGAGTACACCTTCCACACGCTGTTCGGAGGCGGGCGCGCGCACCTCGAACTCGTCATGACGGATGACATCCTCGAGAGCGGCATCGAGATCATCGCGCAGCCGCCCGGCACCAAGCTCAAGAGCATCACCCTGCTCTCGGGCGGCCAGAAGACGCTCACGGCGGTCGCCCTGCTCTTCGCGCTCTACATGGTGAAACCCTCGCCCTTCTGTCTGCTCGACGAACTCGACGCGCCGCTCGACGAATCCAACATCGGGCGCTTCACCGACCTGCTGCGCAAGTTCATCCACGAGTCGCAGTTCATCATCATCACGCACAGCAAGCGCACCGTTGCTGCGGCGCATGCCATCTACGGCGTGACGATGGAGGAACGCGGCGTCTCCAAGACCGTCTCCATGCGCTTCAACCATGAGCGCGGGGAGACGGAGGCCACGCAGGTCAACATGGCCGACGCGGTCCGGGGAACGCCTTACAACTTCGGCCCCAGGGATGAGGCGAAATCAGGCGCCCCGGCCTAGTGCTTCGGCACGCAGATGCCGCAGACGTTGACGAAGAAATCGTTGCCCTTGTCATCCACCAGGATGAAGGCGGGGAAGTCCTCGACCTCGATCTTCCAGATGGCCTCCATGCCGAGTTCCGGGTATTCGAGCACCTCGACCTTGCGGATGTTTTCCTTGGCGAGGATGGCAGCGGGACCGCCGATCGAGCCCAGATAAAAACCACCGTGTTTCTTGCAGGCGTTGGTCACCGAGAGACCGCGATTGCCCTTGGCGATCATGATCATGGAGCCACCCAGCGACTGGAAGAGTTCCACGTAGCTGTCCATGCGTCCTGCCGTCGTGGGACCGAAGGAGCCGGAGGCGTAGCCCTTGGGCGTCTTGGCGGGGCCCGCGTAATAGACGGGATGGTTTTTGAAATACTCGGGAAGCCCCTGCCCCGCGTCGACGCGCTCCTTGAGTTTGGCGTGGGCGATGTCGCGGGCTACGATCACCGGGCCGCTGAGGGAGAGCCGCGTGGTGACGGGGTACTTGCTCAACTCGGCGCGGATATCGGCCATCGGACGGTTGAGGTCGATCTTGACGATCCCCTCGTCCTTGATCGTGCGCAGGTGGGCCGGGATGAACTGGCCGGGGTTGGTCTCCAGTTTCTCAAGGAAGATGCCGTCCTTGGTGATCTTGGCCTTGATGTTGCGGTCGGCGCTGCAGGAGACACCCAGACCCACGGGGCAGCTCGCGCCGTGGCGGGGAAGGCGGACGACGCGCACATCGAGAGCGAAGTATTTTCCGCCAAACTGGGCACCCACGCCGCTTTCCTGGGCGATCTTGAGGATGCGCGCCTCCAAGGCGATGTCGCGGAAGGCGCGTCCGTGGGCGTTGCCCGAGGTGGGAAGTGTGTCGTAGTACTTCGTGGAGGCGAGCTTGACGGTCTTCAGGCAGGCCTCGGCGCTGGTGCCACCGATCACAAAGGCAAGGTGGTAGGGCGGGCAGGCGGAGGTCCCAAGAAGCTTCATCTTGTCGGCGACGAAGGCCTCGAGACTCTTGGGGTTGAGCAGAGCCTTGGTCTCCTGGAAGAGATAGGTCTTGTTGGCGGAACCTCCGCCCTTGGCCACGAAAAGAAACTCATACTTCGCACCCTCGGTGGCACTGATGTCGATCTGCGCGGGCAGATTCGTGCCTGTATTGGTTTCCTCATACATGGTGAGGGCGGCGGTCTGGGAGTAGCGCAGATTGTCCTTGGTGTAGGCCTCGTAGACGCCCTTGGAAAGCGCCTCGGCGTCGTTGAAACCCGTCCACACCTGCTGCCCCTTCTTGCCCACGATGTTGGCCGTGCCGGTATCCTGGCAGAAGGGAAGAATACCCTCGGCGGCGACCTCGGCGTTCTTGAGCAGGGTGAGGGCCACGTAGCGGTCGTTGGCGCTGGCCTCGGGATCGGCGAGGATGGCTGCGACCTGCTTGAAGTGTTTGTGGCGCAGGAGAAAGGAGCAGTCATGCATCGCCTGTTGGGCGACGAATTCGAGCACCTCCGGCTCGACCTTGAGAATCTCGCGTCCCTCGAAGGTCGTGGTGCTCACGCCCTCCTTGGACAAAAGACGGTACTCCGTATCATCGGGACCGAGAGGATAAAGCTCCTGGTAGAAAAAGGCGGGCGTTACCATAAGGGTGCCACTTTAGGCGGAAGAACCGTCCGGATACAAGCGCACTTGGTGAAGCGCTTTCAAAGCATTAGCTGCGCTTTCTCCGCCGTTCAGCGCAGCGAACGATCGATCGCCTCGCTCAGGCCCCAGCCCTGGAAGTCGGTGGCGATCTCGGTGTGCAGGAGCAGGACGGCATCAAAGTCTTTCAGATACGTCTCCCAATCTATGGCGGAGGGTTTGGTGGGAAGCAGGACCTTGCCCGGCATCTCATAGGCGTTTTCAAAGTAATAGAGGCTCACGGAACTGCGCAGCGCAGATGCCTGCGTGAGAAGATCGATGGGCTGCCAGCCAAAACTGTCGTGCACCCAGAGGAGGCGGGGCAGTTTTGCCGGATCCTTCTCCGCAACGGGAAGCATCCGCGGCGAGGGCAGCTCGTGCTCATAGGGTCTGGACCAGAGCAGTTTGAGCAGATGGAGCAGATCGCGGTCGTCGCCCTGCGGACGCATCAGCTTGAGTTCGGCACTCAACTCGGGAAAGGGATGGCGCATCCCTGGGTTCAAACGGCTCCTGAACTCCTCGAGCACACGCAACACCGAGACGCGGCTCCAATGGCTACCCGAACGGGCAAAGAGCTCGCCCACCCCCTCGCGTTTCCATTGTGAAAAGAGCGCGGGCCCATCAAGGAAGCGAACGCCCTCCCTCAGCAGATGCGGGCGCAGGCGCTCAAAGTTTGTAGTCACTTTATCAGGACGCCGGAACGCGAGATAGGCCTCGGGTATGAGCTCCGGGTACAGCTCGGCCTTGCTGGGCGCGATGACGTACAGGAAAGGAATGTGCCTCGCCTCCAGTTTGTCCTGCATGACCCGCAGGCGCTTCGCGTAAGTGGCACACCTGGCCTCATCCCAGTCACCGGGAGTGATCGCAGCCCTGATGTAGTGGTGCTCTACCAGCCAATCCCCTGGCAGGCGCACGACGCGCGTGCCCGTGGAGGCATACGGGGCTTCCCGGAAAAGGCTGAAACTGAGCTGACGATCGAGCGCCACCCAGACACGACGCAGACCGATATGCTCGGTGAACCAGCTCTCTGCATACCGGGCCATGGCACCGCTGCGAAGCGAGTCCCGGGAGGGCGAGGGCGCCTCAAGCGGCGTGGTGACCCCCTCCAGCGGCAGTATCGGAGGAAGCACGACAGCCAGCCCCAGCATCGCCAGAAAGACGGCGATCAAAAGACTGAGCAGGAGTGCTGGGCGGCGATGCATGCGGGAGCCTAAAAGCGGGTGTAGATAAAGGGATTGAAGCTCTGGCTTGAGAGAGCGGCCACGGAGAGAAGAAAAAGCACCAGACCAGCGAGCAGCCGGGGAAGGTCCCGGGCGCTGCGCCCCTCGGCATCCGCCAGGCCAAACCGTGACCAAAGGGCGGCGGGCAAAAACGCGAAGACGGCGGCCAGGCACAGGGCGGTGGCGCTCCGGTTGGACATGAGTTCGGGCCAGAGCAGTTCAAAGCGCGTCACCGAAGCGCCGATACTTCCAAAGTCCACCAGGCGCGCATAAAACCGCAGCGCCTGGGGGAGCGTGTCCGCGCGGAAAACAACCCAGCCCAGGCAGACAAGCAGGAAGGTGCCAGCCGTGGCAGGCAGGGCCGGCACACGGGCAAGGCGTTCGCGGCCGACGATACGCTCGGCGGACAGCAGAAGCCCGTGCCAGGCCCCCCAGACGACGAAGCTCCAGCTCGCCCCGTGCCAGAAGCCCGAGGCGAGAAACACGAGCCACAGATTCACGCTGGTGCGCAGGGCCGTGCCCCGGCTGCCGCCCAGCGGGATGTAAAGGTATTCGCGCATGAAGGCGCTGAGCGAGATGTGCCAGCGTCTCCAGAATTCCGTTACGGAGCGCGCGGTGTAGGGCAGGTCGAAATTCTCGGGGAAACGAAAACCCATCATGCGCGCAAGTCCGATGGCCATGTCCGAATAGCCCGCGAAATCGAAGTAGATCTGGAAGGCGTAGCACAGCAGTCCCAGCCAGGCCTGGGGCAGGGGCAGGAGCTCAGGGTCCGCCGCAAAGACGCGATCGGCCACGAGCCCGAGCGGGTTGGCGATGAGCACCTTCCTGGAAAGGCCCAGCACGAAGCGCCAGAAACCTTCCAGAAAATCCTCCGCGCGGTGCGAGCGCCCGGAAATCTGCTCCGAAAGGTCGTGGTAGCGGATGATCGGTCCGGCGATGAGCTGGGGAAAGAGCAGCACGTAGACGAGGAAGTCCCCCAGGCTCGCCGCCGGCCGCGTCGTGCCGCGATAGACGTCCAGCAGATAGCTGATTTTCTGAAAGCTGAAGAAGGATACTCCAACAGGCAGGGCGATCGCCACCCAGGGGATCTGCCCGAGCGCCAGCCAGGACCCGGCGAGATTGAGCTGCGCCGCGATGAAATTGGCATACTTGCACACGACCAGCAGGCCGAGCGCGATGCCCAGACCGAGCACCAACCATCCGCGCCGTGCGCCAGGACTCCCACCGCGCGAAGGATGCAGCCTCAGACCGATGCCCCAGACCGCGATGCTCGCCGCCAGCAACACGAGCACGAAGACCGGCTCCGCCCAGGCATAGAACAGGATACCGGCAAGCACCACTACGGGATTGCGCCATCGCTGCGCCACGCCGAAGTAGGCGGCCAGAAACAAGGGCAGGAAACCGAAGACGAAGATGAGCGTGCTGAAGAGCATCTGTCAGGAAAGGCACCCGGGAAGGCGGCTAGAGCAGCTTCATCCTGGGCAGATCCTGCAGATCCACCAGACCGGCCGGGCGGCCCTCGGGATTCACCACGATGAGGTCGTCGATCTTGTAGCGGTCGAACATGCGCAGGGCCTCCACGGCGAGGTCGCCCAGACCGAGCACCTTGGGCTTGCGTGTCATGAAATCGGATACGGGACGCGCGAGGAAGTCGGGCGCCGCGATGATGTGCCGGCGCAGGTCGCCGTCGGTGAGGATGCCACTGAGGCGACCCTCGCCGTCGACCAGCGCAATGCTTCCCGACTTGGCGCCGGTCATGGCGAGCAGCGCGTCCTGGACGCGCACCGTCTCGGCAAGCACGGGGAAACGCTCTCCGGTGCGCATGATGTCGGCGACGCGCAGGAGCAGCACCGTGCCCAGATTGCCCGCGGGGTGCAGCCGGGCGAAATCGTCCCGCGTGAAACCCCGGCTCTCCAGCAGCACCATGGCGAGGGCATCGCCGAGGGCCAGGGCGGCTGTCGTGCTCGCGGTGGGGGCGAGAGAGAGCGGACAGGCTTCGCGGGGCGCCTGGTAAATCAGTCGTAGATCAGCACCCTTTGCCAGGTCGGAGGCCGCGTTTCCGGTAAAAGCGACCACGGGCAGGCCGAAGCGCTTCAGGATGGGCAAAAGCCGCAAAATCTCGGACGTCTGCCCGCTGTTGCTCAAAAGAAGGGCGACATCGCCCTCCTCGCACAGGCCGAGATCCCCGTGAAGCGCCTGAGTGGCATCCAGAAAGCAGGAGGAAATCCCGGTGCTGTTGAAGGTGCCGGTGAGTTTCTGGACGATGTGGGCGGACTTGCCAACACCGCTGAAGATCAGCTTGCGGCCTTTTGCGGCCGCGGCCTCCACCTGGCGGACCACGGCGATGAAGTCCGCCCCGAGAGCGCTTCCCGTGGCCACGAGGGCCTCGGTCTCAAGGCGAAGGCAGTCACGGGCCCGTTCAAGGAGCTTGGCGTCGTCGAAATGCATGGTCGCAGGGTTGTTCTCTGGCAACGAAACCAGCAAAGCGCGTGATGGCGAGCCTTTGCAGAGCCCCCGCGATTGTGAGCAAATAAATGTCGCGGGAAACCCCTCCTGCGCTTACGGGTAACGGCTTCCACTGTGTTGCACGCATGAATTACCGCCTATGCCTCCTCAGCCTGACCGCAGCCTGCGGCCTTGCCCTGTTCAGCGGCTGCGACGGCCAGAACACGACGACCTTCACCGCTGAGGAGTCGGAGCAGTCCTTCGAATACGGCAGACAGCTCAGCAAGCAGGGACGCAACGCCGAGGCGCTCAACGCCTACCTCAAGGTCATCGCGAAGCGGGGCGACAACGCCCCCGAATCGCACCTCGAGGCGGCCCTGATCTACCAGCAGCACATCAAGGACCATATCGCGGCCATCTACCACTTCCGCAAGTACCTGGAACTCCAGCCCAACTCCCGTCAGGCTGAACTGGTGCGCGGCCGCATCGATGTGAGCAAACGCGAATTCGCCCGCACGCTGCCCGCCCACCCCATGGAGGATGCGAGCATCAAGATGAGCTACATGGAGCAGTTGGAACGGTTCCAACGCGAAAACGACCAGCTCAAATCCGAACTTTCCGCCCTGCGTGCCGGCCTCCCCGCAGGTCCCCTTACCAACACCACCGTCACCCGGGGAGGCTTCGACATCCCGGGCGGCATAGGCATGCCAGTCCGGCAGATGCCCCCGCAACCCGCCCCGACAGCCCAGGCAGTCGAAGGCGAAGCGGCCCCGCAGGAGACGGCCTCCGATTCGCCCTTCCTGCGGGCACCCGTGGAAGCGGAACCAACCGAAGCGGCGGACCCCAGCGCAAACCCCTCCGGAGGCTATGCCAGCACCCCCGCTCCCTCCGGTACAAAAACGGTGCAGCCCAACCGCCCAGGGCAAGCAACCACCCAGCGCCCCACCCAGCCGCCTGCCGCGCAGGGATCTCGCCGCCACGTGGTGCAGCCCAAGGACACCCTTTCCAGCATCAGCCTGCGCTACTACGGCACCCGCGGCCGCGTGAAGGACATCGCTGCCGCCAACAGGGATGTGCTCAAGGGGGGAGACGCCCTGCACCCCGGCATGGAGCTGCGCCTGCCCTGAGTTTTACAAACTTGCTTCAGCGCCTCCCCGCCTTTGAAGTGACCCCGTACCCGCAATCGCTCCCATTATGTCGAAAAAGCCGCTCAAGATAGACGAGGAGGATCCGGCGAGTTCAGGCCAGAGTCAGCCCGAACAGGAGACCACCACCCCGCATCTCTCCCCCAAGGAATTCGCACGCGAGCTCATCACAAAACTGTTCTTCTTCGACCTGCTGCTCACCTGCGCGGTGACTCTTTACAGTGCGATGGACAGCCACAGCCCCCTCAACCCTGCTGAGATCGCCCTGGTGTCCTTCGGCACCCTGTTCTTCGCCACGATCCTGTCCGCGCTTCACACCTACGAGGTCAGAAACCTCTTCCGGACGGAAAAGGCCCTCGCCAACATCATGAAGGCGGGCGTCGCCTGGCTGATCGTCATGTATGCGCTGTGCACCTACACAGGCATCGCCATGCCGCTGCAGCGCACCGCCGCCTGGCTCGTGCTGGGACTCGGATTCTGGCGCATGGCAGTCATGAGCATGTGGATACTCCGCCGCAATGTCCGCGCCCGCATGCGCTCGCGCACCGTTGTCGTCGGCTGGACCTCCATGGCGTCCCAGCTCATTGAGGCCTCCGCCGGGGAAATCGGCTCGGACCTCGACATCACGGGCTGCGCCCCCACGCCCTCCGGCGAGTTCTCCATGCCCCCGCCCGCCCGCGTGCCCTCCATCGGGAGGTACATGGACCTGGTCCCCCTCATCACACAGCGCAAGATCGACTGCGTCATCCTCGCCGAACACCTCAGCCAGGATGAATTCCAGGGCCTGGTGAAGATCTGCCAGCGCTCCTACGTGGACTTCCAGGTCATCCCCAGCGGCTTCCCCACCCTGCGTTCCTGCCTCGACGTGCACATGGTGGGCGGCGTCCCCCTCATGGGTTATGGAAGCCT
>JFJP01001262.1_pt1 | contig 23829 bp, 27 predicted proteins | sample 431651 | NCBI WGS metagenome assembly JFJP01 (sample SAMN02602958, study PRJNA72255) | Microbial mat metagenome, whole genome shotgun sequencing project. | biome: fresh water; feature: sink hole; material: water; isolation source: purple microbial (photo- and chemosynthetic) mats found in...
GTAAAAGCGGTGCAGCAATTAGAAAATGAGTATGCAGGAATTCAAGGTGAAATGGCTTATAAATATCCTATTCACAGAAATGCTATTCCGCAATGTGACAGTTTTGAAGAAAATGGTTACACCAAAGAAGAAATGAAATTGGTTCGTGAAACTCAGAAAATTATTGGCGATAAAACCATTGCCGTTACCGCAACAGCTATTCGTGTGCCCATTGTTGGTGGACATAGCGAAGCAGTGAATATTGAGTTTGCAAATGATTTTAATGTTAGTGAAATTAGAGAAATTCTTCATCACACAGGCGGTGTTGTAGTTCAAGATAATACCGATACTTATACTTATCCAATGCCCTTGTTTGCTCAAGGAAAAGATGAGGTTTTTGTGGGTAGAATTCGCAGAGACGAAAGTCAGCCAAACTCTTTAAATATGTGGATTGTGTCTGATAATTTAAGAAAAGGAGCTGCCACAAATACTATTCAAATTGCAGAATATTTAGTAGCAAATAAATTAGTTTAATTAGTTTCAAATTTACAAACCATTTGAGTTTACAAATCTTAAAATTTGTTAATTCAAGTGGTTTTTCATTGCTTGTAGCATATATTTGCCATAATGAAAGGAAAATACACTGCAGTTAGTTTTGTTTTTGGTTTGGCAATATTGTTCGCAATTTTGCTACAATCGCTGCATTCCTATCACCATATAGAAGATGCACTTTCAGAAAAACATTGTAATCATAAATATGCTGTTAATAAAACAGAAATAAGTCATAGTCATCACGATTCTGACCATTGTTTTGTTTGTGAGTTTACTTTGAGCTCTTGTTCTCAGCTTATACTTGACGATTATTTATTAAATACCCATTCTTTTTTTAAGAAAGCAACTATTTTTCATTCCGCCGAAAATATTTCATTTTTCTCAGGATGTATTTATTCATTGCGAGGACCTCCTTTTAAATTGTTTATATCGTTTTAATTTAACGTAAACAATTTAAAGAAAAATAAATGCAAAAAATCATAATGTTTTTTTGCTTATTGTGTTTTGTATCTAATTATGGTCAAAACACAATAAGTGGAAAAATAGTAGATGAAAATGAAAAACCACTTGAAAAAAGTCATGTTCATATTTCTTCTAAATCAACCATTAGCAATAGAAATGGGTTTTATTCAATAACCGACCTTCCATTTGGACCTACAAAATTTTTAATAAGTTATGTGGGTTATCAATCTATTGATACTGTAATTACTGTAACCCAAAATCAAATCATTAATTTTAAATTAAAGCAAAAGGTAGAGCGTTTAGAAGAAATAGTTATAAAGCACAAAGATAATTATTATAATAACACTGTTTCTGAGCAAAAAATTAAAGAGTCAGTAATAGAAAAATATAGTAGCCAGTCTTTAGCTAATGTTTTGAAAGAAGTTTCGGGAGTTTCAATTTTGAAAAGTGGTAGCACCATTGCAAAACCAGTTATTAATGGATTGCATAGTAGTCGTGTGCCAATTTATAACAATAATGTAAAAATAGAAGATCAACAATGGGGTGTTGAACACGCTCCAAACTTTGATGTAAATGCTGCCGGAAAAATCACGGTTTTGAAAGGCGCATCAGGTTTGCAATATGGTGGCGATGCTATTGGCGGAATTGTTGTTATCGAGCCAATTAGTATTAAGAATGACACGCTATTTGGAAAAGCTATAACTACTTTAGACAGCAATGGTCGAGGAGGCACCCTTTCATCTAGTTTGCATAAAGGTAATTTTTGTGATTGGAGTTGGAACGTTCAAGGTAGCTTTAAATATTATGGAGATAGACAATCGCCTAGTTATAATTTATCAAATACTGGAAATAGAGAAGCTAATTTTTCTGGAGACATAAAATATATTGGAAAGAAATATGATTTTTCTGCTTTTTATAGTTTGTATAATGCTACCATAGGAATTTTGAGTGCATCTCATATTGGTAATGTAAACGATTTGTATTATTCAATCAATAATAGCAAACCTTACATTGTGAATGATTTTGAATACTCAATTAAAAATCCAAAACAAAAAGTCATGCATCATTTGGCTAAATTGAATTATAATTTCAATTTTAATGATAATGAAGTTCTGGGGTTGCAATATTCTTTTCAATTTAATAATCGAAAAGAGTTTGATTTAAGAACTGGAATTCAAGATTCAAAACCAGCTCTTGATTTGAATTTAATTACACACACCTTTAATGCTGATTACAAACTTGTAAATGGAGATTGGGATTATAAACTTGGAGTTTCAAGTTCATTTCAAAATAATACTGCTAGTCCAAATACAGGTGTTAGACCATTAATTCCAACTTATAACAAGGTTGATGCTGCGGTTTATGGAATTGTTGATTATCATTTTTCTAGTGATTTTTCTGTTGAGGTTGGTGCACGTTATGATTTTTCATCTATTGAAGCTACAAAATATTATTTAAAATCACGATGGGATGAAAGAAATTACAGTCCAGATTATAATGATTTTATTATAGCTGATTTTGGAAATCAATGGTTAACTAAACCACAATTTTTATTTCATAATATTTCTGCAAGTTTGGGAGCGCAATATTCATTTGGATCAGCTTATGATTTGTATTTCAATATTAGTCGTGCCGTTAGAAACCCAAATCCATCAGAATTTTTCAGTGATGGTTTGCATCATTCTAGTGGCATGATTGAATTGGGCGATTTAAGAATCGTCAGTGAAAAATCAAATAAAATAAGTACGTCACTTCAGAAAAAGTGGAATAATTTCGCTGTTAATATTGGACCATTCCTTAATTTTATTGAAGATTTTATTTTTTTAAAACCAGTTGGATTTGAGACTACTATTCGTGGAGCATTTCCGGTTTGGGAATTCAACCAAACCAACGCTGTATTAACTGGTGTGGATTTTAATTCGCAATGGAAAATAACTAAATACTTTCAACATAAATTGATGCTATCTTTTGTTAACGGAAAAGATATTACAAACGATGAATCATTAATAGATATGCCACCATTGAATATAAATAACCGTATTCAATTTAATAAGAAAGAATGGAGTAATCTTAAGATAGAATTACAAAGTGAAATAGTTTTCAGACAAAATCAATTTCCAAATAATAATTTTATTTCCAACATTGTAGTAGATGGAAATTTAGTACCTGTTGAAATAAATATTAGTTCACCTCCACAGGCATATAATCTTTTGCATTTTTCTTCTGATGTTAATTTTAAAACATCAAAAAAATCGTTTACAACTATAGGTCTTTCAGTGTTTAATATTTTCAATACTAAATACAGAGACTATTTAAACAGACAACGTTTCTATGCTGATGATTTAGGTAGAAACTTTCAAATTCAATTAAAAATTAATTTCTAAAAAATTTAAAAAAAATGAAAACATTCAAATTTATAAACAAACTATTCTTATCTCTTTTTGCTGTTACCTTAATTTCTTGTAGCAATGACGACAAACCAGCTCCTGTAAACGAAGAGGAAGTGATAACAACTGTTAGAACAACTCTAGTTGGAGGCGGTCAAACAATTACACTTTTATCTAAAGATTTAGATGGTGACGGACCAAACGCTCCTGTTGTTACTGTTTCAGGTAATTTAGTAGCCGGAACAACTTATACAGGTTCTGTTGCTTTCTTGAATGAAACCGTAAATCCAGCTGATGATATTACTATTGAAGTTGAAGAAGAAGGTATAGATCACCAAGTTTTTTATCAAGCACCTGCTTCAATTGGCACTTTTACTTATACGGATACTGATGCAAATGGTAAACCTATAGGATTAGATTTTACTTTGGTTACTGCTTCAGCTGCAACAGGTAATCTTACGGTTACACTCAGACATTTGCCAAATAAATCTGCTGCAGGTGTTTCTACAGGAAATATCACAAATGCAGGAGGAGCAACAGACGCTCAAGTTATATTTCCTTTAGTTGTTAATTAATTGGAAATCAATTTAATTAAAAAGGTTATTCTTTATTTGAATAACCTTTTTGTTTTTAAAATCTATTATCTCCGTCTAGTAATCTGCCAATTCCGCCAAGCAAACTTCCTTCTTCTTTAGAGCTTCCGCCAGCTCTAGGTGCAGAGGCAATAATTCTATCGGCAAGACGACTAAAAGGTAAAGATTGAATATAAACCGTTCCGGGTCCGCGAAGTGTGGCATAAAACATTCCTTCACCACCGAAAAGCGTATTTTTAATTCCGCCAATAAATTCTATATCATAATCAACCTCTTTGGTAAATCCAACGATACAGCCCGTATCAACTTTTAAAACTTCGCCAGAAGCTAATTCTCTTTTAGCTAAAGTTCCGCCTGAATGAACAAAAGCCATTCCGTCTCCTTCTAGTTTTTGCATAATAAAACCTTCACCACCAAAAAGACCACGACCTAGTTTTTTTGAAAATTCAATTCCAACCGAAACCCCTTTGGCAGCGCATAAAAAAGCATCTTTCTGACAAACGAATTTACCTTGAAATTGTCGTAAATCTATTGGGATGATTTTTCCCGGATATGGAGAAGCAAAACAAACTTTACTTTTAGCGTTATTTTGATTCAAATAGGCAGTCATAAAAAGACTTTCGCCAGTTAATACTCTTTTTCCTGCAGAGAGTAACTTTCCAAAAACACCATTTTGTTCTTGACTAGAGCCATCACCAAAGATGGTTTCCATCTTGATTCCGTTGTCCATCATCATAAAACTTCCAGCTTCTGCAACGACAATTTCTTGAGGATCGAGTTCTATTTCTACATATTGCATTTCTTCACCAAAAATTTGGTAATCTATTTCGTGAGCTTGCATAATTTTACTTTTTAAGATTATTACTATTAGATAATTATTTAAAGAAAAAGTTACAATGAAGCTACTAAAAATACATTAAATACAGAAATGTTTAAAAATTTAAGTTTTAAAATATTTATTATATAAAAAATTAATTATATTTTTACCATTCTACTAACCAATAAAATAAATAGTTATGAATTCAATGTTTACCAAAATAGTTAGAATACTATTAGCAATTATACTTCTTGTTTTTGGAGCTAATAAATTTTTTGGCTTTATTCCTTTGCCAGAATTACCAGAACAAGCTAACAATTTTATGACCTCTTTAGGAGCAACAGGTTATGTTTTAAAAACAGTGGGAGTTTTAGAAATCATTATTGGAGTCTTACTTTTAATGAAAAAGTGGGTAGCTTTTGCCTTAACGTTATTAGCGCCAATATCGATTAATATTCTATTATTTCATCTGTTTTTAGATGTAAAAGGAATTGGAGGAGCGCTATTAGTAACCATTTTAAATGGAATTTTAATTTATAAATATTGGACACATTATAAATCGTTATTTCAATAAATTAAAGAGCTTTCATTATTTGAAAGCTTTTTTTAATATTCTAATTTTCCAACATGATTCATAACTCTTACAATTTTTCCTTTCCTTTTTTCAATGTAAGATGATGAATTCGTTGCTTTATATTTTCTTGGATTTGGTAAAATGGCTGCAATTCCAGCGGCTTGAATTTTGGTTAAATCTTTCGCATCCGTGCTGTACCAGTGTTGTGCTGCTGCTTCTGCACCATAAACACCTTTGCCCATTTCTATTGAGTTAAGATACACTTCCATGATGCGTTCTTTTCCCCAAACGATTTCAATTAAAAAAGTGAAGTAAGCTTCCAATCCTTTTCTGATATAACTTCTACCTTGCCATAAAAACACATTTTTTGCCGTTTGTTGAGAAATGGTACTTCCTCCTTTGAGTTTTTTTCCTCGATTATTGTTTTTGAAAGCCTTTTGCATGGCTTTAAAATCAAAACCATTATGTTTTAAAAAATTACCATCTTCACTGGCAATTACCGCTTTTTGAAGATTAACAGATATGTCTTCTATCGGAACCCAATCATGACTGCAGGTCATTTCTTGTCCATCCATTTTTTGTTCAATTGCTCTTGTAATCATCAATGGGGTAAAAGGAACAGGAATCCATTTAAAAAGAATAACTAATAAAACAGATATTCCAAAAAACCAAAGCATCGATTTCCAAATGAATCGTTTTATTTTTTGAAAAAAAGTTCTATTTGTATTTTTTGAAGTGCTCTTTTTTGTTGCCATTTATACTAATTCTGCTAATTCTTTTCCTATTAAACTTCCTATTGCTACACCCATTCCGCCCAAGCGAACGCCACAATAAACATTTTCAGAGAGTTGAGATACAATTGGGTTTTTGTGTGAGCCAATTCCCATAATGCCGCTCCAACGATGTGCAATTTTAAATTCTTGATGGGGTAAAATTACATTTTTTAATAACGCTTCCAATTTGTTTTGAATTTTTTCTGTCTGTGATAAATCGGTTGTGGTTTCTCCTTCAAAATCTAAATTTCTTCCGCCACCAAGTAAAATTCTGTCTTCAAAATTCCTAAAATAATAATACCCTTTGTCTAAATGAAAGGTACCTCGAACGTCTAAATTTGGTATGGGTTCTGTTATTAAAACTTGAGCTCTTGCTGGCTTTACCGCATTATTTGTTATTTGAGACGCAAAACCATTAGTGGCAAAAAGCAATTTGTTTGTTTGAAAAGAATAATCATTAACCACAATTTCTACCGAAGTATTTTTTTCAATATAGGATGACACTTCGGCTTGATTTAAAATTAAAATATCTTTAGAAATGGCTTCTTTAAGAAGTGCTTGCATCATGTTTCCGGTATCAATCTGACCTTCATAGGGATTGAAAATAGAATATTCATGGATGTTTTGAAAATTAAAGCGATCAAACTCTTTAGAAAAAACATCCGATTTAAAAAGAGGTTTTAAAATATCATTTATAAATGGTAGTTTTTGTAAACATTCATTATAAGTGTTTTCGTCGTTTTTCAAAAATAATTCATAGCCTCCATAAGGTTTAAAATCAATTACTTCATCGCCAAGTCGTTTTCTTAAAAGATGTAATCCATTCCATCGTTTTTGAATTAATTGAATGACTTCTTCTTCTGAATGGGATTTTAAATCGTCTATAATTTCTGATAAACTTCCAAAACACGCAAAACCAGCATTTTTTGTACTAGCGCCTTGTGGAAGGATTCCTTTTTCAAGTAGTAAAATTTTACTTTTAGGAAATCGTTCCCGAAGATTTAAAGCGCAATGTAATCCTACAATTCCGCTACCCACAATAGTAAAATCAACATTTGAAAACCAATTTTTTATTTCCCAATAACTTAATTGCATGGAGTAATTTTTTTATAAAAATAATTATTTTTTAGTACAAATGAACAAACTCAAAAATTAATATTTACTTTTAACGAATCATTAAATAACCTATTTCAGTATCGAAAGATGCTGAACTCTGAAATAAATTCAGAGAAATCTAAATTCAAAATAAAATGAAAAAAATAGTTTTTATAATCGTTAGTACAATGAGTATAGCAGCATCAGCGCAACAAGTTTTATCTCCAGAATTACTCTGGAAATTAGGAAGAGTTTCTGTTCTAGGCATTTCAAAAGATGGCAAATCGGTGGTTTATAAAGTCGCCATTCCTTCTGTGGAAGAAAATAAATCGAATTCTAAATTTTATACCATTCCAGTAAATGGTGGCATTGCAACCGAAGTAAAAGACACTAAAGATTTGTTTGTAGATAAAAACATTTCTCCAGATGGAAAATTCATTTTGTCTTCACAAGAAGTAAAAATCAACAACGTTTTAGGTAAAGATATTTATCCAAATCTTGATAAATCAAATGCTCAAGTTTATAATTCTTTAGATTATCGTCATTGGGATACGTATAATGATGGCAGTCATAACCATGTGTTTTATGCTGAAAATAAAGATAAGGCAACACCAATTGATATTATGCCAAAGGAACCTTATGATGCTCCTCAAAAACCTCATGGTGGTGATGAAGATTTCATTTGGTCACCAGATTCTAAAAGCATCATCTATGTTTCTAAAAAGAAATTCGGAACCGAATATGCTATTTCTACCAATACCGATTTGTATGAATACAATCTAGAAACTAAAATTACCAAAAATCTTACCGAAGCTAATAAAGGATACGATACTAATCCAACGTTTTCTCCAACAGGAAATCTAACTTGGTTGCAAATGAAACGCGACGGATATGAAGCCGATAAAAATGACATCATCGTTCGTTTTAAAGGGATGGACATGAATCTTACGGCTAATTGGGACGGAAGTGTAGATAATTATGCATGGAGCGCCGATGGTAAAAAAGTATATTTTGTTGCTGCAGTTGATGGAACCAAACAACTATTTGAAGTTAATTTTCCAGGTTTAACTAGAATCGCTGTTATGGTTACTCAAGTTACCAATGGTGATTTCGATGTATCGGATATTGTGGCGTTCTCTGGCGACAATGTTATCGTTACAAGAACCGATATGAATCACGCTGCTGAGGTATATTCGTATAATTTGAAGAAAAAAACTTGGTTGCAAGTAACTAAAATTAACGAGGAAACCTACAGTAAACTAGCTTTACCAAAATACGAAAGAAGATACGTTACAACAACCGATGGAAAGAAAATGTTGGTTTGGGTAATTTTGCCTCCAAATTTTGATAAAACTAAAAAATACCCAACACTTTTATATTGTCAAGGTGGACCACAATCGCCATTAACGCAAAGTTATTCTTTCCGTTGGAATTTCTCTTTGATGGCTTCACAAGGTTATGTAGTGGTTGCTCCAAACCGTCGTGGAATGTATGGTCACGGACAAGAATGGAACGAACAAATCTCTAAAGATTGGGGCGGACAAGTAATGGACGATTACCTATCTGCCATTGATGATGTGGCTAAAGAAAGTTATGTTGATAAAGCAAGACTTGGAGCTGTTGGAGCAAGTTATGGAGGCTATTCTGTGTTTTACTTAGCAGGAATTCACAATAATAGATTTAAAACATTTATTTCACATTGTGGTGTTTTCAATTTAGAAAGTATGTACGGCACCACCGAAGAAGTATTCTTCAACAATTGGGATCACGGTGGCGCGTATTGGGAAAAAGACAACGCTGTGGCACAAAAAACATATTCTAAATTTAACCCAATTAATATGGTGGACAAGTGGAATACACCCATATTAATCATCCAAGGCGGAAAAGACTACCGAGTGCCAATAGGACAAGGACAAGAAGCCTTTCAAGCAGCACAATTAAGAGGAATAAAAAGTAGATTTTTATTATTTCCAGACGAAAACCATTGGGTACTAAAACCACAAAATGCTCAAGTATGGCAAAGTGAATTTTATAAATGGTTGAAGGAGACGTTGTAGGTGTTTTTTTTTAATTATTTTTCTTTAAAATACGTAATAAATTAGTCTTAATAACAAACAAATAAATATCATAAAAGGATTTTTTTTCAAAGCAACTTGTTTTGAAAGCGTATCTTTTTGGTTCCTATAGTAAAGATTTAGAAAACGAAAATAGTGATATAGATTTATTAGTAGAATTAGATTATTCTCAGCCAATTGGATTGGAATTCATTCAAATGCAGTTAGATTTACAAGAATTATTTTCTAAAAAAGTCGATTTGGTTTCTGCAAGAGGTTTGTCAAAATACATCAAACCAATTTTAGATAACGAAAAAAAACTAATTTATGCAAGATAGATTAGGCGATAAATTACGTTTACTTCATGTTATTGATGCTATAACTGAAATAGAAAACTATTTACAAGATGTAGATTTAGAAAATTTTGTTAAAAATTCAATGATGTTTAATGCAACATTACGTCAATTAGAAATAATAGGTGAAGCAAGTAATCGATTGTCAGAAAAAATGCTTTTATAGCTCAAATCCCCTCTAATTATGAAATTTATATGGATGGTTTTAGCTTTTATGGCATTCTTGCTACTGATAAATTATTCAATACGAATAATTCAATCGAATTCTTAATTGCTATAGTTAATCCAACAACATGGGATTATAAATTTATTCTTATGGATGATAGTGGTGTTGTTTTACAAGAGTTCAACGATAGAGAAAAATTTGGTGGTATATATAAAATAAGTACCGGGGTTTATAAATTTATTTTAAAGAAAGTTAATAATAACTCTTCAATTATTGATGTTTACTCATTACCTGGCACATTATCTGTAAATCAACAAAATCTATTAAGCAAGAATTTTATTAGTTTTCCAAATCCAACAGAAAACAATATTACAATTACAAATAATTTAGAAAGTGGACAAACTGGAACTTTAGAAGTTTTTGACATTAACGGAAAAAAAGTAATAAACAAAAATGTAGTAGGAGAAAACGGAGAAATTAATCTTGATGTAACAGATTTAAATGAAGGCGTTTACATTTCTAAATTAAATGGACAAACTTAACCGATTTGTAAAAAAATAATTTTGTAAATTTGCCTAATTAATGAAAATAAATAATGAGTAAAAAATTAATTTCGTTTGATTGGGCAATAAAAAGACTTTTGAGAAACAAAGCAAACTTTGTCGTGCTTGAAGGTTTTTTGAGTGAATTGTTGTTTGACAACATCCAAATTGAGCAAATTCTTGAAAGCGAAGGCAACCAAGAAACCGATGATGACAAATTTAACCGTGTAGATATATTAACTAAAAATTCTAAAAACGAATTAATTATCATTGAAATTCAATCAACTTACGAAATTGATTATTTTCACAGAATGGCTTATGGAACTTCAAAAGCAATTTCTGAAAATTTAAAAAAACGAGCCAAATATTCAGAAATTAAAAAAGTAATTTCGATAAATATTGTCTATTTTGACCTTGGACAAGGACAAGATTATATCTATCGTGGAAGAACTGATTTTAAAGGGTTACATCAAAACGATATTTTAGGTTTATCAGAAAAACAAAAGCAAACTTTTGTTAAACAAGATATTGCAGACATTTTTCCTGAATATTATTTATTAAAAGTGAATCAATTCAACGACGTTGCAAAAGACACTTTAGATGAATGGGTTTACTTTTTAAAAAACAGTGAAGTAAAAGATGACTTCAAGGCAAAAGGTTTAAAAGAAGCTAATGAAGTTCTTGACATTATGCGTCTTGAGAAAGAAGACCAATATGGCTATAACAGATATTTAGATAGTTTGCATTTAAAAGCAAGTGAGGTTTTTTCTTTGCAAACTGAAGCGGAGTTTAAATTAAAAGATAAAATTGCAATAAATAGTATTAAAGAAGGCTTGAATAATGAAATGATTTCAAAAATTACAGGTTTGACAATTGAGAAAATACAAGAATTGAGAAACGAAACGGAGAATTAAAGCTTCTGCCAACAAGCGCTTTGCAAGATTGCGGGGTAAGTGATTAATTTAATGTTTTGGCTTATCTTTGAGGTCAGTGATTAACCGAAAGTTAAGGTTTATTTAGTCCGCAACCTCGCAAAGCGCTGGGACGTCAGGATGTGAAAAAACCCGAAAACCTAAAAAATGTGTAAAGCCTGTTTTGACAGAGAATATAACGAATTTGACTCTTATTCTGAATTTGAAGAATTCAATAAAGAGTTCGACTCTAAAATTGCAAAGTCAGTTCATTTTGTGGAGAATGGAAAATACAGAAGCGATTCACATGCAGTTTATAAATGTAGTAATTGCAATCAACTTTGGTGGCTTTCAGATCCAGATAATCATTGGCGCGGCTATTTTCTAAAAGAACATAATGCAAAACGAAAAATTGATAATGATGAAAGAAAAGGAAATGCAATGAAATATGGATGTTTAGTAATTGTATTTTTAATAATAATTGGTTTAATAAAATCATTTAATTAAACGGCTACTGCTAACAGCCTTTACAAGAAAGGCTAGGCTTGGGATTTATCAGAATTGATAATTGTTGAATAAAAATTTTGTCTATATTTGTAATTGTCAGTGAATGAAGTACACAATTTCTTGTAGCTGCGACACGATTTGAAAGTGAAAATTTCAGCTATTTTAGAGAAAGATGATTTTTGATAAGACTAATTATTTTATAAAAGTCTTATTATAAATTGGTTTATATTTTTTAATTAATTCTTTTTCAATTCTATTGTATTCTTCTATTTCGTCAATTCTAATATAATTCCAAGATGTAAATTTTTTTACAGAATCTTTTCTAGTATGTTCTGCAATTCTCAGTAAACAATTCCATCCTTTACCTATATAAACTAAATCTTCATTGTGAAAAAGAAAATAAATTCCCGGACAATTTGCTTCTAATTTTATACTATTTTCAAAAAGTTTTTCTATTTCTTCCATTAGTTAATTTTAAGTTTCAAAAATAAACAAAAACCCCAACTTCAATTGAAATCGGGGTTTTGTCTTAATACTTAATACTAAAATCCTTTATACTAATATCTGTAATACTCAGGTTTGAATGGTCCAGTAACTTCAACACCAATATATTCTGCTTGGTCTTGACGTAAAGTTTCCAATTCAACTCCTAACTTTGCAAGGTGTAAAGCAGCTACTTTTTCATCTAAATGTTTAGGTAACATATACACTTCATTTTTGTATGCAGCGCTGTTAGTCCATAGTTCAATTTGAGCTAACGTTTGGTTGGTAAAGGAGTTACTCATTACAAAACTTGGATGACCAGTTGCACAACCTAAGTTCACTAAACGACCTTCAGCCAAGATAAGAATGTCTTTTCCAGCGATAGTATATTTATCAACTTGAGGTTTGATTTCAACTTTAGACGCACCGTGGTTTTTGTTCAACCAAGCCATATCAATTTCGTTATCGAAGTGACCAATGTTACAAACGATAGTTTTATCTTTCATTTGCTCAAAGTGCGAACCAAGAACGATGTCTTTATTTCCAGTTGTTGTAATGATGATATCAGCATTAGCAATAACGGTGTTTAATTTTTTCACTTCAAATCCGTCCATTGCAGCTTGTAAAGCACAAATTGGATCAATTTCAGTTACCGTAACAATAGAACCAGCACCACGGAACGAAGCTGCAGTTCCTTTTCCAACGTCACCATAGCCACAAACAACAACTCTTTTTCCGGCTAACATAATATCTGTTGCTCTTCTTACAGCATCAACAGCCGATTCTTTACAACCATATTTGTTATCAAATTTTGATTTAGTAACCGAATCATTTACGTTAATTGCCGGCATGAATAAAGTTCCGTTTTTCATTCTTTCATACAAACGGTGAACACCTGTTGTAGTTTCTTCTGATAAACCTTTAATTCCAGGAATTAATTCTGGGTAACGGTCAAAAACCATATTCACCTGTTGTAGTTTCTTCTGATAAACCTTTAATTCCAGGAATTAATTCTGGGTAACGGTCAAAAACCATATTGGTCAAATCGCCACCATCATCCAAAATCATGTTTAATGGTTGTCTGTCTTCACCAAAGAATAACGTTTGCTCAATACACCAGTCAAACGACTCTTCGTCAAGACCTTTCCAAGCATAAACTTGAATTCCAGCAGCAGCAATAGCAGCAGCAGCTTGATCTTGAGTAGAGAAAATGTTACAAGAACTCCAAGTAACTTCTGCACCAAGAGCAATTAAAGTTTCAATTAAAACAGCAGTTTGAATAGTCATGTGAAGACATCCTGCAATTCTTGCCCCTTTTAAAGGTTGCGTTGCCCCATATTCAGCTCTTAAAGCCATTAATCCAGGCATTTCAGCTTCAGCCAATTCAATTTCTTTTCTTCCCCAAGCCGCAAGGTTAATGTCCTTAACTTTGTAAGCTACAAATGGTAATGTTTGTGTACTCATCTATTATGTATATTTGTATTTTTAAAATTTCGTGCAAAATTACAACATAGGTTTTGATTTTAATAATTTATTTTAAAATTTGTGAAATGTTTATAGGTTTAATCTTTTGAAAAACAACAAAATACCAAATGCCATTACATAAAGTAGTTTATTTATTTAACAACACCAAACTCTATCTTTGGAAGATTACAGAAGATTTTGACACACTTTTCAGTCAAGTAAAATTGAAAGATTCTTCTTTAGCGCGACTGGAAACTATGAAATCTGAAAGTCATCAAAAAGGATTTTTGGCCGTTCGAATGTTGTTGCAACACATTGATTATTCTGATTTCGATTTATTTTATGACGAATTTGGAAAACCGCATTTGAAACCTGACTTCGAGAACCTCAGTCGACACGAGAACCTCAGTCAACACGAGAACCTCAGTCAACACGAGAATTCTAAAAAATTGTTGCCTGAGGCTCTCGAAGGCAACAATTTTATTTCGATTTCCCACTCCAATGATTTTTCTGCTATCGTAATTAGTGATTCCAAAGTGGGATTAGATTTAGAACAACAGAAAGAAAAGACACTCCGAATTGCAAAAAGATTTATGGATGTTTGGCATTTAGAAAATTTATCTGAAATAGAAAAAATTAAGAAAGCAACCGTTGTTTGGGGAATTAAAGAAAGTATTTTCAAAATCAAAAACGAAAAAGGAATCAGTTTTCCAAACCATATTTTTGAAGACGATTTTTCATTTGAAGATAAAAAAGCAACCGCAACATTAAAATTTAATAACAAAGAAGAAACATTCCAAATTCAATTTGATTCTGTAGAAGATTATATCTTTGTGTGCGCCTTTCAATCAATTAATAATTAAGAATTAAAATTAAAAATCCGCGATAATGAGTAAAATCCGTTTTATCCGTGGCTAAAACAATGACAAACATCTACCAAAATATCTTAAACTCAAAAGCCAAAAGTGAAAAACTCCTAGCCATTCTTCTCGATCCCGATAAGCTAGCGGTTGAAAATCTTTCGGATTTGATTCAAAAAATAAACCAATCACCAGCAACACATATTTTTGTTGGTGGAAGTTCCTTTGATGGAATTCATTTAGAGGAATTAATTACCCAATTAAAATCAAAAATCAACTTACCAATTCTATTATTTCCCGGAAATCCATCGCAAATTTCTGATAAAGCAAACGGAATTTTATTCTTAACTTTATTATCAGGTAGAAACCCCGATTATTTAATTGAACACCAAGTAAATGCGGTTCCAATCCTAAAAAAAACCAATTTACAAGTAATTTCAACAGGATATATTTTAATAGAAAGTGGTACTGAAACCGCTGTTGAAAGAGTGAGCCAAACTAAGCCAATAGATAGAAACAACCACAAATACGCATTGCAAACCGCACAAGCAGGAGAATATATCGGAAATAAATTAATCTATCTAGAAGCTGGAAGCGGTGCTAAACTTTCAGTTCCCAAAGAAATGATTACATTAGTTTCGAACAATATAAACGTTCCATTAATCGTTGGTGGCGGCATTCGTTCTAAACAAGAAATAGAAAACGCCTTCAATGCCGGAGCCGATTTAGTTGTTATCGGCACTGCATTTGAAAAGGACACTAATTTTTTTAATTTCTAAATCAAACTTCAGAAATCAACAATCGTTAATACCATGCTCGACTTTTTAATTTCTCAATATAAAAATGCCACATCGCTTCAAATCATATTGGAGTCGCTAGCATTTATATCTGGAATTTTGAGTGTTTATTTTGCCAAAAAAGAAAACATTTGGGTATATCCAACAGGATTAATCTCGACAATAATAACGGTTTATTTATTGTATCAAGCAAAATATTTTGGCGATATGACGATGAATTTTTACTATTCTATAATGAGTATTTATGGATGGTACAAGTGGACTTCAAAAGCCAGTGAACCCGAACTAGAAATAACTAGAACTTCATTTATAGAGAAATTAATTGGTGTAGGATTATTCATTCTAACCATGATAATTACCTATTTTGTTTATCTTTTTTTCGATTATAAACTTGAAATTCCTAATTATATTGATATTTTTACATCAGGAATATTTTTTACTGCTATGTGGTACATGGCTTTAAAGAAAATTGAAAATTGGACCTTGTGGATTATTGGTGATTTGATAGCTGTTCCCTTGTTTGCCCACAGAGGCTTAGGAATGTTGTCTTTGCAGTATTTAATTTTCACAATATTAGCTATTTTAGCCTACATTCAATGGAAGAACATCTTAAACAAGAACCTACAGAAATAATCAAAATTGCTTTTGTAGGACCAGAATCTACAGGTAAAACTACATTAGCAAAGCAACTTGCTAGCGAATTCAATACCAATTGGATTCCAGAATTTGCTCGTGATTACCTTCAAGACAAATGGGATAAAAAACAAGAAATTTGTTCGAAAGAAGATTTAATTTCAATAGCTATTGGGCAAACACAACTTGAGAATAACGCCTTAAAAAATGCTAATAAAATTCTTTTTTGTGATACTAACATTTTGGTAACGAAAGTTTTTTCTGATATTTATTACAATTCTTGTGATGTATTAATCGAAAAAGCAACAAAAAAGCACAAATACGATTTGATTTTTCTTACTGACATTGACGTTCCTTGGGAAAAAGACGATTTAAGAGATAAACCAGACAATAGGGAAGAATCAATAGCGGTTTTTGAACAAGCTTTGGTTGAATTTAAAAAACCTTATATTAAACTTTCAGGCAATAAAGAACAGCGTCTTGAAAAAGCAACCAAAATAATTTCAGATTTTCAAAAAGCCAAAAAATTAGGTTTAAACTCGTTCGATTATATAAAAATCTATCACAGGAATTCAAATCTAGAAGTTCTTGAAGCCCAATTTCAAATTTTAAAAAATGGAATTCCAAAGATAAATTTAGAACGACCTGCCATTATTAACGATGGAATTCTGAGAATAACTGATGATGAAGCTAAGTATTTTTCAAACTTTTTTGATGAGAAAAAAACTAATTTTAAACTGAAAAAATTTGTGCCAGCTTCTGGTGCAGCAAGCAGAATGTTTAAGTTTTTAAACGAATTTTTGAATGAATTTAAACTAGGACAAGAGAGTATAAATGCCTATATAAATAGAAAAAAAGATAAAAATTTATCTATTTTTTTGGTTGCCAAAGAAAAGTTTCCATTCTACAATGAAATTTTAGAAGTAGCAAAACTAACCATGCCAGAATTTGGAACATCTGAAAAAGACACGCGCGATTTTGGCTTTATAAAAACTATGCTTTCGCCCAAATATTTTGATTTTTCAAATAAACCAAAAGGCGTTTTACCTTTTCACAAATACGATAATCATACTGCTACTGCAATTGAAGAACATTTGAATGAATGTGCTTTTTATGCTACTGCTAATGGAAAATCTAATTTACATTTTACGGTTTCTGAAGAACATCAAAATGATTTTGAAACCATTATTAAGGAAGTAAAACCAAGAATTGAAAAGCAAACCAATACTGAAATCAATGTTAAATATTCCTATCAAAATAAAGCGACTGATGTTATTGCTCTTGATTTGAAAGGAAATCCTTTTAGAGATGAAAATGACAGTATCGTTTTCAGACCTGGCGGGCATGGTGCTTTAATTGAAAACCTAAACAATCTGAACGCTGATGTCATTTTTATCAAGAATATTGATAATGTTATTCAAAATCATAATCATGAAATTGCACTTTACAAAAAAGCTTTGGCTGGAATTTTAATTCAATATCAAGAAACTATTTTTAAGTTCATGAAAATGCTTACAAGCGAAAATGTTTCTAACGAAGACTTGAATGAAATAGTAAATTATATCACATCAAAGCTGAATACCGCTATTAAAAATGATTTTACCAAATACACTAAAGAAAGCAAAGTAGATCATTTAAAAACGATATTGAACCGACCCATTCGTGTTTGTGGCATGGTAAAAAATGAAGGCGAACCTGGCGGCGGACCGTTTTGGGTAATCGACAAAAAAGGCAAAACATTTTTACAAATAATAGAATCATCTCAAATTGATTCAAAAGATGCTAGACAGAAAAAAATCTTTGAAAGTGCCACACATTTTAATCCAGTAGATTTAGTTTGTGGGATAAAAGATTATAACGGACAAAAGTTTGATTTAACGAAATTCATAGACAAAAATTCAGGATTTATCGTAGAAAAAAACAATAAAGGAAAATCATTAAGAGCCTTCGAACTTCCTGGACTATGGAATGGTGCCATGGCAAAATGGATGACAATATTTGTAGAAGTGCCACTTATTACTTTCAATCCAGTAAAAACCGTAAACGATTTATTAAAACCCGCACATCAATCAACAAATTAAAATTTCAAAAATTAACTGTATTCCTAAGCTTGTCCAAGGACAATTTTAAAAAAAAATATAAACAACCTAAAATTGAAGATTTAAATTAATGTAAATATAATAAACAGTAAGATTTGTGTTAATTTGTTTAATTCGTGGCCAAAAAATGGATAAAGATAAAATCATTTCAGAACTTACTTTTAAAGCCGTAAGAAGCTCTGGCGCTGGTGGACAAAATGTAAATAAAGTTTCGTCTAAAGTAGTTTTGACATTTGATTTAATCAATTCGCAATCACTTTCTTTAGAAGAAAAAGAAAGGTCTCAAAAGAAATTAAAAACCAAATTAACTCTTGATGGAATTTTAATTTTAAACTGCGATGAAGACCGAAGTCAACTAAAAAACAAAGCAATTGTAACTAAACGTTTTTTTGAAATTATCGAAAAAGCATTGGTAATTCCTAAAGAACGAAAAGCGACAAAAATCCCAAAATCTGTCATCGAAAAAAGATTAAAAGACAAATCAACAACTTCCGAAATAAAACAGAACAGAAAAAAACCTGATTTGTAGTATTAAGATTGATGTATAAAGTATCAAGACAAAAAAATCTTAATACTTTATTCTTTTAACTTAATACTTTTCTTATATTTGCATTGTCTCAAAAGGGGTGCTTTAATCTGAATTCATTTCAGAATTTAAGGCTGAGATTATACCCAATGAACCTGAGCAGGTAATGCTGCTAAGGGAAAAATGACAGATTATTTTGTGGTGTGCACGCTACAAAGATGTCATAGTAAACAACTAATTAATTTTTTAATCCAAAAGAATAATTACCTCTTTTTATTCGTATAATTTATTTTACGAATGGAAATTTTATTTAAAAAAACTTGCCGCAAAGGCACAAAGACTCAAAAGGTTTTGCTGTCTATTTTCTATTTTCTGTTTTCTTTTTTCTGCTTTGCACAACAAAAACCCAAAGACTCTACAAAAGTTACAACACTTGATGAAGTCTTAATTGCAGGTGTTCGCGCCCAAAAAAACAATCCGGTTACTTTTACCAACGTAAGCAAAGAAGAAATTGCTCCTAGAAATCTAGGGCAAGACATTCCGGTGTTACTTAATTATTTGCCTTCTGTAGTTTCTACAACCGATGCCGGAAACGGAATTGGTTATACCTACATGAGAGTGAGAGGAACAGACGGTTCTAGAATCAATGTCACTCTAAACGGTGTTCCCTTTAACGATAGTGAAAGTCAAGGCACTTTTTTTGTTAATCTACCCGATTTTGCATCTTCTCTAGAAAGTCTTCAATTGCAGCGTGGTGTAGGAACTTCTACCAATGGTGCCGGAGCTTTTGGTGCCAGCTTGAACATGCAAACCAAATCTTTTCAAGAAAAATCGTATGCAGAAATTGCTAATTCTGTTGGGAGTTTCAACACAAGAAAACATACATTAACGTTTGGAACCGGTTTACATAATACTACTGAAATAAATTCAGCACAAGGTTTTGAATTTAATGGAAGAATTTCTCAAATTGCTTCAGATGGTTATGTTGATAGAGCTGCTACGAGTATGTTTGGTTATTTTTTTAATGCCAATTATATTCATAAATCAACTCAAATTAAGGCATTATTTTTTGGAGGAAAAGAAAAAACATATCAAGCATGGTACGGAATTGAAGATTTAGATAAACTCAAAAACGATAGAACATTTAATCCAGCAGGAATGTATTTTGATGACAATGGAATCATGCGATTTCACGATAACGAAACCGATAATTATTGGCAAAATCATTTTCAATTGCATTGGTCAGAAAATTGGTCAGAAAATTGGTCTTCAAATATTGCTCTTCACTATACAATTGGTAAAGGATATTTTGAACAATACAAAGAAGATGAAATTGTATCTGATTATAATTTGCCCGATTTTCAAGGAAATTCAACTTCAGATTTAATTAGAAAACGATGGTTAGATAATGACTTTTTTGGAACCACATTTACGCTAAACTACAAAAAGAATAAAACAAATATTTTATTCGGAGGTGCTGCAAATAGATATTTAGGCAAGCATTTTGGAGAGGTAGTTTGGACCCAGTACTATATTCCAAATTCAAATAGATATTACAATAATATTGGAAACAAAGACGATATTAATGCTTATATAAAAGCATCACAAACTTTTGGAAAGTTAAACTTATTTGCAGATTTACAATATCGAATGGTTTTTTATAATGCCAACAGCGTACGATTTGATGAGGTAAAGGATACATTCAGATTTTTTAATCCAAAAGTTGGTTTGAATTATCAACTAAATGGCAAAAATACTATTTACACTTTTGCCGGAATAGCCAACAAAGAACCTAGACGAGACGATTATGAAAACGGAAGCACTAAAGCAGAACGCTTGTTTGATTTTGAATTGGGTTGGAAATATACTACTAAGAAAATAATTTTCAATGCCAATGCTTTTTACATGCGATATAAAAATCAGTTGGTCTTAACGGGTGCTTTAAATGATGTGGGTTCACCAATATTTACCAATAGTGGTTCAAGTTACAGATTGGGATTGGAGTTAGATGCTACTTTAAAATTAGGCACTCAATTTACGCTTAAACCAAATGTGACTTTAAGTCAAAACAAGAACCAAGATTTCTTTTTTCAACGCAATAAAATGCTTCAAAACTTAGGGAATACCACTATTGCTTTTTCGCCAAATTTTGTAATTGGAAATGCGTTGACCTATTCGCCAAAGAAGCATTTGAACCTAACCCTCCTAAATAAATTCGTAGGAAAACAATTTATGGGAAATATTGATACAGAAAAATCAGTTCTGAAAGCCTATAATGCACACGATTTTAATATTACTTATTTGTGGAACATCCACAAAGGGCTTAAATCAATTCTTTTCTCAGGATTAATTAATAATGTTTTAAATAATAAATACGAGTCAAATGGCTATTTCTACACCTATGACGATGATTTTTCTAATCCAGGAATGATAACAACTATAGAAGGAGCAGGATATTTTCCGCAAGCAACAAGAAATTATTTAGTTGGCGCAACATTAAACTTTTAAAGATAATCTAAATCTTAAAAAAAAGCCAAGTTTAGTATTTTAGACTTGGCTTTATCGAACTAGATGTTGTATTTTTTATAAAAAAGTTAATCCAATTTTTTTATTCAACCCAATTTCGAATATTCTAATCAATGTCGAAAGCTGAATATTTCCTTTTGCGTTTTCAATTCTTGAAATATAACTTTTCTTTGTGCCAGTTTTTTTTGCAAGTTCTTCTTGTGTAATTTTTGCTGCTTTTCTTGCTTCTTTGAGCATTTCACTGATGATAAACATTTGAGATTTTTCTTCGTAAGTATTTCTACTCTCAGTTCCTATTTTTCCGTGCTCAACTTCAATAAGTTGATCAAATGTTTTTATATTTTTATAATCTTTCATTGCTATTTGTTTTTTTGTTGAAAATACGCATTCATTATATTTAAAGCCTTTTCCAATTCATTTTTTGGTGTTTTTTGAGTCTTTTTTTGAAAACCATTAAAAAGAACAATCAACTTTCCTTTTTCAAAACAGCAAAATATTCTGTAAACATTCGACTGATATTCAATTCGTATTTCATAAAGCCCATTAGTTCCAGTCAAATGTTTTAAAAACTTTTCTGGAACTTTTTCAACCTGTTTTATTAATTCAAGAACCTACTTTATTTTCTCTTTTACCTTTTCATCTTGCTGTTGGTAAAATTCAATAAAATGATTTTCATATGTAAATATTATTTATTTTTTGGTGCATATGTATCGCTATTTTCATTGGTGTTTATCTTACAATTGTTTTTGTTTTTCATCGGAGTTCGATGATTTTCAATTGCATGCGCAAACTGGTGTTTATGGCGATTTCATAAAATATGATTTCTCTACTCATTTCAAAAAGTTATCTCAAAAGTTAACAACAAACAAATTTTTCAAGTACTTTTTTCAGGTTTTGTAAGGAATTATAGCACCTAACTAATTAATTGTAAACTCTTATCACATCTCCATTAACTTCAACCCGATATCTTTTTAATTCGTATTGTTGGCCAGTAGATTGTCCGGTAAATAAATTATAGTTTTCACTATTACAAGAGCAATTAGCATTGGAGCCACTGATGTTTAAAGTAGAGCAAGAGGTTAAAGCCTGATTTGGACAAGCACCATCATAAGCATTAAATCCGCTTCCGGTGTTAAATACAATAATCCCACTTGATGGACCTGGCGGATAGGCTTTTACAGCATTTCCGGTGAATTTTAAACTTGCAAAGTTTGGCAAATTAGTATTCAAATCTATAGAGAAATTGTAATTTGGAAGATAAGGATTGTCATTATTAAACCGGTCTTTACTGCATCCAAAAATGAAAGTAGCGAGAATAATTAATAGGGTTGTTTTTTTCATTTTAAAAATTTTACAAAAAGATTAGTTCAAAAAAAATTAAATTAGTTAACTTTGTATTTTATTACTAGACAAAAATAGGAATTTAATAAACAAAAAATATATCTTTGAAAAAAGAAATCCCGTTCCGATGGGATTTTTTCTATTTTATGATAACGATGAAATAGTGATTTTTGATATACAATTACTAAAAAAACTTCATTTAAGTTAAAAAGTGAAGATTAATAAAGAATAATTATGAGTACAGTATCGTATTATACAGCTGAAGGTTTAAAAAAATTAAAAGAAGAGTTAGACCATTTAAAAAGTATCGAGAGACCAAAAGCTTCTCAAGCCATAGCAGAAGCAAGAGATAAAGGCGATTTATCTGAAAATGCTGAATATGACGCCGCCAAAGAAGCTCAAGGAATGTTGGAAATGCGAATTGCTAAAATGGAAGAAGTTTATTCAAATGCAAGATTAATTGACGAAAGCACCTTAGATTTGTCTAAAGTGTTGGTGCTGTCTAAGGTAAAAATTAAAAATCAAGCCAACGGCATGGAATTGAATTATACCTTGGTAGCAGAAAGTGAAGCCGATTTAAAAACAGGAAAAATTTCAGTAACTTCTCCAATTGGTAAAGGATTACTGGGTAAATCTGTTGGAGAAACAGCAGAAATTACCGTGCCAAATGGAATTTTAAAATTTGAAATTGTAGAAATTTCTAGGGATTAATTCATTCTGTCATCCCGAGCGCAGTCGAGGGACTTTTTTAAATAAAATATATTATGAGTAGTATTTTCACCAAAATAGTAAACGGAGAAATTTCTTGTTATAAAATTACCGAAGACGAGAATTTTTTAGCTTTTTTAGATGTAAATCCTAATGCTAAAGGACACACTTTATGTATTCCGAAGCAAGAAATCAATAAAATTTTTGATATTGAAGACGATTTATATTTGGGATTAATGGCTTTTTCAAAAAAAATTGCCGTTGCCCTTGAAAAAACAATTTCCTGTAAAAGAGTAGGCATGGCTGTAATTGGTTTGGAAGTTCCACATGCGCACGTACATTTAATTCCGATAAACGAAATGGACGAAATGCGTTTTCAAAACAAGGTTACACAAACTAAAGACGAGTTTGAAAATTTAGCGAAAGCGATTCAAAACAATTTATAATACAATTTATCGTTTTTTTTAATACAAACCTGTTACGTTTATAGCTTAACGGGTTTTTTAATTTTACTTTATGAAATCGCCATAAACATCAGTTTGCGCAAGCAATTGAAAATGCTTCGCCAGTTCGAGCAAGCTCTCGGGTCATCGAACTCCGATGAAAAACAAAAACAATTGTGAGATA